>WNFM01319204.1_pt5 | contig 13303 bp, 13 predicted proteins | sample 5400271 | NCBI WGS metagenome assembly WNFM01 (sample SAMN13153352, study PRJNA577476) | soil metagenome | isolation source: 60 cm saprolite on Douglas fir-dominated hillslope | place: USA:California | collected 2013-09-17 | reverse complement strand
AGCGACCCGGACCCGTGCCCGGCGAGCAGACCCCACGCCGCTTCACACCAGGGATCGCGGAGGGGGAAGCGGTCCTTGAGTTGACCACCCCCCTGTGCTAAATTCCACTGCTACTTCAACGCCCCGGGAGTCAGTGATTTGCGCCGTTTCGCCGCCCTTCGAAAACTGCTGACCGCGGCTCTCGCCGTTCTGGCGCTGGGCGGCGGGTCGTCCCAGGCGGGGGTGCGGGTGGTACTCGAGTTCACCCGCAAGCCGGTCTACGAGATTCGCGGCGACTCCAGGAAGATCTACATCACGCTCAAAGAAGGCGGCGTGGAGCCGCCCTTCAAGAAGAAGGACTACGGCGGCGAGGTCCTCGATCGGGCGAAGTTTGCCGAAGGGGTCCGCACCTCCGAGCTGGTCCTGTTCACCGGCGACGATTTCTCCAATTTCGCCACCTTCGAGATGGGGGAGCCGTTCCGCATCGTCCTCGATCTGCACCGGCGGCGGGCGCCGAACCTCTCGACCACCATCCCCGGGCCGGGTCCGATGGCGACGGCGCGTGGCGGCGGCGCAGGCGTCCCCGCTCCCGCGCCGGGCGGCGGTCCGGGCGCTTTATCGCCGGGAAGGGCGCCCGAGGGCCCCGCTCCCCCGACCCCGCCGCCCGCTCCGATCGAAGCGACGCCCGAAGCGACGCCGCGCCCCGGCTTCGTCGTCGTGATCGACGCGGGACATGGCGGAGAGGACACCGGCGCCCGGGGCCCCTCCGGCCTGGTCGAGAAAGATGTCACGCTGGACATGGCGCGACGTCTCAAGGCGCGGGTGCTGAACGGGCTCGACGCCGAGGTGATCCTGACGCGCGAGAACGATCGCGCCATCTCGCTCGACGAGCGGACCGCGATCGCCAATCACGACCACGCCGATCTGTTCGTCTGCATCCATGCCAACTCGTCGCGGCGTCATGACGCGCGCGGCGCCGAGACGTACTTCCTGTCGTACCAGGCGACCGACGACGACGCGCGCGCGGTGGCGGCGATCGAGAACAACGCCATGGGGCTCGACGAGGGGGTGCAGGGGAACAGCAGCCTCGAGATGGTTCTCTGGGACCTGGCGCAGAGCGCCTTCCTCAAGGAATCGAGCAGCCTCGCCGAGATCGTGCAGGAGAACCTGAACGACGCCCTCGGGATCGCCAACCGCGGCATCAAGCAGGCCCCCTTCCGGGTCTTGATGGGCGCGACGATGCCGGCGGTCCTGATCGAGGTCGCCTTCATCTCGAATCCCGAAGAAGAGAAGCGGCTGCGCGACGCGGCCTTCAAGGATCGCGTGGCGGGCGCCATCTTCGACAGCATCAAGCGTTTCCACGACAAGTACGTCAAGACGCGCTCGCGCTAGGAGCCCGCCCGACATGAGCAAGGAGCAGATCGGCCTCGGCGTCGTGGCGGGGGTCTGCGCGGCGCTGTTCATCGCCGCGATCCTGCTGTCGCCCGCCTCCAATCCGCCGAACGGCGTCGCCGGTTCGGCGCCGGGCGCGGTGGAGGCGCCGGCGGCCTCCGGCGCCGAAGCTCCCGCCGGCGCCGTGCAGACACCGGGAGGCGGGGGGAACGAGGCCGGCGGCGAAACATCGGGCGCCGCCGCGGCGCCCGCCGATCAGGCGGCCGCACCCGAAGCGAACGGAGCCGCCGCGGATCAAGCGGCCGGCGCCCCGGGCTCCGGCACGCCGGCGGCGGGCGGAGCCGGACCGGCCGGCACTCCCGACGCGGGCTCGTTCCCCGAGCAGAACCGCCGCGACGTGACGCTCTTCTTCCAGCAGGAAGAGTCGGAGAACCTCGGCCCCGAGCATCGCAAGATCTTCATGACCACCTCGCCGGTCGACCAGGCGAAGCAGATCGTCGGCGAGCTGATCGGCGGCCCGCGCGACCCCGGCAAGCTGCCGACGATTCCGCCCGAGACGACGCTGCTCGGGCTCTATCTCGATCGCTCCGGCACCGCCTACGTCGATCTGAGCCAGGATCTGGTGACCCACCACCCGGGCGGCAGCAGCGAAGAGATGGCGACGATCTTCTCGATCGTCGACTCGCTGGCCTTCAATCTGAAGGAGATCAAGCGGGTCCGGATCCTGATCGGCGGCGAGGAGCGCGAGACGCTCAAGGACCATCTCGATCTGCGGCGCGACTACAAGCCCGACATGTCGATCGTCGACCTGGAACGAAAGCCGTGACCATGGCGCCGCGCGGCGGCCCCGGTCCGCGTGCGGCGTCCGGTCCCGCCGCCGCCCCGCCGCCCGATCGCGGCGGCCCGGTCGGCGTCTTCGACTCGGGGATCGGCGGATTGACCGTCTTCCAGGCGCTGCGCGAGCGGCTTCCGAAGACGGAGCGGCTGCTCTATCTCGGCGACACCGCGCGCGTCCCATACGGCACCAAATCGGACGGGACGGTCACCCGCTACGCGCTCGAAGGGGCGCGGTTTCTGCTGCGGCGCGGCGTGAAGGCGCTGGTCGTGGCATGCAACACGATGTCGGCCGTCGCCCTGCCGGAGCTGCGGCGCCTGCTGCCGATCCCTGTCGTCGGCGTCATCGGCCCGGGGGCCGAGGCCGCCTGCCGCGTCAGCCGCAGCGGCGTCATCGGCATCATCGGCACCGCGACGACGATCCGCAGCGCCGCCTACGCGCGCGCCATCGCGACCCATCTGCCGCAGGCGCGCGTCATCTCCAAAGCCTGCCCCCTGTTCGTGCCGCTGGCCGAGGAAGGTTGGGTGGATAATGAGGTCGCCCGGGCGACGGCGCGCGAGTATCTCGGCGAGATGAGATCGGCCGGCATCGACACGCTGGTGCTCGGCTGCACCCATTACCCGCTGCTCAAGAAGGTGATCGGCGAGGTGATGGGCGACGGCGTGCGGCTGGTCGATTCGGCCGAGGCGACCGCCGGCGTGGTGCGCGAGCGTCTGGAAGAGCGCGGTCTCGGCGCGGCCGAGGGTGCGGTCAAGGGCGCCGGTGCCGCCGGCAGGGCGGGCGGCGCCGCCGGCGCGGAGGACGATCAATTCTTCGTGACCGACTCGTCGGAGCGCTTCCGCGAGGTCGGTTCGCGATTCCTGGGGCGGCGCCTCGAGCGCCTCGAGCTGGTCGATATCGGAGAGACGGTATGAAGCGTCTGGACGGCCGCGAAGAGCGCGACCTCCGCAGCGTGGAGATCACGACCGGGGTCAACATGTACGCCGAAGGCTCGGCCCTGATCAAGATCGGCAACACGCATGTGATCTGCACCGCCAGCCTGGAAGACCGCGTCCCCCCGTTCCTGCGCGACAGCAATCAGGGTTGGATCACCGCCGAGTACGGCATGCTGCCGCGGGCGACCGATCAGAGGACGCAGCGCGAGGCGACGAAAGGCAGGGCGACCGGCCGTACGCAGGAGATCCAACGGCTGATCGGCCGATCGCTGCGCGCGGTGAGCGATCTGAAGGCGCTCGGCTCGCGCACGCTCTGGATCGACTGCGACGTCATCCAGGCCGACGGCGGCACCCGCACCGCCTCGATCACCGGCGCCTTCGTGGCGCTGGTGCTGGCGCTCGGCAAGATGCGGGCGAAGAACACGCTCGCCGGCCCGCCGCTGCGCGGCATGGTGGCGGCGACGTCGGTCGGCATCCTCGCCGGCGTTCCCTGCCTCGACCTGTCGTACGCCGAGGACTCGCAGGCCGACGTCGACATGAACGTCATCCGCACCGATCTCGGCCAGTTCGTCGAGGTGCAGGGGACCGGAGAGAAGGCCCCCTTCAGCCAGCAGGAGATGGAAGCGATGCTGGCGCTGGCCGTCCATGGCACGAACCTGCTGTTCGAGCGCCAGCGCGCCGTGCTGCGCGAGATCCTGCCGTCGCTCCTGCCGCGTCCGTGAAGCCGGCGCCCCTGCTTCTCGCCACCTTCAACCCGGGGAAGGCGCGCGAGCTGGCGTCGATGCTGGCGGCCGCCGGCAGGAGGTTCGTGACGCTCGCCGAAGCCGGCATCTCCCGGCCGTACGACGAGACCGGCGCCACCTACGACGACAACGCGCGCGGCAAGGCGGAAGAATATGCCCGCTTCGCGCGGCTCACCGCGATCGCCGACGACTCGGGGCTCGAGGTCGACGCTCTCGCCGGCGGCCCCGGCCCGCTGTCGGCGCGCTACGGCGGCCTCGATCTCGACGACGCCGGCCGCTGCGCCCGTCTGCTGGATGAGCTTCGGAGCGTGCCCGAAGAGAAACGGACCGCGCGTTACGTGGCGGTGGTGGCGATCGCCCGCCCCGACGGCGAGGCGCGGCTGTTCCGCGGCGAGTGCGAGGGGAGAATCGCCGCAGCCCCGCACGGCTCCGGCGGGTTCGGCTACGACCCGGTCTTCTTCTATCCGCCCGACGGCGTCACGTTCGGCCGGATGAGCGCGTCGCGCAAGCAGGAGGTCTCGCACCGCGGGGCCGCCTTCGCCCGGCTGGCGGAGTTTCTCGCGACGGAAGAGGGGCGCCGGTTCATCGCGAAGGCGCCCGGCGCGCGGAATTAGCGCATCGAGAACGCGGGCTTAGCGGATCAGGAACTCGGAGGTCCCGCTGACCTGCCCCGCGTCGATCGTATCGACCACCGTGACCACCAGCTGGTAGGCGCCGGGCGGCCACTTTTCGAGCGGCACCGCGTAACCCTGCACCTGCGCCGCGCTCCCCGGTACCTTGTAGGTGCCCATCTCCGAGTAGGTGCCGTCGGCCGCGCGCGACTTGAAGGTGTAGAGGATGTCGAGCTTCGGCCGCTTCGTCTCGGGGTCGACCGTCGGGCCGTAGATCTGGAAGTAGACGTTCAGCTCGCCCGACTTGCTGAAGATATTGTCGGGCCGCGGCACCAGCTTGAACTTTCCCATGGCGAACGGCTTGCCGCCGGAGTTGCGGTACTCGGTCGGCTCCATCATTCCGGCCAGGGTGATCGACGACAGTGACAGACCGCCGGCGCTCTTGTCGGGGATCTCCACGTCCTGCCGGTACGACGACACCCGCTTGCTGACGCGATCCTGCACGCCGAGGATCAGCTGGTACTTCCCCGGCTTGAACGCGCCGGTCGCCTGATAGACGAGCAGATCGCCGGTGCCGACCGCCTCGTTCTCGGGACTCTCGACGAAGCTGCTTTCGTCCGCCAGAGCGTAGATGAGCTCGGGCGTGATCTTATCGATCAGCTTGCCGAAGATCGACACGTCCGGGATCTCCTTCCCGTCCTGGGCTCGATACTGCACCGAGCTGCTCTTCACGCCGACCGTGATCGACGTGTAGGTCAACCCCTGGGGCCCGCGGTAGAAATCGGCGCGCGCCTGCAACGGGATGCTGCCGAAACTCTCGCGCGATGTCACGAAGGCGCGGAACATCTCTTCTTCCTTGGGCGGCAGCTGCTGCACCCGGCCGAAGATCAGCATCGTCTCGAGCTCGCCCTGGCTGAGCGGCGCCCCCGCCGCGAGCAGCGCCGGGTCCTGACCTGGGATCAGCCGGCGATCGTCGGCGGTGCGCGGGGTGCGCGAGAACTTCAGTCCGCGCGCGACGTCCGAATCGAGGGTCGGGGTGGCGCTGAGGCGGAACTCGCCGCTCGTATCCTTGGCGAAGCCGATGACGGTGTTGGACGGCAGGTCGGGGAAGGGCGGCTTGCGATAGACCCAGGTGACGATGCCGCGATGCGTCTTGGCCATCGTGTCTTTGTTGATCTCGTCCGGCGGCCCGATCAGGATGTAGACCTTCCCCATGTCGGTCTTCCAGCCGACCGTCGAGGTCTCGCTGAACATCCGGGTCGCCTCGTAGACCCGCTGCTCGTACCGGTTGCGGAACTCGTTCTCGGGGGTCGACGGCTCGGTATCGCGCCTCTGCCAGAACCAGTCGATGAAGTTGCGCCGGTCGAGCTCGGTCTCGAGCGCCTTGTAGGCCTTCACTTCCTGCTTCGTAATGATGTAACGCACCGGCCCCGAGTACCATTCCTTGGTCGGCCGGTCGAAATTGACCCCCTCCGAGGCGCCATGCGCCTCGCGCGGCAGGAAGAAGACCACCAGCAGCGCCAGGAAGATCAGGAAAGTGAGCAGCACCCCGAGCATCAGCGCCCAGCGCGACACCTCGAGCGGATCGCGCCCCCGCCCCCCGGTCGCGCGCGGACCGCGCCCCGCCCGCAACCTCAGCAGGCGCGCCAGCGCCGCGTTGGCGTCGGACCGGCCGGTATCAGGCCGGACGGCCGCCGCATTGGCGTCGGGCCTGTCGGCCGGCGCGTCGGAAGGCCTTGCTTCGCGTTCGTCGTTGGAGGGCATCTCGTCCGATGACATCGGGCCACGAACCACGCTATTATACCAGCCAACCCCGCAACCGGCAGGGAGTACGGGAGGATCTGGTGCAGGATCCGCACAGCAGGCTGAAGGCGCTGATCCAGGAGAAGTGCGTCCTGCGCGGCGATTTCGTCCTGGCCTCCGGGGCGCGGTCGAAGGTCTATTTCGACTGCAAGCGCGCCACCCTCGACCCGGAAGGGATCCACCTGATCGGCGGCATCCTGCTCGAACGGATCGACGAGCTGGCCCGCAAGGACGGCCGCCCCTTCGACGCCATCGGCGGCCCGACCATCGGCGCCGACCCTATCGTCGGATACGTGGCGGGGCTCTCCTGGCAGCGCGGGGAAGCAGGCCGCGTCGACCCGAACCACGCCCCGCACCCCCGCCCGCTGCGCGCGTTTCTGGTGCGGAAGGAGACGAAGGGGCACGGCACCCAGCGGACCATCGAGAACATCATCGCGAGCGGCAGCCGCGTCGCGATCTTCGAGGATGTCGTCACCACCGGCGCCTCGACCCTCGAAGCGATCCGCAAGGCGCAGGAGGGGGGGCTGGAGATCGCCGCCGTCTTCGCCGTGGTCGACCGCGAGCAGGGGGGCGCCGAGGCGCTGGGCCACTTCCGGTACTATCCTCTATTTAAGAAGGGCGATTTCGGGTTGTGAGGGCGGGGTGCGACGGGCGGCCCACGCCAACCGCCCGCTTGACCCCGCTGCCCGGCAATCCTTAGAATAGGGCCTTCATAAAGCTTTCGCGGTCCCACTACCATTCCTCAGTAGCTCAATGGTAGAGCATCCGGCTGTTAACCGGAGGGTTGTAGGTTCGAATCCTACCTGAGGAGCCACGCACTGAATCCCCCGAGGTCATGGGGGTGTCCCACGTGTGCGCGGGTTGGCGCGGCTGAGGAATCACGCCGACCCGGTCCCAGAGAACCGTATCGGCCCACCCCACCTCGCACCCTGAGCCGTTCCGCTCTCTGTCTCTCCCTGACCTCGCGGAGAGCCGTTCCGTCTTGTCGGCTGCGTCCGAGCCAGGGATTGTTTGATGATTAATCTGAGGGGCACAATCATCAAACAGGGGGGCAGAATTTCGGGCTTTAGATCGAGTCCTCTGCCTCGGCTGCGGCGGTTTATTGAATGAAAACAAAAGGCTTACGGCGTCAAAGGCTGATCGCCTGGCGCGCCCATTCGCCTGAAAATCTCGAAATCGATGCCCAAAGGGGGCGCCTTAGGATAGAGGCACATTCAACGGCCTGAACGTTGTCACTAAATTAAGGATGGTCGGCGGAGATCCGAGAAGCGCTTCCTGGTTCTGCCAGTCTACGTGCGCCACGACCACCCGGAGCGCACGCTCGGTGATCGGGTCCTGTCCTCGGGTCACGTTCGACAGGTTCAGGATATCTTCCTGGATCTTGGGCGCCAGCAGAAGCAGCCTGGTTATCTGAGTCATCCTCGCCCTCGTGACGCCCGCGAGACGAGCCGCCTCGCCCCAGTTTCGAAGCTCGCCGGACCGGATCATCGCATCGAACCTGTGTGCGAGAGCGAGGAGGCGTGTTACGCGAGGGACGCGACCTACCGGGACTGAGGCAGGCTCGGATTTGCGGAACTCATAGGTCACGGTCTGGATCGAATGGTTCATGACGCCTCGGCAGCGGGCGTCCGGACCGTCGAAGTCAATGCGTTCGATCAGATGTTTGAGGATCCGTTCCTTCTCAGGCGTGAGGAGCACGTCCCAGATCGGCGTCGCCAGATCCTGCGGGAACCTGTCGCGGATACGGTCAACGACGAAGGTCTCGATCTCGGCCGCGGGGGCCGACTTCGTGGGGCAGGTGCTCCAGCCCCGCTTCTGGGCCTTGCCGCAGACGTAGTAACGATGGAGCCGCCCGCTTCTCCTGGTCCACGAGTGGATCATGGCAGCATCGCACGCCGTGCACCGCAGCAAGCCACCCAGGAGAGCCCCGTGGGTCTTCCGGACTACGACACCACCGCTCCGGCGGTTCCTCTTCATGTGGTCCTGCACCTTCTGGAACAGCGCCTTGGGAATAATCGCCTCGTGCTCGCCGGGGAAGGTTTCCACTCCCAGCGTCATCAAGCCGGCATAGAGTGGATCGATGAGCATCCTCCTGAGATTGGCCACGTCCCAAGGGCTGCTGTCGTGTAACCGTCCCTTCTTGGTCTTCCAACACTTCCGCCGCCAGCCCCTGCGGTTCAGTTCCTGGGAGACGGAGACCAGGGATGGGTTCTCGGCGTAGAGGCCGAAGATGGCCTTGACCTGTTCCGCCTCCTCCTTGTTGACGACGAGCCGTCTGCCTTCAGGGGCCACGTCGTACCCGAGCCGCGGGGTGCCCCCCGTCCACTTCCCCCGCCGCCTCGCCGCCCGCATCTTGTCCCTAGTCCGGTCCGACACCATCTCCCTCTCGAACTGGGCGAAGCTTAAGAGCATGTTCATCGTCAGCCGGCCCATCGAGGTCGAGGTGTCCAGCTGCTGCGTCACGGAGACGATGCTGACGTGGTGCGTCTCTAGAAAGTCCGCCAGCTTGGAGAAGTCCAGGAGGGATCGGGAGAGCCGGTCGATCTTGTAGACCACCACCCCGATATCCGCAAGGAGACGTTGCAGGGCTGGGCGGTCCATGTTCCCGCCCGTGAACCCGCCGTCGTCGTAACGGTCGGCCAGGATCTCCCATCCTTCACCCTGCTGGCTACGGACGTAGTTCTCGGCGGCTTCGCGCTGGTTGTCGAGGGAGTTGAAGTCGCGGTCGAGGCCCTCGTCGGTGGATTTCCTCGTATAGATCGCGCAGCGGATGGAGGACTGGATGGCGTGGGCCGCCGTGCCCCTCAGAGTCCTGGCCATCAGCCCTTCCCCTTGGTGAGACCGAAGAAGAGCAATCCGTTCCACCTCTGCCCGGTCACCTCCCGGGCCAGGGCCGAGAGCGAGCTGAAGCGCCGGCCATTCCACTCGAAGCCATCTTCGAGGACGGTGACCCGGATCTCCTGGCCGTGGTAGCGGCGACTCAGAACGACGCCCGGCCTCGGGATGCGGCGGTCTCTCACCGGACCCTGGTCCGGCTGCCATCGACGCGGGGGCAGCATCCGGAGATCGTCGCCGAGTTCCTTGATCCGGGCGTGGGCGCGATCCGAGAGGCCGCCGTAGGCAAGCTCCTGGACGCGCCAAGCAAGTCGCCGCCAGAGATAGTCGCGATTGCTCGATCGTGTGTCTTCGCCGTACAGCTCGCGCCACTTGAGGCGAAGCTCCCCGACCGTCATCCTCCTGATGGTCCCGATTTGGGCCGTCACACTGGCTTCCACGCCCGCCTCCCGCTCCCACGTTGCAGGTCCAATTCATCGCTCTGTTGGCCACAACAATCCAGCGAAATCGGACGCTTTGTGCGCCGCTGGCACATAGAGCAAATGGTCCCCGGCGGCGAGCAAGCGGGCCGTCAGGACGCGGGGCAACTCAGCTTTCTTGATTTTGTCCACAATCCCATCGATATTAGGAATCGTGATGCGTCCGCGACGGCGCAGATCGTCCAGTGCAGAGTTCGAACCGCTTTTGAGCGACGAGAGTCGGTTCGCGTTTCCCTCGGAGGTATCGATGCTTCGCAAGGACCACAGACTGACGGCGCGAAAGGTTGTGTGCCGCAAGCCTCAATCGCGTACGAGGCTCGTCCGGCACGTCATCCGGCATGTCAATTGGGGGCCTAACCTATTCAGTGAAGAGCGCACCATCGAGCTATCGGCGCGGATCAAATCCGTCTCGACGAGGGCGCCGGTGCGGTCGTCCAGGCGTTCCTCCAAGCTCCCGCCTGACGAAGGCGACCAGAGTCAAGACGCCATCCTCGAGCGGGCGGCTTCCCAGGTTCAATTGCTTCGTCCCATCATTCCCCGGAGAATGGTCGTGAGCACGATCATGACCGGCGGCGTGAGCGCCGTGTACTATGGCTACGACAGCCTTACCATCCGCGGCCAGGTCGATCGACTCGCACTGCAGATCGCGCGTGGGAGATGCCTTCCTGGAGGGCCGCTGGGCTACGACGGGTCGGTGCGACGTTTTGTCCGTTCACGGCAACCCTCGCCGTCCTACACGCGGCAAATGTCCCTCCTCAGTGAGCTGTATTTCGAAATCTCCACGGACAAGATCAAATCGGAGAAAAACAGGGTCGCTTTCGGAGAGTGGTTCAAGGGCGTTCAGAACGATCCACAGACCTGGGTTCGAACTCCGGCTCCCTCACCAGAACTGTCTTCTTTGTGGGAGATTTACCGGCAGGCCGCTTTCGCGGTGGTTGAGCCGGAGTTCCTTGATCGGTGCCGCTCGCTCAAGTTCCTAAAGACGAATCACGATGACAAGCGTGTGATGAGGAAACTCGCCACGCTACGCACCTTGTTGAGGCGGCGAATCGAAACCCAAATCGATCTGGCCGCTGAGATTGCTGCCCGCGTCCTCTTGGATTGCCAGCCGAATACCCTCCGCAAGCTCGTGCACAGCATCACTCCCTCCGCAATCTATTTCCGCTAACTTTCGCTTACTCAACTAGTTCAGATGCGATTTCGTCAGTTCCTGGATCGTTTATTTCTAGTATTAGATTAAGGGTAGAAGGCCACCAATGGTCTCAAGAGAGGTTTACGTGAAGCACGGAGTCGAAGGCATGAAACTGCCAGGCACAGTTCAGCGAGGAGAGATGCAAAAGAGAACCGCCCCGAGTTCGGGGCGGTTGTTGGAGCTACTTGCCTTTCGCTTGCTCGACGAGGGTCTCGAAGATCTTGTGGTCGCCGGTGGCGGCGGCCAGGGCGGCAGCACGAACGAACTTCGTCGCCTTTCCGGGGCCGGCGGCCTTGTGGATCGCGTCTCGGTCCGCGGCCGGCAGCCGGAAGGCGAAGACCACGAGGTCTGCCTTTTTCGGCTCTTTGACTGCTTTGGGCTCTTTCTTCTTGGTCATTGTGACCTCCTGTGCCGGGCGGCATGCCCGGGACGAGACCATGGACGCTCTGTTCACGACGGAAGTCAAGTTCCTTCCTGGAGGATTGGTCCTCCCTCTCTCCCCGCCCGGTGGGCGGGCCTCCCTTGGTGATCTATGAATATCAAAGTCTCCCGCGTCTCCGTTGCCTCTCTCCGGTTTGCCGAATACAACCCTCGCAGGATGAGCGAGGCCGAGATGGCGGCGCTCAAGAAGTCGATTCAACGGTTCGGATTCGTCGATCCCGTCGTCGTCAACCAGCGCCAGGGCAAGAACTGGAAGGCGGCCGAACGAGGGGAGGTGATTGTCGGAGGTCACCAGCGGGTCCGAGCCGCCCGGGAGTTGGGTATGAAGGAAGTGCCCGTGGTTCACGTCTCCCTGCCGCCTGACAAGGAGAAGCTCCTCAACCTGGCGCTCAACAAGATCGGCGGCGAGTTCGACCTACAAAAACTCTCGGTCCTGCTGCGGGAGTTGCGGGAGGCGAAGGCCGATCTGGAAGCCTCGGGGTTTTCGGAGAGAGAGATCGCCAAAACGATCGCCGAGGCCGAGCGGGAACTGATGCAGAGTCTGCCGCCGGAGGAGGATGAGATCTCGAAACTCCCCCGGAAGCCCCGCACCCAACCCGGGGATCTCATCGAGCTCGGCCCCCACCGCCTCCTCTGCGGCGACGCGACGAAGGACCTGGGTAGCCTGATGGGTCAAGAGAAGGCGAGCCTCCTCTGGACCGACCCGCCGTACGGGGTCGATTACGTTGGGAAGACCCAGGATGCCCTGACGATCAAGAACGATACCGGCGCGGGACTCGAGACCCTGCTGCGCGACTCGTTCGCTGCCGCTGACCTGGTGCTCGCCCCCGGGTCCCCAATCTACATCGCGCATCCAGCAGGCCTTCTCTCCGTCTCCTTCATCAACGCCTTCGTGAAGGCCAGCTGGCTCCTGCGCCAGAGCCTGGTCTGGGTCAAGGACACGATGGTGCTCGGCCATGGGGACTATCACTACAAGCATGAGGCGATTCTCTATGGCTTCAAGCCCGGGCCGGGCCGGTTGGGGCGGGGAGGCCGAGGGTGGCACGGTGGTGAGGACCAGACCTCGGTCTTCGAAGTCCCCCGGCCCAAGTCGTCTCAGGAACACCCGACGATGAAGCCCGTGGCACTGGTGGAGGCGTGCCTGCGAAACTCAAGTGCGAGGGATACCGTGGTCCTGGACCCCTTCGGGGGTTCGGGCTCGACGCTCATCGCCTGCCATCGACTCCACCGGCGCGCCTTCGTGGCGGAGATCGACCCGCGCTACTGCGATGTGATCCGGGAGCGTTGGGAGCGACTGAGGAAGGCAGTCTGATATGCCGAGGGGTGGAGCGCGACCGGGCGCCGGGGGTCGCCGGCCCGGAGCTGGGAGGCCGATTGGGTCCCAGAACGCGAGGACCAAGTCGATCCACGCGCGCCTCGAAGAGGTGCGGCGGATGTTCGACGAGATCGTCCCGGACAAGAGCCTGATTAGGGCGATCTGGCTGCGGGCGCTCAAAGGAGACTCGGCCTGCCTGCGCATGTGCGCGGAGTACAAGTGGGGCAAGGTCCGGGAGGCCCCGGAGTTGACACCTGAGCCGGATACGGGCGGTCGAGTCTTCATCACTACCTTGTCTGATGGATTGCCAGCCCTCTCCTCGGATCTTCCCAATCATGACCGGGTATCGGCCCAACTTGCCCCGATACCTTGGGCCGTCGCGACGACTAAAAAGGACCCTAAGGATCCAAAGTAGAGCTGGGGCACGAGGACCTCGTCATCGGACCCCCGCACGCAACGAACCCGGCAGCGCCTTCTCCGCTCAGCAACTAGTCGTCTTCTGACCGGGAGACGACTGGATTGCAACGGGAGATCCGCAACCAGTCGTCGCTCCGGCGTGGGACGATCATGTTCAAGATCGTTTGCGTTGTGCTCTCCGCCCACTCAGTCACCGCGGTGGTGACAGATGAAGCCTGGTGGAGAGTGGCGTCCTGATCCGCTGCGAAACCTTAGTTGAAAGTGTGATAGCATTCCCCTCGAACCAGGCCTTGATGACCACGGTGTGGGCCGCTGGCGCAGTGCCT
>WNFM01276682.1_pt2 | contig 13303 bp, 10 predicted proteins | sample 5400271 | NCBI WGS metagenome assembly WNFM01 (sample SAMN13153352, study PRJNA577476) | soil metagenome | isolation source: 60 cm saprolite on Douglas fir-dominated hillslope | place: USA:California | collected 2013-09-17 | reverse complement strand
ATCGTCCACCACCAGAATGCGGCGGCGCGGCGCGACCGCCGCGCGTGCCTGATCGTCTCTCGCTGCTGGATCGCCCATCGCTCGCGCTCGCTCCTGGCACCTGGAAGGCGCCCGCTGGCAGACACACTCCGCCGGGCGCCTCGTGCTCGTCTGTCAGTGTACCCCGCAGTTCTTACCTTGGTCTTACGCGCGGCCCCACCTCCAGCCCCTCTCCCTTTGGGGTGGAGGCACAGTCCCCGGCCTGAAGGCCAGGGCTAATCCGCCTCCACGCGTCGCGTCGGGGGCAGCCCTGCGGTGGCCGCTGAATTCGCCACCCACGATAAAGTCGCAATCAGGATGAGCCCTGCCGCTTCAAGGCAGGGAGTCGTTCACCACGCGCGTACGGCACCCCTCTCCGCCGCGGAGAGGGGTGGGGGGTGAGGTCCCCACTTCTTGTAGTAACCGCGTAAGAGTTCCTTAAGCTTCGTTACCGAGCGGCAAGGAATAGAGACCATGATTGCTCTCGTATGCGCAAAACCCGCATGCGGGAGGAGTGGCTATGCCTTCGAATATACGCCCGCAATCCGGCACTCAGACCATTGTCGCGCTCCTGCCGGCGCTCAACGAAGCTGAGGCGATAGGGCCGCAGGTGCGCGCGATGCTGACGCATCCTGCCCTGTGCGCGCTGCCCCTCGCGCGGGTGCTGGTGGTGGATAACGGCAGCGACGATGCCACGGCGGAGGTGGCGCGGGCGGCCGGCGCCGACGTGGTGCGCGAGCCGCGCCGCGGCTACGGCCGAGCATGCCTGACGGGCGTCCTGACGGCGCGGGATGCCGACATCCTGCTGCTGCTGGACGCCGACGGCAGCGACGATCTGGCGGGCGCCGCCGCCGTCGGCCAGCTTGTCCTGTGCGGCGCGGCTGATCTGGCGGTTGGCTCGCGCGTGCGCGGGCAGTGCGATCCCGGCGCACTCACCACTCAGCAGCGGCTCGGCAACGCGCTCGCGGCGACCCTGCTGCGCATGCTCTGCGGGGCCCGGGTGACGGACCTCGGGCCGGTGCGAGCGATCCGGCGCGAGGCGCTGCTCGCCCTCGATCCACACGAGATGACGTACGGATGGTCCACGGAGATGCTGCTCAAGGCGGCGCGCGCGGGCTACCGGCTGGCCGAGCTGCCGGTGGATTACCACCGGCGGGCGGGCGGTGTCTCGAAGGTCTCCGGTACCGTACGGGGCACGCTGCGCGCGGGCTGGACGATTCTGGCGACCATCGCGCGCCACGCGCGCTGGCGCCCGGCCTCGCCCTCCTCCGGACAGGCGCGGTCATCGGGTCTGGCGGCAGCCACGACAAGCACAACAGGGGGAGACGGCGCATGAGCATGACCTCTGGCGACGCGCTGGCGATCGTCGCAAAGTATCCCACGCCGGGGCAGGTGAAGACGCGGCTGGGCGCGGCCATCGGCTTCGTCGCGTCGGCGGCGCTCTATCGTGCGTTTCTGGCGGACCTGGCGGAGCGCTTTTCGGCGGCGCAAGCAGCTGACGACTACGACCTCTGGTGGGCCTGCACGCCGCGCGCCGCGCAGCTAGCGCCGCTGCTGGGGCCGGGCGCCCGCTGCCTCGATCAGCGCGGCGAGGGGCTGGCCGAGCGCCTTCACAACGTCTGCCGCAGCCTGCGCGCGCGTGGCTACCGGCGCGTCGTGCTGCTCGGCTCGGACTCCCCGCAGCTGCCCGCGCGGGTGGTGGCGCAGGCCTTCACGGCGCTGTGCCAGTGCGATGTGGTGCTCGGCCCCGCGGAGGACGGCGGCTACTACTTGATCGGGCTGCACCTGGCCGCCCGCGCCGATCTCTTCAGGGGCATCCAGATGAGCACGCCCCAGGTGCTGCGCGAGACGATGGCGCGGGCGCACGCGCTCGGCCTGACGGTGGCACTGCTGGAGCCGGCCTTCGACGTGGACGAGGTGGGCGACCTGGCGCGGCTGGAGGCCGCGCTGGCGGAGGATGACTGCGTGGCGCGGCATACCTCGGCGGCGCTGCGTGACTATAGCGAGCGACAGGAGAGCGCACATGGCGACCTCACTTCAGTGGGCTGACATCTCGCAAGCCCCTCACAGCGCGGCGGAGCAGCAGGTGCCGCTGCCGCGCGAGCTCTATATCGAAAGCACTAGCCGCTGCAACGAGCACTGCGATCAGTGCCCGCGCACCCACCTGGGACGCGAGGCCGACCGCGACATCTCACTGGCCGAGGTGCGTCGCATCCTGGATCAGCTGCCGCAGCTGGAGCGCGTGGTGCTGCACGGGCTGGGCGAGCCGCTGATGAATCCAGGGCTGCCGGAGATCGTGCGCGACGTGCGGGCACGCGGCGCCTACGTGCTCTTCAACACCAACGCGCTGCTGCTCAACGCGGCGCGGGGCGCGGCGCTGATCGATGCCGGCCTGAACGAGCTGCGTGTCTCGCTGGACGGCGCGCGCCCGGAGACGTATGCGCGCGTGCGCGGCGTGAACCGCAAGGCGCTGCCGCACATTCTGGCAAATCTACGCGCCTTCCATGCGCTGAAGCAGGCGCGCGGGGCCGAGCTGCCGCGCACCTCGTTCTGGTTCACCGCCATGCGCGAGAACATCGAAGAGCTGCCAGAGCTGGTGGAGCAGGCGGTGGCGACAGGCATCCCCGAGGTCTACGTCCAGCGGTTCATCTACTTCGGCCAGGGACTCGCCACCGAGCAGCAGGCGCTCTTCCGGCGCACGCAGGAGCGCGAGCTGGAGCTGATTCGCACCGCCGAGGCGCGCTGCGCCGCGCTGGGCATCGCCTTTCGCGCGACGGGCGCCGCCACGCCGATGACCTATCTGGCGCGCGGCGAGCAGCCCACAGAGGCACGCTCCTGGTCTGGCTGCCACCGGCCGTATGCGCTGGCCTACATCACGGCCAACGGCAACGTCTTCTCCTGCTGCTTCGCGCCATTCCATCCGGGTCCCGCCAGCGAGCGGCGGCTCGGCAACGTCTTTGAGCAGCCCTTCGCGGAGATCTGGAATGGGCCGCGCTACCAGGCGTTCCGCGCCGCGTTCGAGAGCGACACGCCGTGGCCGCAGTGCGCAGGCTGCGGCACTCGATGGAGCCTGTGATGCTTATGATGCAGAGACAGCCGCGGCACGAAAGTTCGCGCCAGACGCTAGCGACACGACTGCCACAGCCCGCGGGCCAGCGCCAGCATCCGCGCATGTGGGCGGTTGGCCCGGCCTCCGCCGCGGACTTCACGGCGCTGGAAGAAGCCTACCGGCTGCGCGCCGCCGTCTTCGCGGACGAGCTGGCCTGGGTGCCGGCGCGCAACGGCCACGAACGCGACCGCTGCGATGCCGCCGCGCTGCATTTCGCGGTTTTCACACCTGGCGCCGGGCTGGTGGGCTACGCGCGGGTGCTGTTGCCGGAGCATGGCTTCATGCTGGCACGCGAGTTCAGCGCGCTGCTGGCGGGGGAGGCGCTACGGCTGGACCCGCGCTGTGCGTTCGAGGTGTCGCGCTTCGTCGTCCATCCGCACTATCGCGGGCTGCGCGACGCCAACGGTCGCAGCGTGGCAGACCATCTCGCGCGACGCATCGCGCGCTGGGCGATTGCCACGCACCGCAGCGACTGGTACGGCGTCTGTGAGCAGCGACACATCCGGGCCTTGCGGCTGCGTGGGCTGCCGTTTGCGGCGTTCGGCCGCATCGTCGAGTACCAGCCCGGGGTGCGCGCTTGCGCCGCGCGGCTCTGCTTGCCGGAAGCCGCCGAGGTGCTGCGGCATAGACATCTACGCGACTATACCTGGTATCTGAGAGGGATAGACCCGCCATGGTAATCAATGTGCGCCACAGATTGGCGCAGGCCACCGCGTCGCTTCCGCTGTTGCTGCGCACGCCGACCCTGCTCGCGGCGGTGCTGGCGGCTGGCCTGGCAGCCTCGCTGGCGGCCACTGTGCTGATGCTCGCGCTGCGGCTCGTGGCTGGTATCGTCACCCTGCCGGAGATGGTGGGTGAGCGGGTATTGCCGCTGATGAGCGCCGGCATGTTCGTGCAGGTGCTGATACAACTGGGCAAGATCAAGCCGCTGGCCTACGCCTTGATTGGCCAGGTCGTGCTCGGCGCACTGGCGGCGCTGCTCTTCCCCGTGCTGCTGGAGGGGGTCGAGCGGGTGCGTGCGCGCCGGGGAGTGGGCGGCGCCGAACACGCGGCAGTCGGCGGCTGGCCGAGCGGCGCCGAGTGGCTGGCGGCGGGGGCGCTGAGCCTGCTGCTGTGGCTGCTGGCGCTGGCGCTCTTCTGGCCGGTGCTGCCGGAGAATCTCTACGGGTATCCAGAAGGCCCGGCACGCTTCATCACCATCGTCGGGCTGGCGGCGATCTTCGCGCTCTATGGCGCGGTACTGGCGCTCGCCTACCATGCGCTGGCTGCGCGCGTCGCTGCGCGGGCGGCACGCGGGGAGGCGTCGCCGGATGCGGAGCGGCGTGCGCTGCTGGCCCGCTCCGCCGCGGTGGCGGGCGGCAGCCTGGTGGTGGGTGCGCTGGGCGCTGGCGCGCTGATTCACGCGCTCTTCGACCGCTCCACACTGGGCTACGACGGATCGCAGACAGCCTCGCTGGCTGGCGGCACCGTCGCGCCCGTCACCCCGACGAGCCAGTTCTACATCGTCACCAAGAACGTGGTCGATCCGCAGGTCGTCCTCGGCAATTGGGCGCTCGCTGTGAACGGCCTGGTCGGCCGCCCGGGCACGTACGACCTCGCGCGGCTGCGCGCGCTGCCGCAGGTCTCGCGCTACGTGACGCTCGAATGTATCTCGAACGAGGTCGGCGGCCACCTCGTCAGCAACGCGCAGTGGCACGGCGTCACCCTGGCATCGGTGCTGGCGGATCGTGGCGGCGTGCAGCCGGCAGGCAAGTACATCTACTTCACCTCCGCCGACGGCTACCATGCCGGCCAGGCGCTGGACGAGCTGCTGGCCGCTGGCACGCTGCTGGCCTGGGAGATGAACGGCCAGCCGCTGACGGATCGCCATGGCTTCCCGTTGCGCACGGTGGTGCCGGGCTATTTCGGCGAGCACAGCTCGAAGTGGCTGACGGGCATCGAGGTGGTGGATCAACTGAAGAACGGCTTCTACCAATCGCAGGGCTGGTATTGGGGCCAGCTCCACACGTTAAGCCGCATCGACAGCCCGGTGCGCGGGGCGAGTCTGGCGCGGGGGCCAGTGCACGTGAGCGGGATCGCCTTCGCCGGCACGCGCGGCATCCGGCGTGTGGAGGTGAGTACGGACGGCGGCGGCACGTGGCGCGCCGCGACACTCACCCCGCCGCTCTCGCCACAGTCGTGGGTGCTCTGGAGCTGGCCGTGGATGGCGGTGGCGCCGGGAGATCATACGCTCACCGTGCGGGCCACCGACGGCACGGGCGCGGTGCAGACGGCAGAGAAGCGCGGCACTGTGCCAGAAGGCTCCACCGGCTACCATCAGGTGCGGGTGGTGGTGCGCTAATGGCGCGGTTGGTGCTGGCGGCGGGCGCTGAGGCGCGGGCCGGAGACACAGACGACAATGGAGGCGCCCAGCCAGGGAGCGCGTCGCATTGGTCGTCGCTGGCGCTGCGCGCTCTTGCCTACATCCTGCTGGCGGTGCTGGCGCTGGTGGGCTACCGGCGCGTGCTGGCGGTCGCCGGCGCGTACGCTGGCGAGCCGATGCTGCTGCTCTGGCCGCTCGCGCTGCTCACCGCGCTGTATGTCGCGGCGGTCTGGCTGGTGCTGCGCACGCGCCCGGCGGCGTCGCGTGCGGCGCGCCTGGCCGAGCTTGGGCTGCTGCTGGCGCTGGGCGTCGTCCTGCGTGGCGCGGTCTTCGGCACCGCGCCAGATCTCTCGCACGACGCGTATCGCTACGCCTGGGATCCCTATCTGCTGGCCCACGGCGTCAGCCCGTACCTGCATACGCCCTCCGACCCCGCCCTGCTGCCCCTGCGCGACGGCGTTATCTGGCCCCAGCTCAACTGGCGCACCTCTCCGACGATTTATCCCCCCGGCGCACAGGCGTTCTTTCTGCTGGTGTATCTGGTAGCGCCGCTCAATATCTTCGCCGCCAAGGCTGCGATGGTGCTCTGCGACGCCGGGGTGGCGCTGCTCGCGCTCGTACTGCTGCGCCGCCGCCGGCTGGATGCGCGGCGCGTCCTGATCTACTGGTGGTCGCCGCTTCCCGTGCTGGAGTTCGCGCTGAATGGCCATCTCGACGTCGTGGCGATCCTGCTGACGCTGGCAGCGCTCGTGGTGGCGGAGCAGCGCTGGCGCGGGGCACGCGCGGCGGCCGGCGTGCTGCTGGGGGTGGCCACGCTCACCAAGCTCTATCCGCTGCTCTTTGTGCTGGCGCTCGTGCGTCCCGCGCCACCGCTGGCAGATGGCCAGCCGCACGCACGCTGGCGGCGCGCGACTCTCTCCCTGCGCCAGAACGCCGACTTCCTCGCGGCGCTCATGGGGACGCTGGTGGCAGGCTATTTGCCCTTCGCCGGCGCCGGCCTGAGCAGCACCGGCTTCCTCGGCACCTACCTCAGTCAGCGCTTCGGCGATCAGGGCATCGTGTCGCAGGTGCTGGCGGCGCTGGCCGGGCTGATGGGTGGCAGCACGGTGACGCTCGCGCTGCTGCAGCTCGCCGCCCTGGCGGGGCTGTGCGCCGCCGTCGTCTGGTGGCGCGGTCGCCGCCCGCTCCGTCCGGAGGCTGGCATGCTGGCGCTCTCCGCCGTCTGGCTCGCGCTTTCACCGCATCTCTACCCGTGGTACGTTGCGGCGCTGCTGCCGCTGCTCGCGCTCTATCTGCGCCTGCCCAGGCGAACGCCCGCGCGCGCGCGCGAGGCAGGTCATCGCGCAAGCGCGCCGGCGCTGGCGCTCTGGCTCTTCGTGCTGGCGCTGCCGTTCAGCTACGTGGTCTTCGCGCCCGGCGGGCCGCGTGGTCTGTTCTCGCTGTCTTCCCTCGTGCCGCTCGCGCTGGTCGCGATTGCCTATGGCTCCACGCTGGCGCGGCGCCTGGCGCTGGCGTCGCGGCGGATCATCGCCGCATTGCCGGCGTAGCCACGCGTGACCGCGGGCGAACGACACGCCGCGCCAAACGATCGGTAGGAGACGCACTTGTTGCGGGTGCTCGCGGCCCGTTCGGCAGCGCCGCCGCTCGGTGGCGTGCCAGCGCCTGGCCGCTCCACGATGCCGCCACAGTGCTATACTTGCTCACGCGCCGCCTGCAGCATGGAGCGGGCTCAGGATTGAACGTGTTGCACGCGGGGGTACGTGATATGCCGGTGGCACGCAGTTTCTATGGTTTTGGCCTGTTTGCGCTTGTTGCCGCGCTCCTCGCTGGTATTGCCGTGACGGCAAGCATCAGAACGCGCAGGGGATTCGCGCTGACCGTGTTGCTGGTGATCGTCGCGGCGGTCTACGTCGTAGGCTTCGTCGCGAACGACCGCTCGCCGGATCCCACCTACGTTGCCAGCCACCCTTTCGCGGGCCTGGGATTAGCGATTATGGAGCTCGTCGACCTGGGGCTCTTCTTCATCGGCGGCATCGCCACACTGCTCACGGCGGCGATTGCGCGCCACTGGGGTTGGGTCGCCGGTATCGCCGCCACCATGCTGCCTATGTTGATGGTGATACTTGGTGGTATCTGGCGCAATAGCCCGTTTACCTATGGTCAGGACGTCGTTGCGTTCGCCGCGGCGCTGTTCTGTCCCCTCGTCCTCTGCTTGGCATATAGCATGTATTTTGCCCGCGGCATGTCGGGGCGTCGCGCCGACTCGTGAGGCCGGGGCGGCGGTATCCTCGTCCTCGGCACCGGTGCCCATTCAGCTACTACGCTGCCGTGCGACTATTGTCCGTCCCGAGCACACGGTCGCGTTGTTGCGCCTGCTCGGCGGTGGGGTGGCCGGCGATCTCGTCGGTCTGCCCCGTTCCCAGCTCGCGGTGCTTCCCGGCACCATACACCTGACGCTCGTTGAGCGCGCCTCCTGGCTCGTCTCGATGATCACCCGGTTCCTCGCCACGCCCATGCCAGCAGCCCAATGACAGAGCGAGGGGTACGCCTGGAAGACGTACCCCCCAGATGTCGTGGCGAGGATGGAGCTACTTAAGTGCGTTCAAGAAGGCACCCGTCGGCGTCCCCAGTCCCGTCACGTCGTCGTAGTCTGGCGTCGTCTGCAGACTGAACGTCTGATTCCGCACCACCAGGCGACCATAGAAAAGCGAGGCGCGACCGCCGAAGCAGTCTGCTCCCCGCCCTTTCTATGGGGCGCCATCGGCGTGCCTATGCCGCCGACGCGTCAGTTGTCACTATGCACGCGCCCGATCCACGTGCCCCAGTTGCGTGAGAAACTGCCACCATTGGAGTACTGGCCGGCGAAGTAGACGGTGTTCGTGAGGAATCCGTCGTACGAGGTCGCCGAATAGTCGCCCCAGCGGCAGACGGGGATATCGGCGCCACAGCGTGTTGGGCGGTAGGGCGCCTCGCCGGCTTTGATGAGCAGTCCTGGCGAGCTGAAGTTCGCGCCGTGTCGCACCGTGAGGCGTACCTCGGGATTCACGGTGCTGCTGGTGCGGTCAAAGACCATGAAGAGATTGCCGTCCGCGTCCGGCATCAGGGCAGGGTAGATTACCGCGTTATCTCCGCTAAAGTTGTAGTAGTTGCCGCGTGACTGCGTGGCGGACAACTGGCCGTGATCATCGATGCTTACGCGGAGCTGGCTCCAGACGATACCAGGCACGACCTGTGAGCCGTTATTGACGCCCGATTCCCATGCAGCGTAGAGGTTGCCGTTCTTTTCCACCGGCGTGGCGCTGATGCGCAGGTCGCTGGAGTCGAGGCACTCATTGCAGCTGGTCTGGTCCGCTGGCGGCGGGAAGCTGTATGCCTTCGTGTTGCCCACATAGGCGAAGGAAAGTACGGGGGAGCTGGCCAGCGGGTTGTTGATGGTCCACACCGCGAGGCCACGGCAGGAATCGGCGTCGGAGGTGCAGGTATGGCCGGAGACGGGGTCGATCGGGCCGTTGAAGGTGTCGACGAAGAACTCCCCACCAGGGCCGCGTCCGCGATCCTCAGTCAGCGCTGGCTGCACGGTGTCCACTTGGAGCGATCCGCCAGGGCCGCTGACCGTCAAGTTGAAGAAGCCATGCGCCGTCACCGGCAGACCGGCCTCCATTTTGGCCTTGCTGGCACCAAAGACCTCGGCGTACTCGTAGGCGGAGCCATCCTGATTGAACATGTTGGCGGAGAAGTAGATGGCCTTGTCGTCGAAGCCAATCATCGTGAAGTCGGCGCCATTGGTCGTGCCCAGCGACATGTCGAAGGCATAGACGTTCCATGCGCCGCGCGGGTCGCTGGTCTGGCTGACCCCGATCCAGTAGATCGTCTTGAAGGGGCAATCATTGACCCCAAAGGCGCCTTCCACCTCAAGCGAGGCGGCGACGAAGCGCCTGTCATTGGGATCGTAAAACGAGCGTGGATCGCTGATGAAGGGAAGGTTGCCACCACAGGCGCCAGGATCAGGGACGCCGAAGAAGTCGCCAATGAACTTCGGATAGCCTGGCTGGAGGTTGCCATGGGTGTCGAAGACGCCGAACGCAGTGTTCACACCCTGGAAGACCCATGTGGGCGAGGCCGCCACCGCCATGTCGGGGGGGTTGCAGCCGACCGGAGGACAAACCGCTGCTGAGCTCTGGATGCCAGAGAAGCTGCTCAGCGTGCTGTTGCCGCTGTCGTCAGCCTTGAAGTCGCTCTGTGGCGCGCTATTCTTGGCCTGTGCCTTGACTTTCGCGTACGTCCCGGCGTCGAGCCGGCTGTGGAACTTGGTCTCACGCGCTGCCGCCTGCTGGAGGCGTGCTGCCCCGGTCTTGGGTGTGGAAGACGCGTTCTGCGTCTGGGCTGTCGCGTTGATACTCGCTGCCTGGCCAGTTCCCGTCACGCGTGGCGCAGCGGCTTGGGCTGGCGTAGGACGTGTGAGAATCACTCCAGTGGAGATCGCGCTGACGATCAACACTACTGCGGAGGCCAGCACCACGCCGGCCTTGATCAGGCGCTTCGATCGCTGTTGCATCGGATCATGTCCCCCTGCGCGACTGCACCCAGGTCGCGCTACATCAGCCCACGAGACAGCCAGACGAGGTGTCATCACACCCCACGTCTCGTGCGGCTCCCCACAACCGTGTCCATATGCAATACCTGCTGTCTGCTCAGCGGTAGACGATGTTCGCCCGAATACGCCTCCTTCCCCTGCGGGCACGCTGCATCAGAACCCGCCTAGCGATGTGGACAAGCATATCATACGTGCATTCGTCGCAAGGATACGCTGTTATGAGGGCCTGTATGCGGAAGCCTCGTAACACGCTCCGTTTCAAGCAGGCAGGAGGTTTGCGCCATCGAAGCCGTCCATACCGCCAGTGGGCCAGCAGTGCGCATCAGTGGCCGCCCCAGCACCTGATTCCAAGGATCCGTGATGACAGGCACTGAGGGCTCACATCGCAGTGTGGTGGGCGTTGGAGGCACTGCATGTGCTGGCGCACGAGATGCGGCTGGCGAGCGAAAGCCCGTTCCTGGCGGCGACCGGCTGGGCGCCCGCATCTTGACGGTGGCGGGGCGCGGATGCTACACTGTCCCTGCACGCGGGCGATTAGCTCAGTTGGTTAGAGCGCCACGTTGACATCGTGGAGGTCGGGGATTCGAGCTCCTCATCGCCCACCAGAAAACGCACCGCATAACGCACCGCCAGGGGAACGCTCCCGCTGGCGGTTTTTGTTTGCCTTGATGCCGCCGCGCTCGCATGGTGGCGTGCGGACCTATGCACCTGCGGGCAGCGGCGGCGGATGGAAAGGTGGGCGTTCGGCGGCGAAGAGCGCGTATTGCTCGCGGGTCAGCGGTCGCTCGTGCTCGAGGCACCAATCCCAGAACGGCACGTACTGCGTGCGCGCCGTGCGATGCTCCAGCCGCATCAGCTCCGCCGCAAGGCTGCCATCCGCCAGGTAACCGCCCGCCTCCCAGGCCGCCTCCAGCGGCGCGTGATCGTAGGGGACAGAGCGGTGCTCGAAGTGCCAGGTGTCGCCCTCCCAGGTGAAGACGCCGTACTGCGCGTTGACATCGCCATTGAACGGGCAGCCGACGGCGCCGACCACTATCACATGCGTACTCCCGACCCAGCGCTCGTAGGGATAGTGGATGTGCGCGCCGATCACTGTACTCTCCACCACGCCGGCCAGCGACTCGGCCACCTGCTCGTCCGTGCGCATGCGACCCATGCCCTCGCGTGCGTGGCGTGGGCTGCCGTGCACCACACGCACCGGCGGTGCCCCCGGCAGCTCCAGCGTCAGCGCCGGCGGTAGAGCCTCCAGCCAGGTGACCCACTCCGCGGAGAGCTCCGCCGCCGCCAACCGCACCGGCGTCCACCACGAGGTCTCCCACTCCGGCGGCACGTTGCGCCCCTGCGCCAACGCAGAGAGCCAGGTGTCGTGGTTGCCGCTGATGGCGAGGAAGCCGAGCGGCGCGATGCGCTCCAGCACGGCGCGGCTCTGCGGCCCGCGATTGACGAAGTCGCCCGCTACGACGACACGATTCGGCCGCACCTGAGCGAGGTCGGCCAGCACCGCTTCGGTGGCGGGCAGGTTGCCATGGAGATCAGCCAGGACGGCGAAGCGCGGCAAGGGCTAGCGCTCGCTGATGTCTATGCTGGTGATGGTGTCGCCCGGCGTCCGGTCGCGCCCGGGGTCGCGCTCGCGGATGGCCTGCACGACATCCATCCCCGCGATGACGCGCCCAAAGACGGCGTGCTTGCCGTTGAGATGCGGCGTCGGCCCATAGGTGATGAAGAACTGCGAGCCATTGGTGTTGCGGCCGGCATTGGCCATGCTCAGGGTGCCGGCGCTGTCGTGGCGCAGCCCCAGCGCGCTGGGCTCGTCGGCGAACTGGTAGCCGGGACCGCCCGTGCCGGTGCCGGTTGGGTCGCCGCCCTGCGCCATGAAGTTGTGCATGACGCGATGGAAGGTCGTGCCGTCGTAGAAGCCGTCGCGCGCCAGCGCCCGTGCACGCCAAACTTGCATGTAAGTATTCACCTCCCTGGCCGGCCGCGCGCCCTATGCCACGCCGCCGCATCATTGTGTGGATTCTATCATAGACACGATGTCGAGCAGGAGGGCGCCATCCATGCCAGTCGAGTTAGACGGCAGCGCCCGTGGGGGGATGGCTGGGCGCTGAGGAGCCAGGCGCAATTTCTCTGCAGGCGGAATTCCAATCCACCACACCGCATGGTGCGGGCGGGTAGCGAGCTTCAAGCGCGAAGCTGCCACGGTAATGGCCTCCCTGCTCCGTCCGGGCAGTAAGGCCTCCAGTTCGGGCCACCGTGCGATTGAGTACCAGAGCTGTAGCCCCTCGCGCTCGCGGGCATCCCAGAACATGCGTCGGTCGTGAGCCCGCACGACTTCGAGTGAACTGGTCTGGCCGCCGCGCCAGCAGATGCACCCATCGAGGCGTCTCCGGTCATCTGCCGCCGGGACCAGCGTCACAGACTCCACAACCCATTGCATGAGCGCCTGGCGCGACGAGAGTGACGCTTTGTCCCACGCCGTCCGCAGCGTGTCCAACACTTTCGCGCTCGTCCTCGCAGCGTGGAGGGCAGCTATCGAAGGTGGCTCCTCCTCGGCCCGCGGATCGAGTTCGGCGTGCGCATCATCCCGGCGCGCGACGTGTTCGAGCTCCGCCGTCAGCCGCTCCATCTCCACCACGAGTCGGCTCCGAACTGCTTCCATCTGTGTGCGTGCGACGCCCGTCGCCAGATTCGCCAGTTCCGCCTCGATCTGACGCCGACGCGCGCCGTCTCCGGGATGCCGAGCGCTTTGCGCGCGCCGCTGGTGCACCTGCCACGCGCGGGCGATGCCGGCTACATCCTCTTCGCTCAGCCGCAGACGGTCGAGGAAATCGCGGACGACCGCGCCATCCAACTCGACGCCGGGCAGATATCTGCAGTAGTTCTGGCGATTCCCGAGCGCCTCGTCGCGATACTTGCACAGATAGTAATCCGGCGCATCCGCCCGCGAACGATAGCGCATGTAAGCATAGCCATGTACACCGCAGCGGACCTTGCCTAGCAGGAGCAATGTGTGATTTTCCGCATTGCGCATTCTCGTCGGGCGCGGGTCGAAGACCTTCGGCTCCGCCTCGTCGTTGTGTCGCTGCCGCGGCCCCTTGGTGTAGAATCGCCGCTTCGGATTGGGGCTCCCCTCGATGGTGTAGGGTGAAACACGGTCGAAGCAGTACCAGAACAACTCCTCGTCCTGCACGATCGGCTCGTGGAGCACCAGCGGCGGATA
>WNFM01161424.1_pt3 | contig 13303 bp, 12 predicted proteins | sample 5400271 | NCBI WGS metagenome assembly WNFM01 (sample SAMN13153352, study PRJNA577476) | soil metagenome | isolation source: 60 cm saprolite on Douglas fir-dominated hillslope | place: USA:California | collected 2013-09-17 | reverse complement strand
ACACCAGTGGAATATTTTCATTGTCGCACATCAATTGGCCAACTTTATAATCACCATTGACAATACATGAAACTCCTTCGGGCACATGGTTCTTCTTAAAAACTTTGGTCACAATATTTTGACAAGCGATGCTACACAAAGGAGTTTTTTCAGAAGACTTCCAAATGCAAACATCACCGCATACCCATGCAAGCATCGAATTCCAACTCCATACGGCCACAGGAAAATTAAATGCAGATATTATTCCGACTATCCCAAGCGGGTGATATTGCTCATACATTCTATGAAGCGGTCTCTCCGAATGCATCGTTAATCCATTCAACTGGCGGGAGAGGCCAACGGCAAAATCACAGATGTCGATCATCTCCTGGACTTCACCCAACCCCTCCTGATACGATTTGCCCATTTCATACGAAACCAATTTGGCAAGATTTTCCTTTTGCTGGCGCAATGCAGTTCCGATCTGCCGTACAATTTCTCCACGTTTTGGTGCAGGAACTTTTCTCCACTCTACAAAAGCATTCTCTGCTTGTGCAACTGCTTTCGCAAAAGATTTCTCGTCAGATTCTTGAACTCGACCAATGAGCTTGCCATCAACTGGCGAATAGGAGTCAATATATTTGCCCGAAGATTTGATCCACTTTAATCCTGTTGAAGTTCCAGGATTTGATTTCTTTACATTCAATGCTTGCAATGCTTCCGATATGCCAAAATTTTTCATATGTATTTTATTGAAAGGAGCCCGCCTCCTGAAGCCTCCACCTTCATTTCATTTCAGTGGACAGGTCGGCAGACGAGGTGCAAACTTAGAGGAAATTGGCCACAGATTGCTCAAATGAGCACAGATAAATAGGCCACAGATCACACTGATGGCCACAGATAAATGCATTGAGGGCTGAGGCTAAATTTAATTGTTTTGCTCGATCGGAATGGTGACGGTAAAAATGGTTCCCTTTCCCTCTGTGCTACTGACGTGAATTGCGCCACTCAAAAGCTCAACTGATTTTTTAACAATAGAAAGGCCAAGTCCTGTGCCTTGAATGGACGCTGCCGACTTACCTCGAAGAAAAGGTTCAAAGATTTTATCGATTTCATCTTTGGGGATACCAATACCTTCGTCACGGACAACGATGATAAGCTGATGGCCGGAACCTTTTACGGTTAAGAACACATGTTCCGCACCTGGAGAAAACTTAATTGCATTCGTTAAAAGATTAATGAATATACTTCGGAGTAGCTTTTCATCTGATGTTATCACCATCGGAATATGCTTGAAATCCGTCTTGACGATGGGCGATGTTTCTTGTTTATAGTGACTAACCTCTTCCACTATTCTGTTCAAAAAATCATTTATCTCTATTTTTGTATTGTCTAGTTTTATCTTGCCATTTTCGGCCTTTTCGTAGGTAAGAACGTCATCGAGCAAAAGACTCATATGGTGAGCATGTTTTTCAATAGAGCCCAGCCTTCTCCGTAAGTCTTCCGGTTCGATGGTCCCGTTGCTCTGTTTAATAATATTCGTTTGAAATTGAATAGAGGATAATGGCGAGCGGAATTCGTGCGAGGCGATAGACACAAATCGGCTCTTCACCTCCACCGCTTCTTTTTCTTTTTGGAGGGCAAGCCTTAACTCTTGCGTTCTTTCCTCTACTTTCATCTCGAGCGCTATTCGGTATTCTGTAAGTTCTGTTACATCCTGACCAACCAATGTCAATCCGACCACTTGACCTGAGGCCGAGAGGCGATGGCTAAAACTAAGCAACAATGTAATGAGGCTGCCTTGTTCGGTTCGAATCAGCAGCTCTTCGGAAACTGCAGGCTCGCTGCTCAACGCTTTCGCAAATATTGATTCAAATTTTGCGGGGTTTACATCTTTGAGCAAAACTGAAACGAATCTTTGCGCATACACCTCGTCCTTTCTGAATCCTGTAATTTTTACGCAATGCTCATTCCAGTCGGTGACGTAACCTCTCGTGTCTAACCCGATTATGACCGCATTTGCTCTTTCAATTAAACTTGAAATGTTGGCGGCCTGTGTAATAAGCTTTCTCTCAAAAATTTTTTGTGCTGTAACATCACGAATCAGCAAATGGATGTGCGTCTCTACCCCCTGCTCATTAATTACGGGCACGAAATTAAATTCAAGAGAAACGATAGTACCATTGTGATTCTTGAGTTCCGCAAAATATTTTTCGGCCGCTTTTTTTTTGTGAACGTCTTGAATAACATCGTTGATAGCCAGGCTCATCTCAAGATTTGTGGAATTAATAAAATGGTCTCCATGTTCGAATGGTTTAGGGAACAAAGATTTGTTTAATTCCGCTGCTACCTCATTGAAGAGAAGCACTCTCCCCTCATTATCCAATATGATCAGGGCTTCCTCAAGATTGTCGATCAGTGAATTGAGAATATCCATTTTTAAATTCAGCCAATAGGCTTGTTATGGTTTGGTAAGGTCACATCTACACGAGTCCATTCTCCGAAAACAGAGTCGATTGTAATAGTGCCATTTAATTTTTCAACTACTTCTTTTACAACATATAAACCTAAACCGGCACCATCGCTGCTCTCATTGCTTCTAACGAACATATCGAAAACTTGCGGTAATCGCTCTGTCTGAATTCCGACACCATTATCCCAAACACTAAAGGTGGCCCGTGTTGGCGAAATCGATGCGTTAACACGTATATATTGGTTCTCCTTTTGATCATCCTGGTACTCAATTGAATTTGCAAAGAGATGAAATAGAATTACTGTCAGACGGTAATGATCTGAAAAGAATGGCGTATCATTAAGAATGTGATATTGTTTTTCTACTTTATCTGCGCCTTTAACGTTCCGCAGTTTGTCGGCACTTTCTTGACACAACTTTACTAAGTCCACCTCTGAAATTTTTACATCCGTTCGCAAGTTTTCCGAAAAGTCCAATATTTCTCGCAACGTTTCATCCAATCTTAATGTGCTCTTTTTGATCATGTCAAAATACCGTTCAACGGTTTCCAAGCTTCTGTTTTTATCTAATTGAGCAACATTGATTAGCCCGATGACTGAGACTAAAGGCGAACGAAGATTATGCGATATATTGTAAACGAAAGAATCCAGTTCCTTATTGATCTTAAGCAGTTCAATATTTTGGCGCTGCAAAACTTCATCCTGTTCTTTGCGAATTCTTTTACTATGGTGCTCACTCAGGGAGTGCTTTATTGCCAAAGGCAATCGTGAAAGGTTTGTTTTCAGAACATAATCGTCCACCCCCCTTTTAATACAACTCACCGCAAACTCCTCTGAGACCGAGCCTGTCACAATGATGAAAGGAATATCCGATTTGCTCTCCTGAACAATTTTTAATGCTTCAATAGAATTAAATTGAGGAAGAGCATGATCAGATAAAATCAAGTCGGGGTTAAACGTATCCAGTGCTTCAATAAACTCCTCCCTCTCTTCCACTCTTTTTCGAGTGAACATAATTTTTTCTTTGGTAAGCGCACGATCTAATAATCCCGCATCCTCCTCTAAATCTTCTATCATCAAAATCCTCAATTCCTTTGCCATAGTTATTTGACTATCTATACTTTTATCAGTGTTGAAAATAGCCTTGTTAAACCTAAAATGAACTGCGGGATAGGACTTACTCCTATAGGCTGGGATTCCTCATTTATGAAAAAACTTAGGTTTATAAAATTACCGCTTTGATCGGTTAATAGGAAAAAAATATGATGTTATGCCTACTATTAATGATGAAGTCGAAATATTAATTGTAGAAGACAACCAGGAGGATGCGGAGCTCACCATCCGGGCGCTAAAAAAGCATCACTTAGCCAATAATATTGTGCATTTAGGCGATGGAGCTGAAGCCCTTGATTTTATCTATGGACAGGGCATTTACTCAGGGCGAGATATTAACCAAATTCCTAAAGTGATCCTCATCGATTTGAAGATGCCAAAAGTAAGTGGCCTTGAGGTTTTAAAAGCAATCAAGTCCGATCCTCGAATAAAAATGATACCTGTAGTTATTCTAACCTCTTCTGCTGAAGATCCGGATATAAAAGAGGCATATGAGCTGGGGGCGAATAGTTATATCGTTAAACCTGTTGACTTCAATGTGTTTTTCAAGACCGTCTCGGAATTAGGATTGTATTGGCTGGTAGTTAACAAGTTTACCCGATGAGGGCAAGAGTTAGCAACACGCTGGCTTTTGAGTTCTTTTGAATACATAAAAAATTTAAAAGATTTGAATCCTCAACCCACTTGTCTAAGAAGTGTCTGCCATGGTTGGCCCTTGGTTGCATTGCTCTTCGTGACGCCCCTTTCTCATGTCTTTGCTCAAGCGCCCTCTGACTCTCTTACTCTCAAAAAGTTGAAGAAGTTAAGCATTGAAGAACTCATGAACGTAGAGGTAACTTCCATTTCAATGAGGCCGGAGAAACTGACAGAAGTTGCCTCCGCGATACAGGTAATTACAGGAGAAGATATCCATCGTTCGGGTGTAACCAGACTTCCTGAAGCATTGCGTCTCGCATCCAATCTTCAAATGTCGCAAGCAAACTCGCACGATTGGGCTATTACCGCGAGAGGATTTAATGGCTTGCCTTCAGCCGGTGGTGTGCTCGCCAATAAATTACTAGCGATGGTGGATGGCCGAATTATATACAACCCACTTTTTGGTGGAGTTTATTGGGATGTGCAGAATGTATTACTCGAAGACGTAGATCGTATTGAAGTAGTGAGCGGTCCTGGTGGTACGCTTTGGGGAGCAAATGCCGTGAACGGAGTCATCAATGTGGTAACAAAAAGCGCGAAAGAAACCCAAGGGCTGTATGTGTCTGGAACAGGAGGATCTTTGCTACAGAATTTTGGAGGAATACGATTAGGCGGCCGGAGTCAAATTGATTCTAATCTTTATTTTCGAATATATACGCAACGTTTCGATCAAAAGAGTACTACGCTCGAGAATGGGAAAGATGCAAAAGATGGATGGAACATGACACAGGGAGGCTTTCGAATGGATTACTATCCGTCAAAAGCTAACACGCTTACGTTGCAAGGCGATTTTTATGAAGGCATTGAAAACGACTCCGTCAAGCGCGCCAATACGGATGGACAAAATGTATTGGCCAGGTTCACCCATTATTTTTCTGATCAATCTAATCTGGTTATACGCGCTTATTTTGATCGCACGTGGCGAAAGACACCAGAATCCGCTCAGCCATTTTTATATGAACTTAACACCTACGATTTCGATATTCAGCACCGTTTTTCTTTCGACAGTAAACAAAGCATACTATATGGTGTAAGCTATCGCTTGCAGTCGGATAAAACATCCAGTTCTTATAATCCGCCCAGAACGGCTCCGTCTTTTAATCCGGTCAATCGTGACATGCCCCTTTACAGTGGGTTTGTACAAGATGAGATCGCGCTTGTTCCTGACAAGATCAAACTTACTATCGGCAGTAAATTTCTCAACAATGTTTTTTCTGGTTTTGAAGTTCAGCCCAGTGCCCGAGTTGCGTGGACGCTGAATTACAGAAGTACGATTTGGTCAGCTGTATCTCGTGCGGTTCGCATTCCTACTCGGTTTGATTCTGACTTAACTCCAAATAAATTTCATTCAGAAAAAATTACAGCCTATGAAATAGGTTATCGTGTGCGACCGGTAGACCATTTATCACTTTCATTTGCTACCTTCTACAATCGATACCATGATCTTCGTAGCATTGATACACTCTCCAGTGGGCCACCGCCCACTCTCGTGCTGGCAAACTCGCAGCGTGCCGAGTCATGGGGATTTGAATTTGCCGGAAATTTTCAAGCGACCGATTGGTGGCGCCTGCGTGGTGGGTATACCTATTTTGATAAGAATATTTCGCCTACTAGTTTCAAGGTTTTACCTGCCAGCAGTGCTTTCGAAGGCGTTGATCCGAAAAATATTTTCATGTTTCAATCCGTTATGGATTTGAGAAAGAGCATACAATTAGATGTTGTGGGCCGTTATACAGATGTATTGCCTTCCATTGCGGCAAGCACACCGAGAGTATCACCCTATTTCACATTTGATGTTAGGTTCGCCTGGCAGTTTAAGTGTTTTGAATTTTCTGTTGTCGGGCAAAATCTATGGGAGGATAAGCATTCAGAAGTAGGCGCTTCAAAAATTCCACGAACCATTTACGGAAAGATAACGTGTCGGTTTTAAAAAAAATAGGGCATCAATACTTCACAGCATCTCTCCTTGTCTGCTGCACCATTCTTTTTTCTGCCCAAACACAAATTGCCCGCGAGTACCAGGTCAAAGCAGTTTTTCTTTTCAACTTCAGCCAGTTTGTAGAGTGGCCCGCTCAATCCTTTCAAGATACGAATGCCCTGGTCATTGGCATTTTAGGTGATGATCCTTTTGGCGCTTATTTAGATGAGGCTGTTCGTGGGGAAGAAGTAAATGGTCACCCATTAGTTGTCAACCGCTATAAGCATATTGATGATGTCAAAGCATGCCATATTCTTTTCATCAATGCTGCAGAAACGCACCAGTTAAAACAAGTCTTCGCCAATCTAAAGTCCAGGAGTATTCTCACTGTAAGCGATGGGGACAACTTCACCAAACAGGGAGGCATGATCAGGTTCTTTACTGAAAATAACAAAACGCGTATTCGGATTAATTTGAATGCAACCAGAGATGCAAACCTGACTATCAGTTCAAAACTGCTTCGTCTAGCTGACATTGTTGGCTCAACGCCATAATTAAACTATGATACCCAAGGGTACATCTATCCAGCGAAAACTCATTGGCATCATTATGCTGACGAGCGGGGCAGTGCTTTTGCTCACATGCGCTGCTTATTTTGCATATGAAGTTTTTACGTTCCGTCAAGCCATGGTTCGGCAACTAAGTATCCTTGGTGAGACAATCGCTACCAATAGCACCGCTGCCCTTGCATTTGAAAATAGCGATGACGCCAATGAAATACTCACTGCACTTAAGGCGGACAAACACATTGTGGCAGCGAGTCTATATGACAAAAAAGGTAACCTGTTTGCAAAGTATCCTCAAGATTTATCAGACGCTGTACTTCCCTCATCTCCCTTGAATGAAAGTTATCATTTTGAGAATTCACACCTTGCGGGGTTTCAGGCTGTCATGCAAGGAGGCAAGCAGCTAGGCACACTTTACTTGAAATCAGATCTTGGCGCCATGTACGAAAGGTATTGCTGTTTCGGTAATTGCATTGTCATTTCTGTTGTCTTATCTGCTTTCGAAGCGCTTGCAGCAGAGAATCTCCAAACCAATTCTTGCGTTGACTGAAACAGCTAAGGCAATCTCAAGCCGGGGCGACTATTCCGTTAGGGCTACTAAACTCGGTGAAGATGAATTGGGTTTGCTTACGGATTCCATCAATCAAATGCTCACGCAAATCGAAAAACAAAACCTCGAGATTACATTATTCAATCAAAGTCTTGAACAAAAAGTGAAGGAGCGAACAGACGAGTTGGAAAATAATATCATCCAGTTAAATAAAAGCCAGAAGCTATTAAAGGAATACCAGTATTTTTTTAACAATAGTAATGACCTTTGCCTTATTGCAAACGTACAGGGTTATTTCGAAACTGTAAATCCGAAATTAGAAAGGGTGTTGGGGTATTCAGAAAAGGAATGGGAGGAAAAACCGTTTATCGAATTCGTCCATCCCGATGATTTAACTTCAGTGATTTATGAATTTGAGAAACAGAAAACTGAAGCTGTTATGGTTATGAATTTTATGTGCCGCTTCCGAAAAAAAGAAGGCAGTTTTGTGTGGATTGAATGGAATTCGAATCCCAATCCGGTTACCGGAAAAATTTATGCTATCGGACGTGACATCACTGAACGGAAAAATGCAGAAGAGCACTTGCAGGCTGCCAATAAAGAGTTAGAGGCATTCTCTTATTCGGTGTCACATGATTTAAGAGCACCGCTGCGTTCCATTCATAGTTACATCAATATATTGTATGAAGAGTATGCCGAAAAGTTTGATGACGAAGCAAAAAGGTTAATAAACATAGTGATTAACAACAGCAAGAAGATGGGCCAACTGATTGATGATCTTCTTACTTTTTCGCGGCTTGGAAGAAGAGAGTTGACGAAGAGTACAGTAAACATGAATTCATTGGTTGCAAAGGTTTGGGAAGAGCTCACCAGGTTTAATGAAAGAAACAATTTGAAATTAATCTTGTCTGATCTTCCTGACGCGAAAGCAGATAGTGTAGGGATTACCCAGGTGTGGACAAACCTGATTTCAAATGCGGTGAAATACTCTCGCTACAAAGAGTACCCCATTGTGGAGATTGGGCATTTGAACAAAGAAGGAGCAATTGTGTATTACGTTCGCGATAACGGGGCAGGCTTTGATATGAAATATTACGACAAACTTTTTGGTGTTTTTCAACGCCTTCATTCAGCCAAAGAATTTGAAGGAACCGGTGTAGGCTTGGCGATAGTTCATCGGATCGTTTCCCGGCATGGAGGAACAGTTTGGGCAGAGTCAAAAATGAAGGAGGGAACCACATTTTATTTTTCATTGAATGGGAGTACACAGGATTAAACCTTTCAATACCTGATGACCATGAACAAGGCGAAATATTCCGAATTGACTTTTCAGGGCATTGTGGAAGCCACGCCCAACGCAATCATCCTTGTAAATAAAGAAGGAAGAATTTCCTATGTAAACAATCAGACCGAAAAGTTGTTCGGTTATGACAGAGCCGGATTGGTTGGCCAGGGAGTAGAGATTTTAATTCCTGATAGGTACCATAAAGACCACCCTCAATTCCGGAATATGTTTTTCTCTTCCCCCGAAACAAGAGCGATGGGCTCTGGTCGGGAATTGTTTGCTATCAAAAAAGACAAGACTGAATTTCCAGTCGAAATTGGTCTCAACCCCATGGTTACCATAGATGGCACAATGGTTCTTGCCTCTATCATTGACATCAGCGCGAGAAAAAAAGCAGAAAAAAGTTTCCGGTTGGTAGTAGAGTCAGCTCCTAATGCAATGATCCTCACTAACAAAAGTGGGGTTATCACATTAGTCAATAACCAAACCGAAAAGCTATTTGGATACGATAGAAAAGAATTAATTGGAAACGTACTCGAGATATTTATTCCCAAAAGATTCCGCAAGCTTCATCCGCAGCTCAGAAATGATTTTTTTGCTTCGCCTGTGGTGAGGGCAATGGGTGCGGGTCGGGAGCTATTTGCAGTGCGCAAAGACGGATCAGAGTTTCCAGTTGAAATCGGCTTGAACCCCATTGAAACCGAAGAAGGTACACTTGTGCTGGCCTCGGTTATAGATATCACCGAAAGAAAAAAGCAAAAGCAACTCACGGAACTTGAAGCAAGAAATAAGGAGCTGGAGCAGTTTAATTATATCGCATCGCACGACTTGCAGGAGCCACTTCGCACGGTGTTAAATTATATCCAAATATTAGAGGAGGATTATTTTGACAAGATGGATGAGGAGGCGATGAGGCATTTGGATACCATCAACAGGGCCGCGAAAAGAATGAGTTCTCTGGTTCACTCCCTACTCGATTTTTCAAGAGTGGGACGCAATAAGGAATTGGTTTTTACCGACTGTAACCAACTCGTCAATAACGTGATTGCCGATCTTAATGCGACTATCAAGAGCTCAAAAGTGAAAATCACGCTTGGCCAACTGCCGGTCATTAAAGTTCTCGAAACTGAAATGACGCAGTTGTTCCAGAATCTGATTAATAATGCAATTAAATTCAGAAAGGAAAACGTAGTCCCTGAAGTAGAAATCCGCTACAGCGAACTTCCTACCCATCATGAATTCAGTGTTTCCGATAATGGGATTGGAATTGAGCAAAAGAATTTTGAAAAGATCTTTTACATCTTCAACCGCCTGAACCTTAACGACCCATCTTCGGAGTACGGCATTGGCCTCGCCAACTGTCGAAAAATTGTAGAACTGCACAGTGGCAAAATTTGGGTTGAATCAGAAGTAGGTATAGGAAGCGCTTTTAGATTTACGATAGCTAAACTTTAAATAATTTTTTGATATGAACAATAAGAAGTTAGACTGTATCATGCTCATTGACGATAACAATGATGACAATTTTTATCACGAACGAGTCATCAGGAAAAACAATTCAGCCAACACGGTGATTTCAATAGAATCGGGTGTTGAGGCTCTGGAATATTTGAAGAATAGAAAAGATCATCCGGATGCGCACCCTGATTTGATCTTTCTCGACATCAACATGCCTGGAATGAATGGATGGGAGTTTATTGAAGAATATAAAAAATTGGATGACGAATTACGTTGCAAGGCGGTGGTCGTTATGCTCACCACCTCTGACAACCCTGATGACAAAGACAAGGCGAAAAACCTGGGGATACTTGGCGATTTCAAAACCAAACCGCTGACTAAAGAAATGCTGCATGAGGTTATAGTAAAATACTTTTGAGTCCGCCTGTGCTCATGCCATGGATCGTGTCGACACGATCCATGGCATGGCAATGGGCACGAACCACGGCTTATATACGGCAACGTTTATCGAATAGCTGGCTTGCTAAAAAAATAGAAACACCATAAGACTCATCGACATGAGGGGCCTCCATCCCATCTTTTTTCAGACAAAAAAATGGATACGCATCATTGGGTTCCTATTGTTGTCGGAGAGTCTCTGCTTTGCGCAGGAGAATATCCGGTTTGAAAGAATATCGGTGAATGAAGGTCTTTCCCAATCTGATGTAAAGAGTATTGTTCAGGATAAATTTGGATTCCTTTGGATTGGCACCCGCGATGGCTTGAATAAATATGACGGGCTTAATTTCTGGCAATACAACCGCAAGAAAAATGATTCGACCTCCCTTCAATTTAACCAGATACTTGCACTTCAGGTAGATTTATCAGGCAATATTTGGATTGGCTCAACAGGCGGAATAAGCATTTACAATTACGCCAAAGATAATTTTCAAAATTTTTTTCCAACGGACAAAGCACATTTGGGCTGAAGGAAAAGTAGATGAAGGCGCTGCATTTTACTTTTCACTTCCTTCATAGTCTTGGAGTGTAAGACAGTTTTGCAATTATGTCAACCTCACCCCAACAGAATTTATCTGTGGCAGAATTCATCCAAATTGCGCTAACAACAAAGTGATACGGGGTGAGGTTGACAATGCCCGAGTTGATTCCTCTGCAAACTGTAGTACACCCTAGCCTTGAGAGTTAATTTAAAAAACCGAAGGAGTCATTAAATTAAAATAGAGCACAATGGTCACATAGGCTGATAGTCACATTGCAATCAGCCCATTCTTTATTGCATACTTCACCAGCTCTGCCGTGTTTTTAAGACCAAGTTTATCGAGGATGTGCGACTTGTGCGTATCAACTGTTTTTGTGCTGATAAACAATTCATCTGCTACTTCCTTATTTGATTTGCCGCTGGCGATGAGATTCAATACTTGTATTTCGCGCTCGGTCAGGTCGGAAAGATGAAGGTGCTGTTTGCTCTGGCGGGCCACCTTTTCCTTATTATAATAGTCTTCAAACACCAGGGTGGTTATCGCCTCATTGAAGTATTTTTCTCCGGCATATACTTTATTAATCGCCTCGATCAGGATATTTTTTTCAATATCCTTGGGCAAATACCCGTCAATTCCTGCCTGTATTCCCCCGGCAACAAAATCCTTTTTAATTTCAGTGGAAAGCAAGATCACTTTTATTTTACTTGCCCGTTCTTTAATCCACCGCGTTGTCTCTATTCCGGTCATTCCCTTCATGACTATATCCATAATAATGACATCGGGGTTAAGATTCCTAAATTCGTTTAACAGTTCTTCTCCACTTTCAAGCGAGCCAACAATCTGGAAGTTGTCTACTTGCTTCAGCATTCCTGCAATACCATCACGTACTAAATTATGATCATCTACTAAAACGATTTTGATTTTGTCTGCAGCGCTCATGATTTTTTGTTGAAGTTTCTTACAACAATATAAGATGAAAAATCTAAACCGGGTGTCATCATCTTCAGAAGGGTGTACGACACTTTTGTATTCCTTTCCGCACCCTAGCCCTAAAAGGTGCCTGCGCGCAAGTGGTTCTCCCTTTAGAGTCAGAGGGTGAGCGATGGCAAATGACAAAGACTTGCAAAACTGTCGTACACTCCTTCAGACAAGTCTATCCTACAAACCTAGGGGATTATCTGACCTTTCAGGATACTTCTGATATCATTTACTATCCTGAATAAGCTGCCTAACCAAATAAAATCATCGGAGAAATGAAATAAGAGTTTGGCAAATGTGTCAATTCTTACTGAAATGCCTCTTTCGCCTGCTAAACTCCTGATTTTTCAAATTTCAAGTTACGCTGATTTATGCCGAGGAATACTGCAGCACTTTTGGTCTGCACAAAAACACAAACACCTTGAAAACTACAACCAAATTCAAAATCGTAAAAGGGCTCATTGCGTTCGTTTTGATCTTCTTGATGAGTCAGTCATTTGCGCAATCCAGAGGCAGCCGCTTTTACCGATCAGCCTACGGAAAAAGCGGGTTTTTCAACTTTGGTATTGAGCTCTCCCTCGCAACACCGCGATTTCAGTTGCAAAGTAAGATAGCTGACCTTAAAGGTCTCTCCACTCGTTACTTCGGTGGCAACATTGGAGCAGTCTTCGCTGGCACTCGCAGCAAGGTTAAAGTAACACTCGGTCTATTTAGTTCTGATGGATCAGTTCGCTACCCCATAGATTTATTTCAGGGAGGCGCATCCTGGAACCTGTACTTATTGCAAATGAAGAAACCCGAAACTCACCTTTTTGAACCATACCTAGTTTTGGGTGCAAACTTTGTTCGCTCAAAATTCAATGGAAATTATTCTATCGAGGATTTGAACAGCTCCAACAACAACTCCAATCCTTCCAACTTAGGGCGAGCAGCATGGGCATCTGCTAACGTAGGACTTGGAGTTGAATATGAACTGGAAAACGATGCATTGAAATTCATTCATTTTTTTATGCAAGCCGCCTATAGCGCTCCGGCCGTTGCTCTTTTTTCTGACAAGGCTTTTTCCCAAACAACTGCCCTTGGCGGTGTCTCTTATACGTTCGGAATAAATTTTGCAATCACAAAGTAGTGGAGTTATGAACACCATTAGTTCATCAAAAAAAAACTAGTCATTGTAAGTAAGATGGCTCATGCTAACCAAATCATCGACAAGTTTATTAGCAACTGCTCACACTCGATGTGTGGCAAGGAAATCGCTTTAACAATTTAGCATCTGCTGTTGGACAGTTAATCAAACTATAACACTGT
>WNFM01078366.1_pt1 | contig 13306 bp, 15 predicted proteins | sample 5400271 | NCBI WGS metagenome assembly WNFM01 (sample SAMN13153352, study PRJNA577476) | soil metagenome | isolation source: 60 cm saprolite on Douglas fir-dominated hillslope | place: USA:California | collected 2013-09-17 | reverse complement strand
CGTGCCCCGCAGCGGGGAGGCCTTCGGCGTCGCCCGGTCCGCCTCGTCGGCGTAGTGATCCCAGAACCACTGCATGAGGGCGGTGGTCAGCGCGAAGCCTTCCCCGTTGCCGGAGTAGGAGGGCCAGCCCCTGTCGCCGTCGGTGACCGGGGTGACCAGTAGCTGAGCAGCGATGTCCGGTCCGCCGGCGTCGCGCGCGAGCTGGCACGCGACGGCTGCCACGTTGCCGCCGGCGCTCCAGCCGGCCACGGCCAGATGCCCCGGGATGCCCCCCAGCCGGACGGCGTTGGCGGCGATCCAGCCCGCCGCGGCGAACGCGTCGTCCGCCGCCGCGGGAAAACGGTCTTCCGGGGCGTGCCGGTAGTTCACCGATACGACGACCGCCCCGGTGCGCTCGCAGAGGTCCCGGCAGAACGGGTCGTCGGAGTCCTGGCTGCCCAGAACCCAGCCGCCGCCGTGGAAGTAGGCGATCAGCGGGTGCGGGCCTGGCGTCGGCGGCCGGTAGAGCCGGTACGCGAGATCGCCGGCGGGCCCTGGCAGCACCCCGTCGGCGATCTCGCCAACCTCGGGGCCTGGGGGGCGGCTAGCGGCCGTGGCCTCCGCGAAAGCCCTGGCGTCGGCGACGCTCATGGTCTCCATGGGAGGCAGCTCGAGCGAAGCCATCAGGTCCAGCACCATCGCCACGTCCGGCTGGAGACGGCGGATCACCCCGTCGTTGCAGTGCGACGCGACGGGCCCATCGAGCTTGAACCCGAGAAAGCCCTGCTCGGCAACCTCGTCGCAGGCCCGGCGGTAGGCGTCTACGCCGCCGATGTACGGCAGGAAGACCCTGGGCTTCCCCGGCACGTTGGCGCCCATGTACCAGGAGTTCGCGCGCTGGTAGAGGGTGATATCGGCGCAGTCCTGGTTGTGCCGCGCCCAGCTCGCCTCGGCGAGCGGAGTCGGCTCGATCCGCTCGAAATTTTCCGAACGCAGGCGGTGCAGGCAGTCGGCGACCCAGTCGCCGTGCTGCTCGATCGACACAACCATGTTCGACAGCACCGACGGGCTCTGCGGGCCGGTGATCATGAAGAGGTTCGGGAACCCGGCGGTCATGAGGCCCAGGTAAGTGGCTGGCCCGTGTTCCCACTTGTCCTTGAGGGTCATACCGTCCGCCCCGGTGACGGCCACCGACACGAGCGGTCCGGTCATGGCGTCGAAACCGGTGGCGAACACGATGGCGTCGAACTCGAACGACTCTTCGGCCGTGTCGATGCCCGCCTCGGTGACCGCCACGATCGGTGTCCGGCGCAGGTCTACCAGCCGGACGTGGGACAGGTTGAAGGTCTCGAAGTAGCTGGTGTCCAGGCACGGACGCTTCGTGCCGAACGGATGGTCCTTCGGGCAGAGCGCCTCGGCGGTGTCGCGATCCTTAACGATCGCGCGTATCTTCTCCCGGATCATCTCGGCGACCAGTTGGTTGGACACCGGGTTGACGCCCTGGTCGACGAACACCCCGAGGATGGTGAACAGCTCGCCGGCCTGCCACGCGGCCTCGAAGCGCTGTCGGCGAACGTCCTCGGATGCCGTCAGGCCGCTCACCTCGGTGAGTTCGACCGGCACCCCGCCGCGGGACCAGCGCGCGGCCTGGCGGTAGCTGTCGCGATCGGCGGCGAGCCGCGCGATGCGGTCCGCTGGCGGAGGGCCGTTATGTGCGGGTATTGAGAAGTTCGGCGTCCGCTGGAAGACGGTCAGCTGGGCGGCTTCCGCCGCGATGAGCGGGATGCACTGGATCCCGGAGGAGCCGGTCCCGACGACCGCCACCCTCTTCCCGGTGAAATCCACCGGCTCATGGGGCCACCTGCCGGTGAGGTAGACCTCGCCTGCGTAACGGTCGACGCCCTCGATGTCGGGCGTCTTCGGCAGGGACAGGCACCCGCTGGCCATGACGTAGTAACGGCAGCTCACCTCGTCGCCGTGGTCGGTTCGCAGCCGCCACCGCCGGCCGGCCTCGTCCCAGACTGCCGCGGTGATCCGGGTGCCGAACCGGATGTCCCGCCGGAGGTCGTAGCGCTCGGCGACGTGCCGGAGGTACGCGAGGATCTCCGGCTGCTTGGCGTACTTTTCCGACCAGGTCCAGTCCCTCTCGAGCTGGGGGTCAAAGCTGTAGGCGTAGTCGGTCGTGGGGATGTCGCAGCGGGCGCCGGGATAGCGGTTCCAGTACCAGGTCCCCCCGACGTCGCCGGCCTCGTCGAACACCAGTACGGAGAACCCCAGACTGCGCAGCCGGCGGAGCATGTACAGGCCGGAGAACCCGGCACCGACCACCACGACGTCGACCTCGGCGGGCACGACCCTGGACCCGTTGCGTGAACTGGCCATCCGATTCCTCCCGTTGCCCTCGAGCCGCCCATGAGGCTCTGCCTGGTTCTCATTCTCATCCACGGGGCGCCGTTTGGGAGGATCCCGACTTCCTCGACTGATTGGCCGCGATCGTCGGCTTGGCCAGCGCGGAGACCGCGTGGCGGTGGGTGCGCGATCCGCCTGTGCCGCATCGCTCTAGGCCCCGGTGCGGTACTGCCTGACCAGGCGCTGGCCTATGATCATCTTCTGGATCTCGGCCGTGCCTTCTCCGATGAGGAGCATGGGCGCGTCGCGGTAGAGCCGCTCGATCTCGTGTTCGCTCGAGTAGCCGTACCCGCCGTGGATGCGGAAGGCGTCCTCGACGACCTCCTTGCAGTATTCGGCGGCGAGGTACTTCGCCATGCCGGCTTCGAGGTCAGTCTGACCGCCCGCGTCCCTGCAGCGGGCTGCCATGACCATCATCTGGTGCGCCGCGACCGTCTTGGTCGCCGTCTCGGCCAGCTTGAACGTGATCGCCTGATGCTCGGCGATGGGTTTGCCGAACGTCTCGCGCGTCCGTGCGTACCCGATGGCCAGCTCGAAAGCGCGGTGGGCCACGCCGCACCCGCGCGCCGCCACGTTGACGCGGCCCACCTCGATGCCGTCCATCATCTGATAGAAGCCGCGGCCCGGATAGATGTCGGCGTGATCGAGCTGGGTGGCTGTCGGCAGCACTTCGGCGTCCACGAATTCCCGGACCGTACGCAGGATCTCGCGCTGCACGTCGGTGAGGCCGTCGGTATCAGTGAGGCGGCGCATGGCGAAGTCTCCCTTGGCAGTCACGACTCGTACCGCGGCAGGCATGGAACTGCAGGCCGGGCGGAGAGCCTGGCGGTCATCCGACGGACTCGAACAGAGCCGCGAGTCCCTGACCGCCACCGATGCACATGGTCTCCGGGCCGAACTGCGATCCTCGCCGGTGCATCTCACGGAGCAGGGTGGCCAGAATGCGGCCGCCGGTCGCGCCGACCTGGTGGCCCAGCGAGATGCCCGATCCATTGACGTTGAACCGGTCGAAATCGGAGTCGGTGAACTTCCACTCCCGGGTACACGCCAGCACCTGCGCGGCGAACGCCTCTGCGCATGAGGTCCTCGATTCTGACGTGCCTGGCGGCCGGGGCGTGCCCAGCGACAGGCCCGGAGGAGGCCACGGCTAGCCGGGCCGACCACGGCACCGCTGCTCGGCCGTGCAGACGCTTCAGGAATGATATTCCGGCATGCGCAACACGATCCGGTGAGGGGAGAGGTCATGTCCAAGGAGGCGGTAGGCACGAGCCAGCCGGGAGACACCGCATGAACGCCGGGCCGGCACCGCTGCCCGTGCCCGCAGCCACGCTCGGCGAAGGGCCTCGCTGGGATGGCTCGAGCGGCTCGCTGTACTGGGTGGACATCACCGCCGGCCGCGTGCACCGGCTGGACGGCGACGGCGCGTTCCGTAGCTGGGATGTCGGCCAGCCGGTCGGAGCGGTCGTGGTGCGCTCGTCCGGCGGCCTCGTGCTGGCCGCCCGGGACGGCTTCGTCGCGCTGGATCCGGCGACCGGCGCGGTCGCCCCGCTCGTCACCCTCGCGCTCCCGGAGGGCTGCCGGATGAACGACGGCGCCTGCGATGAGGCCGGGCGCTTCTTCGCGGGCAGCATGGCCGAGGACGAGGCTCCCGGAGGCGGCACGCTCTTCCGCCTGGACCCCGATCACACCGTCGCCGAGGTCATCACCGCGGTGACCGTCTCCAACGGGATCGGCTGGAGCCCGGACGGCAGCCTGATGTACTACGTCGACTCGCCGACGCGCCGGATTGACGTGCTGGACTACGACCCGGCGACCGGCGCGATCGCCGACCGACGCCCGTTCGCGGCCATCGAAGCGGGCGTGGCGATACCGGACGGCCTGGCCGTGGACGCCGAGGGCTGCGTCTGGGTCGCGCTCTGGGACGGCGGGGCGGTGCTGCGGTTCGGCCCCGATGGCCGTCTCAGGCAGGCGCTTGAGCTGCCCACGCCGAGGGTCACCAGCTGCGCGTTCGGCGGCCCAGGCCTGGAGACGCTCTACATCACCACGGCGGCTGGCCCCGGCAGCTCGGGCGGGGAGCTGTTCTGCTTCCAGCCCGGGGTCACCGGGCTGGTGAGCCAGGCCTACCAGGGCTGATCTGATGGCGGCCGGCCCTGCGCGGCGCTGGACTGCCAGCCCGGCGACCTGCTCAGCTACGCCCCGCACGGAGCGAACGGCGCCTAACGCAGCGGCCTGAAGAACTCGCGCACGTCGCCGACCAGGAGGTCGGGCTCCTCCATGGCCGCGAAGTGACCGCCGCGGTCGAACTCGGACCAGTGCACGATGTTGTTGGACGACCGCTCCGACCGGCTGGCCGACATCCCAGCTACGGAACGCGCCGTCGCCGTCCAGCCGGTGCACGCGGCCGGCGGTGATGTCCACCCAGTACAGCGTGACGTTGGTGAGGAGCTGGTCGCGGTTGACGGCATCATCGGGCAGGTCCCCGTCGGTCCACTCGCCGAACTTCTCGACGATCCAGGCCAGCTGGCCCGCGGGTGAGTCGGTGAGCCCGTAGGCGAGCGTCTGGGGGCGGGTGGACTGAATCGCACCGTATCCCGACCCCGTGGCCCGGAAGCGCTGCAGGGCCTGCACGCGGGCCTTGTCCTCGTCGGTCAGGTCGACCTCGTCATTCGGCACGTAGGGGGAGAGCATGTTCAGGTGCACGCCATGAGGTGCTCACCGGCGATCAGGCCGAGCTCCCGGGAGATCGATGAGCCCCAGTCGCCGCCCTGGGCGCCGTACTGCTCGTAGCCGAGGCGCTTCATCATCTGATCCCAGGCCTGCGCGATCCGGTGCACGTTCCATCCTCGTTCCCGGGTGGGTCCGGAGAACCCGTAGCCGGGAATCGACGGGACGACCATATGGAACGCGTCGGCCGGGTCCCCGCCGTGCGCCCGCGGGTCGGTCAGCGGGCCGATGACCTCCATGAACTCGACGATTGATCCGGGCCAGCCGTGAGTCATGACCAGCGGCAGGGCGTCCGGCTCGGGGGAGCGCACGTGCAGGAAATGGATGTTCTGCCCGTCGATCGCGGTGGTGAACTGAGGAAACGCGTTCAGCCTCTTCTCATGAACGCGCCAGTCGTAGCTGGCGCCCCAGTACTGCGTCAGCTCCTTCACGTATTCCAGCGGGATGCCGTAGTCCCAGCCGACGCCGGGCAGCTGATCGGGCCAGCGGGTCCGGTCCAGCCGGGCCCGCAGGTCGTCCAGGTCCGCCTGCGGGATATCGATCCGGAACGGCCGGATTGCTCCCTCGCGGGATTCGGTGCTGTCGTTCACGGTGCCCTGCCCTCCTCCGGCGGCTCGCCGGAGTCAGGCACGCTGACCGCAACGACGTGCAGGCCGTCGATCCCGCGGAAGTCGGCGGGATTGCTGGTAAAGACAGGCAAGTCGCTAGCCAGCGCGGTCGCTGCGATCATGGCGTCGTAGGCTCTGGCGGCGGTCTTCCTGCCCGATCGCCGCAGCGAGGCTGCCACCTGCCCGAAGGCGCGCGCCGCAGCCCGGTCGAAGGGCAGCGGAACGAAATCTGCCTCAGCCTGCTGCAGGTGCGCCTGCCGGGCCGCGCGCTCTCGTTCATCGTGTGCCACCAGCGGACCTACGGAAAGCTCCGCCAGCGTCACGGTGGTGATGAGCGGCTCGGCGGGGAGTGCCGACGGGTCGGTGATGCGCTGCATCCGCCGCCGGGCGGGTCACAGGCTGGCGTCCAGAACCTCGTCGAGCTCGGCTCGCATGGCGACGTGGTCGACCGGCGGCAGCCGGCGCCATCGGGCCAGCAGCGTCTCAGCCGTCAGGGGAGGACGGTCCACGGGGCGCATCTCCGCCACTGGCTTGCCGGCCCTGGTTATGGTGATCTGCTCGCCGCGGGCGACCCGATCGACCACCTCGCCACCGTGATTGCGTAGCTCGCGAATGGTGACCTCGGTCATCGGCACAGTGTATCACGCGTGATACACTGCGATCGCGCCTTGGTAGGAGCCTGTCAGAGCCAGACCGCGTCATCCGAGGCCATTCGCCCTCAGGCGTCCTCCGGTTAGCTGAGCCAGAATGATACTTCAGGCTGAGCGCGAGTCCAGTTTCTGGCCGCGCCGTGCAACCAGGCGGGGGCCCGATGGCGATCACTCTCAGTCAGATCCGCGCCTTCCTGGCGGTACAGAGCACCGGCAGCGTTCACGCCGCGGCCGGGAAGCTGCTGGTCAGCCAGCCTTCCGTCTCGGCCGCGGTCGCGTCGCTCGCCCGCGAGCTGGGGACGGCGCTGTTCGAGCGTCATGGCCGCGGCGTACGGCTGACCGGGGCTGGCGAGGCATTCGCCCCCTACGCGGCCCAGGTGGTCGGCCTGCTCGAGCAGGGCAGAAACGCAGCCCAGGAGGCGGCTCACCCGGAGAACTCGAAGATCCGCCTGATCGCGGTGAACACCGCCGGCGAGTACCTGGCGCCGCTGCTGATCCGGGCCTACCGGCGGCTGCATCCCGGGATCAGCATCCTGCTCGAGGTGGGCAACCGCGCCGCGGTTGTCGAGCGGCTGGAGTCCAGGCACGCCGACATCGGGGTTGGGGGCCGGCCCCCGGGCCGAAGACTGGTTGGCTACCCGTTCCTGCCCAACGAGCTCCTGGTCGTGGGCAAGGAGGTCCCCGCGGACCTGGCGCGGACGCCGTGGCTGCTGCGCGAGGAGGGGTCGGGTACCCGGCTGGCTACCGAACGCCTGCTCAGCGACCTTGATCTCGGCTCAGCTGAGCTCGGCTCGCCGGAACTGCTCACGCTCGGATCGAACGGCGCGATCAAGCAGGGCCTGGCGGTCGGCCTGGGCGTCACCCTGATCTCGCGTTACGCCGTCGCCCGCGAGCTGCGGGACGGGCGGCTGGCCGAGATCAGCGTTCCGGGCACGCCGCTCACCCGCCCGTGGCACGTGCTGTTCCCGCCCTCCGGGCCGCGGCGTCCGGCCGTCCGGGCGCTCGGCGAGTTCCTCCGCTCGGGAGAGGCTCGTCAAACCATAGAAGATTACCTATGAACTATTGCGAAACTTGTCCTTATCCTAATGCCTGGATCTCAGTACGCTCGCCGTATGTTCGAAGCAGGAGTTCGCGAGTACCGGGAGATCTACTGGACTCCCGGTTACCAGCCTCGCCAGACCGACATCCTCGCCGCGTTCCGGCTGATCCCGCAGCCGGGAGTGGCGCCAGCGGAGGCCGCGGCCGCGGTAGCGGCCGAATCCTCAACCGCGACCTGGACCAGCGTCTGGACCGACCGGCTGACCACGCTCGAGCGCTACCAGGCGCGCGCCTACGAGCTAGAGTCGGTGCCCGGCCGGGAGAACCAGTACCTGGCCTACATCGCCTACCCCCTCGAGCTATTCGAGGAGGGGGCGGTGACCAGCATGATGGCGTCGATCACCGGGAACGTGTTCGGCTTCAAGGCGATCCGGGCGCTGCGGCTGGAGGACCTGAGGATCCCGGTCGCTTACGTCAAGACCTTCCAGGGCCCGCCGAACGGGATCCAGGTGGAGCGCGACAAGCTGAACAAGTACGGCCGCCCCCTGCTCGGCGCCACGCTGAAGCCCAAGCTTGGCCTGTCGCCCAGGAACTACGGGCGCGCATGTTTCGAGCTGCTGCGCGGCGGCCTCGACTTCACCAAAGACGACGAGAACATCACCTCCCAGCCGTTCATGCGCTGGGGCGACCGGTACCAGTTCGTCATGGAGGCCGTCCGCAAGGCCGAGCAGGAGACCGGCGAGCGCAAGGGCCACTACCTGAACGTCACAGCGCCGGACTGCGAGCAGATGCTGGAGCGCGCCGAGCGCGCCAGGGAGCTTGGCTCGCCCATCATCATGCACGACTACCTCGTCGGCGGATTCTCGGCGCACGCCACGCTGTCGCGGTGGTGCCGGCGCAACGGAATGCTGCTGCACGTCCACCGGGCCCTGCACGCCGTCGTCGACCGGCAGAAGGACCATGGCATCCACTTCCGGGTGCTCGCCAAGTGGCTGCGCCTGGCTGGCGGAGACCACCTGCACACCGGAACCGTGGTCGGCAAGCTCGAAGGCGACCGGGAGACCACCCTCGGCGTGGTCGACCTGCTCCGCGAGGACTCCGTGCCCGCTGACCGCAGGCGGGGCATCTACTTCGATCAAGAGTGGGCCTCGCTGCCCGCGGTACTGCCCGCCGCGTCGGGCGGCATCCACGTCTGGCACATGCCCGCCCTGGTCGAGATCTTCGGAGACGACTCGGTCCTGCAGTTCGGCGGCGGCTCGGCCGGTCATCCGCAGGGCAGCCGGGCCGGCGCGACGGCCAACAGGGTCGCCCTTGAGGCATGCGTGCAGGCCCGCAACGAGGGCCGCGACCTCACCGCCGAGGGACCGGAGATCCTCAAGCAGGCAGCCGGGCAGTCTCCTGAGCTGGCCGCGGCGCTCGACACGTGGCGGGAGATCAGGTTCGATTTCGAGGCCGTCGACACACCGGATGTGATGCCAGTATGAGACTCGAGACCTTCTCCTACCTGCCCGAGCTGTCCGGGGAGCAGCTGGCGCAGCAGATCCGCTCGATTCTCCGCCGGCACCTCGCGGTTGGCATCGAGTTCAGCGGCGCGCCCGGCCCTTATGATCACTACTGGACGATGTGGAAGCTCCCGCTGTTCGACATCGGCGACCCCGCCGCCGTCCTGGCCGAGCTCGATGCCTGCCGCCAGGCCAATCCGGGCGCGTACATCAAGATCAACGGCTACGATGCGGCGCGCCAGGGCCAGGTCGTCTCCTTCGTCGCAGTCCGGCCTGAACGGGGCACCTGATGCCCCGGCCGGTCATGCTCAGCATCGCGGGCGACTCCGGCTCGGGGAAGACGACGATCACGCGCGGCGTGGTCCGCGTACTGGGGGAAGAAACGGTCACCCACTTCTGCGCCGACGACTACCACCGCTACGACCGGCGCCAGCGCGCAGAGCGCGGGCTCACCCCGCTCGACCCTGAGTGCAATCACATTGACGTGCTGACCCATGACGTCAGGCACCTACGGCAGAACGAGGCCGTACTCAAGCCGGTCTACCAGCATGCCAACGGCACGTTCGGGCCACCGATGTACATGACGCCGGCGCGCTTCGTGGTGGCCGAGGGACTGCTCATCAACCACACGCCCGAGCTGCGCGAGATGTTCGACATCCGGGTCTACCTGAACCCGCCAGAAGAGCTTCGCCGCCGCTGGAAAGTGGCCCGCGACTGCTCCCGCCGCGGGTACTCAACCGACCAGGTGCTCAGCGAGTTCGACCGTCGCGAGCGCGACTCCGAAGCATTCATCCGCCCCCAGCGCCACCACGCCGACATGGTCGTGTCGTTCATGCCGGGCCGCACGCAAGACCCGGATCAGCTCGACGCGCACCTTTTCCTGCGAGACTCGCTGCCGCAGCCCGACCTGTCCGGAGTAGCCGGCGGAGCCGACGACCTGTCGTTGATCGAGCATTCGGGCGAGCAAGAGCTCCGCATCCCGGGAACCATCTGCGCCGGGCGGGCCGTCGAGCTGGAGGAGGCGATCTGGGACCGGATGCACTTCGCGAGCCACCTGCGCCAGCAGCGGCTCGGGGAATTCACCATCGCCTCCGACCTGCACCGCTCCGAGGCGCTCGCGCTCACGCAGCTCCTGGTCCTCTACCATCTCGTGACCGCCAGGGCCACGATTTCACTTGGCGGGCAGAGCGCCCGTGCCGCGGGCCACTACGCGCCGGAACCGGATACTGTCCCGGATCCCGTCGCCGCGTCCTGAGGATCGACCCGGTTACCTGCCCCGAAGGTCCAATGACCCCGAGGCCAGCCATGCCGGAAGCCGACCCCTCTAGGGTCTCATTCATGGCAGTCTCATTGAACGACGCGGTGCGAATGCTTATCACGACGACCCGCAGCAGTACGCGGAGGTGCGCGGCCTGGCCGAGGTGAGCGAGGACGTCGGGCGGAAGCTGGCCGCCGCGCTGGCGGAGGAGTACGAAGGACCCGGCGCCGGCGAGGAGTACCTGCAGCTTCCGCCGGAGGTTGTGCGCGTCGTGGTCCGCATCACGCCCGAGAGCGTAGCGGGAAGCGCCGCCGGATGAAGGGGCCAGGGCCTCGCGGCCCATCGGCTCGATCGCGCGGGTCGGCAGGCGGAAGAAGAGCTGACCCAGACCTATGGACGGCGAACCAGTTAGGCTAGGCTGACCTAACACGCGCCCGGTGGCGAGTTCATCATCCTGTCCCTTGGCCCTCTGGAGTCCCGGATCCATGAGCGAGACCCACACCCTGCTCCTTGGCTTCATTGCCGGCGTGACCATCCTGATCGGGCTGCCTGTGGGCCGGGTGCGCGCGCCCCGGCCGGGCCTTCGCCAGTTCCTTAATGCCCTCGCCATCGGGATTCTGCTGTTCCTCGTCTGGGACGTGCTCGTCCACGCGTACGAGCCACTCGATGCCGCGCTCGGCCACCTCCACGACCGAACCGCGGGGATCGGCCCGGTTCTCGGGTACGGCGCCCTGTTCTTCCTCGGCATCAGCGTCGGCCTGATGAGCCTGGTGTATTACGAGCGGTGGCTGGCCGGCCGGGCGCGGCCCAGGCGCTTCGGCCCTGGAGCCATGGCCTCGGGCGAGCTGTCCACGCGGGCGGCGGGCATGGCNNCTCCCTGCTGATCGCCGTCGGCATCGGGCTGCACAACTTCGGCGAGGGCCTGGCCATCGGCGGCAGCGCCGCCACCGGTGCGATCGGGCTGGCGACCATCCTGGTCATCGGCTTTGCCCTGCACAACGGCACCGAGGGATTCGGCATCTGTGCCCCTCTGGCCGCCGATGGTGACCGGCCCTCCTGGGCCTTTCTCCTGCTCATGGGCCTGATCGGCGGCGGCCCAACGATCGTGGGGACCGCCGTCGGGCGGCAGTTCACCAGCGCCGCTGTGAGTGTCATCTTCCTGACCCTCGCCGCGGGCTCCATCCTCTACGTGGTCATCCAGCTGCTCGGCGTGGCCCATAAGAGCGGGCGCAAGGACCTTCTCTACTGGGGCGTCCTGCTCGGGCTGGCCGCGGGGTTCATCACCGACATGGTCGTAACGGCAGGCGGCGCCTGACCATGATCTTAGCGGTCGCCGCGGTCGGCGCCGTTGGCCAGATGCCCTCCCGCCCTGACGAGGTACTCAGACGTTGGCCGGCTGGTCGGTGCCGGCACCTCGGCGGCGCAGCGCAACCAGGTCGTGGCGGGCGTTGGGCAACGTCTGCTCCACGGCACCCTCGATGGTGAATCCCGAGTCGGCGATCATTTGCCGGTCGTCTGCGCCGGGTTGGCCCTCGCTGGTCAGGTAGTCACCGAGAAAGATCGAGTTGGCCAGGTGCAGGGCGAGTGGCTGCTGGCTGCGCAGGTGGATTTCCCGGCCGCCGGCTAGGCGAACCTCGACGTTCGGGAATACCAGGCGGAACAGTGCGAGGATGCGCAGGCACCGCTGCGGGGTCAGCTCCCAGTGCTGCCCGAGCGGAGTGCCCTCGATCGGGATCAAGAAGTTGATCGGCACCGAGTCTGGGTCTAGCTCGCGCAACGCAAACGCAAGATCGGCGATGTCGTCACTGGACTCGCCCATGCCGAAGATCGCGCCAGAGCATGGCGACAGCCCGGCGGCCGCCGCCTGGCGCAGTGTTTCCACCCGGTCGGCGAAGGTGTGGGTGGAGCAGACATCGGTGTAGTGCGCTTCGCTGGTGTTCAGGTTGTGGTTGTAGGCATAGGCACCGGCGTCGCGCAGCCGGTCGGCCTGGCCGTCGGAGAGCAACCCCAGGCAGACACACACTTCGACGTGGGGCTGCGTGTCCGTGATCGCGTGAATGGTGGACTCGATGCGCCTGATGTCCCGCTCGCTGGGACCGCGCCCGCTGGCCACCAGGCACACCCGCTTCGCTCCCGCACCCACTGCCTGGTCGGCCAGCGCGGCGGCCTCCGCTGGATCGATCCACGAGTACTTCAGAATCTCCGAGGCCGACCCGAGCCGTTGTGAACAATAGCCGCAGTCCTCGCGGCACAGTCCGCTCTTCATATTGATGATCGTGTTCAGCTTGACCCGATTGCCGAAGTAATGTCGCCGAACCCGGCCCGCAGCGGCCACGACGTCCAGCAGTTCGTCCGCGCCATCCAGGACCCGTAGCGCATCGTGCCTGCTGAGCAGCTCGCAGCGGATCGCAGCGGCGGCAAGGTCATCCAGGAAGCTCGTCATGCCTGAAGTCTCCCAGATCACCGCGGCCGGCAACCCGGCCACGCACCTCACGCGCCGAAGCGCCGTACCACCGCCGCCGGGCAGGACTCACTCCCGCTCAGTGTTCAGGAACGGTGTGTGGCGCAGGTGCGGGTCGATGAGATGGGCCGACATCCAGTGGGAATCGGACGGGCTGACGGTCCACGCGGACCTGGCCGCTGCGCTTCCCCGCGCTCTGGACGGCGAACTGCTCCGGAAGATCAGCGCACTGCTATGAATGTCAGTGTCACGGCACGAGTCTGGAGGATGCGATGGGTCTGGCGGAACGCCGCGCGGCCGAGCGGTTCAAGAACGACGACTACCCCGGCTGGAAGGAGCGGATCGACCAGGCCGCCGGGTTCGAGGTGCCGGTCGAGGTGATATGGGAGGAACTGGAGGTCGCCGACTACGCCGACAACTACGCCGAGTACTTCCCGAAGGTCTACTTCCAGCCGCTGGTCGACGCGCTGAGCGCAGTCACGGTCGACGAGATGGGCAAGAACGCCGCCCGGGAGGGGCTCTCGAAGATCGTTATCCGGAACACGAACAAGTACGCCAGCGCCTCGGGCTTTGCCTTCGCCGAGGGCGTGCTGACCATCGACCACAAGCCGCACGCCAATGTCGACTACAGCGACGAGCGAGCGAAGGCCCTCCAGCGGACTCTCGAATCAGGGTTG
>WNFM01017725.1_pt3 | contig 13306 bp, 10 predicted proteins | sample 5400271 | NCBI WGS metagenome assembly WNFM01 (sample SAMN13153352, study PRJNA577476) | soil metagenome | isolation source: 60 cm saprolite on Douglas fir-dominated hillslope | place: USA:California | collected 2013-09-17 | reverse complement strand
CCCGCCGGTGCAGGGCATGGCCCGACTGCCAGGCTTCGCTGGATTTCAGTTCAGGCTGCCTCTGCCGTAGCGCGTGCAGCAGTCCGAGCGCGCTCGCGTCGATCGGTTCGTGCACCTCGGTGCGCAGCTGAATTTTCCAGACCAGGGTGGGAAAAAGCGAAATGACGTCCGAGTTTTCGATCCACGATTGCTTGCCCGATATCCCCACTGAACCTCCAGAGCACGAATGCAATCTGCCCGGCGCTCCCTGGATCAAGGTCGATGATTCAGCGGTCTTCCGCGTCGCGCATGTCTTGGTCCAACAACGCTCCGCGCCTCTGATCAGTCACTGCGAGCCCGCTGAGACCGTTTGGCGTTACGAAGCCGAACACGCACAGTTTATTCGCGATTTCCATCCGCAGCGGCCCGCCCACTTTAATAACAAGATATAACGCCCGCCACCACTAGATATCAGGCGATCTTGCGTTTTCTGCTTGCGACCGGCTTCTCTGCTGAGGTAGCGACGACTTTCCGCTTGGCCGCGGGTTTAGTTTTAAGTTTGATTCCACTGGTTTTTTCTTCAATCAGTGCAACTGCCTCCGCAAGCGTGATTGAATCGACCTTCTCCTTGTCGGGAATGGTTGCATTAGTAGTGCCATGCTTTATATACGGGCCGTATCTGCCGGAAAAAACAGAAATTGTCTGCTCGTCCTCAGGGTGCTTGCCGAGGATCCGTAGCGCACCCGCAGTCCCGGCAATACGAGTCCCCTTTGCCCCTGGTTTGGGTTCGCGAGCTTCGAACTCAAAGCCGATTTTTCCGTCCGGCTGGCGCACCAGATATGCAGAAAAAGGGCGGCCCTTTTTTGATATGAATTTGTCAAGCAGATCGGTTTTTCCTGTATCGAGCAACTTGATCATTTGTTCTCGTTCAATCGTGCGCTTTAAAATCACCCGCCCAGACCGGAAATCACAGGTTTTCTCTGGCCCAACCGCCTTCTCGCAAGAGTAGGCATTGGGCAATTCAAATACCCGCGACCCGCATTTAGGGCAGGTACCAAGCGGCTCCTGACCGGAGAAGTCAGGGGCCTCACCATCTTCGCCTTGATCACCCCAGGAAAATTCAATTGCGAGGTCCTTGTTGAGGACGAGATTTGCCGAGAAAGCGCGGCCAAGGCGGCTTCTGAAACCCTCCAGCGGACCAACTTCTTTTTTCTCGATAAGCGTTTCGGCCTCATGTACTTCGAGCTGCCGCCCGGCGAGGATTTTCCAGAAACCGAAGTCACATGATTGGCACTGAAATTTCTTGTAGTTCTCATGGATTTCACCGCCGCATTTTGGACACGGGACATTAAGTTTTCCGAAATCGCCTGGCACGGTGTCTGCACTGAAATTCTTGGCCTGATTTACGATGTGCTTGGTCATTTCAACAATTTCGGCCATGAATTTCCCGCGCGAAAGCTTGCCTTGCTGCATTTGCGACAGCTTGTATTCCCATTCCGCTGTCATTTCTGGGGAAAACAGTTCGGGTACACCAAGGCCATGCAACAAAGTCATCAGGGAAAACGCTTTTGCTGTTGGAATCAGCTCCCGGCCCTCGCGATGAATATATTTTTCGAACAACAACCCTTCAATCGTGGCTGCACGCGTCGCCGGCGTGCCCAAACCTTTCTCCTTCATCGCTGCGCGCAATTCGTCGTCGTCTATCAATTTACCCGCCCCTTCCATTGCTGAAAGAAGTGTGGCCTCCGAAAGACGCGCAGGCGGCTTAGTCTGATTGGGCTTGGACTCAACGGTCACGGCCCTCACGCGCTCCCCCTGTTTCACAGCCGATAGTGTGGTAGTTGCATTCTCGTCATCAATTTCCCGCCCGTAGACGGCTAGCCACCCTGCATTGACAAGAACCTTGCCTTCGGATTTAAAGGGTTCGCCTTCAACGCGTGTAATGCGCGTGGTTTGCAAAAATTCGGCGCTAGGATAAAACACCGCCAGAAAACGCTTGACGACGAAGTCATATAGTTTGGCTTCAATTTCATTAAGCGATTTCGGTGTTTGAACCGTAGGGATAATTGCGAAGTGATCGGATATTTTTGAATTATCAAAGATCCGCTTGTTGGGCTTTACCCATTTTTCATCCAGAATTTTCTTCGCAAACGCATGATATGGAACAGCCAGGTCATTGCCGCCTTCCTTCAACATCTTCATGGTTTCGTTGACGGTAGCAATGTAATCCTCAGGCAGTGCGCGCGAGTCGGTGCGTGGATAGGTGAGCACTTTATGTTTCTCATAAAGGGCCTGCGCCAGGGACAGTGTGGTCTTGGCGCTAAATCCAAAACGTGAATTCGCTTCACGTTGCAAAGACGTCAAATCGAACAGCATTGGTGGCGCCTGCGTAGTCGGCTTTGACTCTTCCTGCACAATTCCTGACTTGCCCATACACTTGGTAACCAGCGCTCGTGCCGACTTCTCGTCCCAAATGCGTTCCGCCCTCAGCCCTTCATCCTCCGTTTTGCGGAATTTTTCATCGAACCAGCGGCCTTGATAATCCCCTGCCGCCGCTGAGAAGTTGGCAATGACCTCCCAGTAGTCGCGTGATTTGAAGGCCTTGATCTTAGTTTCACGCTCGACCAGGATAGCCAGCGTTGGCGTCTGCACCCGCCCGACGGTAGTAAGCTGGAAACCGCCAGATTTCGAGTTGAATGCGGTCATCGCACGTGTGCCGTTGATACCCACCAGCCAATCGGATTCGCTACGACATACGGCCGCATCAGCTAGCGGCTCATAGACAATGCCCCCCTCCAAATTTCCGAAACCCTCGCGAATGGCGGCTTGCGTCATCGACTGTAGCCACAGGCGCTGGATAGGCAATTTTGATTTCGAATACTGCACGATGTAGCGAAAAATGAGTTCACCCTCACGACCGGCATCGCAAGCATTGACAAGACCCGAAACATCTTTGCGCTTGATGAGCTTCAATAGCAACTTCAGTCTGGCCTCGGTCTTTTCAATTGGCCGTAGCGCAAAATGCGACGGTATGGCAGGCAAATGTGCGAATGTCCATTTCCCGCGCTTAACTTCCTCTTCTTCCGGCATGGCGATTTCAACCAAATGGCCAACTGCGGAGGAGAGCACAAAATCCTCGCTCTCAAGGTAGTCGTCCTTCTTGGCGAAGCCGCCTAGCGCCTTGGCTATATCATTGGCAACAGATGGTTTCTCGGCGATGATGAGACGTTTGGTCACGGGTGATTTCGATTTCTAAAGTGGCGAGGGGGCACAAATAATAGACAGGGTTGGACAACTTTTACAAGCAACTCTTTATATTGCCCTGGCTACGGAGTCATTTCTGGTGGATCGGAAATTGAGGAAAGAGTCGTCTGGACTCACGGGCTGCCCATCCGACCGCATAGACTCGCGCGGGCATTCTCGTTGCGCGGATGGCCCCGCCTCATGGCGAGACACGATCAAAACAGCCGTTGGTATTTTCCACCTGGCATTGCAGCGATCGCGCCCTCAATTTCCAGCTCAGCCAGACGTACCACGACTTGCTCAGCGGGCAGATCGACGCGCTCCACCAGTGCATCGATGGATACAGGGTCATACCCCATTGCTTTCAGAATCGGTTCGGCATTCGATAGTTCCTTGCGGCCGTCCAAAAAAATTGAAGAATCGGGTTTGCCGGCCGCATTGTGCCATTGAAGCTCAACCAAAATGTCATTTGCGTCGTCAACCAGCTTCGCGCCCTGCTTTATGAGAAGGTGGCAGCCTTTTGAAACCGGCGAATGAATTGTGCCTGGGATTGCAAATACTTCGCGCCCCTGTTCGGCGGCTTGACGCGCGGTGATCAATGAGCCGCTCGCCAGTGCCGCCTCCACCACCAAGACGCCCCGCGAAAGTCCACTGATAAGGCGGTTTCTGCGGGGAAAGTTTTGGGCGAGCGCCGGTGTTTCAAGTGAAAACTCAGAAATGATCAAACCATGTTCAACAAGATCGCGTGCCAGCGTCTTGTTGCGCGCCGGATAAACCAGGTCGAGGCCGGTACCAACGATTGCAATTGAAGACCCGTTTCCGTCCAGCCCGCCACGATGTGCGGCCGCATCTATGCCAAGAGCCATGCCTGAAATTATGGTCAGCCCTGCTTGAGATAGGGTTCTCGAAAATGCCTCCGCATTGGCAATGCCTGCCGGGGTAGCATTACGACTGCCAACCACGGCTATGCCGGTACGGTTCAGCATCTCGCGCCGGCCCTTCAGGTAGAGGATCGGCGGTGGATCGGCGATTTCCAGCAGGGGCGCAGGGTAGTCGCAGTCTGCCAACGTGAGCAGATGGTTGTCGGCGCCCTCAAGCCAGGTCAATGCGGCCTTCAGTTTTGACTGATCGGGGCCCTTGCCAATGGCCCTCGCAGCTTTATCGCCCACGAGCGGTGAAAGTTGCGCAAAGCTACATTGCAGGATTTGGGCCGGCGATCCGTAATGATTAAGAAGTACCCTGATGCCCCCGGAGCCCAGCCCGGCGATCAAATCCAGCCCAAGCCATGCCTCAGGTTCTCCGCCGACCGAAGGTACTGGCATAGTGCCGATCAGGGTGTCTGAACGGCGTCTCCCACGCGTACAGGTCGCGTAGTGTTCATGATCAGTGCATAGGAAACTTTGTCGAAAACGCGAAATACAAAGAGCAGTCCGTTGCGCTCATCGGGCAGCTTTATCTTACGGGGAACACTTGGGGTACCGGCTGGAGCGCTACCGCTAACCACAGGACTGTTGTTGTAGTCTTCGGTATTCGTGCTGACCACGGCGCCCTTGCGCAAAGTGGCGAGAACATGACCAACCTCCATGCCTTCGCGTTTGCCAAGATTCAGAACCACAACCGAAAATTGGGCGCCCTCGGTCATTCCACCCGGGATCGAAATAACCGTACCCACGACATCCCTGTCCGGCGCGTGTGGGCTATAGGATGGGATTGTGCCTTCCGCCGTCGGGGTCAAACGATCCCCCCGGTTGATTTCCTGCGTTGATTTGGCGATATCAATAGATGAGGCATCCCCAAAACGGTTTACCCGCGCCTCCCCGAGGTACAAAACTTCATAACCAAGTAGTTCGCGGGTGGCCGGATCAACAAATGCCTTACCGGGACGATAAACCTGCCACCGGGTACCCTGGTCCGGCTGCATGCCTACGACATAGGCCCTGTCGCCCGCACCAATTACAACGTGGTCATCATCCGCGGACACTATCTTGGGCGCCCCGGCAAGGGCGCCGGCTTCAACCACCAGCGGCAGCGTCAAAAATGGACCAATCACCCGCGCAGGGATCGAAGGAATGGCCTGCGAAAGCTTATCTACCCTGATCGAAGGCGAGAGACGAACGGTTCCTCCCGAGCCACTGGAACCGCTTCCGGCGCCATTGAGAGACAATCGAGGACGGCCATCGGCATCAAACGAAAGACTGATAATGTCCCCAGGATAGATCCAGTGCGGATCCTTGACCTGCTCGCGGTTCATATTCCAGATTTCCGGCCAGAACCACGGGTCCTTCAGGAATTTCCCGGATATATCCCATAACGTGTCGCCCTTGACCACGGTGTAGGTAGAAGGAGCATTTTCCACCAGCGTAAGCGGGGGGGTAGGTTTCCCCGAAAGTTTTGCCTCCGCTCTTGCCAAATCTCCTGAGGGGGGGCGTGCCGGCGCGGCCTTTCTCGCCTTGTCTCCCTTGTTCTCGGCAGTAGCGCTGGGCACGGCTTGTGCCCAGACGAACAAGGGAACAAAACCGACTAACACAATGACTAAGAGTTGAGAAAAGGGTTTTTTGATCATAGCTGGTCTCGCTTCGGGAGAGGTGAAGCTTGCGGTCAATATTCAGGGGTTAACTCGCGCCTAGGGTAGTCAGTCTGGTACAGCTGTCGGGTCGCTGGCGGATTTGCTAGTTAGGGCGACTTCCACTAGACTTGAAAGATAAGGATTCGTCTCAAAGTTAAAGTTGTCTCTGAAGATTCTGCACCTAATTTATTCAATTCGCAAGCAATTATGGCCATTCTGGACGTTCTGACCTTCCCCGATCCCCGTCTCAACCGCATTGCGGAGCCCGTCAAGCTTATCGACAATAAAATCAAGAAGTTGGTCGATGACATGGCGGAAACAATGTATGAAGCGCCAGGCGTCGGGCTGGCCGCCGTACAGGTTGGCGAATTGAAGCGAATCATGGTAATTGATGTGTCCGAAGAGAAGAATCAACTGCGGGTGTTCATCAATCCGGAAATCATCAAGAAGGAAGGCACCGCCATCAATGAAGAAGGCTGTCTTTCAGTGCCGGGCTTTTACGACAAGGTCGAGCGGGCTGAAACCGTGATGGTGACGGCGCTCGATCGTGATGGACAGCGTTTTACCATCAATGCCTCGGGCTTGTTGGCCGTGTGTATCCAACACGAAATTGACCATCTCGATGGGCATGTTTTTGTCGAGTACCTGTCACCCCTCAAGGCGAATCGAATCAAGAACAAATTGGTCAAGCGGCAACGCGAGATCGAGCGTGAAACCGAGATAGCCGTGCCTCGCCGGCGTGTAGCGGCTGCGCGCGCCTGACGCTCCCAGAATCGGATCAGTAACCGACAACGCCGGCCGACAGCCGGCGTTGTCATTTTGGCCTGCATCGAGAACGATGTTGGCGGATAACCTGCCCTATGAAGCTAGTTTTTGCCGGTACGCCAGTATTCGCGGCAACCGCCCTTTCAGCCCTGCAGTCGGCCGGGCACGAGATTATGTTGGTGCTTACTCGTCAAGATCGTCGTTCTGGAAGGGGGATGCGCCTGCAGCCCAGTCCAACGGCAGAAATAGCCTCATCCTTAAGCCTACGCGTGGAAAAACCGGTAACGTTGAAGGATCCCGTCGTACAGGCCATGATTCGTGATACGAAGGCAGATGCAATGGTCGTTGCCGCCTACGGCCTGCTGCTTCCCCAAGTGGTACTTGATATTCCGCGACTGGGCTGCCTCAATATCCACGGTTCGCTATTACCGCGCTGGCGCGGCGCCGCACCAGTGCAACGGGCTATTGAGGCAGGTGATGTGGAAACGGGCATTTCCATCATGCAAATGGATGCAGGGCTGGACACGGGGCCGGTACTGTTGCGCACACCTTTGGAGATCATGGCGGACGAGACCAGTACCACACTGTTTGCAAAACTAACGGAATTGGGTGCAAGCAGTATCGTCACGGCCTTGGCGCAGCTTGACCGTCTCCCGCCTCGTCCGCAACCAGCAGAGGGGGTTACCTATGCGCGCAAGATCGAAAAATCAGAGGCGCAAATTGATTGGACCCAGTCCGCACTCGATCTGGAACGACGAATTCGCGCATTTGACCCTTTTCCAGGCGCGGAGGCCCGATTGACAGGCCAAGTCCTAAAAATATGGCGAGCGGAACTGGTGGATTCGATTGCGATGCCGGAGGCAAATCCACCCGGTACCGTAGTCAAAACCGGAGCAGACATCGTCAATGTTCAGTGCGGTCGCGGCATTCTTGCCTTGAAAACGATCCAGAAACCGGGTGGCAACCGCTTGGCGGTCGCCGATTTTCTGCGCAGTACGACCATCCAGACGGGGACGTCCCTCACATGATCGCGATTCAAGCTGCAAGTGCAGAAGTCGTCAGCCTGGTGATTGGCGGCAAAAATCTTGATCGTATTCTGGAAACGATTCTGGCCAGGCAAAAAACATTTACATCCAATGAGCGCGCCGCCGTGCATTCCATCTCGTTCGACACGCTGCGGCATTATGGCTTGCTGAGCGCACAGCTCGACATGCTGTTGACGGCAACGATGTCCGACGCGCCAGTCCGCTACCTGCTATTGGTAGCGCTTGCACAGCTGCAATTTTCGAAAGCAAGCGCCCACGCGATCGTTGACCATGCAGTATCCGCTGTCGAAACCATGGGGTTTGCGCGCGCCAAACCGTTGGTCAATGCTGTATTGCGCAATTATCTGCGGGCCCCGGAAAAATTCCAGCGCGAGCGATTCAAGCTGGACACAGCGGTCTACGATTTTCCGCGCTGGTGGATCGAACGACTGAGACGAGAACAACCCGGGAGTTGGGAACAAGCGCTGCTGTCTTCGCGCCGCCATCCGCCGATGGGCTTGCGCGTAAATCTTAGAAAAGGATCGGTGGACGACTATCTGGGTCGTTTGGCTTCAGTGGGCTTCCTCGCAGAGCTCCGCGGAGGCGCGGCCGTTGAGTTGCAGAAGCCGGTTTCAGTCAACGATTTGCCCGGCTTTCGCGAAGGGCTAGTGTCCGTTCAGGATGAAGGCGCGCAGCTTGCTGCCACGCTGCTGGGGGCAAGAGTCGGTATGCGTGTTCTGGACGCCTGTGCGGCTCCCGGCGGTAAAACTGGCCACCTGCTCGAATGTGCCGATATCGAATTGACAGCGCTGGATAGCGACAAGCATCGCCTGCGTCGCGTGGCGGACAATTTGTCCCGCCTTAAACTGGGTGCGACATTAAAACATGCCAATGCCACGGATCTGGATGCCTGGTGGGATCGCAAACCGTATGAGCGAATCCTACTTGACGTTCCCTGCTCAGGTTCCGGCGTAGCCAGGCGGCATCCCGACATCAAATGGTTGCGGCGGGAAACCGATCTGGGCTCGTTTGCCAGACAGCAGGCGCATCTGCTGGAAACTCTGTGGAATTGCCTCGCTGATGGTGGTAGATTGCTGTACGTAACGTGCTCGGTGTTTCGTGCGGAGAATCAGGAAATCATCGAAAAATTTCTGCACACCCATGTCAATGCACGATCAATCGATCCTTCCGTCCCGGCACGCAGCGAGGGATGCGATAAAGCCGCAACGCTGGAACTCCAAGACGGCCAACTTCTTCCTGATGATCATCACGACGGATTCTATTACGCGTTGCTGGAGAGAGCTCCCGCGGACTAGGCGCATGGGACGGCCGATTGCGCACGCATGCCTGGCGCTGTGTGTTTTTATCGGGATTGCTTTTGCTCTTGGCGTGCCCCGTATTGCTGCAGCGGAGGGTGCCACCTTCCATTCGGTCAGGCTGGAGGCCACCGACGAGGGCTATCAACTCGACGCGGAACTGGATATATCGCTGACCGCCGGCATGCAGGAAGCCGTGCGCAAAGGTGTGCCGCTTTATTTCGTCGTCGAATTCGAACTGACGCGCAATCGCTGGTACTGGTTGGATCAGGTGGTGGCGCGTGCGACGCGCGAACGTCGAATTGGCTTCGCCCCGCTTACCGATCAATACCGGGTCACCGTTTCCGGCGTATCGCAGAACGTATCGTCTTTCGACGAAGTTAAACGCATTCTGTCACGGGTGCGATCGTGGACGGTGCTTGAAAAGGGGCGTCTCAAACCCGGGGAAAAGTATCAAGCCGCAGTGCGCTTTCGCCTGGATACCTCGCAGCTCCCCAAACCCTTTCAGCTCAATGTATTGGCGTCCAAGGAATGGAGTCTCTCCTCCGACTGGTATCGTTGGACAGTTAGCGGGGATGACAAGCCATGATCCGCGTCATCATCCTGGCATGTATTGCAATCGGGCTCGGCCTGATCACACTGTTGTTTCGCGCCAGCAGCAACAATGCATTTTTCGCCGAGCACTACCCGTGGTTGTTCGGCCTGGGGATCGCGCTTACTGCCGGTCTTCTGGGTCTGATCGGCTATCAGATTTACTCCTTGGTCAAAAAACTCCGCGCCCGCGTATTCGGCTCCAAGCTGGCCTTACGCCTGATGGCGGTATTCGTCTTGATGGCGATAATTCCCGGCGGCCTGGTATATGCGATCTCGGTGCAGTTTCTGAATCGCTCGATTGACTCCTGGTTTGACGTACCAGTGGACAAGGCCCTTGAGGGCGCGCTCAATCTGGGCAAGAGTGCACTCGATGCGGCGCTTGCCGAAGTGGTTCGCAAGGGGCGCGATGCTGCCGCTCGCGTTGCGGACCGGCCGCTGGAAGACGCTGAAACCTTGCGTCAGTTACGGGTGCAGTACGGGTTCGATGAAATTGCCTTGTTCGCGGCGGATGGCAAGCTGCAATCGATCGCCACAGCCACTAACACGCGCGCGCCTATCTTCATCGACAAACCGAATACCCAGGAACTGCGCGACGCCATGCAAAAATTTCCGGTCAAGATGGTTGAAACGCTGTCAGATCGGGGGCTCTATCTTCGCGCCGTAATCGGCGTACCATCGGCACCCTCCGTGGAAGGTCCGCGCGCCATCCAGGTGGTGATGGCAGCGCCCAAAACCTTGGTTGCTGATGCGCAAAGTGTCGAAGCCGGCTTTCGCGATTACGAACAACTGGGCTATCAACGGCAAGGGCTGAAGCGCCTGTTCGCGCTCACCCTCACCCTGGCCATGCTACTTACCCTGTTCTCGGCAATAGCGCTGTCTTTTCTGCTGTCGGAACGACTTTCCTCGCCATTGTCTGCACTTGCCGAGGCGACGCGCGCAATCGCCAAGGGCGACTTCACGCGCCTCAATCCGGTGAAGAGCCGCGATGAGTTCGGTGTGCTGACACAATCATTCAACACCATGACACGCCAGTTGGGTGAGGCCTCCGATGTGGTGGCAAGAAAGCAGCAGGAACTGGAAAATGCAAATACCTATCTGGAGTCGATTCTGGGGCATCTTACCTCCGGCGTAATGACGCTCGATGCCCGCCTGTATGTCAGGACAATCAACAAGAACGCTGAGGAGATGCTCGGTTTCGATCACGATGCCCTGGGCGAACTGCGCCTGCCCGAGTGGGGGACAATCCGGCCCCGGCTAAAGCCGTTGGTAGATGAAATCAGGGCGCAGCTGGCCTCCACTCGCGACAAATCATGGGAGCGGCAAATTGTTTACGAGGGACCGCGTGGGCGCCGCACGCTGCTGGTGCGCGCCACCAAGCTGCCGGCAACCATTGACTCCGGATTTGTCTTTGTTTTCGACGATATCACCGGCCTCATCCAGGCCCAGCGCGATGCCGCCTGGGGCGAGGTGGCACGAAGGCTGGCGCATGAAATCAAGAATCCCCTGACGCCGATTCAGCTCTCGGCCGAACGACTGCAGCTCAAGCTCGCCAATAAACTGCCGGCGCATGAGCAAGAACTATTGACGCGTGCAACGAACACCATTGTTGCGCAAGTGGGCGCGCTGAAGGGCATGGTTGACGACTTCAGTCTTTACTCGCGCAGTTCTCGCCTTACGCCTGTACCCTTGGTGTTTAATGAGTTGGTGCGGGATGTGCTTGTTCTCTATGAATCCATGAGCGTGTCGATAAGAACGATACTGGCGGAAGACATTCCCGTGATGACGGCGGATCCGGCGCTGTTGCGGCAGGTGCTGCATAACCTGATCCAGAATGCGCTGGATGCATGTGCCGGCAGTCCGGATCCGTGCGTCACGATCTCCACGCGCATCGATGATGACCAGGTGCAACTGGTTGTGGAAGACAATGGCGGCGGGGTCAGGGAGGATGTGATGACGCGAATATTTGAACCCTACGTCACGACCAAGCCGAAAGGGACCGGGTTGGGACTGGCGATCGTCAAGAAAATCGTCGACGAACACCGTGGTCGCATCAGTGTAAGCAATGTGGAGCCCCATGGGACAAGCGTCCGGGTTACCCTGCCGGTGGTATTTATTGCCGACACAAATACAGTATCTACCCCCCGCGCACCGCAAATCGAATCATGAAAGCAGCTTGAGGTCACAATATGTCAGCAAACAATATATTGGTCGTCGATGACGAAATCGGCATCCGCGAACTTCTCTCCGAAATTCTGAAGGACGAGGGGTACAACGTCAGGCTCGCCGACAATGCCGCCAGCGCGCGCAGCATGCGCCGCGAGGCGCGGCCCGATTTGGTGCTGCTGGACATCTGGATGCCCGATACCGATGGCATTTCCCTGCTCAAGGAGTGGGCGGAATCCGGACAATTGACGATGCCGGTGGTGATGATGTCGGGGCATGGCACCATCGAGTCCGCCGTTGAGGCCACGCGTATCGGCGCCATTGATTTTCTGGAAAAACCCATCAGCCTGCCGAAGCTGGTCGCGACTGTCGGCAAGGCCCTGCAGGGTGGGCGCCTGCTGCCAAAAGCGGGTTTGAGTTTTGAGCACCTGGGCCGCTCCAAAATCATGGTGGATTTGAAGCAGCGCCTTGAGCAGGTTGGCCGCCTCAAGGTGCCGCTGCTGCTGACGGGGGAGCCGGGCTGCGGCTTTGAGTTGATTGCGCACGCGGTTCACCAGCGCAATACCGCCTGGATCGCACCGACGGATCACGCCTGGCTGGCTGAAAACCCATTCGTGCCGTTGACGGATGCGCGCGACGGCGTACTGTTTATAGAGAAGATCGAGGCCCTGAACAAAAACGAACAAAAGGGCTTGGCGCAACTGGTTACCAAGCTCGAAAAATTCAATGTGCGTCTGGTCAGCACCACCTCGCAGTCGATGGTGCCGCTTATTGACGGCGGTGAATTCGATGCGCAGTTGATGACACAGCTTTCCGGTATTACCTTGCGCATCCCCAGTCTGCGCGAGCACCCGGAAGATATTCCCGATCTGGTCTCGACTATCCTGCGGCAAATGGTCGAAGCCAATGAGGCGCCGTTGCGGCATTTCAGCGTCGGGGCGCTGAATGCGCTGCGCAATCTCGATTGGCCGGGGAATTTGCCGGTATTGCAGAATGCGGTGAAAACATTGGCCCTGACGGTGCTGACCACCGAAATTACTGCCGACGATGTGGCGCGGGCCGCGCGCGAGTTCGGGCTCGACCAGGTTGCTGTCCAGGCGCCGGTGGGCGGCATCCCGTTTGATCTTCCGCTTCGTGAGGCCCGCGAACGCTTTGAGCACCAGTACTTTCTGCACCATATTCGCCTGGCCGACGGCAATATGTCGCGCGTCGCCGACAGGGTTGGTCTGGAGCGCACGCATCTATACCGCAAACTGAAGCAACTCGGTATACGTCCCTCGGGTAAGGTCGAGGAAAACGGCGGCTAATCGCTGCTATGGAACGACTCAGGCATCCAGTCGGCCCAGACGAACCACCGTCAAGCCGGGCTTTACATGCACCATCGTCGGCATGATGAGTACGCAATCGTCATAAGGCGCAACAACAGGGGTCCCGCCGTCGTAACCGATCAGGTCGCCTTTTCTGGCAACATGCGAGAGGCCATGCAGACCTTCGGCAAAGCTGAAGTCCAGGCTGTTCGCGACCACGGCCTCGGTCACCCGAACCACGTACTGGGCAGGCGGGGTTTCATCCAGAATTTGCGCCGCCGCCAAGCTATGTTCGACGATGCCGCAACTTTTGAGGAAACGCCAGATGGTCTGCCAGGCGACCTGCTC
>WNFM01158430.1_pt1 | contig 13307 bp, 8 predicted proteins | sample 5400271 | NCBI WGS metagenome assembly WNFM01 (sample SAMN13153352, study PRJNA577476) | soil metagenome | isolation source: 60 cm saprolite on Douglas fir-dominated hillslope | place: USA:California | collected 2013-09-17 | reverse complement strand
GTCAACAGAATGGTAGTGTTACACTCCGCATTGAGTTGACGGATCACCGTGCGAATCTTGGCTTTGACTGAAATGTCGATCCCGATCGTTGGCTCATCCAGGAACACGATGGTGGGATCGTGCAGGAACGCCGCCGCTATATCACACAACATGCGCTGGCCTAACGAGAGCGTGCGGACAGGCTTGCTATACAATGCCTGCAAATCCACCAGATCATTAAATATGGTCAGATTACGCTGGTAGATTGCATTCGGGACGCGATAAATCTCCTTCAAAATTTTGAAAGATTCGATCACTGGCAAATCCCACCAGAGCTGGGTGCGTTGCCCAAAGACCACGCCGATCCGTTTGGCGATCTTTTGCCGATTCGCGTAGGCTATGTCGCCGTTAACCAGAAGTGTTCCACTGGTCGGCTTAAGAATGCCCGTCATCATTTTGATGGTGGTGGATTTGCCCGCGCCATTCGGACCTATGTAGCCAACCAGCTCACCTGCATTGATCTCCATCGAGATGTCGTCAACCGCTTTGACGACTCGGTAATCGTTGGAGAACAGGTCACGCGCGCTGCCGACCAATCCCTCGCGGCGATTGAGCAGCCTGAATTGTTTGGATAAATGCTGAATGCTGATGACCGACATACTATCCCCCTTACAGACTATAGTGTTTGTCTATCTGAGCCAATGCAAAACCTTAGTGCGCTGTGGAATCCGAGCCTCAGAATTTTCAGAAAACCAGCGAGGGCCATTGTTGACCGACCCTCGCTTTGATGGGCAGACGCTAAACAGATTTGTGTGCCCGCGATAGCTATGCGTATTGTGCTTAGTCTTGTGTCGCGCCGCAGGTGCCAAGCATGAACGTGTACAGCTTATGGTCAAGGTGCGCACGGTTGACTTGCAAGCCGCCACCCACTAAACGGTACAACTGCACACCGTTGTTCTCTGCAATCAAGTAGTTGACGCCTTTGTCGGGGTTGTCATTAAGTTGCTGTTTGGTGATGTGCATGGCGAAAGTACCTACGCCCGCATTGACAGCGTAGAAGTTGTAGCCACCTTTGCCGTCCGGATAAACGGCGAACGTCTGGTCCGCTTGCTGGTTACATCGCCCGTCGGTGAAGGCTGCACCAGAACCGAGGGCGCAAGCCGGACTGGTAAAAGCGTTGGCCCCAATGCTGGAATTGCGAGCTTGGAGACTTGAACCAACTGGAGCAGTATATGAGAGGGTGATAGTGAATGGGCCAGATGAAGCGACCTGGATCATTGGCCCAATTATGGATGAACCATCAAACACAAAGAAATTTACGTCGAACATTTCACCGGGATCAAGATTGCCAGTTAACACCACCGAATTACACGTAACACTCGCAATCGATATGTTAGTGGTGCCAAAAGCCATCACAGGGTGTGTTACGCTCAATGCTATAGACACAAACAGACCGATAAGTAGTAAGTGAATGATGCGTTTCATGTTTTCTCCTTTTGTCAGCTACTCAGCGAATGTGGAAGATTGGTTCTGGGTCCAATTTCATTTCCAGTTTGCCAGAGCACGAAGGAAGCGTCATGCGTGTATGCACGTATTCGCGCACGTATTTGCCGACCTTCGTGCAACAAAAAGCGGTTGTTTGGAGGTCAACAACCGCTGCTCGGATGCCAAATCTGTTATTCCGAAACTCAGGCCCCTATGTTTGCTAGCCCGTTTTCAATTGCCCACCGCACAATTTGCGCCCGATTGGTGAAATCTAGCTTTGAGAAGATGTTGGCGATGTGCTTCTCAACTGTGCGCTTGCTCAAGACCAGTTCGCCAGCAATCTCGCTGTTGGAGTTGCCTAATGCAATCATGGCTGCCACCTCACGCTCGCGTTCGCTAAGAGTATCGAGGAGGGCTTGGGGCAAGACTTCCTCAAAAGTTTGCGGGGAGTTCTTAATGTCTTGACTGAGTTCAAGGATCAATTCTTGTAGCGTTGTGTTAATATCGCGCGTTTTACCACGTTCTACCGCTGCAACCAGATTTGCAGGTAGCTCCTCATCTAATTTCGCCAGCCGTTGATGTAGCAGTCGAATGGTCAGCTCTCTCTTTAAGCCGATCTTGAACTGCTGCTTGTCAATGAGCGAGAGCAGTTCATAGGCCCGTTCCGTCTCCCCGCAACCGAGACAAATTTCTGCGACCAGAAATACGACTTGCTCTCGGTAGAGGTTGAGATGGAACTGGATGATGAGTGGCAAAGCTTGCAATGCACAGTCCTTTGCCTCTGCGTACTTACCCAGCGCACAGTCCGCCATACCCATAAGCCAAAGACAGAACGCTGTCCCCCACCGGATTCCTGAGTCCTGAAAAAGCTGAAGACTCTCACTGGCGACCTGCCAGCTTCGAGCGTAGTCTCCCCGCCTATACGCAATATTGGCGATGCCCATACCCACCAACGCTGTACCCGGCAGATTTCCTACGCGCTGAAAAAGTACGAGGGCTTCCTGTTCATAGTCGCTGGCTGTTTGCAAGCTGCTCTCAGCAACGTTAAAGTCGGCTTCACCGGAATATGAAGCTCCAAGTCGATATAGTGCATGCGCAGTTCCCCATGTATTATTCAGTTCTCGGAATAGGGCTAGGCTCTGATGGAACATGGGGCGCGCAGTATTGTAATCTCTGCTTTGGTCCACCAGGATGATGCCCAGTCTAAGCAAGCCGTTGGCAACAGAATCTGGCTCGTCGGTTGGTCGCAAAATAGTCAGGCTCTCCTCCAGTAAGAGCCTGCCCTTGTCAAAGAGGCGTAGGCCATAACAGATTGCGCCCTGCCACACTAGCATTTTCGCTCGAAGCTTTGTATATAGCGGCTCGGCTATGTTCAACGCTGCCGCAGCTCGAGCAAACATCTGTTCACCCTCTTGATAGCGATCACCATTATCGTAGAAGTGCCACAAGCTCATAAGCGAAACTTCGAGGTCCACCTCTCGGCGATGGCTGAACGCCCACGTCCAACTGCTGCGCACGTTGTCAAGTTCAGTTTCAATGTCTGCAAAAGCTTCTTTATACTCGCTGCCTGTGAGGCGAGGCCAGCAATATTCCAGAAATTGCGCATAATAGTGGCAGTGCTGGTTGCAGGTTGCGTCCCATCCGTCAGCTGATTCTTGAAGCCGTTCTTCCCCGTATTGGCGCAGCAGTTCATGCAGTTCGTAGCGTCCGGTCACATCCACACGCAGTAGCGACTTATCGATCAGTGCTGATAAAATCCCCAGCGATGCACCGGCCACTATTTCTGCCGCTTCCCTGCTGAAACCACCCCGAAATACCGATAGCTTCTTAAAGACATCCTGCTCTGTGTCAATCAGCAGATCCCACGAATACTCAAACACGGCTCGTATACTTCGATGACGCGGAGGAGCGTTACGTGCTGTACTTTCCAGAATATCCAACCCCCGTTCAATCTCCTGTACAACGGCTTGAGCAGGTAGCCGTTTCAACCACGCGGCTGTGATTTCTAAGGCCAGGGGCAGCCCTTCGACGAGTTGGCAAAGACGGAACACGGCACCCTTTTCCGCATTTAACGAAAAGTCGGGGCGTACTTGTAGGGCACTTTGAACAAAAAGCTGAACGGCACTATAGCGCTCTAGATTACCTTCCGTATCAGTGTCGGGGTAACGCATCCCTTTGACTTGATACAGCCATTCTTCGCGCAAACTCAAGGTTTCACGCGAGGTTACCAGGATTTTCAGTTTCTGCGTGCCAGACAGAATCTCCGATACAACAGAAACGCCCGCCAGCAGATGCTCAAAATTATCGAAGATGAGGAGCATATCTGTGGGGCACAGATAGTCGATAAGTTGCTGTAGTGGTTCGCCACCAGAATAGAATTTGAATCCTACTGCATCAGCTAACGCTGAGAGGAGAAAATCGGTTGAGGTTATGGGTTGAAGTGGCGCAAAGAACACACCGTTTGGAAAACTCACTTCTTCGCGATTAACAATCCGTGTTGCAGCTTCCAATGCCAGCCGGGTTTTGCCAATACCTCCGGGGCCAACCAGCGTTAAAAGGCGGCAAGCAGGATTATCGAGTAAGTTATTAATCTCGAACAGCTCTTCCGCTCTGCCAACAAAGGCGGTTGGTTGTAGGGGCAGATTGTCTATGATCATGGGCAGGCACGCTCCAGATGGTCATCGTATCGTACCATTTTCCCTGGAGCATGACCAGAAGCAACAACCCCGATCCGTTGAAGCAATACCAGCAAGAACCAAGGTGCCGTGCTACACGTTGGTTTGTGGGCTGAGTATCCATTGTTCTCAGAGAATGTTCAATATCAGGCAAGTATGACAAAAGATCGCGGGAGCGAAGCGTAGTCGATCCCGCACTTGCTACCGCTAGTTCTTGACAATAAAAACCGCCTGGTTGGGCGGTTCAATAATGCGAGTATATTAACGGGAGTGACAGGGTTCGCTTGCTGGGTTCCTGATCATCGCCGCATTCGGAAACACTTTTCAAAACCGTATTGTTGGCATTATAAGCCAATGCATTCCCCAATGATAGGCAATTTTCATAAAACTTTTCAGAGGAGACCCTGCATGTTTTTCTGTTGATATCGTATCGCAGGCGATATGCAGGCTACTTACATTCTCCTCTTCAGATGTGAAAGTATCTCTTCATCTTAGCCTTTCTCGTGTTCCAGTGCCTTTGATGTCGTACAAGTCTTTTTTAGCTCTTTAGCTGACAGTTGGGATCAAATTCCAAATGGATTTGAGTACCCTCAATTGAAAAAGTATAACCAATGATCTTCAGAGCATCCGCATCAGCTCGTATTAAGGCACTTGATTTATGGGTGTTTGTCATCTAGCTCCTATTTTAGCCGATTTTCACCACCTTCCCGAAACAACCATTGAGCCATTACCGTTTGAGTTTCGGTATTCCCGCTTCTATCTTGATCCTTAACGAAGAGTTTATCTTAATTATCAGGCGATTCTAAAATCTTAACACTTGTTGAGATGACCAAGGGCTAAAATTGATGAGATGCTATTCCAGCAAACTTAGAATGCTCGAATAGACTAAATTCCCACGAGGGAAACAATTTGCAGTAGACCCTCGGCTTATAGATAATGGTTGACGATCATCGAAAGTACGGAAGCACAACTCATGAACGAGTCATCAGCCCGAACCGAACTTGAGAAGCAAGTGCCGTTATTTAACGAGCAAAGCACCGGCACGGAGGCGCGTCGTTTGCGCCAGCCTTGGCTCAGCGTCGCGCGAGTCGTATGGGTGGTGGTGCTCATATTCAACCTGGCCGTGCTGCTCGTCGGCACAGTCGTGGCGTACGGTCAAGCCCGCACCGTGTGTGATCCTGCGCAAGATATGTACTGTGGTTCTGATGGGCGCGCCGCCCAGGATTTTGCGCAAATGGCACAGGATCAGGGCTTCTCCCTCGACTTTCTAGCTGGCTTCAGCACATTTTCGCAAACCTTTGTCGCTCTAGTCTACCTTGTAATGTCCGCCTTTATCTTCTGGCAGCGCTCGAACGACTGGCTGGCTTTGTTGGGGGCTTCGGCATTGCTGGTGTTTGGAACTTATATCGCGGGCGGAATGCAATGGGCGATCCTTTCATCGATTCCGAATCCAAGTCCAGCCTTGTTTCAAGTCGGCGGGTTTTCAATTTTTCTGAGCATCGCTCTGATCGGCCTGTTTACTTATCTTTTCCCAGACGGGCATTTTTCACCGCGTTGGATGCGCTGGGTGTTCATAGCCTTCATAGCCTGGTTTTTTTTCGCGAATGTGTTATCCCCCTTTGTGGGGAATAGTCCGGCATTTTTGCTACCCATAGTGACCATTGCCTTTACGCAGGTGTATCGCTACCGACACACGACTGATCCGGTGAAGCGACAGCAGACCAAGTGGTTCGTCCTCGGAATAGTCGTGAGCGTCAGCGGTGGGATCTTTTTCAGTTTTCTCCAGCCGTTAACTACAACTACTTCCATACCCATTTGGGTAGGTATGGCGATCAACACGGTCAACAACCTTGCAAACCTGGCGATGCCGGTCACGCTCGCGATTGCTATTCTGCACTATCGGGTGTGGGATGTGGACTTCCTGATTAATCGGACGCTGGTCTACGGCACACTGACGGCGCTGCTGGTCGTCCTGTTCGGAATCAGCTTGCTGGTCGTTTCCAGTTTGTTCCAGAATTTCAATGGCGGGCAGCAGTCGGGTGTGGCGATTGGCGCAACAGCACTGGTCTTTGGCCTCATGTTCCAACCTTCCCGCCGCGCCTTGCAGCGATTTGTGGATCGCCGTTTCTACGGCATCCGAATCGACTATCAAAAGTTGCTGCGCGATCCTATTGTGGCTGCGCCCGGAACGAGTCTGCCGCGCTTCGGCGTGTATGAGGTAGCCGAATCCATCGGGCACGGTGGCATGGCTGAAGTTTACAGGGGGCGACATACCACGCTGAACAAAGCGGTAGCCATCAAGGTACTGCCTCAAGGCCTGGTCAAAGAGACCGATTTTCGGCGGCGCTTCGAGCGTGAAGCACAGATTGTTGCCGCCCTCAAACATCCTAATATCGTCGAAATGTACGACTTTGGCGAGACTGAAGGAACACCTTACATGGTAATGGAATTCGTCGGCGGGCAGGACATCGCCGACTTCCTGCGTGCCAGCGGACGTCTTGGGCTTTCACAGGCTCTGCCCATCCTGAACGAGGTTGCCTCGGCGCTGGATTACGCTCACGGCCAGGGCATCGTCCACCGGGACATCAAAGCTTCAAATATCATGTTGGAGCCTATAACCGCCACCGGCCAGACCGAAAAGACTTACCGCGCCGTGCTGATGGACTTTGGAATCGCCAAGATTGTCGGGGGCGGAACGCGCCTGACGCAGCATAACATGATGGGCACACTCGACTACATTGCGCCCGAACAGATCCAGGCGGCGGCGGAAGTAGACGGGCGCGCCGACGTGTACGCGCTCGGCGTCCTGACGTATCAGCTCTTGACGGGCGAACTGCCCTTCAAGACCAACAATCCGGGTGCGCTTCTGCTGGCGCATCTGCAACAGCCTGCACCCGATCCACGCACTGTGATGCCTGATCTGTCAGAAAGCGCAGCAAAGGCGATCCTTCGTGCGCTTGCCAAGTCGCCCACTGAACGCTACGCCACCGCTGGAGAGTTTGTCGCGGCGGTGGCATAGCGTTTTAAACAAATGCTCAGGCGCACGTTAGAGATTTCAGCCTGAGCATTTATGTCGATCGCATGTGATTTCCACGTTTAGACACGTTTAGATTAGAATGACGCTAAATTGCGGGTCCCTTTGTTCGGTCGCTATCTTTAATGCTTATACTATCCGCAATAAAATTAGAAAAGGTCTTTCCGAATAGTCTCCTCACTCCGATATAATTCATTTCTGCTCATGCTAATACCTTCTAATATTATCGTCTGTTCAGTCTCATAGGCTCGGATGTTATAGTCCCTAAATTAAAGGCAGATCGAGATCCAGGTACTGATTGGAACTCAAGCAGATTCGGTACCACTAGCTAGGGATTTTGCATTGGATACAGGTGCTTCCAAATGATTATCGTAAATAAGAATGTTGAGTTCTACGATCGTTTTTGAAAAGAATCATACACGACTGCCCTCACGCCCATTCAATCTGGCCGTATTGGTGTCGAATGAACGGATGGCAGTTCATATGCGTTCAGGTAAGAAGACGCCTTACTATTCCCGATTGGTTTGGGGGATTAAAACCGATCCTCACACTAGCTTTTCACTTGATCTCAATATCCGGTTGTGTGCCACCACTTGTGTAGCATGTCGTCGTCGGCACCACGCGCGAAGCAGTCGAGCCGGTGCGGACCCCACGCCACCGCTGCGATGTCTGAGGTAAGGTTACCGCCCAGACTCTCCCAAGCGTGCCATTTCGACCCATCCCCCCACTTGTGCATCATTTCGTGTACGCCAATCGTCACGATGTCGGGCCAATAGTCGCCAACCGCGAAGCAGTCGAGCCGATTCGGAGCCCAGGACACCGCAGCGATGTCTGAGGTGAGGTTGCCGCCGAGATTTTCCCAAGTGTGCCATTTCGACCCATCCCAGTAGGTGTGAAGCATGGCACCGTCCACGTCAACCGCGAAGCAGTCGAGCCGATTCGGTGCCCAGGACACCGCAGTAATGTCCGAGGTGAGATTCCCGCCGAGATTTTCCCAAGCGTGCCAGTGCGACCCATCCCAGTACGTGTGCATCATGGCGTTAGTGTCGGCGTCAACGCCGAAGCAGTCAAGCCGGTTCGGTGCCCAAGAAACCGCACTAATGTCCGAGGTAAGGTTCCCGCCGAGATTTTCCCAAGTGTGCCATTTCGACCCATCCCAGTACGTGTGCATCATGGCGCTGTCATCAACCGCGAGGCAGTCGAGCCGGTGCGAAGCCCACGAGACCGCAATAATGTCCGAGTCGAAATCCCCGCCCAAACTCTCCCACCCACCCCAACACGAAGGCGAAGGTGCAGACAAACAATCCGTGGCACAGTTGGACCATATTTTCTGAATTTTGTATACGCCGAGTTGTGCAATGTTCGCAGCGCAGGGTTCACCAATCTCGTCGTGTGCGTTGTCATCCGACCATCCACTAAAAGTTGGATCAGTAATGGACTCACACAGTTCATGACTGCTACCTATAGTAAGCGAATCAAAGCTCTTACCAGCAAATTTGCATCTCCCGCATGAAGGGAACGGAATAACCGCGTAGAAAATGGTGCCGTTTATGTGATAGTGATAACCGCAGTCGTCCTGACAGGATACATCACCAACGTTATCCGTAGCCGTTACCCCCGGGGGTAGATAGACGAAGTACACAGTATTACTGGTTGGTGATGGTACACGGTTGTTGCTAATCCATCCTTGGAGTGCTTGTTGAAGCTGGTTGTCGCTAAGTTGTCCTCCCCCACCACCTGGCTCCGTGTCAGTGAATGGGAATGGAGGGGTAGGGATGCGACTGCCGTGACCGATTGGTTGGCCTGGGACGCCGTACTCGCCCAAGAGGTCGATCAGTGAACTCGTCAGGATGAAATCAAAGAACTGATTCAATTGGGGTATTAATACACTCAGGGTGGGCTGAGTCCAATCTGCACCCCAGAAGATCGTCACCACTTGGACGGCAGTAAGAAGCGGGCCGCCGTGGTAAGAAAAATGCGCGACGACGGGAGCGTGTCCCTTGCGCTTTGAACTGGTCTCTGCTAGCTCCTCGGCGGTAGGCGGAGGTGAAATTTGACGCGGTCTTGTTGCCAATTATTACTCTCCTCTATGCCAATACTTTCGCCAATTTTATATAGTCTATAGAAGGCTTTGCCCGATAGTAGCTTGAGCCTACACTGGATAGCCAGCATGAGCAATGTCAAGATCGGCGACGGTTCATCGGAATCTCATTGAATGATCCCCGAGCATCCGCGTCAGCTCCATTAAAGGGAGTTGTACCTTGCACCAATAAATTGTCCCGGGCGAGGTGGAAAAGCCCATTTTGTCGAGCAAGTTGGAATCGGAGATTAACGTCGAAGCCTTACCCTACTACGATAGCCTGTCCAAATACGAGTTTACAAAGTTCTTAATGCAAGTCAAATCTCGTGGCAAAGCCCACCGAACCGAAACGACTGCCCTCGCGCCCATTCAATCTAGCCGTATTGGTATCGAATGAACAGATGGCAGTTTATATGTGTTGAGGTGAGAAGTAGCCTTACTATTCCCGATCATTCTGGCGAGCCTGACACCCATCCTGACATATCATAGTGCCGTTGGAGAGCTTATACCCTTCCCGGGCTTTTTTTCTAGAACTGCCTAACCCAGGGGTTTTTCGCGCTACGAACAGCAATTGCCATTTACTTGCGCATATGATATTATTTCAGAAACGAACTCTTTGTGGATTTGCAAATTATTGGATTAACTAACCTATGCTTCCAAGTGACCGTGAGCGCATTGCCCGGAGCCTCAGCCAAATTCGGCGCACTCTCGTTCGTGAGTTCGTTGTCGATTTCATGCGTGCTCTTGGCGACTTTGATTTTTCGCTGCCGCAGTTAGCGATCCTGCTCTTGCTCGATGAGGAGAGCGAACTCACGATTACCCAGGTAGCGGAACTGGTGGGGCGGTCAGCCTCAGTAGCTAGTCGCTTGCTTGACCAACTGGTGGAGCGAGGCATGGTGCGTCGACGCGAGGATGAACGTGATCGGCGGGTGAAGCGGGTGGCGATCACGTCGCAGGGGCGGACCTTGGTTGCTAACCTTGAACAGTATCGAGCGGACGCGCAGTTGGCTGTGATGGCAAATTTGTCGGCAGAAGAGCAAGCAGAGGTTACACAGGCAATGGCCCTGCTTGCACAGGCTAGCAGCAGAAAGAGACAACCGGATGAGTCTTCAGAATAAAGAGCAACCTCCTCGTGAGCTTCGGTCCCACGAGGAACCCCTTCTCCTATTTCTAGCCGATCTCAACCGAGAAGCACTACCGCTTGTCGGTGACAAGGCGGCGAACCTGGGTGAGCTGATTCATGCGGGCCAGCCAGTACCGCCAGGCTTCTGCATTACTACCGCCGCCTATACCCTCGTCGCAGCGCAATCAGGCCTTGTGTCCCTTCTCGCCGAGCAAGCTCCTTCGAGTGCCAACGAGGAACTGACCCTGACGGCATTGGCTGAGCGTGCGTCTCAGTGTTTGCTGTCCACTTCCTTTCCGCCAACCATCGCCGAGGCGATTGTTACAGCGTACCAGGCCTTAGGAGACGGGGAGCCTGTAGCTGTCGCGGTTCGTTCTTCGGCTACGACCGAAGATCTCCCCGGTGCGAGCTTCGCCGGTCAGCACGAGACCTATCTCAACGTGATCGGCACCGATGCCGTGTTTGATGCTGTGCAAAAATGCTGGGCTTCGCTCTGGACGGCGCGCGCCGTCAGGTATCGTCACCATTTGGAGATCGATCAGCGCTCTGTGCGCCTGGCTGTTGTAGTTCAACGTATGGTTGAGGCATCCGTTGCCGGTGTCCTCTTCACCGCCAATCCGCTGACTGGCAAGCGGCGTCAGGCTGTCATCGAGGCCAATCCTGGACTGGGCGAGGCAGTGGTCTCTGGCGCCACTAACCCCGATCACTTCGTCGTTGCTTCCTCCACCGGTGAGATCCTCGAGCGCCACGTTGGTGACAAGCGTGTCATCATCCGTGGCACTGCCAGTGGAGGAACTCAGAGGATGGACAACGTTGATGGAAGCCGCGAAGTCTGTCTGGGCGATACTCAGCTCCGTAGCCTTGTAGTGCTTGGAGTACGCGTCGAGGCGCATTATGGAGTGCCACAGGATATCGAATGGGCGCTGGATGATACCGGTCATTTCTGGCTGACCCAGGCTAGGCCAATTACGACCTTGTTTCCGCTGCCCGATACTGCTCCACTCTCTGATGATGTCTTGCGCGTCTACTTTTCAGTCAATGTGTTACAGGGGGTTTATCGCCCGTTTACCCCAATGGGCCTCTCCGCTTTGCGGCAGTTCGGCTCCTCAATCGCAACGTTGCTTGGTTTTCCGCCCCGTCATCCGAGCCAGGGTCCAGAAGCAGTTGCTGTTGCCGCTTCTCGCATTTTCTTAGACGTAACCCCAGCCCTGCGTCACTCACTCGGACGTGCCTTTATTATCGGCATGGCGGGACGTTTCGGGGAGGCTCGCTCTGCCGTGCTCTTTGAGCAGGTCGTCACCGATCCACGCCTGTCCATCATTTCCAGTTCGCGGCGACCTCTCCTACGCCCTGCCTTTCATCTGCTCGTCAAAAGCCGTTTCTTACTGCATCTTACCCAAGGACTCCTACGTCCGACGGCAGCACGGGCACGAGTCATCCGCCTGGAGGCAAAATTGCGGGCACTAGGGGAGGTGTCAGCCAAGACCAGTGCCGCCGAATTCTTGGCTGCCTATGAAAGCCTCATCACTGACGCAGCATTATGGCCTGGCAAGCAGACTCTTGAAAGATCTCGCCACTCCTGACGAACTCCAGACGGTCTTACGAGGTCTTCCCCACAATCCCACGACCGAGATGGGTCTCTCGCTCTGGGCACTCGCGAAGCGTGTGCGCGCCGATCCGGCGGCAGCGAAATCGGTCCGAGAGACGCCGCCAGGACCCTTGGCTCAAGACTATCGAGACGGGAAACTTCCCTCCACCCTCCAGCAAGGCTTAGAGAATTTTCTCCACATCTATGGACATCGTGCCATTGCGGAAATTGACCTTGGGCTGCCCCGGTGGTCAGAAGATCCAAAACACCTGCTCGGTATGCTCGCTAACTACCTTCAGGTAACAGACGCGGCCCTGGCACCCGATGTACAGTTTCAGCACAGTGTAGAGGAAGCTGAGGCGATGGTGGCCGTACTAACCAACCGAGCAACGCAGAAAAGCCGCTGGCTTGGTATCCTAGTGAAATTCTGCCTGAAGCGCACCCGCGCTCTTGCCGGTTTGCGGGAGATGCCGAAGTATGCCATTGTCCTGGTGTTAGCTCGCGCTCGCCGGCTGCTCCGGTCCGTGGGAGACGCTCTGACACGCACCGGTCAGGTGGAGGCAGCAGAGGACATCTTCTTCCTGATGCCGCAAGAGGTACGAGCGGCTCTCGCGGGTGCGGACATGCGCACGACCATCCGCGATCGACGAGCCGATTACAGCCAGGAGTTGAAGCGTCGGTATATCCCGCGCGTGCTACTCTCTGACGGGACACAGCCGACTGATGAAACTCATTCCATCGGAACCAATGGCGAGATACTTCGGGGAACGCCGGTTTCCCCTGGGAAGGTAACAGCCCAGGCGCGTGTTATCCTTGATCCAACAGGGGCAAGGCTCTCCCCAGGCGAGATCCTGGTAGCACCTTCCACCGATCCGGGCTGGACGCCGCTCTTTCTCACGGCGGGAGGCCTCATCATGGAAATGGGGGGCGCGATGTCTCATGGTGCAGTCGTAGCCCGCGAGTATGGGATCCCAGCCATCGTCGGCGTGCCAGACGCGACCCAGCGCATCGCAACTGGTCAACACATCACGCTGGATGGCTCCGCCGGGACAGTCACCATCGAGAGCGCCACACATGCAGCATCTGACACGTCAGCGCGCATATAGAATCTCTCCCTTCGCTACAGGCACTCACTTTAGCAGCAACCATCATGTGCCGGAACTTTTCCCTGTAACTCCCTAAGATGAGCAACGTCACTTTTAGCTTTTGTTAAGTCTCAAACGAGCTGACGATTTGCAATTGGAGTGTTTATGTCATGGGAGCTTTCCTACGCATAATGACAATATTCAATTGGTGACCACTGTGTTAGACGTCAAATGATGTGAGACAAAACAAGGACTAAA
>WNFM01150443.1_pt1 | contig 13307 bp, 12 predicted proteins | sample 5400271 | NCBI WGS metagenome assembly WNFM01 (sample SAMN13153352, study PRJNA577476) | soil metagenome | isolation source: 60 cm saprolite on Douglas fir-dominated hillslope | place: USA:California | collected 2013-09-17 | reverse complement strand
TGTCCTCGGCGACGCGCACGCTGTTGGTCGGCCGGTAGAGGTTCTCCGGGCGATCGGTTCGCCGCGAGTGCCAGCGCCAGGCGTGCCAGTCGAAGCCGAGCGTCAGCCGGTTCTGCGTGCCGGCGACGGCAAACGGCACGCGCAGCCGCGGCGTGAACGAGGTGAGCTCCAGCCAGTCGGCGCGATATGCCGGGAATCCACCCTGGTCGAAGTAGGAGCGCTGGTCCTTGTCGCGGTGGTCCAGGCCAACCGAAACCTCGGTTTCGCTCAGCCGTTGGGTGAGCGTAAGACCGGCGCGGGTGCCGGCGCGGCTGGCGTAGTCAAGCGGCGTCTGCGCGCCACGCCGATCGGTTGAATACTCGTCCAGCCCGATCGAAGGCTGGATGCGGCGCGCACCCGGCAGGCGCAGGTCCTGGCGATCGGTGCCGGCGCGCAGGTCGAGCGCGCCTTCGCCGAGCGCCCAGCGCAGGTTGAGGGTGGTGTTTTCCTGCTCGTTGCGGTTGTTCGCCCGGTAGCCGTCGGAGTTGTAGCCGTAGACCGATCCATTGATGCCGAAGCCATCGGAGGCATGGCTGGCGTAAAGCTGCCCTTCCCGGGTGTAGTACGAGGCCGCCCGGCCGAAGGCTTCCACGCTGGTTCCCTGCCTGAGCGGCGAGCGCGTCACGATGTTCACCACCCCGGCGGAGGCATTGTCGCCGTAGAGGACGGCGCCGGTGCCGCGCAGGATCTCGATGCGCTCGATCTGGGCAAGGGGAATCGCCGACCACTGCACCCCCGAGAGGTCGATGTCGTTCAGACGCCGTCCGTCGAGCAGGATCAGAGTGTTCTGCGGGCCGGTGACCCCGTAGCCTCGCAGGTCGATGGACGTGGAAGCGGCATTGTTGCCGAAGAAGTCCTGCATGTTCAGGCCGACTTGCGCCGAGATCAGCTCGGGGAGCGTGCGCGCCGCGCTGCGCGAGATGTCCTCGGCGGTGATCACGGTCGTGCTCGCCGGAAGGCGGCGTACGTCCTCCGGAAAGCGGGTTGCGTTCACTATCACGGCATCGTCTTGAGCAAAGCAAACGGAAAAGCAAAGGCAGGCCAGCAGGCCCGTTGCAGCGTGACGCATGGAAACCTCCCTGACGTCTTCCCCGACGTCTTAGTGGTTGAGAAAGGCTTCCAGGCCGGTCTCCGGACTTGCGAGGAATGCCGCTCCGCCTTCCCGCGCGCCTTGGGGCGCGCAGTGGCACTTCCGGAACAGCTCTCTCGCTTACCGTTGCGGGGGCAGTACAGGAATCACACCGTATGCGACGGCATTCACCTGTTTCCCGAACACCTGGCAGCGAGCCTGCATGATAACCGAGCCTCCGGGAGGGGGTCCGCGGCGCAAGATAATGGAACACATGCAGAACCTTCCCTTACTGCTTGACGCTCCATGAAATTTGCAACATAGTTGTCGCCGTAAGGGGGGGTTCACGCAGCGTGGAAGCTGAATTCAGCTCGCTCGAGACCAAAGTGGCGCAGTTCGTTTCCTTGTGCGAGCGGCTGCACACGGAGAACCAGGATTTGCGCCAGCAGCTCGCCGTGGCACGGACCGATGCCAGGCGCCTGCACGAGAAAATCGACGGCGCCAAGGCCCGGCTGGAAGGCCTGCTTTCGCGCCTGCCGGGCTAGCGCCGGGGCATGGCCGAAGCACCCAAGACCGTCGAGGTGAGCCTGCTGGGGCGCACCTACCGCGTCGCCTGCAGCGACGGCGAGCGCGAAGCGCTGATGCAGGCGGTTGCCTACCTCGACACCAAGATGAACGAGATCCGCAAGGCGGGCAAAGTGATGGGCGCCGAGCGCATCGCCGTGATGGCCGCGCTCAACGTGGCGCACGAATTGCTCAGTGTCAAGCTCGGCTCGGGCTTCGACCTAGGCCAGGCGAAGCAGCGCATTTCGGCGATCGAATCGCAGCTCGAGGCGGCGATTGCAAAGCAGGAGAAGTTGTTCTAAAACGTAGTCGTCCCCTGCTGTGCACGATAGGGCTCTAAATTTCCGAACCGATAGCTTCCCCAGGTTGCGGCCCCTAGCGTCACTGTTGTGATCGTCCCCGCCTCGGGCGTGCCGGACGAACCTGATGTGACCGGTAAGCGACCACCCTGTTTAGCCAGGGTTCGGAGGCAGGGCCCGCCGGCATAAGTGGGGGACACCTCAACTGCAGCGGGGGACTCTCCCTCAAGAACTACAATCCGGTTCATGAAGTATTGGCTGATGAAAACCGAGCCGGATGAATGTTCCATCGACGATGCATTGGCCGCGCCCGGCCGCATCACGCCGTGGACCGGGGTGCGCAACTACCAGGCGCGCAATTTCATGCTCAAGGAAATGAGCGTCGGCGACGGCGTGCTGTTCTACCACTCGAGCTGCCCGGAGCCTGGCGTCGCCGGGCTGGCAGAAGTCGCTTCCAAGGCCTACGTCGACAAGACACAGTTCGAGCGCAAAAGCCCGTACTACGATCCGAAGTCGAAGAAGGAAAACCCGCGCTGGTTCAACGTCGACGTGCGCGCCCTGCGCAAGACCAGATTGATTTCTTTAAATGAAATTCGAAAGCAAAAACCGCTTGCGCAGATGATTACGCTCCGGCCGGGCAACCGGCTTTCGATTACACCGGTGACCGAGGCCGAGTGGAAGCACATCCAAAAGCAGCTCTGAAGAACGATACGCTGCTGCGGGCGCTCGCGTGCCAGCCGACCGAGTACACGCCGGTGTGGCTGATGCGCCAGGCGGGCCGCTACCTGCCGGAATACAACGCCACGCGCGCCAAGGCCGGCAGCTTTCTCGCGCTGGCGAAGTCGCCGGCGCTCGCGACCGAGGTGACGCTGCAGCCGCTCGAGCGCTTCCCGCTCGATGCCGCGATCATCTTTTCGGACATCCTGACGATCCCGGACGCCATGGGGTTGGGGCTGGCGTTCGCCGAAGGCGAGGGGCCGCGCTTCGAGCGGCCGCTGCGCGAGGAAAGCGCCATACGCGCCCTCGCGGTGCCGGATCTTTCCAAGCTTCAGTATGTTTTCGATGTGGTGCGGGAATCGCGCAAAGCGCTGGCCGGGCGTGTGCCGCTGATTGGGTTCTCGGGCAGCCCGTTCACGCTCGCTTGCTACATGGTCGAGGGCTCTGGAAGTGACGACTGGCGCACCGTGAAAAGACTGCTCCACTCGCGTCCCGACCTCTTGCACCATGTCCTTGAGGTCAATGCGCGCGCTGTCACCGCTTACCTGAATGCGCAAATCGCCGCCGGCGCCCAGGCGGTCATGATTTTCGACACCTGGGGCGGAACCCTGGCCTTCGACAGCTACGAGACCTTCTCGCTCGCGTATTCGCGCAAGGTGCTCGCTGGCCTGAGCAAAGAGCATGGAGGCGCTCGCGTGCCGAGCATCCTGTTCACCAAGGGCGGCAATCCCTGGCTCGCACCGATGATGGCGAGCGGTTGCGACGCGGTCGGCCTGGATTGGACGAGCGATCCGCGCGAAGCTCGCCGCCTGGCCGCTGGCCGTATCGCGCTTCAAGGAAATCTCGACCCTGCTGCGCTATTTGCGCCGGAATCCGCCGTTCGCAACGCCGCACGCAAAGTGCTCGATGCATTTGGCGTAGCGCCGGGACATGTTTTCAATCTCGGCCATGGAATCCTGCCGCAGACACCGATCGAGTCGGTTTCTGCGCTGGTAGACGAAGTGCGCACTTACAGCAGGACGTGGCGCGCCAGGCTCGACCGCAGGCCCTGACTTATGCACAAACCTGGATCAGCAGTAGTGATTTCCCGGCGCGCAAAAAGTTCCCTGGGAAGGTTGTCGTAACTAACTGATATACATAATTAAAAGGGCGTCCGAAAAGCACCCCTGGCCCGTAGCTGCCGTTTACCGGAGGGATGTGACACGGGGATGAAGGCATTACCCACAGCTTTGTCCACAGGTTCTAAGTCCTTGCCCCCACGAGGGATTTCCTGCGTTCGGGTGGCGCTCGACGTGCCGCTCGCAAAATTATTCGATTACGCGGTGCCTGATGCCATCGAGGTCGCAGCGGGCGACCGCGTGATGATTCCTTTTGGTGCGCGTCAGCGTCTCGGCGTGGTGATCGAGGTCGACGCCGCGAGCAAGCTGCCTGCAAACCGGCTCAAGTCTCTTGTCGCCATTCGCGACGATGCGCCGCGCCTGCCGCGGGAGTGGCTCGAGCTGATGCGCTTCCTTGCGGGCTATTACCAGCGCCCCCTCGGCGAAACGGTGATCGCCTCGTTGCCGCCGCGCCTGCGCTCTACCAGGCCATTGCCGAAGAAATCCCTGATGACGCAAGCGGCTTCACCGGCAATGCGATTCGTGCCGAACCATGTCCTGAACGACAACCAGCGTCAGGCGGTAGAGCGTATCGCTGCAGCGCTTGGCGGCTTCACGGCCTTTTTGCTGCATGGAGTCACCGGCTCCGGCAAGACCGAGGTTTACCTGCATGCCATCGCCAAGGTCCTGGAGCGCGGCGCGCAGGCAGTCGTGCTGGTGCCGGAGATCAGTCTGACGCCCCAGCTCGAGGCACGTTTCCGCGACGCGTTTCCAGGCACCCGGGTGGCACTGCTGCACAGCGGGCTCGAAGATGTCGCGCGCACCACGGCCTGGCTGGATGCTGCCCGCGGCGATGCAGGAATCATTCTCGGCACGCGTCTTGCGGTGCTGGCCCCGCTGCCGCGGCTTGGCCTCGTCGTGGTGGACGAGGAGCACGACACTTCGTTCAAGCAGCAGGAAGGGCTGCGCTACTCGGCGCGCGATGCGGCGGTCTATCGCGCGAAGCTCGCCGGCTGCCCCGTGGTTCTCGGCACGGCGACGCCGTCGCTCGAGACCTGGCACAACTGGCAGGCACGACGCTACGAGCGCCTGGAGCTGCCCGAGCGTGCAGCCGCCGGCGCGCACCTGCCTGTCGTGCACACGGTGGATCTCAAGCAGGAGCCTTCGGAACAGGGGTTTTCGAAAAGAATTCTTGAAGGCATAGCGGCGCGACTGGCAAGAGGCGAGCAGAGCTTGATCTTCATCAACCGCCGCGGCTACGCGCCGGTGCTCGCCTGCGAGGCCTGCGGCTGGAGCGCGGGCTGCAAACGCTGCACCGCGCGGCTGGTGCTGCACGCCGCCGACGCGATGAGAGCGAAGCGAAACGGCAGCCTGCGCTGCCATCATTGCGGCGCAGAGGAAATTGTGCCGAGGGCATGCCCGACCTGCGGCAACGTCGATCTGAGGCCGGTCGGCCGCGGCACGCAGCGGGTCGAGGAGACCCTCGCGGCGCGCTTCCCCGGGGCGCGCATCGTGCGCATCGACCGCGACAGCGCCCGGCGCCGCGCCGAGCTTTCGCGCGTCCTGGAGGGCATCCAGCGGGGCGAGGCCGATATTCTCGTAGGCACCCAGCTGCTCGCCAAGGGCCACGACTTTCCCGGCCTGACCCTGGTCGGCGTGCTGAACGCCGATACCGCGCTCCTTTCCACCGACTATCGGGCGCCGGAGCGGCTGTTCGCAGTGCTTGCCCAGGTCGCCGGACGCGCCGGGCGGCGCGAGCGGCCGGGCGAAGTCATCATCCAGACGCGCTATCCCGGGCACCCGCTGTTCGAGGCTCTCGCGCGCCATGACTTCGCCGGGTTCGCCGAGACGCAGCTTGCGGATCGCAGGAGCGCGGGCTTCCCGCCATTCGTATTCGAAGCTGCGCTGCGCGCCGAGGCGAAAAAGCTCGACACCGCGATGCGCTTTCTGCGCGAGACGGCCGCCGCCGTCGCGCCCCCTGTGGAAGTGCGCGTCTACGATCCGGTCGCGCACGTCATCACACGGCGCGCCGACTACGAGCGTGCACAGCTTCTGATGCAGTCCTCGTCGCGGAGCGCCTTGCAGCAGTACCTTGCAGCGATCACCGAGCGGCTTTTCATGGACTCGCCCCGCCAGGTCCGCTGGCATCTGGACGTCGATCCGATCGAGTTCGACTGACCCAGGGCTATAATTCGCGCCCATTTCATGGCCGATCCCAAGGAAACCTTCAGGAAGATTCTCGAGGAGGCGGTGCGCAAAGTCGCTCCCGCCGACGCTCTCCTCGAAATACTCATAGAGCGGCCGAAGAATCCCGAACACGGGGATCTTTCGAGCAACGTGGCGATGCAGCTCTCCAAGAAGCTCCGCCGTAACCCCCGCGAGATCGCTCAGGAGCTCGTGAATGCGACGACATCAGCGTTGCTAGGCAGCGGAATTTCCTCTCAGCCGGCGGCCATCGCAGGCGCAGGATTTCTCAACATCAAGCTCAAGCCGGCGGCGAAGCTTCAGGCTGTCGAAGAAGTCCTGCGGCAAGGCCGGAACTATGGCCGTGAGAAGCTCTCCAAGAGCGAGAAGGTCCAGGTGGAATTCGTGTCGGCGAACCCTACCGGGCCGTTGCACGTCGGCCACGGCCGGCAGGGCGCGCTCGGCGATGCGATCGCGGCGCTGCTCGAATCCCAGGGACACGCGGTCACGCGCGAGTTCTACTACAACGATGCCGGCGCCCAGATCGACAAGCTCTCGCTTTCCGTGCAGGCGCGCGCCAGGGGAGTCAGGCCCGGCGAGCCGGGCTGGCCGCAGGAAGGCTACAACGGCGAATACATCGAGGACATTGCGCGGGATTTTGTCTCGCAAAAGAACAATGCAAACGATCTTGAAGCGATCCGGAAGTTCGCCATCGCTTACCTGCGCGCCGAGCAGGATGCGGATCTGCAGGCGTTCGGCGTCAAGTTCGACAACTACTACCTCGAGTCGAGCTTGTACAGCGAAGGCAAGGTCGAACATGTTGTTGAAATTTGGAAAAAGAATAAAAAAACCTATGAGCGCGAGGGTGCGCTATGGCTGCGCACCACTGAGTACGGCGACGACAAGGACCGGGTGGCGCGCAAGTCCGACGGCAGCTTTACCTATTTCGTGCCCGACGTGGCCTATCACGTCACGAAATGGCAGCGCGGCTTCCGCAAGGTCATCAACGTGCAGGGCACCGACCACCACAGCACCGTGTTGCGCGTGCGCGCCGGGTTGCAGGCCCTCGGCATGGGCATCCCGAAGGACTACCCCGACTACGTGCTGCACAGCCTGGTGAAAGTCATGCGCGGCGGCGAGGAAGTGAAAATCTCCAAGCGCGCCGGCTCCTACGTCACGGTGCGCGATCTCATCGACTGGGCGGGGCGCGACGCGGTTCGCTTCTTTCTGGTTTCCCGCAAGGCAGACTCCGAGTTCGTGTTCGATGTCGACCTGGCGCTGCAGAAGACCGATGAGAACCCTGTGTATTACGTGCAGTACGCGCACGCTCGCGTTTGCAGCGTGTTTTTACAATCGAGTTCCTTGAACGTGGAGGAGTTGAAGAAAATATCTCTCGAACCCCTCAAAACCCAGAAGGAAATGGCCCTGGCGCAGCGTCTCGGCGAGTTTCCCGAAGTCGTCGCCACGGCGGCGCGCGAGCTCGCGCCGCACTCGATCGCCTTCTATCTGCGCGAACTCGCGGCCGAGTTCCACAGCTACTATAATGCCGAGCGCATTCTCGTCGATGACGAGACGCTGCGCGCGGCGCGCCTTGCGCTGTGCGCGGCGGTGCGCCAAACGCTCGCCAACGGGCTGTCGCTTCTAGGCGTCAGCGCCCCGGAGAAGATGTGATGGCCAGACCGAGAACCCCGACCCGCAGCCGCTCAGGCGGTGGCTTCCTGCTCGGCATGTTCGCCGGCCTTGTCCTCGGGCTCGCGATCGCGCTGAGCATCGCCTTTTACCTGAACAAGACCCCGATCCCGTTCATCACCGCCAAGCCTAAGACAGCCGACAAGGACGGCAAGGCGGCGATCGCCGGCATGCCGCAGGGCACCGCGCCCACCGGTACGCCGGAGAAGCCCAAATTCGACTTCTACAAGATCCTGCCCGGCCAGGAAGAGCCCGTATCCGAGAAGGAGCTGCGCGCCCGCGCCGCGGCCAAAGGTAAACAGGATCCGGCCAAGGACGTTTATTTCATCCAGGCAGGCTCGTTCCAGAACCCGGCCGACGCCGACAACCAGAAGGCGCGCCTCGCGATCCTCGGCTTCGAGTCGAGCGTCGAGCCCGCCGCCCTGCCCGACAAGGGAACCTGGTACCGGGTGAGGATGGGGCCTTACACGAAGATCGATGAAATCAATCGCGTGCGTCAGATGCTGGCGCAGAACAATATCGACGCGAGCCTCGTCAAGATCAAGGAGCCGCAGTAGACATGAACTTGCGCAGACGCACCCTGATTGCCGCCCTCGCCCTGGCGCATGCGGCGCTGCTGAATTCGCTCGCCGCGCTCGGCCAGCCGCGGGGCGACTACATCGAGCTGAAGCCGCCCCTGCCGGTGGACTCCGGCGGCAAGATCGAGGTGCTCGAGCTGTTCTGGTACGGCTGCATTCACTGCTACAACCTGGAGCCGGCGCTGGAGAGCTGGACCAAGAAGCTGCCCGCCGATGTTCAGTTCCGCCGCATGCCCGCGGTGTTCAGCCGGCAGATGGCGCACGATGCGTCCATCTTCTACGCCTTCGAGGCGCTCGGCGTGCTCGACAAGGTGCATCGCCCGTTCTTCGATGCGATCCACCGCGACCGGCTGCGTACCGACAACCCCGAGGCGCTCGCCGAGTGGCTGCGGAAGAACGGCATCGACCCGAAGAAATTCGATGACGTGCTGAAGTCCTTCGGCGTGCAGAGCAAGACGAAGCGGGCGGCACAGCTCACCGTCGCCTACAAGGTCGACGGCACGCCGGCCATGACGGTGCACGGCCGCTACACGGTGAGCGCCGGCGACGGACTGCTCAACACGGTCAATGCCCTGATCGACGTCGCTAGAAAGCAGAAGTAACTAAAGGGATCCCGATGAGAGGCCTGCTGGGGATAATACTCGCCGCGGTCTGCGCGGCGGCGCAGGCGCAGCCGGTTTTAGGACGCGAGTATCTGGAGCTGAGTCCACAGCGCGCGGTGTCCACCGGCGATCGCATCGAGGTCATCGAGTTCTTCTACTACGGCTGCCCGGTCTGCTATGAATCGCAGCCGCATATCGCCAAATGGCTGATGAGAAGCGGGCCGGGGGTGGCGATGCTGCGCGTACCTGCCGTTTTCACCGAAAGCTCAGAGTCTTTCGCGCGCACCTTTTATACGCTGGGCGCCATGAACCAGGTCGCGCGGTTGCATTGGCCGATCTACGACAACCATCACTTCGACGGCAGGCAGCTGAACGAAGAGAAGAACGTGGTCGAATGGGTGACCGCCAACGGCGTCGATCGCGCCCGCTTCACCGAGCTGTGGAAGTCCGACGAGATCAAGGCGCAGATCGACGTCGCGAAGAAGGCGCTCGACACCTACCAGGTGAAGGGCGTGCCGAGCTTCGTCGTCGACGGCAAGTACCTGACCTCGGCCAGCATGGCGGGCGGCGTGCGCGAAATGATGCAGGTAGTCGAGCACCTGGTCGGGCGCGCCGCCGCCGAACGGAAAAAGTAGTGCGCGTCGTCATCTCCGGCGCCTCCTCCGGCATCGGAGAGGCGCTGGCGCGGCACTACGCGTCCGCGGACACTGTGCTGGGCTTGATTTCCCGGCGCCGCTCGGACGGCCTCAACCTGCCGGGAGAATCCGTCTCCTACCCTGTGGATGTCACCGACGCCGGTGCGCTCGCGGCGGCCTCGCGGGATTTCCTCGACCGGTTCGGCCCGCCGGACCTGGTCATCGCCAGCGCCGGGATCTCGATCGGAACCGTCGGCGACGACATCCAGGATGTGGAGAAGCTGCGGCGCGTGCTCGACGTCAACGTCGCCGGCCTCGCCGCGACGCTGGCCGCCTTCGCCCCCGCGATGCGCGAGGCGGGGCGCGGCACGCTCGCGGGCATCGCCAGCGTCGCCGGCTTTCGCGGCCTCCCGGGCGCCGGCGCCTACAGCGCCTCCAAGGCGGCGGCCATCAGCTGGCTGGAGAGCCTGCGCGCCGAGCTCCGCGGCAGCGGCGTTTCCGTGGTCTGCATCTGCCCGGGATACATCGACACGCCGATGACCCAGGTCAACCGCTACCGCATGCCCTTCCTGCTGCCCGCCGACGAGGCGGCGCGCCGCATCGCGCGCGCCATCGCCGCCAGGCGACGGCTCGCCGTCATCCCGTGGCAGATGGCGGCTGTATCGCTCCTGCTCAGGATGTTGCCGGGCTGGCTTTACGATCGTCTTGCCGCCCGTGCGCCCAGAAAACCGCGCGACTTGAAAATCTAGGACTTCTTGGAAGACAGGCGAAGCATCGCGTAGCTGCCCGGGGCGTCCTCGAGCACTTTGAGCTGCCCGTCGCCGGGCTGGCGTGCAGGCACTTTCTCTTCCCCGGCATTTTGCTTGTCCATCCAGGCCTGCCAGTGGTTCCACCAGGAGCCGGGAATCTGCTTTGCGCCGGCGAACCACTCCTCGGGCGTCGCAGGCAGGGCGTCGTTCGCCCAGTACTGGTACTTCTGCGCCGCCGGCGGGTTGACGATGCCGGCGATGTGACCGGAACCGCCGAGCACGAAGCGCACCGGGCCGCCGAGATAGCGCGCGCCGAGGTAAGTGGTCTTCCACGGCGCGATGTGGTCTTCGACCGTGGAGATGAAATAGGAGGGCAGCTTCACCTTCGAGAGATCGATCGGCACGCCGGCGAGCGTGATGCCCCCGGGCACGCCGAGCAGGTTCTTGATGTACATGTTGCGCAAATAGAAGCTGTGCATGCGCGCCGGCATGCGGGTGGAATCGGCGTTCCAGTAGAGCAAATCGAAGGGGAACGGATCCTTGCCCATCAGGTAGTTGTTGACCACGAACGACCAAACAAGGTCGTTGGCGCGCAGCAGGTTGAAGGTGCCAGCCATCTCCGAGCCTTCGAGATAACCGCGCTCGTTCATCTTGCGCTCGAGGTTCTCGACCTGCGCCTCGTCGATGAACACGCCGAGCTCGCCGGGTTTCGAGAAGTCCAGCAGGCTGACGAAGAAAGTCGCACAGCCGATACGGTCTTCGTTCTTGGCTGTCAGGTATGACAACGCAGCGCCAAGCAGGGTACCGCCCAGGCAATAGCCGATGATGTTCGCTTTGCGCTCGCCGGTCGCCTTCTCCACCGCGTCGAGCGCGGCGAGCGGCCCTTCCAGCATGTAATCGTCGAAGCCTTTCTGCGCCAGGCGCGCATCGGGATTCACCCAGGAGATGACGAACACCGTGTGGCCCTGCTCGACCGCGAAGCGGATGAAGGAATTCTTGTCGCGCAGGTCGAGGATGTAGTACTTGTTGATCCAGGGCGGGATGATCACGAGGGGCCGCTTGTAGGCCTTGCCCGTCGCCGGCTGATACTGGATCAGCTGCATCAGGTCGTTCTGGTACACGACCTTGCCCGGCGTGGTGGCGATGTTCTTGCCGAGCTTGAAGGCGCTCTCGTCGGTCATCGAGATGCGCAGCTCGCCGCCGCCCTTCTCGATGTCCGAGAGCAGGTTGTTCAGGCCGCGCACCAGGTTCTGGCCGCCGCTCGCAAGCGTCTCGCGCAGCACCTGCGGATTGGTCATCAGGAAATTCGAGGGCGACAGGGCGTCGACGTATTGGCGGGTGAAGAAGGCGACCTTCTTCTCCGATTCCGGCGACAGCCCCCCGACTTCCGATACCGCGTGCTGGATGTGGCGGGCCGCGATCAGGTACGACTGCTTGAAGTAATCGAACAGGAAGTTGCTCGACCAGTCCTCGTCCTTGAAGCGCGAGTCGCCCTTGGCGGGCTCGGCGACCGGCTGCGCCTGCACGCCCATCATCTTCATCCAGGTCGACTGCCACAGCCGCGCGTAGTCGACCCACATGCTCATCGACAGGCTCGCCATCGCCGCCGGGTCGGCGGCCATGCGCGAATAAAGATCCATGAACGCCTTGGCGATGCCCATCTCGTCGCGCACCGCGGCAGACATGTTCTGCGCCTGCTTCTGGGCGAACTCGCCGAGGATCCTCGAAGAGCGTTCGGCGACCGTCTGGCAGACTTTGGTCAGTTCTTCAGCTTGATTCATACCGCAGCGTAGCGCATCACTCCATCTTGTCCGACCGCGCGGGTCGCCCGGCCCGCATAGTACAGGTAGTGCAGGTGGGCTATCGCCTCGCCCATGGCAAAAAACGTCTGGTGCACGTCGAGCGGTCTCCTGAACAGAACGCCGAGAAGCTCGCCCGCACTTTTGGGCTTTTCATGGAGCGAATCCATCACATCCCGGAATCGATCCTGGTGGTGATTCTGCAGCTCCTCCACCCGCCGGTGCGCGCCGCGGAAGGGCTTGCCGTGAGACGGCAGCACCAGGACATCAGCGGGCAGCTCGCGGTAGCGGGCGATCGACTCCAGGAACAGGCGCAGGGGGTCGCCTTCCGGGTCGACCGACCAGACGCTTACGTTGGTCGAAATGGTCGAGAGCAGCATGTCGCCGGCGATGACCGCATTGAGGCTTTCGCAGCACAGCGACATGTGCTCCGGCGCGTGGCCATAGCCGACGATCGCCCGCCATTCCCGCCCCCCGATATTCAGGCGCCCGCCGTCCAGGATGCGCCGGTAGGAGTGCGGAAAGTCGGGGACGAGCTTCGCGTAGCGGTTGCCGCCTCCGGACATCGCCGCGCGACGCTTCTCGTCGAGTCCGTTCTTGCGGAAGACTTCGAGCACAGCTTCGCTGGTGTACCCGGCCCCTCCCGCGCGCACCGCATGCGCCGTAAGGTATTCGCCCTGCGTCATCCACAGCTCGACGCCGAAGCGCTCGCACAGCCAGGCCGCATTGCCCGCGTGGTCAGGGTGGTAGTGAGTAACAATAATTCGTTTCACCTTCTTGTTTTCCGGACTGCAAAGAATTCTTTCCCAAAAACCACGCGTGCCGGCATCGCCAATACCAGTATCCACAATCGTCCATCCATCCCCGTCCTCGAGCAGCCAGAGGTTGATGTGGTCGAGCTGGAACGGCAGCGGCATGCGCAGCCAGTGCACGCCCGGCGCGACTTTCAGCGTCGTGCCCGGCGCCGGCAGCTCGGCGAAGGGATATTCCAGAGAGGACATCGGCTACACTTGACGGAAACGTAAAGGTCAACCTGACCAGGCGAACCCTAACATGAGCGTCGAGGCGACGGAGCGCACGGAGTTTTCGATCAGCGAACTGGCGCGCGAGTTCGATGTCACCCCGCGCGCCATCCGCTTCTACGAGGACCAGGGCCTGCTCGCGCCGCGGCGGCACGGGCAGCGGCGCATCTATGCGCCGCGCGACCGCACCCGGCTCAAGCTCACGCTCCGCGGCAAGCGCCTGGGCCTGACGCTGTCCGAGATCCGCGAGCTCATCGACATGTA
>WNFM01248417.1_pt1 | contig 13308 bp, 11 predicted proteins | sample 5400271 | NCBI WGS metagenome assembly WNFM01 (sample SAMN13153352, study PRJNA577476) | soil metagenome | isolation source: 60 cm saprolite on Douglas fir-dominated hillslope | place: USA:California | collected 2013-09-17 | reverse complement strand
ACAGCGGCGAAAATCGTGTGGCTGAACGATCCGGTAGAAGAAATCAAAATGGGCACGTATCCCTTCCCGATCCACAAATCCAAGAATGCTTCGTAACCGGCGCCATCCACACCATGGACCTCCTCCCATGCCGGCCCAAAACGTTGGACCCAAACCGCTGCTTAGAGAGGGCTGTCCGAATCGCCATACACACTGAGAGAAATCATGCGGTAACCCTGCACCGACCGTTCGTCGAAATGTGCCTGATGTTCATCACCCGTGACACCGTGATAGGCGTGGAAAGCCGGACGCGGGCTGGTGATCTGGGTCCGTAATGAAACGCCCGGAAGCCGAACGTTCAGGCGGACAGACTTCATGAGAAGGAGGCTAGAATATCTGATCAGGCATTGCGGAGCAATGCGTAATACGGCGGATCGATAGCCGCGAACCTGCGGCTTAAGATAGTCCGGCGGCGAAGCCCCATAAGCATTAAACTTAAAAGAGATGAGAGTTTTTGTCCCGGAGGGATTGAATGCTAGTAGCCAGGCAATTTATTGCCTGGAATGTGTCCAAAGAGGCGACCCGTCCCGTAGGGACGGTGTGATTGGATCCGAAAGGCCTGCCACGATTAGGGCGATTAATCAACTGGGGTAGGGATCAGACCGTGCCCTACGGGACGGATTCTCAATTGGACGTGTTCCAGGCAATGAATTGCCTGGCTACGATCATCTAGTCCCTCCGGGACAGAATCTTGTTGTCTGGCTCAAGTTAACGCTTATAGGGCGAAGCCCTAGGACCAACCGCTAAAAGCCCGTTTAGATATCGTCGACGAAAAACTCTCTTACCTTTGCGTCTTTGCGTCTTTGCGTGAGATTTTGCTTTAGAGTTAACGGTTGGCCAGGAAGAAGGCGGCGGCCCACAATAATTCTAGAAATTACCGAAAGAACCTCTCTATGGAAGCTTTAGTCCTGGAACGTAAAGGAGAACTCTCCCTCCGAGAAATTGATTTGCCGGTTACCGTCGGCCCGCATGACGTCAAGATTGCGATTCATACTGTGGGTATCTGCGGCAGCGACGTCCATTATTACGAATACGGCCAGATCGGGCCATTCGTCGTGAAATCACCGATGGTGCTGGGACACGAAGCGGCCGGCACTATCGTTGAAGTCGGCACCGAGGCGAAGAATTTGCGGGTCGGAGACCGGGTTTGTATGGAACCGGGGATACCTGACCCAAATAGCCGGGCCGCGCGGCTAGGAATCTATAACCTGGATCCGGCGGTCCGGTTCTGGGCTACTCCTCCGGTGCACGGCTGTCTTACTCCCTTTGTCGTTCACCCAGCGGCATACACCTTTCGTCTACCTAACAACGTCAGTTTCGCTGAAGGAGCGATGGTCGAACCGTTAGCTGTCGGTATGCACGCGGCGGTAAAGGCAAAAATTAAGCCCGGCGATATCGCCGTGGTCATGGGTGCAGGCCCCATCGGTAACGTAACGGCGTTGGCAGCTCTAGCCGCCGGTTGTAGCCAGATTATCATGACGGACGTACTGCAGCCGAAACTGGATCTCGCGGCTAAGCTAGGACCGATCCGGCCGGTGAACCTGACAAAAGAAAATCTCCGTGAAGTCATCGATGATCTCACAGATGGATGGGGAGCAGATATCGTTTTTGAGGCGAGTGGCGCGCCGCCGGCCATCAAGACGGTCCATGAACCACTTTGCCCGGGCGGGCGCATTGTCTTTATCGGTCTACCAATTCAGGCGGTACCGGTCGACGTCGTCGGGTTGAGTGCGAAAGAAGCTTCGATTGAAACCGTGTTCCGATACGCCCACGTCTACCCGCGGGCTTTGGCGTTAATGGGTTCCGGCAAGATCGATGTAAAGCCATTGATTAGCCGCACCTTTGAATTCGGTGAAAGTATCGACGCGTTTAACTTTGCGCTCCATATGCCGCCGGATTGTGTGAAGGCGCAAATTCACCTGGCGAGGAAATAGGCGATCGCAGTAAAAAGGCTGGATGAGAAAGCCCACTCGTAAAGAACGATTGAGCGCCTGCCATGGGCACGATTTCTCCGGCCGCCGAATTGAAAGTGATTGCCTGGCACCGTAGGCTCTTCTCGAATGAAGAAGTTGCTCAATGACCCCGCTGCTTACGCAGATGAGACACTTACCGGGCTCTGCCGCGCGCATCCCGAATTCTATCGATTAAGCCCCGAAAGCACCCGCGTCATCGTTCGCCCTGACTCACCCGTTCAAGGACGAGTTGGGATTGTTACCGGTGGCGGCTCGGGCCATTTACCGGTTTTTACCGGTTATATCGGGCGAGGCTTGTTAAACGCTTGCGCGATCGGTGACGTCTTTGCCTCGCCTTCAGCCGACGAGATGGCGATCGCGATGCGCGCCGCCAACGGAGGTGCGGGGGTCCTCCGGCTTTACGGCAATTATGGTGGTGACATCATGAACTTCGACCTGGCCGGCGAAATGTTAGAGCTGGAGGACATTACCAGCACGACGGTGAAGGTTGCCGACGATGTGGCGAGCGCTTCTAATGCCGAACGAGCGAAGCGACGAGGAGTCGCCGGGATGGTGTACGCATTTAAGATCGCAGGTGCAGCCGCCGAAAAAGGGTTAGATCTTGAGAACATCACCCGGGTGGCTCAGAAAGCGGCAGATAACGCTCGTAGTATCGGGGTCGCGTTATCCCCCTGTATCGTGCCCAAGGCGGGCAAACCAACGTTCACGCTTCAAGAAAACGAAATGGAAATCGGAATGGGGATCCACGGCGAACCCGGAGTCCGGCGTGGCGAATTGAAGCCTGCGAATGTGGTCGCCGATGAGATGTTGGATGCAATCTTGGCCGACGTCGCGCTTGAAGCTGGCAACCGGGTCTCGTTACTAGTGAACAGTCTCGGGGCCACGCCATTGGAAGAACTCTACATCCTGTTTGCCCGCGTGGCGGACCGGCTCGACAAACTCGGCGTGCAGATCGTCATGCCTCTGGTGGGTCGTTACGCAACCTCGATGGAAATGACAGGCGCTTCACTCACCATTCTCATGCTCGATCCAGAGTTGGAAGAATTGTTGAAGGCGCCGGCTGAATGCGCGTTCTGGAAAGTCGGCTAAGCCATGATCACGATCGTCGATGTTCGAGACGCGATCTCGAGAATCCAACAGCAGGTCCAACAAACTGCAGAGGACCTCTGCGCTAGAGATGGTCAGTTGGGGGATGGGGACCTCGGTATTACTCTCGAAAAAGCATTCAATCGTCTCGCCGAAATAGCACCAACTTTACCGGACGATTTAGGGAAAGCCTTCGCTGCGGCGGCAGCGGCAATCTCCAAAGTTTCCAGTTCGAGCTTTGGTACGCTTTTAGCCACCGGATTGCTGGCAGCAGCTAAGCAGACCATCGGTAAGACCGAGCTTCCTTCGACGGCCGTTCCCGACCTGCTGCGAACCGCCTGCCAGAAAATGAGTGAGCGCGGCTCCGCATCGCTTGGCGACAAGACGGTATTGGATACGGTCGACGCAGCCGCACGGGCCCTTGATTTTCATCCTGAGGATTCAGTGGGCGCTGTGATAACCGCCGTGGACGAGACCCTTTCTCTCTACCGGGATCGGGAGTGCAAGATTGGCCGCGCACGGATTTTCTCGGAGCGTAGCGTCGGGCTCGATGACCCCGGGATGGTGGCGTTCCGAGTGATGGTCGGAGCGCTGAGAAGGAGCTAGGAGCTAGGAGGCCAGGGGGCGGGCTGCCTCCGGGAACCGCCATTCATTTGTCATCTATCATTTGTTATTTGTCATTCTGCTCCGCAGCTGACGCCCCGCTTTTTGGCGAGGCGTCTGCAAACCAATCGAATTCCGTGCCTGACGCCCTGTTGGATCAGAGGAGCGATTTTGTCCACGTTTGCCGGAGTGACCAAACCGACACCAGTATCCTGATGTAAACCGGGGATAAGGTATTTCTTGGTTAGCCAGATTTGCATCACTGGGTCAAAGCCCTGCAAATAGAGAACTTGATCGAAGCTGGCCACGACGTAACCGGCCTTGATTCCTGCGATGACATCGGGACCGAGATCAATACCGCCTACCACAACATCGCCTGGTTTTTTGCCAGCATCTTTCAGGATCTTTGGTAAGATCGCGGTGAGTTGGCCATGCTGTGTCCCGATTGCTTTGAGGTCCGGGTGGGCCGCTAGATAGGCAGTCATCACCGGAATACCCTTGGTCGCGTCGCTGTCGATATCCTGGGTGACATCCAGTTTTTCTACATTGCCTTTACCAAGGGTCTTCTCGAGCGCGTCAAACACGCCTTGTGAGCTCCGGCTGCGTCCTTCCTGATGGAAAATGTCCCAAACCAAGGCCTTGTCACCCGACTTGAGCTTTCCGCTCTCGACCATGGCCTGCCCGGTTAGATAACCACCCGCATACAAATCAGCTCCATACTTTTTTTCCAGGTTAGGCAGCGGATTGTTGCCGCTCGTCACAATGATGCCCTCAGCTTCGGCTTGGTCGACCAATGGTCCCATAGCATCTTCGCCTGGGTGGCCCATGATCTCGATTCCATCCGGCTTAGCGGCGATCGCTTCCTTGAATTGGTCGATCATCTTTTTGCTGTCCCAACTTGCATACTGCTCATGCAATTCGATGCCCAGGGCTTTGGCGGCCGCTTCCGCACCGGTGGTGCGCGCTAAAACCGAGGCAATACCAGGATCGCCGCCCATTTGCATATAGATGACGATCTTGCCGTCAGCGCCGGACGACTTCACCGGAGCCATGACTAACGCGAATACGGATGCCAATCCGCACGCGATAGCGCAATAGAAACGTTTTATTTTCGGTCTCATAATAAATGAATCAGTGGGTAGGTTCAGCGAGATTCGCTCACAAGACGCCTCGTTCTCGTCCTCGTCGTCGTCCTCGTCCTCGAATCCGGGCAAACGGAGTGATGGAGCGTTGGAGTACTGGAGTGTTGAGTCTTGGGCATGGTATGAGTTCCACCCCGCGTACGCGGGGTTGGGGCTGCTGAAGGGGGTCGCCTCCGATTAAATAAAGCTTCCGGGCTTTGGTAAAGCCTAAAGAGAGAAGGAGTTCAGAAGTTCAAGGAGTTCAGGAGTTCAGAATCCTGGTAAGACACTGTCCGTCCGTGAACGTTGACGGGAAACCAAAGGTGAAGGGTGAAAAATGACAGGTGAATGGTTTCGGGCCGGACTCCGGCCTAGCCCGCCCGTTCGTCCTTCTGAACTCCTGAACTTCTGAACTCCTGAACTCCTTTAGAACGGAATCGCCTGAACAAGGACGCGAAATCGCCTTTACCGGTGGCGGCGTTAAGAACGACAACCGCTGCCATGACGCCGCCTTCGACGACCTGAACCCAGTAGCCGCTAATGGTGGTGGCAACCACGCCGGCCGCGAGCGATCCAATGACGTACGAACCGAAAAAGGTTCCGAAGATCGACCCGGCGCCACCAGCAATCGAGGTCCCGCCGACAAACACTGACGCCATAGCGGGCAGCAGAAAGTTACCTTGATCCGGATAGAACACACCGATATCCAGCGTTACGATAATCCCGGAAAAGGCAGCGATCATGCCTTGCACCGTGAATAATCGGATACGGGTGGCTTCAACGTTAACACCCATCACCCGCGCGACATTGGCATTGTCGCCGATAAACATAACGCTTTCACCGAACTTGTGCCGGTTCAGGATAAACCAGAGGAACACCGCCAACGCCAAAGACCACAATGCTTGCACCGGGATATTGAAAAACGGGCGGCCTACTAGAAGCAGATGAACGAAACTATCTTCGCTTCCCTTTAGGGTTTGCTGCAGACCTCCAGCGAGGAGAATCGAGATACCGTACCAGAAAAAATTAGCGGCCAGGGTTGCCATTATCGAAGGAACTCCGATACGAGCGACCATCAGTCCGTTCACGTACCCGACCAGCGCGCCGGCTGCGACAGCGAGCACAATCCCGATCACGGCCCCGTAGGCTGGGTCAAAGGTTTTCCAACCCCAAGAAAGTGCAAAACCCGATAAGGAGACGACGGCCGGAAAACTTAAATCGATCTCGCCCGCCGTGATGACGAGAGTCAAGCCTAGCGCTGCAATTAAAGTCGGCGGGACCGTCTCCAGGAACGACATGTAGATCATCGGTTTGGTGAACACGACAGGAGCGGACATGATCAGCACGATGTAGAGGACCAGCAATACCATCGCGATGGCGAAGCCTTCGAGCCGGCCCAGAAACCGGTAAGCAGTCTTTAAGAAGTTCATGGTTGTTGCTTGTCTTTCCGGCCGTGAGCATACTCGAGTAGAAACTCGTCCAGCTCTTTCAAACTAATATCCTTCTTCGAGATGCTCGCCCCAATCTCGCCGCGATCCAGCACCACGAACCGATCGCAAACCTCGTACACATCCGGAAGGCTATGAGAAATGTAAATGCTGGCCTTGCCGGCCTCTTTGATCTTGTGAACGAAGTTAATCACCTTCGCCACTTCCTTAAGTGACAAAGCGACAGTGGGTTCATCCAGGATGATGAGATCCGCTTCAAAATGCATGGCGCGCCCAATCGCGATCCCTTGGCGTTCGCCACCGGAAAGCTGGCTCACTTTCGACTCAACGGTGATTCCTTTGCCCCGGAAGCCGATCGTATTGAGCATGATCTCGCTAGCCACCGCTTTCTCCCTTTTCACATCGATGAAGCCAAACCGATTCACAATCTGGCGTCCGATAAAGAAATTCCGCCAGAGAACCTGTTTTTCACCGAGCGATTTATCCTGGTATACGGTTTCGATTCCGTGAACGTGCGCACTCTGGACGTTATAACGACGAAAATCGACTTTGCGGCCGGCAATGTATAACTCGCCCCTGGTAGGGGGAAACACGCCAGTCAGGATTTTAACGATGGTCGATTTACCGGCGCCATTATCGCCAATTAACCCCACGATCTCGTTGTGGCTGACGTCCAGGTTAATGTCGGTGAGTGCGCGGACCTGACCGAAATACTTTTCGATGTTGACCATTCGCAACGCGTATTGGTCGCCAGACGGTTGAGCCGGGTTGTTGGTCATAGAACCGCTCCCCATATATTGTCGGCCATAAAAAAAGGATTATTGACTAAGGAGCCGGCCTAAAGTCGATCCGTTTTGTAAAAAAATCTCAGCAAAAGCCTTGCCGCGACGTAGCCATGCGCCGTCGGGCCAGCCACGTTAGCCTACCTAGTGCACCAAGTCAGTGACTGGGATAGTGGCGCTGCTGCGAATTTTGGTTGGATGCGCGAAGCGAAGAGGGAGAATACCCGCTGCGGTCTTTGACCGATGAGCGACAAAGCAGCCGGCCCATTTTGATCGCAACGCCGCTACCCCAGTCACTGACTTGGTGCACTAAGAAGAGCCTTCGATCTCCGAGCCATACGGTAGAGGTGATCCTCTGCTGGTCGATAGACTACTCATCCAACTCCTTCTTAACCGAATCGAGATTCGCTTCCCACGTCGGATTCTCGCCGTGGAGCCGGATTAAATCGGTTGAAATGGCGAGGCTCGCCTGGAAATTCTTTCGGGCACCACTGAAATCCCCCTGCTTTTTTAGCAAAATGCCAAAGGCTTTGTAAGCCTCTGCTAAATTGTGTTGCCAAACGCTGTTGCCCGGATCCTGTTTGGTTAACTTCTCTGCTATCTCGAGGTATTTTTGGTATTGGACCTTGGCGCCGTTCAAATCCCCCTGCGCTGTCATTACGTCGCCGAGTAAATTATAACTGATGGACAAAGCGTGTTGCCAAACACTATTGCCCGGGTCCTGGTTAGCTAGTTTCAGTCTGATGTCGAGTGCACTCTGATATTGGGTCTGGGCACCGTTCCAATCGCCTTGCTCTCTTAGTACGTCGCCGAGTCGCTCATAGCTGATCGACAAATCGCTCCCCCACACAGGGTTGCTCGGCTCACTTTTAACTAGCTTCTGAATAATGTGGAGTCGCTGTTCGAATTTCGCCTTGGCTCCAACCAGATCGCCCTGCGCCTGGAGTCGCTCACCCTCTAGTTTCAGCAGTATAGCCCAGTTGCTCAGCCCTTTGGGGTCTTGCTCGCTGAAACCTAGATTCTTATAATAGGTTTCTACCTGTTTTTGCACATCTTCAATAATATCGAGATGCCCGATCGGCTGAAGCTTATCGCTGAGCTGATAAAGTAGATAGTTAAGGATGCTTTCCGCGCTGTTCCGTGCCGAGGCGGCTCGGTTCTGGTTTTGAACGGCTAATCCCTTCTGCACAACCGCTTCACGCCATTGCCAGATGGCTGCCCCAGCAACCGCCGCTAGCACCGTGATCACCCCGGTGATGACTAACCGCCTGCGTCCAGCCGCCCGGGCTACCTTTGCTCGGGAGGCCTGGATGTAATTTTCTTCTTCTGGGTCGAGGCTCGCCTCATAGTCTCGCAGCAACTCCTCGGCTTCTGCCAGTGGGCGCCCGGGAGCCAATAGATAGTCACTTTCCCGGTTACATTCGATCCATCTGGCCATCGCTTCTCCTAACCGCGCCCGGACCCGCAAGAAGTCGCGGTTCTCTTTTTCCCAGCGGCCTACTTCCGGCCAGACCCGGAACAATGCCTCATGCGCAACCATCAAGGTCCGAGCGCCCGTGCTATCCCGATCGGCGACCAGCAAGCGGGCGCTGATGAATGCCTCCACCAATCCTCGCGCTCCGGGCTGCGCGGTGGCTGCTTCATAACCTGCTACTCTCCGGGTCAACGTTTCATCATCACCAGACCCTAGCCTCACTATCTGGCGTAACACTGGCCCCAAACCTTCTCGTTCCAATAGCGGCTGCCCGGCAAACGTGTCTTCTGCCCTTTTTCGCAGCGCGCCTTCGACTCCGCCTAACGTCTCGTACTCGGCATGGCTCAATAGCCCGTCCGCACCACCGGTCCGGAATAATTCATCCAGGGCATATTCAAGCAGCGGCAGTCCACCCGGTTCTCTCAACGCGTCGTCCCGGATCCGTTCATCCAACCGGCCTTTTTCTGGATCTTCTTCGAACACCGCACCGGCCGCCTCGGCCGGATACCGAATGATCTGGCTTAACTGCGCAGCATTCGGAGCCAAAAGATGATATTGCCCTTTACCCTGTTTGAGTTCTACCAGATCGTCGATCTCTTCACATCGGCTAAAGAAATCGCTGCGCAACGTAGCGACTACCCAACCAAAACCGCTCTCCGCCACGGCTCGGACTGCTTTGAAGAATCTTATTCGTTGCTCGATGCTGAACCGTTCAGCCAACGTGAAAATTTCCTCCAATTGGTCCAGGCCGATGGCCAGACGTGCGACCGGTTGCTGCAGCAGATCCCGACGGCGTTGCTCCTCTCCGGCCGCTCGCGACAACGCTTCCTTCACTAATAAACCAAGACCCTCAGGATTCTTTTCCAGCAAGGCCGCCAATTTGAGCGCATCGGTTCCATCCGCTCCGATCTCAGGGAGTGCCCCAGGACTTAGCAGCGCTTCTGCTAATCCTTGGAGCAGATCGCCCGTGGAATCCGATGGACGAACCAACATTGATCGCCAAAGGCCAACTCCATCAATGACCCCGGGCCGGCAAAGCCAGGGCATTACTCCCGCTCTCAGGAGCGAGCTCTTTCCGCTGCCGCTGGCGCCGAAGATGAGAACAAAAGGCCTACCCTCTTCGACCAAACGCGCTTGCAACGTCCCTAGAATCTCGTCTCGTTGTCTAGTTCGCCCGAAAAAAATCGCCTCGTGTTCAGATTCAAACACTTGCAAACCACGGTAGGGCGATTCCCCGATCCATCGCTCCTGAACCTGCCCTTCCTGGGGCTGGCTGATCAGGCCGTTCTTGGCTTTATTTGCCTGCAGCAACTCATGAAGATGCCGCTCCAAGTTCTCTTCGAATTGAGCTAGGTTTCGGTAACTGTTGAACGCCAGCTTAATGCTGCCCTGGTCCTCATCAGCAAACCATTTCCGGCAAAACTGTTCTAATCCCTCCCATTGTTGTTCCAAGGCGGCACGCCGCTCCTTTGGGCTGGCCGGAAACAACGGAATTTCATCCCGTCGATACACCAAGAGGTCAGGCCGGCGGTTCGTTCGAAATCCTTCTAGAGCCACTTCGAATTCGTACTCAGTACCCGAGCTATACGCGGTACCATCCGGGCGCCGATGTCTGCCCGGATGAAGCCGGGTACCTAATCGCGACCAGAGCACACAAACTACTAAATCGAACTCAGTGGGTTCTGGAATATTCTCTTGGAAATCACCCCGACTAGCCAGCATCGGTTCATGTTCCCAGAGATAGAGCTCTGCCTCGATCTGGCCCAGGTAACGGTTCCTGAGTCTTTTCACTACCTGGATAGCCACCTCTCGTTCCCGGCCAACATCTCCCGGCGAGGATAAGAATATCCGGTAACGAATCATTTCCGCATGTTTGTGTATCCTACATTGATCTGGTCCTTGCTTGTCGAGGCGAAAACGTACGACTGAGTTTCCCGGCAACTGGCCTGTCGGATTTTACCGCGAAGCGGTCATAGAATATAGCCCAGGCTCGAGCCAAGCTCACGATCCCAGCGCTAACTCATTCAACAATCGCGCGGACTCCGGCGTCGGAACACTCCGGCGTGCCTCGATATAGTCAGCCAGAAAGGTGGCATCGCGAGCCACACCTGAAAAACGGCCTGACCCCCAAGTATATTGCCACGGCAACCCCAGGAAATAGAGGCCCGGCGCTGTGGTCACGCCGCGTTGATGCGCCGGATACCCTTTCCCATCGAAAATCGGCACCTCGATCCAGCGGTAATCCGTTCCGTATCCAACGGACCAGATGATGGTTTTGATATTGGCGGCGGCAAAATCCAGCTCCAGAACGGGATCGGACGGTTCCCAAACCGGACGATAACGTTCTTCCTTCGGGGCTTCGATGCGTCGCGAGTCAATGAACTTATCGATCGTGGTTTTGATGCTCTCGGCAACCGCGTCCGCTTGATCGAGATTTTGTTTCAAATCGTCCGCGAATCTTAAGTAGCTCCCGGTGATGTCTTTTAAGCGTCCATAGAGCAACATCCCTTCTGTAGCCAGCTTGCGCAGATCTATATCTCGCCCACCGCCGCGCCCGGTGACGTAATGATTGGCTTTAGCCCGGACGCGTTCCTTTAATGGATGCTCATGAATTGGCTTGTCGTAGTAACCCATCTCATGGAGCCAAGCCACCACATCTTTACCGCGGTAGCGCCGGGCAGTGCGCGGCGCACCACCCACACACAGATGAACTCGACGTCCGGCGATATGGAGGTCCTCCGCAATTTGACAACCAGACTGTCCGGACCCGACAACCAAGACTTCTCCATCTCCAATTAGCTCGGGATTTTTATAGTCGCTCGAAAGCAACTGACTGATGGTCAAGGAAAGCCGTTCCGCCATCCTCGGCACGGTTGGTACCTGGTATCCGCCCGTCGCGACTACCACTTGATCCGCCAGATAGTCACCGGTGTCCGTTGCCACCATAAACCGACCAGCCTCATCCTGAGCTAAGCGCGTAACGGTTACCCCTTCCTGAATCGGCGGCTGAAAAGATTGCGCATAGGCTTCAATGTAGGCCACAATCTCGTCCTTTTTCATAAAACCGTCAGGGTCATTGCCGGAATAAGGAAACCCTGGCAACTGGCACTGCCAATTCGGTGTCACCAAACAAAATGAATCCCATCGGTTAGAACGCCATGATTCTGCTAACCGCTTCTTCTCAAAGATAAGATGTGCCACCCCCCGTTCCTTGAGACAGTAACTCACGGAAAGCCCCGCCTGCCCACCCCCAATAACGATCACTGGATAGTGTCCGCTAACCCGCTTTTCTCCGGCTCCATTATTTTTCTGATCAGCATTCATCGGTGTTGGTTTCAATTGCGCATGTAACAAACGGACCGCCGTTGATGAACCGTTCCGGAGAGCTCGTCTTTGCCCCGAAGGGGCAGTAGATCTCAGCCCAGGGTTTTAACCCTGGGTTCGGCGTTTTTAAGCGATGTGCCCTGAAAGGGCACCAGATCCAAGGTCGATAGCCGGCCCAGCATTCAATCGTCTGGGGTAGACACAATCCAAACTCTGGCGCCACTCGTGGGGCGCTTCGTTCTCGTCCTCGTCCTCGAATCCGGCACGCGGGGTGATGGAGTAATGGAGTGTTGGAGTACTGCGCCAATTTGGAATTGCACCCCGCGTCCGCCGGGTTGGGCGCCACTTTCAGGGCGCGTCCCTTCATGGCCGTTAACCCAGGGTTAAAACCCTGGGCTATGGTCTCTAGCCCCTTCGGGGCCAAATAGGCGCTATTCGTGCCCATTCGCACTTCACCATTCGTGTGCATTTGTGTCCATTCGCGATTCAAATACTCACAACCCTGATAACAGCATTATGCGCGTAACTCCGGCTCCACCGTTCGATCTCGCTCAGTTGAGCGGCGGCACTCGAACACCCGAACCCGAACTTGGCGCGTACCCGCTCGGATGCTTCCGCTAACGCTTGGCGGCTCCGCCTGACGAACTCCATAACCGGCATCTCTTCGCCTTTAACGAAGTAATGTCGTACGACACTCGATGGCGAATAGCACTCCTTGGTAGCGCCATCGGGTAGTTCAACCGTGAAGAAAACCTCGGGCATACACAGAGAATTCAGATCTTAGCCGCGGATTGCTTCTCAAAGGTAGAAAGCGTCGAACAGGCTGCACACTTGGTACAGCCAGCCTTGACCGTGTCCGAGGTCATACTGGCTTCCGTTAGCCAATCACCAATTGGCTGAAGCACAGCTCGCATAAAATCAGCCGGAGGGGGATGATGCTCGGCTAAGGGCGTACCACTGACCGGCACAAACGGAACTACAAAAGGATAAACCCCGATCCCAATAAGAACCCGGGCCGCTTCTAACAAGCCTTCAACCGTATCTCCGAGCCCAGCTAACAGGTACGTACTAACCTGGCCCCGACCAAATTCAGCCACGGCAGCGGTAAACGCTTCCAGGTAGAATGAAACCGGGACTTCTGCTTTGCCTGGCATTATCTGGCGGCGCACCTCTTCGTCCCAAGCTTCCAGATGCATTCCTAACGCATCAACACCCGCCGCATGCATCCGGCTGAACCAAGTAAAATCCGCGGGTGGCTCGCATTGACCTTGGATCGGTAATCCCGTCTTCGACTTAATCGCTGCCGCCGAATCCGCCAGCACGGCCGCACCGCGGTCATCGGTCGGCGGCGTTCCTGTGGTTAACACCACATTGCGCACTCCGTCTAACCGTTGGGCGGCGCCGGCGACTTCAGCTAACTGTTCCGGCGTTTTCTTGGCGATGGTCCGGCCCGCTTTC
>WNFM01093887.1_pt1 | contig 13309 bp, 13 predicted proteins | sample 5400271 | NCBI WGS metagenome assembly WNFM01 (sample SAMN13153352, study PRJNA577476) | soil metagenome | isolation source: 60 cm saprolite on Douglas fir-dominated hillslope | place: USA:California | collected 2013-09-17 | reverse complement strand
GCGCGGCCGGCCTTCACGATCTGCAGCCGTTTGCGCTCGGCTTTCGGCAGAGCCTTGTCGTCGGTTACTTCCATGACGACGGCCGCGATCGTTTTCCCGAACTCCTCCTGCAGTTCCGCCGGCGTGGTCTCGGTGTCTTCAATGGTGTCGTGAAGGAGCGCCGCACAGATCACGACCGGATCCGTGATGCCCGCTTCGTTGGTCAGCAAGGCCGCGAGAGAAATCGGATGATTGATGTAGGGTGAAGCATCGATGTCCTTGCGCCGCTGATTGCGATGCTTGAACGCCGCAAAGTCGGCCGCCTTGACGATGAGCGCGACCGCGCCCGCTCGCTTCTCACTCACCGTCTCTTCTCCGTTTTCCGGTTGCCAGTTGCGCACGCACACGCAGCCTCACCAGATTCACGTTCTGGCGGAACGCGTAAAGATTGTCCGTGTACGCCAGCGGCGTGTTGATGCGGTTGACTGCTCGTTCGATCTCGTCGAGGCGCTGGAGCAATTCTCCGAGCTTCTCCGGAGTGGAATTTTCATCCTGCTCGAGCTCCACTTCCTTGAGCTTTGCGTACCAGCGGTAGATGCGCGAGCGCACACGCCACCGGTAAATCGCCGGAATGATGCGCCCCAGCGGCACCATCAACGCCAGCACCGGCAGCAGGGTGATCCACAAGCGGTCCACCAGCACGGCTGCCCAGTAAGGCAGGTAACGCTGCAGGAACGGGGGACCGGATTTGTAATAGCGCGTGGCTTCCGCGCTCAGCGGAAACTCGGAATTGAGCGGCGCCGGGAAATCGCCTGCCTTGTGGAGCAATCCTGCGCCACCGTGAACTTCGCTCGCCGCGCGCATCAGCAGGAATGCCAGCGCCGGATGGAGGCCGTCGATGGCCAGAAGATTGGCGGTGGGCGAGATCAGCGTGACATCGTGCGCCGGCACGTTCTTGACGAAGTCGAATACGCCTTGCGGCAATGTCAGTCTGGTCAGCGCGGGAAATCGACGCGTATACGCTTCCGCGCGATCCAGGCTGAGCAGCCTGATGCCTGAAGCAGACATCAATTTCTCGACCAGTGGGGATTCCGGCGGCCCCACGATGAAAACGGCGTCGAGCTTTCCCTGAATCAGCATTTCGCCCGCCTGCTGTCCGCTCTGCGGCAGCAGTACGGTCGGCGGCATGACCGCGGCGTTGACCGCCAGCAACTGCAACGCCAGCGCGCGGGTACCGCTCTCCTCCGGCCCGATCGCAAGCTTTTTCCCCTGTAGCCCCGCGAAATCGTGGATTTCCGCTCCCCGGTAAAAAACCCACAGCGGTTCGTAATAGATGCTGCCCAGCGAAACAAGCGCGGGGGCATTGACGGAAAACGCGGATCCGCCCTGCAGAAAACCCACCTCCACGTCGGAGGAATCGTCGAGCAGCCGGCTGACATTCTCCTGCGAGCCGGCGGAGGGGCGCAGCTCCAGCTTGACGCCGTCGCGCGCCAGGATCTCCTGATAGCGCAGCGCGAACATGTGGTAACCGCCGTCGACGGCGCCCGTCGACATCACGATCGAGTTCGGCGGCGCCGGCTCGATGAAACGGAACGCAAACACAAACACCGCGAGCGCGACCAGGACGGCTGGAACGATCGTCATCCAGAGGTCGCGACGGCTGAGGTCCTTGAATTTTTTGCGCGGAATCATCGCGCAAAAAACAGAGACGAGGGGCGAGGAACGAGGGGCGAGGGGTAACGCCAAATCATGTGGAGAGCCAGAAAGTAAGGTGCAAAGGCGAAGGGGACAGGTCGTGGCGGATTGTCATTATCTCCCTCATCTGTAGAAATCAGCATCCGATCTGACGGACGTTGTCCGATTGAACCACCACTGCCTCAGTCTCATCACGAAGGCACGAAGAGCACGAAGTGGCACGAAGAAAGGCAAAGAGTCATAGAGGTTCCTTTTTTTGGCGCCACGTGATCGTTGGTGATAAATGTTGCGACCCCGCGTCCATATAATAAGTTGACCTTCGTTTTTCTTCGTGCCACTTCGTGGCCTTCGTGCCTTCGTGGTGAGATGTAAAGTCTGTGGTGAGATCATAAAATTCCCTCCACGAAAACGCGACATCTCGACGGACAGGGCGTGTCAGATCAAGTCCCGCTTTCTACACCTCGTGCCTCGTCCCTCGCCCCTGCTTCACTTCGCGTTCGACTGAACATAATTCTTCGGCGGCGAGAACATCGAGTCGTGCACCGGTTCGACCTTGTGCGACTTCACTTCGGAGGAAAAAGAAAAGATCGGCTTGTCGCCGATGTCTTTCATCGTTTCATCGGTCTTTTTCTTTGCGAAATAGTCGGCGATGCTGGAAAGAATGTCGCCGGAGCTGCTGGGTGTCGACGATTTGTCCGCGCTTTTGTCGGACTCGGAAGCCGCGCAGGCATCCCCCTTCAGGTTCCACGCCAGTTGCGTGAGGATCGGATAACCCTTGATCTTCTCCAGTTCCTTCCCTGCTTTCAGGAACGCCGCCCGGTCGGCAGGCGTGAGGAGCCGGCCGATGTACGCGTTGATGAGCTTCGCCGCTTCCGCGGGCACGATCTGCGTCTTCTGACCATTGGTGGCGACGCTGACCAGGGCGTTCGCCAGGTTCTTCGCATAGGCCTGCTCCACTGCCAGCGCTTCCTTGAGTTGCGGTGTCAGCGGCGTGGTCCAGAGGTCGACATTGAGCGTGCTGACGGTCTTGCGCGCCGTCGGATCCTGCATGGTGACGATCCAGGCGGCCTGATACTGTTCCGTATCGAAACTGTTGATGCTTTTCTTTTGTCCCGTCTGCTTGACCGTAAACGTCGCGGCTGCGATCTTCACCTTGCAATCGGATTCGCTCGGCTTCTCGGCTTTCTTCTCCTCCGGCTCTTTCCTGGCAGGCTTCTCCGCCGGCCCGCGGCAGCCCTTGAGGGGACATTCGGTGTAGGTCTTTTCCTTGACGTCGAGCGTGTAAACGAGCTTCTTGTCGAGGCGCTCGATGCGCGAGTTATTGTTGGTGCCGATCAGGAATCGCGTAACGGTCCCCGTGCCCTTGATGACGGAATCGTCGCGATGCTGGTCCGCGCGAGTAAACGTCTTGGTCGTGCCTTCGAACGGAAAGAAGCCCTTGATCCCGTCGCTGACCAGGTGGGTTTCCATCAACGCGGTAGCGTTCGTCGGCGTCGTATCGGGCTCCTCCCTCAACTTTTCCATGGTGGAACAACCCGCGACCAGCGACACCAGCGCCACGGCGCTGCCTAAACTGCGAAACATGAATTTCTCCCCTGGAAGGAAACTGCAACGCGCAAGTTTAGCGCGGCAGCGCACTCGTTAGGGGCGAGGGATAGGGGCGAGGGGCGAGGGGCGAGGGACGAGGGGCTAGGAAGGTTCGCTGAGTCTCTAAGGATCAAGCTTTCGCTTACCCCTCGTCCCTCTTCCCTCGCCCCTCTTCCCTGCTTTCTTCGACTTCGTCGACGAGTCCCTGCAGCCGCTCGATCAGCCTTTCGACAATCAACTCCGGCTCCCGGGCCCAGAAGTTCTCAACCGATGAGTCATCCCCCGAAGGGGCATCGACTCCGGTCGCGGTGACGTCTTCATCCTCCTGCAGCATGTGGCTCACCGCCGCCATGATCTGCGGGTAATAAATGGATACCGCGTCGCCGGGCGTGGCGCCTTCTTCCGTTTCGTCCTTGACGAGGGTCGCGACATGCTCCAGCGCCGGCCCCGCGCCCGCGGCCTTGAGGGCATCGGGGTCGCAGACGGCGAGGTGTTGCAGAAGATCGACGATCACGCGCTCGTGGGCGAAGATTGCGCCGGCGATGAATTCCGAATAGGTCAGGTCGATCGATGCGACCAGGTGGTCGCATTCCCCGGCGAGCATCTCGCAGATCGGACAACGTGCGCCGGCCGCGACTTCCTCTTCCTCGTCTTCCTCCGCCGGATCGTCGAACAGGTCGTCTTCGGGGTTCTCTGGCGCGGACATCATCATTTCTCCCTCTGGCAATGCAGAATGACTATTCCGTCGGTTCAATGCCGGCGTGGCGGTGGTTCCTGCATGGGTGGCGGCACGTCCATCGGGGGAGGATCCTCAACCGGCTTCGGATCGTCGATGGGCGGCGGCTTGTCCGTCGGCTGGTCGCGCCCGGGGGCTGGCGGCGGTTCTGGCATTTGCAGTCTCATGATGATCTGAAGACAGGCATCGGGCTTTCGAGTTCGCCGCCGGCGAGCGGGTTTTTCGTCGATCAGGCCAACCCGGCCGTTTTCAGGAGTTCATCCTTTTCCTGCCGCGTCAGTTGCTTGATCTCGTATTCCCGCTTCAGCGCGGTCGAGCGCGTATCCGCCGCTTCCCTGTACACCAGCGCCACCGGCTGGCGCGCACGGGTGTAGTTGGCTGCCAGCGGGCCGCTCGAGTTATGTTCCTCGACACGCCGCGCCACATCCTTGCAGATCCCCGTGTACAAACTGTCGTCGGAACAGCGGACGATATAGACGAACCACATAATGACAGTGATCGGTAAACGGTGAACAGTAATCAGTTAAGGGACTTGAAAAAACTCGAAAGCCTCATACCGTTCACCGTTCGCCATTCACTGTTCACCGCGCCGGTCTGCGACCAGGCGCCGGAGCTCCGCCACCTCTTCCCGCAAAGCGGCAACTTCCGCCTGAAGGGCGGCGAGGCTTGCGCCATCGGCGGGCCCGGAGCGCGGCGGGGAATGTTCGGCCGTGACATCGACCGGGCCGTTGAGCAAATGCACCCAGCGATGTTCGCGCGACCCGGGCTGCTTCGACAGCTTGACGACCAGCGCGCCGCCTGGACGCGCGGCCATCTCGCTGAGATAGGCGTCCACGCTCGACAGATCCGCGAACTGATCCGCGCAGCATGAGCGTGACGGTCAGCGCGGTCGTGCCCGCGTCAATGCCGAGTACCTGGGGAAGAGTATGGGAATAACGCACCACCCGCCGCGATGCGCCCCAACTGTGGGTCACCAGCTTGCGTTCCTTGAGTTCGTCGAGCGCACCCTGCACTTCTTCCTCGGTGACGCTCATCACCGGATCGCGGCTGGTCTTCTGGTTGCAGCCAGCCACCAGGGCATTGAGCGACAGCGGGTAATAATCGGGCGTGGTGAGTTCCTTCTCCACCAGCACGCCGAGAACGCGCGTTTCCAGTGAAGACAGCAAAGGCAGGGAGGATTCGGTCATGAATTCGGCATGGGCGGGAGATGGGGAGATTCTACAGGCACGGTGCAACCCGCACAGGTCCCCGGCCGATGTCAGCGCAGCCGGCGTATCCCGGATTCCTTGCCGGCCCCATAGTCCATCCGGACTAGTCACCGTCCGCGTTTTTGCGGGCATCCGCGATAGATCGACCGGCGCCCGCTTCATACGATTCGCTACCGGCCCGCGCATTGTTTCTGTCGATTGCGCCGCATGAAACATTGGCGCCTCGACAAGAACGCGCAGCCGGCATTGACCGTGACAGCGACCTTGCATGAAACCTGACCGGACAGCCTCCATGGACGGCCCACCGTTAACGACTCGCGGCAGCCCGGGCATTTCCGCAGGTCGTCGCCGTTTCCTGCAAAGCGTCGCAGCGCTCGCCTCGATTCCGCTGGTTGGCGTCTCCGAAGCAGGCGCGCTGCCGTGGTCTGCCGCGATCCCGGGCGGTTTCGCAGTGGTCGATCTCGGGCCAGACGAGTCCGCGCCGATCGTGCGTTTCAACGGGGAGCGCGTTCTGGTTTCGGGCAACCGCAACGGCTGGCTCGCCCTGATCGGCATTCCGCTCGAATCGAAACCGGGCCTGTCACCACCGGTTTTCATCAACCGTGCATCCGGCAGGTCTGGTCTCGCCTATTTCACGATTGCCGAACGGCGCTACGATTCCGAGAGTCTGATGGTCAAATCCGGCTGGGTCGATCTCACCGAAACTGAAGCCGCCCGGTGCCAGGCGGAACGCGAGCATCTCGAATACGTCCTTCGCCATTACTCGGAGCCCGCACCGGCGTCGTTGCTGTTGGCGCCCCCTTGCCGCGGCAATGCCTCGAGCACGTTCGGGCTATCGCGCTTTTTCAATGGACAGCCGCGCAATCCGCACAGCGGCATGGACATAGCCGCAACGGTCGATACATCAGTCGTGGCCGCCGGGCACGGGCAGATAATCGATATCGGCGAATACTTCCTTCTGGGCAGGACCGTGATGATCAACCATGGTCGGGGCTTCATGACATTGTATGCCCACCTCAGCGAGATCGCCGTCAAGTCGCGCAGACGCGTCAAGCCGGGCCAGAGCATCGGCAAAGTCGGCATTACCGGTCGTGTCACCGGACCTCATCTGCATTTCGCCGTGTACCTCAACACCGCAGCGATCGATCCACGATTCTTTCTTCCGAGGAATTACCGCGTCGCCCCGCCTCTTTCTGCGATCCGGATATAGCGCCCCACCTTCCCGGTATCATTCGGCAATGCAATCAGCCCGGGAATCCAGATCATGCTGCGCCGTAATTTCCTGCAATTCGTGACCGTGGCGTCGCTCGGCGCGTTCGAGCGCGCCGAGGCAGGGGCGCTGCCGAAGGCTGCGTCGGTGCCTGGCGGTGTCGCGTTCGTGAAGCTCGGCCCCGATCCGACGCCGCCGATCGCGCGGTTTAATGGCAACAGGGTGATGGTCGAGGGTGACAAGGCCGAATGGCTCGCAGTCGTCGGCATCCCGCTCGAAGCTACGGCCGGCAGCAAGCTGCCGCTGGTCGTCGAGCGCGCCGGACGCGAGGCGTCGACCGTGAAGTTCGCCGTCGGTCGCAAGCAATATGCAACCCAGCGTCTGACGGTCAAGCCTGGGCAGGTCGAACTTTCGCCGGAGGATCTGGCGCGCTACGAGACCGAGCGTGCGCATCTCTCGGAGATGCGCAAAACCTTTACCGACGCGGTTCCGGAATCCTTGTCGCTGATCCAGCCCTGCGACGGACCGCGTTCCAATACTTTCGGGCAACGGCGCTTCTTCAACGGACAGTCGCGCAATCCGCATAACGGCATGGATATCCCGGCGCCCGAAGGCGCGCCGGTCGTCGCCGCGGCCGAAGCCACGGTGATCGATGCCGGCGACTACTTCTTTTCCGGAAATACCGTGATACTCGACCACGGCCAGGGATTTCTGACGCTGTACGCCCATCTCAGCGTCATCGAGGTTGCCGTCGGAGACAAACTCGCGGCAGTCACTCGCATCGGCAAGGTCGGCGCCACCGGCCGCGTCACCGGCCCCCATCTGCACTTCAGCGTCTATCTCAACTCGGTCGCCGTGGATCCGGGGCTTTTCCTACCGGAGAATTGATTTTCATTCGGCCGGGGACAGCCCGGCGGCTGGTCACCTTTCTTGCGCTCGCCAAGAAAATCGAAGATTTCAGTGGAGGCTAACCTGCTTGCTGGTTATGCCGGAACTAAAGGTAACCGAAAGAAGGCCGCCCCTGGAGTCGCGCCCCGCATCCGCGGGGTGCCCCTGTGCTGCCTGTCTCGATGAGGCGACTGCGGAACTCGACCTGGCAAGGCACACACAACGTGCCCACCCACCTCACCCCGACGCGCAGACACGTTAGTGATGAAATCGCCCGTTTGCGGGTAGCGCGTCATCGTTTCGTCTCCCGCCCCAACATCAATCCCCATTCGCCGTGTCGACGAAACCTCTCCCCCCGCCAGCGGGCGGAGAGGGAGAGTGAAAGGCAAATAAGGCAAAAGCAACGAGCGACCAATTGGTCGCCCATTTTGATTTTCTTGCTTTTACCTCTCCCTCTCCGCCTCAGGGGGAGAGGGCTGGGGTGAGGTGGCATCGAGTCGAGCTGCTCGGCGCGCCTCAAGGGGAGAAAGAGCAAAAGCGCTGCCTTTGGCTTTTACTCAGTCCTTAACGCTATTCTTCGGACCTTTCCCAGCACGCAGCACTCAGTACGCAGCACCGTTCTTTCGCCTCTATTCAGCCCGGCCTACTTCAGTTCCTCAATCAGCTTCCTGAACTGTGGATCCTCGTCGAGGATCCGGCGGCCGACGGCGCGCAGCTTGTCCACGGTTTCGCGGGGAAGTTCGAAGCTGGTGGGGAGGTTCTTGTACCAATCGCGCTCCTCGTCCGACTGGATGTATTCGAATGCGACCTCGACCGGGAAGAACTCGATCTGGTGGGGCGTCGGAATGTCCAGCGCGCACTGCGGTCCTTTTTCCGCAGCGAGGTCCTTGCACCCCGATATGAAATCCATTTCCTTGTTGAACTCCTTCACCGTCGCGCGCAGCATTTCCAGCGTCTCGAAGGAATAGTTGTCCAACGGGATGGTTGCCACCGTCGTCACGGTTTCGAGCAGTCCCGGCACCTTCGGCGTTCTGTCGCGCGCGGTCGCCGGATTCGTCGCCGCGTTGACCACGATCACCACCAGTTTGTTGACCTGCGCGAAGTTGATGCGCGTGAACACGCTCCAGGAATTGTTCTCGCTGGCCAGCGCAGTCAACGGCTCGCGCAGCCCAATGTTGTCCGCCACGCCGCCGTCGGTCAGATGGATGTACTTGCGCGACGGCTGCGAAATATGGGTCTTTGCATCGGTTTGCGTCTGCGTGTAGTCCACGCGCCGATCCGCACGCGCCGTACGGCTCGCATTCAGTCGCGACTTGTGGTCCTTGATCGCGCGATCCACCCAGGCCGGCCGCTGGTAGTCGCAGCTTCCGGCGTAGTTCTGGAAGGTAAGCGGCGTCAGGCCTCCGGGAAACGCGGAAGACGCGGCGGCGGCCCGCGCCAGCTTGACTCCCGACAGATCCGAACACAGCAGATCGAACTGGTCCTGAATGAACGGAAACTGCGCACCCGTCGACAGGTCCGTCGCATTCAGGATCACGAACGGCCGCTTGCGTTGTGCGATCACATCCGCGTAAGTCCCGCCGCTGAATACCTCGCGATCGTAGAACTCGGCCGCCAGGTCGCTGCGCCCGAAACTCGATCCGGCGAGCTTGAACCAATTCGGCGGGCTCAATGCCGTTTTGATCAGGTCCGACTGGATGCGGCGGTAGAGAAATTTATCGGGGAATTCATCGAAGATCCGCGATCCCCGCAGCGCATAGTACGCGGCGGGAAAGCTGCCGCCGGAAATCGAGGAGATCACGTCCACTTCGTCGAGCAGCGAAACGTTTCGTCCCTGCCATTGGATCCGGGTATCGCGCAATGCCTCCATGACGCCGTAAGACAACGCCGCCGCCCGCGTTCCGCCTCCGGAAAACACCAGGATGACGAACATCTCGTCGCGCTTGTCGGCTTCATCCGGCACCGGGTCGAAACGGTAGCCCGCGGACTTGTCGTATTTGGCGAGCGGTGGATTGGCCGGAAATGTGCCGCACGCCGCGAGGCACAGCAGGCAGGCGGTCACTGCCAGGCAGTGGACGATGCGCGTGCCCACGCCTACGCATCCTTCCTGGTGAATTCGATCTTCAGCGGCTTGAGCACCGTCGTGCCCTGCACTTCGATCTCCTGCGACTCGGGGAGGTAGTTTGCCAGGTTGCCGAGGTCGAACTCGTGCGTGCCTTCGCTGACGCGCAGCACGTCATTGGTGATGCCGCCCTTCTCGCCATCGATGTAGACGAACCGGTTCGTCGGATAAGTGACGATGACGTATTCCATGCCTCCCTCCCCGCTGGAATGTTCATTGGCACTTTACCACTGGCGGGCACGGACAGCAGACAGATAGGACTCAGGACGTAGGACTCAGGACTCAGGGGAAAGCAAACGGTAAAGGCGAACGCGGAAGAAATAGATGCCGTTTTGTGATCTAGCTCTTACTGTGTCCTGTTTTTACAACCTGAGTCCTGAGTCCTACGTCCTGAGTCCTGCCGTTCAGTCGTTTACGCCGCTTTTTCTTCCTTGCGCGTAAACAACTGCCCCACTTCCACGCCCATCGCGCAGCGCACTGCGTCCTCGACCGTCTCCAGCCACACGAACTCGAGTTTCTCGCGCGCGGCAGCTGGCACGTCTTCGAGGTCACGCTGGTTGCGCTTGGGCAGCATCACGGTCTTGATTCCGGCACGCAACGCGGCAAGCACTTTTTCCTTGACGCCACCGATCGGCAACACCAGGCCGCGCAGCGAGATCTCCCCGGTCATCGCCACGTCTGCGCGAACCGGTTTGCCGGCCAGCAACGAAGCCAGGGCCAGGAACATCGCCACGCCCGCACTCGGTCCGTCCTTCGGTGTCGCACCCGCGGGCACGTGCACGTGCAGGTCGGTTTTATCCATCGATTCGCCGATGTACATCTTCGCCAGCGTCAACGCCGCTTGCGCCGATTCCTTCATCACGTCGCCCAGTTGCCCGGTCAGGATGAGTTTGCCGGACCCCGGCACACGGGTCGCCTCGATGAACAGGATGTCGCCGCCGACCGGTGTCCAGGCCAGCCCGGTGGCCACGCCCGGCATCGCCGTGCGTTGCGCCAGCTCGTTCTCGAACCGGGCCGCGCCGAGAATGGCGTGCAAGTCCGCAGCATCCAGTGTCACGGATTGCGCCTTGCCTTCCGCGATCTTCATCGCGGCCGAGCGCAACACCGAACCCATTTCGCGTTCGAGATTGCGCACGCCCGCTTCGCGCGTGTAGTCGCCGATGATGGTCCGGATCGCCGCGTCGGTCAGCGTGACCTGTTCCGGCTTGAGGCCGTTCGATTCGAGCTGGCGCTTCACCAGGTAACGCCGGGCGATCTCGAGTTTTTCTTCCTCGGTGTAACCCGGAAGCTGGATTATTTCCATGCGATCGCGCAGCGGTCCGGGAATCGTGTCGAGCTGGTTCGCCGTCGCGATGAACATCTCCCTCGACAAGTCGAAGTCCACGCCGAGGTAATTGTCGCGGAACTTGGAATTCTGCTCGGGATCGAGCACTTCCAGCAACGCACTCGACGGGTCGCCGTGGAAACCGCCCGCGCCGAGCTTGTCGATTTCGTCCAGCATCAACACGCCGGCGCGCGATTCCGCGCGACGGATTGCCTGGATGATGCTGCCCGGCAAGGCGCCGATATAGGTGCGGCGATGGCCGCGGATCTCCGCCTCGTCATGGGTTCCGCCCAGCGCGACCCGCTGGAACTTGCGCCCGGTGGCGCGCGCGATCGACTGCCCGAGCGAGGTCTTGCCCACGCCGGGCGGGCCGACGAAGCACAGGATCGGGCTCTTGCCTTCCGGATTGAGTTTCCTCACCGCGAGGTATTCGAGGATGCGGCGCTTGATCTTTTCCAGGCCGTAGTGATCCTCGTCGAGCACCCTCCTCGCTTCCGCGATGTCGATTGGCTTGGTGTCGCCGATTTTCCAGGGCAACTCGCTCAGCCATTCGAGGTAGGTGCGCAGCATCGAGCCCTCCGCGCTGCCTTCACCCATGCGCTCCAGGCGTTTGAGTTCCTTCCTCGCGTGCTTGAGCGTGTCCTCGGGCATGCCGGCTTCGTCGATGGCCTTCTTCAGGTCGTCGATCTCCGCCGCGCTCTCGCCATCTTCGCCGAGTTCCTTCTGGATCTGGCGCATCTGCTCGCGCAGCACGTGCTCGCGCTGGCGCTCGTCGAACTCCTTGCGGGTCTTGTCGCCGATCTCCTTGGAAAGCTTGAGTACCTCGACGCGTTCGCTGAGCAGTGCCAGCACCTTGTCCAGGCGGCCTTTCAGGTCGAAGCTTTCGAGCACGGCCTGCTTTTCCTCGTTCTTCGCGTCCAGCAGGTTGGCGACCATATCGGCCAGCAACGCCGGCGAAGTCATCGCCTGGACCACGCTGACCAGTTCATCGGGCACGTTCGGCAGCAACTGGATGGCTTCGACCGCGCGCTCCTTCAATTGCAGGAAACGCGCCTCGATGTCCGACGTGGCTTCTTCCGGCGTTTCGACGAGTGCCACGCGCGCCACCAGGAAAGGCCAGCCGTCGAGAAACTCGAGTACGCGGAAGCGAGACTGCCCCTGCACCACCAGGTGATGGGTGCCTTCGTTGGTGAGATAGCGCACGACCTGGCCGGCCGTGCCGACCCAGTGCAGGTCGTCCGGCGTGAGTTCGTTCTTTTCCGGGTCACGCTGCAACAGGAAGCCGACGCGTTTTTCGCTGCGCGCGGCTTCCTGCGCCGCGGCGACCGAAGCCGTGCGGCCGATGGTGATGGGCGACATGACGCCGGGGAACAGGACCGCATTGCGCAACGGGACGATGACGAGCGCGTCTTCGGGCAGCGGCTTCAGCGTCGTGTTGCCGCGAACCGTAGCGGTTGCCGTCGCCTTGGCGGATTTGCCGGTTTCCTCCGGCGAAAGCATTTCCTGCATCGTGGACCAGAAATTCATGTCGACTCCTTCTTCTTGCCAAATGTGAGCGTGAGGCATCCGTCCTGCAATTTCCTGCCGGTGAGGGTCAGCGCCTGCATGGGCAGGCCGATCCGGCGCTGGAAGCGCCCGTACGGAATTTCCAGCGCATGGACATGCGCCGGCTGGCTTTCGGATGAATCGAGGGGAAATGCCCGGTGCGCGGAAATGGTGATCGCGCCGGGCTCAAGATCGACCAGGACGGAATCGGCGACCGCGCCCGGCAGCGCAACATGTACCGCAACCGCGTCGGCCGTCTCGATGACGTCCACCGGCGGTTCCCAGGCGGGTGCCAGCGCGGCCGCGGGGCGGCAGAACTGGCGGTGCAGTCGATCGGCTTGCTCGAGGAGCGAAAGTGCTTCGCCCCACATCAGGTTGGAAAGGTCTCGCGATTTCATCCAGGGCCTCCGTAATAGCCCCTAGATGGCGGCGGTCAGGCAGGATTCAAGCGGCGCATTTGGCAGATAACCTTATGCCGCGATGCGATGAATCGAAGCGGATCGAGGGAAGCCGGGATCAATAGAAGCCGCCATCGATAGAACCGACGGCAACGCAGCGGTCTAATCCTCTGCATAACCTTGGGGCAGACATGGACTATATCAACCTGATCCAGTGGCCGGCCATGGTCGCAACCGTGGTTGCGGCCTGGCTCGTCGCCTCACAGCACAAGCGCAAGCGCGAATTCGGCTTCTGGTGCTTCCTGTTCAGCAACGTCCTCTGGGTGATCTGGGGATTGCATGACGGGGCCTACGCCCTCATTGCTCTGCAGGTCGCCCTGGCCGGGCTGAACATGCGCGGCGCCTGGAAAAACGACCCCGCCTCTGGTTAAAGGAGCCTACTTCCTACAGAAATGCTCACCACGAAGGCACGAAGTGGCACGAAGAAAGGCGAAAAAAGGAAATTGCAGATTTAATGTACTAGTGTAGTGCTTCGTTCTGTTTGGAACTTAAATTGCGATTTGCGCGAATCACCTTGGCGAGGATGTCTTTGGCCTTGGCGGTCCAGACGAAAGGCT
>WNFM01345483.1_pt1 | contig 13310 bp, 11 predicted proteins | sample 5400271 | NCBI WGS metagenome assembly WNFM01 (sample SAMN13153352, study PRJNA577476) | soil metagenome | isolation source: 60 cm saprolite on Douglas fir-dominated hillslope | place: USA:California | collected 2013-09-17 | reverse complement strand
CCCGAAGGAGGCGTATTACATGTCCGGCGCGGGCGGCCAGACCACGCTGATCATTCCGTCGCACGACCTCGTGGTGGTGCGCCTTGGACACTTCAAGGGTAGCACGATCGGGTCCACCGGATTCAAGAAGGCACTCGCGCTCCTGATGGACGCAGTCCCAGAAAAGAAGCAATAGGTGTAGTGGTCCACCGAGACTTGTGGCGCATTCCGGTGGGATTTCGAGTAGCGAAGATGCGCTTCAGCGTCGAGATTTTGGTGAAGAGGGTTTCCACGGGCATCAGGAGTGGGTCGTAGCGACGAGCTGACACGGTCGCGCCGCAATAAGAGACAGACGAAGCCATGAGCCACCCTCCGCCAGGAGGCGAGGGGAGATCTGCTACGCGGCGCGCTCGAGCCTGATGATCGGCAAATGCCATCGTCCGGCGTGGAAACGCAGAGCGAGATGGAGCGCGACCCGAGGCCGACCGCGGATGAGAGTCGGTGGCGAGGCGCAGGGCGAACGTCGTGGCCACCGCGGGCGGGGTTCGAAGCGCGGCGTCTTGGCCGAAGGACGCCGATGGTGGTAGACCTCGTCGGGTGTGGCGGCGCCGAGTCGCGAGTGAGGCCGGTGGCCGTTGAACCAGGAGAAGTAGAGAGTCAGTTCCCGCTCCATGGCGGTGAGACGGTACGGAACCAAAATCAGGCGTCGGGTGCATTCGTTCTTGATGGAGCGGATGCAGCGCTCGATCACGGCGAGGCTGCCGTATTTGCCAATGGCGCCGAATCGCTGCCGGACACCGCGGCGGCGACACCAGCGCTTGAACTCCCTGGCGGTGAACTGGCTGCCCTGGTCAGAGACGAGGTGCCGCGGTTTCATGCCCACCCTCCTGAAGAGGCCCTTGAGAAACCCCCTCACGGCCACCGAGGAAGGTTGCCGACGGAAGACGGCGAACGCCATGACGCGCCGCGAGCAGTGGTCGACGGAAACCACGAGCCACCAGCAGAACGGCCACACCTGAGGCAAGGCGAAGGGACTCCACGAAGTCCAGAACCCGAGCGCAGTGGGCACGGTTGTGAGATCGACGTGCCAGAGGTCATTCGGCCTCCGCGCGGCGACGCTGCGAGGTGTCGTCTGGAGAGACGGACAGGGTCGCGGCGGTCGCGTCTCCTGCAACATCCGGCGCACCGTCGTCGTGCCGAGGTGGAGGCCCGCGCGGGCGAGGATCTGCGCGATCTTGAGCTTCCCCAGGGTGGGGCAGAGGACTCTGAGGCGCCTCACGAGGTAGCCGACGAAGTCGGGGAACTTGTTCACCGGCTCGGGCAAACGGACAAGGGAGTCTGGGCCTTCTTCGTCGAGACGCGCCGTCCAGGAGGCGATGGTGACAGGGGTCACGAGGAAGATCCGGGCGGTTTGGGCGAGAGACCAGTTGCGTGCGGTCCGCAGTTCGAGGATCGCCAGCCGCGCCGTCGGCGGATAGTGGGGTCGTCTCTGGGCCTCGATCTGCTGCATGCGAAAATCCTTGATGCGGATCTCTTCACGCAGAAGCGAGATCTCCTGCCGGAGGCGCTCCAGCTCGGCCCGGAGCCTGAGGCGGGGGTTGAGGCTCTGGGCGGCCCAGCCGAGGGCAGCGGTCAGGACGAATTCCGCGAGGGAGATGGCGTGCACAGCCGCCGAGCGGACGCGGCCGGGCCAGCCTCTGGGAAGCGTAAGAGGACCTGTGACACCGGGCATGGGCAGCCTCCCAGAGAATGGCAGGAATGAAGGGACGCAAGAAAGCGTAGCCTTATAGGATGGCGACTGTTCCGGGGAGAAACCCGGCCATCAAAAATCGGTGGACCACTACACCAGTCGTACGATTGCAACATCTTCGGCTCGAACGGCGACCTCATCCGGCCGCCTGGCTCGATCCGCAAGGCCGAAGTCCGCTAGTACGTCCCGCGCCTGCTATTGCTTCACCGCCGGACCGAACATGGACACCGTGCCGTTCAGGTGCAGCCCCTCGAGGAAGATGTTCCGACCGCTCTTGTGCTTCGGGATGACGAAGCTGTAGGTGTGGGACAGCCCCGTGGTGCATTCCACGCACCGGATGAGCACCGGATTCAACTGAACACGGTTCCCCTTCTGGCCGATCGTGATGACGTTGAAACCCACGGTATCAACCTTGTAGCAGGCCCTCCAGGTCACCAGCCCCGAGCCCTTCCCGGCCGGGCTCGAGAAGCTGATTGTCAGTAACACGTCGGAGCAATCGCAGACCATCGGGTCCTGGTTCGGATTGGGGAAGAAGGGACAGTTGTCGCATGCGTCCCCGATGCCGTCGCCATCAGTGTCACTCTGGTCCGGGTTATAGACCGTGGGACAGTTGTCGCACGAGTCGGGGGCCCCATCACCGTCGGCGTCGGGCAGAGACGGGTCAAACGTGTGTATGCAGCCGAGAGTTGAATCGCATGAGTCGATTGTGCACGACTTGCCGTCGTCGCAGTTGGCCTGGGCGCCGCCTTGACAGGTTCCGCTGCTGCAGATATCCCCAACCGTGCATGCGTTCCCGTCGTTACAGGGGGCGGTGTTGTTGATGTGCGTGCAGGCACCGGTTGTCGGGTCACATGTATCGGTTGTGCAGGGATTGAAGTCGTCGCACGTGGACGGGCCCTGGCCGCACCTCCCCGAAAAGCACAGGTCAATGTGGCAAAGGTCGCTCAGATTGCACCGCCCTCCCGAAAGCGGTATCTGCACGCAGCCCCGGGTCACGTCGCAGTAGCTCGACCAGCATTCGACTGCGCCGCAGAGGGAGTTATCCGGAACATGGGCACAACCGATATATGGTGAAATGCAGGAATCAACCGTACAGTATGAAGAATCAGCGCAGGAGGACGACCCGCCGAGGCAGTTCCCGCCGCTGCAGAAGTCGCCCGTGGTGCATAGGTTGCCATCGTTACACGAACCGGTCGCGAACGTCCTGAAGCAGGCACCTGTGGCCGGATCGCAGGCATCGATCGTACACGAGTTCCCGTCGTCACAATTGACGGGCGGGTTGGAGCACTGGCCGGTGGCCGGGTCGCATCTGTCCTGGGTGCAGAGGCTGCCATCGCTGCAGTTTTTGGAGACTCCCTGGCAGACGATCCCCCCTTGCGGTGTCTGAAGGCACGTATCCCCCGATGTGCAAAGACTTCCGTCGTCGCAACCTGTGCCAGCAGTCTGCGGCGTTCCGAGGCACTGACCCGTGTCCGTGCAGACGTCGGAGGTCGTGCAGGCGTTCCCGTCGTCGCACGCTGTCCCGGTGGGCTGAGCTTGGCCGAGGCAATGCCCCGAGCCGTCGCAGGCGTCGCCTTGCGTACATGAGCTCCCGTCGTCGCAGAGCGTCCCGATGGCCAGAGAGAGGTGAAGGCAACCATAGCCGGGATAACAGGTGTCCGACGTGCAGGTGTCGCCGTCGTCGCAATTCACCGGATCGTGCCGGCAGGTCCCGGTCGTCGCATCACAGGTATCGATCGTGCATGGGGTGTAGTCGTCGCAGGAAGGGCAGGTGAGCGTGGGCGTTATTGACGTTGCCTGTGAACGTCCAGCGATAGCGTTGCCTGTTCCAATGAGGCCGACGCTGCATCCAAGGAGGATCAGAAGGAGGATAGAAGCTCGACTGCTCGCACCCAGCTTCATAATTGTGCCCTCCTGCGGCGAACGTTCAGCGGTGGTCGGTCCTACGCTCATGAGTGTCATCCTTTGAACGCCATGAATACGCCTTGCGAGTGATTCGGATGTTTCCCGACAATATGGCCTTGACTTCATATACGCCCGGGGAGCATTCCCGTCAACCTCACCCTGCGAACCGCTATGTTGCGTTGCTCTGTGGGGGCTAGAGGCCGTAACGCTGGGTAGCCCCGCCGGACGAATGCGCCTCGCGTAGTGTCGGCTTGTACGGAAGCAACCTCCCGGACCGCTCTCTGGTTGTTAACCAGACGGTCCTCAAGTTCGAGGAGAGTTGCGTTTGGGGAGCCAGAACTCATCCTTCTCGAAACGGCGGTTAACAGCGGCCCGCCTCTTCATTTCTGCGGCATGTTCCCACGTGTGATCGAGTTGGCGCGGCTGACCCGTCCCCCAGATGTCTTTCGGGAGAGCGGCACACGGGCCGCCATCGGCTGATCTTAGGTCGATCCGATCTCGGACTCTCCGGGGCGTACGGAGAGCGGAGACGATCGGTCGGACAGGTGAGGGGCAGTGCGGGAATCCGATGGGCATTTCATAGGCAGTTTTCCGGGCTTTAAATCGCGCCCTCGGCCCTGTCCCTACTGAAAAGTCCATCCGGGTCGAGACTGACATACAGATGAACGGGTTCTTGGTCGCAGCCCATGGCCGGGCAGGCTGAGACGAATAGAATCGACTCAGGAGTCGCGCCACCGGGGGTGGGCCGGGGCGAGAGCAGCCGCAACCTGCCCCTGCAAATCGAGGCCATCCGTGATTTTGAAGAGCGGGGTCACGCTGCCCGGGTATACAGATGATGCAGACCGCCAACCCGGGGTACAGCAACGACGTACCCGAGCTCCGACCGCTCAACGCTCCGCGGGACCGGTGCATCCCTCGAAGGCCCGGTCGGCACGGAGCAGCCTGGGCCGGAGCGCCTGCGTTGGAGAATGGCGAGCCGCTGCCGGAGGGCGAGATTCTCGAGGGCCAGCTGCGAGCGGTCCCGGAAGAGGACACGGAGGAGCAAGAGGATGACTCGGAGGATGGACACTGGTGCCTCCCCTTGGGTAAGCTGGCCGACAGGTCTGGATGAGGTGGGAAGTATGGCGGCGGGGAGACGTAACGCCAAGTATGCAAAGGTCGGACGGAATTTTCAGTAGGGACACGACATGCGCGCGTTGAATTCCCTCTTATCGCACCTCAGCGAGGACGACGTCCAGTGGATTCTCGGGGCGGGAACCGAGCAGCGGCTCGACCCGGACACCGTTCTCATCGCGGAAGGCCGTGACATCGCGGCGCTCTATATCGTTCTCGAAGGGTTGCTCGGCGTCTTCGTCGAGGACTCGGGGGGCCGCCGTGTCGCGCTGGTCGGTCCGGGGGAGATTGTCGGAGAGATGTCTCTCCTCGAGCGCCGCGCGCCGACCGAATCGGTGCGGGCGATCGAGACGACGATGGTGCTCGTGCTTCCGCGCGCCGCTCTGGAGGCCAAGCTGGGCGTGGATCTGGGCTTCTCCTCCCGTTTTCACATCGGCTTGGCGAAGCTGCTCTCCCAGCGGCTGCGCGCCGCGAACGCGCATCTACGCGCGCAGGCGTCCGCACCAGTTCAAGGGCCTGATGAAGCAGGCCGACGCCGCCGCTCTGAAGAACGACGGCCAGGTTCCCGCCGGGCTGTCGGAGACGGTCCGCGCCCGGTTCCGTGAGATGGTCGTCATGCTGAACAACGGGCTCGGGGATCGCGCGGCCTTGAACGAGCGCGCCAAAGAAGAGCTCGGCGTCCGCGTCCAGCACGAGCTCCTGCCTTACCTGCAGTTGACGGAGAACGCCGATCGATGGTACTCGAAGCCGCGCGGCTACGCCGGTGATTTCCTCAGCATCGATTTGATCTACAAGAACACGCCGGGCGGTTCGGGCCGTCTCGGGCCGCTGCTCGACCGCTGCTTTCTGGACGTGCCGGCGGCCGTCGCCGTCCGCAACCGGCGCGGCGTCCTGGCGCGCGAGATCGGGGAGGCCATCGTTGCGAAAGGCGGCTCAACGGCGCAAGTGACCAGCCTGGCGTCAGGACCCGCGCAGGAGCTGTTCGATGTGTTTGCGGGCCTGTCCGATCCGATGCGGCTCAAGGCTAATCTCGTCGACATGGATCTGCAGGCGCTCGCGTTCGTCGCCGACAAGCGGGACAAGCTGCACCTCTCGCGGCGCATGATCACCCACAACGAGAACCTCATCTATCTGGCCCTCGGGCGGAAGAATCTGGAGCTAGCGAACCAGGATTTCGTCTACAGCATCGGGCTCATCGACTACTTCGGCGATGACATGGTGGTGAGGCTGCTCAACTGGATCCACGGCATACTCGCGCCGGGCGGCAAGGTCATCCTCGGCAACTTCCACCCGAACAATCCCACCAAGGCGCTGATGGACCATGTGCTCGAGTGGAAACTCATCCACCGCTCCGAGGAGGACATGGATCGTCTCTACACACGCTCGCTCTTCAGCCGCCCGTCGACGGTGATCCGCTGGGAGGAGCAGCGGATCAATCTCTTCGCCGAGTGCGTGAAGCAGTGATGTCAATGGAGACCGGCTCCAGGACCTCGTCGTGACGGGTTCCGGAACGGATGGCGTCTCGGTCCTTTTCGGGGCCGGTGACGGCGCGTTTACCGCCGGGCCCCGGACCGACGGTCGGCCGCTTCCCGAGCGCCGCCGCGCTCGCAGACTTCGATGGTGATGGCATTCAGGACCTGGCGGTCGCCAACGCCGGATCGGGCGACGTGTCGATCCTCGTGGGCCGGTGTAGTGGTCCACCGAGACTCGATGGCGCTTTTCGGTGGCAGTAGCGGGAGGGTCATCAGGAATGCTATCGAGCAGTATGATGCGCGGCTCCCCGGACGTAGAGTGTCAGCGACCTGAGGTGAGGCAGGGAGTATCCCCGGGACAGACCCTAAATCCAAGCAAGGAAAGGGCGGATGGAATTTTCAGTAGGGACAGGGGCAGACCATATCGCGGGACTCCAGCTTGAAGGTAGGTGTCGCTGTCAGGTGGCAGTTTCACTTGACTCTATTGGGGGGTAGCAGTACCTAAGGCCCTAGTTCAGGAGTTGCAAAGACCTGTCCCATGAACGACATCAGCGCCTAGCGCGCACGAATTCAAGCCCATGCAAATGCGAACAAGATGGGGGGCGGTTGCCCTGGCGGCCTTCTGTCTGTTCGTCGGTCCCACCGTGAAGCCGGCGTGTTTCGGGCATCCGCCTCGATCGACCCGCAGTCCGAATATCGAACCGAGCCTTCCCGTTTTTCTCGATTTGCAGCTTGCCTCAGTCAGCGAGACGGGAGGGGGTGGGTCTGCACGGTTGGAAGTCACCGTAAATGCCGGTTCGACGATTGAGGAGCTGTCAGTAAACCTTCGGCTGCCCGAGGGTCTGCGGGTGCAGGGCGGAACACCTATCAGCGGATGGACCATGGCGTTGGAGGCTGGTGGGCAGAGGCGATACGAGGTGCCGCTTGTAACCGGGCGCAATGGAGCTTTCCCCATACGCGCTGAAATGTTCTTCCGGCTCCCCGATGGTCGATCGTTCCGAGCTGTTCAGGGGACGACCTTGCGACTTGGTGCGCCTCTGCCTCAAGGTCGAATCAATGCCGGTGCCTACGAGTTCAGGGGTGTCCCCCTCGAGGAACTGCAACGGTGAGGCGATTCCTTCTGGCGTTCATGTTGGGCGCGTGCGGCGTCGTCCCGGCCCTCGCCGATTACACAGTCAGCGGTCGCTTCCTGTACGTTGATCGCGAATTCGATGGTACCGGCTTCACTGGGGTGGAGCCACAATTCCCGATCCGCTTCGCAGACGTCCAGGTGGTCGCGGGAAACAAGATCGTGGGTGCTGGTGTTACGGACAGCCAGGGGGGGTTTGCGCTAGGGGTACAGACCAACACGGCTCAGGATGTCTCTGTGCGATGCCTGGCGCGCCGCGAAGCATCAACCGGAGTTCCAGTCGACGTCAGAGCTGGCAACCAGTCCGGAACCATCTGGTCGATCGCGAGCCAGACCTACTCCGCGCACCCTCCGAGCCTGAACTTCTCCATCGGCACGCTTGTCGCAGTCCCGGGGGCGGGAGGAGAGGCGTTCAACCTCCTGGACGTCGCGGAGATGGGCGGTGATTATCTTCAGTTTCTCCGGGGGTCAGGAGCCGCGCCTCTGCTCCTGATCATCTTCAACGCCTCGAATCCGAATCTCTCCAGCGATTTTGGTAACACCATCACCATGGGGAACACCGCCGGCTACGATGACACCGTTCTGCTACACGAAATGGGTCACTACGTCACCCATAATTTCTCGGCGAGCAACAGCCCGGATGGAACACACCATTTGAGCGACTGCAACCAGGACATCAGGCTGGCATTCGACGAAGGAAACGCCACAGCCTGGGGACTTTCAGTGCGCCGCCACTTCAACCTTCCCCACAGCAACCTCTACGTGCGGACCACCGGTCTCCCTGGCCCGGGTAATCTGTGGTTCTCCTTCGACGCCGAGACGCAGGAACCGTTTGTCTGCTTCGGCGCCACCAGCGAAACGACGGTCTTAGCGGCGCTCTGGGACTTGATGGATGGGTCAGCGACGACCGATAATACCCCGGGAGTTGAGGAGCCCTGGGATCTGCTACAGGACCAGGACGCGGCATATTGGAAGGTGATGACACAGTACATCCCGAGCGCAGCGAACATCAGTCTCGAAGACTTTTGGGATGGCTGGTTCTCGCCTACGATCGCCAACGGGAACTACCCGGCGATGGTCTCGATCTTCCGCAAGATAGGTGTCGAGTATTTCCCTGATTCCTATGAGCCCAACGACTTTATGAGCGAAGCGAAGGTCATCGTTCCCGGCCCTTATCTCCTGCACCAGACCTATTTCGCCGATCGGAACAACGACCTGCTCGGCGAGCCCGACACGGACTTCTTCGCGTTCGACGCCGTGGGCGGGACTAGCTACACGATCGAGACACTCAACCTCCTGTCGGACGCCAATACAGCTCTGGATCTCCTGGCTTCCGATGGAGTCACTGTGCTGGCAAGCAACGATAACCGCAGCGTCAACGACGCGTCTTCACTGATCTTGTACACGCCACCATCCTCGGGGAGGCTCTATGTGCGCTCCTACCACGCGCCGGACTATGGGATCTATGGTTCGTACGATCTGAGGCTCCATGTCAACGGCCCCGTGTTCGACAACGACCAGGACGGGTACACGAGCGACGTTGACTGCAACGATGCGAACCCGGCAGTTCATCCTGGAGCAACCGAGGTCTGCAACGGTATCGACGACAACTGCAACGGACTGGTTGATGACGGCCTGCAGATCTTTCCCTTCTATCTGGATGCCGACGGGGATGGCTACGGGAACTCGACAGTCATCGCCCAGCGATGCGGTCCGATTCTCCCGGGTTACGTGGCTACCGGTGGCGACTGCGACGACGCGAACGCGACAATCTGGGCGACGCCCTCGGAGGTCCAGGGTAATCAGTTCACTGATGCCGTCACGCTGATCTGGTCCGTGCCGTTAGTGCCGGGAGCCACGACGGACCTCTATAATGTGGTGCGATCCGGGACGGCTTCCGATTTTGTACAGGCTGCGACCTGCATTGTATCTGGGCTCGCAGGCACCTCGCTCACCGACCCTGTGGCACCTTCGCCCGGACTTGGGTTCTTCTATCTCATCGGTGCTCAAGACGCATGTCCTGTTGGGCAGGGGCCGCTCGGGACCCAATCGAGCGGATTGCCGACCGCGGGGCGCAGCTGTCCATAATGACCTCGCGCCTCGATCTCCTTGACTCCTGTAGTGGTCCACCGAGACTTGATGGGGCATTTCGGTGAGATTCCGATCCTTGGCATGGGCAGCCTCCCGAGGAGAAGCAGCGCCGACGGGCGGGCCATAGGATAACCGGTGGCAGGCGCGGGTCTTCGAAGCCGGGTGCCGGTCCGCAAGATTGGTTGGACCACTACACCAGACGCACCTGTGCCGCGCGAACTGCGACCATCCGTGATTGTGATGAACGAGTTCAGGCCGCGCGAGTGTAGCGATGATGCAGGCCGCCGACGTGGGGTACGGCCACGACGGCACCGTGAATAGCTTCCGGCTCATCTCCTGGCATGTCTCTCGCTCCCGGTTGAGCCGCAAGTCTAATTCTCAATCCGGACTCGGTTCATGGGGGACAGGTCAACGACACTCATCCTCGTTGGTTCCCTATACTAGGCTATGGCATCTCTGTTATAGAATACGAGCGCGTTGTGTTAAGTTCCACTCCGGTTTCGTGGGTAGGCGTGACCAGCACCGATGAGCGAACGTGATACGGAACACTCTCCTCGCATCGCTGCCTGGGCGCCTGCCATCCCAGCGCTGATCGCAGCCTTATTTGCAATTCCAGGACTGCAGCTACCATTTCTCGCCGATGATTGGGCTGATTTGGCATATGTTGTCCATAGTCCCATATTTCGACGTACACCGTTTGGATATTTTCGACCCCTTTCGCAGGCTACCTACTGGCTCGACTTTAAACTGTGGGGGCTGGCTCCTGGCGTGTCTCATCTAGTCAATCTCATTTTAGCATCCGCGGTCACGGCGTTGGTCGTGATTCTGGTCCGACGATATGTTCAGAACGCATCTCTAGCAATCGCAACCGGAGTAATTTTCGCTCTCCATCCATATCATATTGAGAATACTGCCTGGATCGCCGCTCGCCCCGAGGCACTCTACTGTCTTCTCTTCCTCTGCGCAGCCCTAACCTACGACCGATGGCGTACTACGCTGCGCGGTGTTCCGATCGTTACACTTATGCTTTTTGAGGCCGCCCTCCTAGCGAAGGAGACAGCAGTAACGCTTCCAGCATTCCTGCTTATCCTCGGCTGCTTCGATCAGAGAAGGCGACCTACTTTCGCGGAGGTGACGCGAGGCCACATGTCTCTTTGGGGGTTGGCCCTTGGCCACTTTCTCATCTTAAGATCAAAAGCCCTGGGCGGACCTGGTCTTGACGTGTTCAGCAACGTTGGCATTCGCTGGCTGAAAAACGTATTGGCCTTTGGAGTTGCGTCCGTTGTTCCGGCCCATACCGAGTCGATTGAAGCCCGGCCGGTCTTCTGGGGGATCGCATCGATTCTTGCTGTTGGCATCCTGCTGTTCGCGGCCTACAAGAATTCAGGAGAGATACCTCGCACCGCCTGGATTGCCCTTCCCGTGTTTTTAGCTCTGTTAGGTCCGTCAGTCGTCTCCTTCCAATCCCGCTATTTTCTTCTCCCAAGTGCCGCCTCGTCTCTGGCCCTGGCAGCCTTGTTGCGCGCGACAGGATCACACGCCCGTGCCATCATCCTTGGCTTTTCGATACCGTGTTGGCTATTCTTCTCAGCCGAGCAATGGGTTAGCTGGATTGAGGCTGGACACGTCAGTACGCGACTTATTAGTGCTCTTGTCGAAATAAGCCGCCGGCCTGGCGTCCATGAAATTGTTGTAGCTAACATGCCTCATCGAGTCCATGGTGCACCCGTCAATGCGGATTTCGATGCAGCAGTCTCACTCTCCGGCGGTGGGACCGTAATCGTACGGAAAGCCACTGCAATCGATATCCCTCGACCGTACGCTGATGGTCTGGACGGCTCTCTCGAAACCGCTATCCGCTACCCGCCACCTTTTGCTGAGATCAAGCTCAGAACTCCTGAAGGCCGGTTCTCAAGATACGTTTGGCCGTTCCGTATGCAACAGTCCGAGCGCATCGACACCGAATGGGCAACAATCTTCTTCGATAGGCCAGACATTGTTACAATTCGGATTACACCTGCGGCTGAGCGCGGACGTACCGCTTATGTCTGGACTCGTCAGGGCCTCCCGAATGCTTCCGGTATGCTAGCCCCTTCGGCAGTAGTCCCACACTATTACAGACGCTTGTAGCTAATCTTTCTTCGGCCCCAATGATGCGCAGTTCCATGTATTGACGGGATCACAGATGCACAACTCCTTCGTTGCACCGCCAGTGTCGTAACGAGTTTCGTTGAGAGCGCAGGTCGTGCCAAGGGTGGCCCCAATGATCTTCAATCCAGCGCCAAAGCTATCCAACAGCAGTCGATCAAGGGGTGCGATGGTCGCAGTAACCGAGGGATCGACAGACATGTCGGTCCCAGGTGCCTCTAGAATATTGTCATAATATATTGAACAGTTAGATGAAGAACATCCCGGTGACCGACTCCCTACCGCCGCGAAATGTTTTGCAGCGCTTGTCCAGCCACTGCCTAGCGCCACCTCTCGATAACGAGGATTGCTGAGTTTTACCGAAATATAGGGAGTATCCATATAAATATAGTTGATTGAGTCTCCAGCGAAATAGGTCGCGGGGAGGTTCACACTAAACACAGGATTTATTATCTCAACGACTCTGGGATAGGTGCCTATGTAGGGTTGATCAGTTTGCAGAATACCATAGCTATGATGATAGGGCCCTGCGTCTGGGCGATATATGATGCAGGTATCATCTTCACTATACAGCGACCCTGTATTCCCCTCGATGTCCATGCAAGAGAAGTTCTCGCCCTCCTCCTGAATCCCCGCTTCGTTCGGACAGAAATAGGTGTTTCCTGAGGAGATTACGGTTGTCTTTGTGGCATCGACTGAGGTGCCTCCAAAGATTTGCAGACCCATACCTCCATGGATGCAGTGATTATCCTCGACATTGTTGTGGACGAGTTGTATTACAGTGCCACTTCCACCATCCCCAACCCAAAGCTCGATTTGACAATCGTTTGGGCCAAGAGCCCCCGGGTCGCGTGAGCCTCCGAGTCTGTTGTTGGATACCATGACATTATGCGTGCGCGTCCCACCACCGACGTTCACGGCGATGCTGCAGCCAGCGGCACTGTTACTATTGTTGGTGACGATATTGTTGGTGACCCAAATGTTGTCGAGGTCGATGACTCCGTAGGGAAATGTCGGATTGCCGACGAAGATGTGTGGAGTAATAATGCCTGAGACGCGAACCCCATCCGCCATGATCTGAATGCCACCAATTCTAGTTGCGCCATCGCCTTGGAGCCAGACGTACGGTTTGGTGATGTTATCGCCAGCGCCCACGCTGAGTTCAGTACCACTGCTTCGGAGTTTGATGACATAGGGTTTTGTGTACGAAGAGTCGGTGATCGCGCTGAGAGCGCCGCCCAGAGAACTGAACACACTCCTTCCGTTGGAGGTTGAAGCACTGCCTCCGAAGGTCGTCTCGACGTATAGTACCGTCGCGGAGTTCCAATCCACGGTCCTATAGGTGGTGCCAGAGTTGGGCGAGAAGCGGGGTAGGAGATCTTTCGAAAACTCAAGAACCCTGCTGTTAGAAACTAGTTTGCTTTGTATCGTACCGTCCGTTCCTGAGAACTGGATAGTGCCATCGGGAGCAAGCTGGTTCGTCGGGATGATTCCGGTACTGTTGGCCGCCTGTTGCAAGCCACCCACACTATAACACTTACAGTCGATCGTCGTAGCGGAGGCAGGGGCTGCAGCGAACTGCGCAGAAGGAGAACTACAGTGACGGATCTTGGAATACCCCTCGCTGGCCTTGGCATAGTATGCCGACCAAGAGGTCGCCCCAGACGGAATCGATGGTCTGGTCACTGTGATTAGATTTGTCGTTCCACTGCTAGGGGTGAGC
>WNFM01206086.1_pt1 | contig 13310 bp, 10 predicted proteins | sample 5400271 | NCBI WGS metagenome assembly WNFM01 (sample SAMN13153352, study PRJNA577476) | soil metagenome | isolation source: 60 cm saprolite on Douglas fir-dominated hillslope | place: USA:California | collected 2013-09-17 | reverse complement strand
GCCGACAACTACCTCGGGCTGTACGCGGGCTGGGAGGGAGTCGGCCTCGCCTCCTACCTGCTGATCGGGTTCTGGCAGTTCAGGCCCGCCGCCGCGGTCGCCGCCAAGAAGGCCTTCATCGCCAACCGCGTCGGCGACGCCGGGCTGTCGCTGGCGATCATGCTGATGTTCGCGACCTTCGGCACAGTGACGTTCACCGGCGTGTTCCACGCGGTGGGCGGCGCCAGCAGCGGCGTGACGACCGCGCTCGGGCTGCTGCTCCTGCTCGGCGCCTGCGGCAAGTCCGCCCAGCTGCCACTGCAGTCCTGGCTGCTGGACGCGATGGAAGGCCCGACCCCGGTGTCGGCGCTGATCCACGCGGCGACCATGGTCACCGCGGGCGTGTACCTGATCGTGCGGTCCAACCCGATCTTCAACCTGACGCCGGACGCGAAGCTGGCCGTCACCATCGTCGGCGCCGCCACGCTGCTGTGGGGCGCGATCATCGGCTGCGCCAAGGACGACATCAAGAAGGTGCTGGCCGGGTCCACGATGAGCCAGATCGGCTACATGATGCTCGCGGCCGGGCTCGGGCCCGCCGGGTACGCATTCGCGATCGCGCACCTGCTGGCCCACGGCTTCTTCAAGGCCGGGCTCTTCCTCGGCGCGGGCTCGGTGAAGCACGAGATGGACGACGAGGTGGACATGCGCCGCTTCGGCGGCCTGGCCAAGATCATGCCGATCACCTTCGTCACGTTCGGAATCGGGTACCTCGCGATCATCGGCGTCCCGCCGTTCTCCGGCTTCTTCACCAAGGACCCGATCATCGAGGCCGCGTTCGACAAGGGCGGCACCTCGGGGGCCCTCCTCGGCACGGCGGCACTGATCGGCGCGGGCATCACCGCGTTCTACATGACCCGGGTCATGTTCATGACCTTCGCCGGCGAGCGCCGCTGGGATGAGAAGGTCCACCCGCACGAGGCGCCGCCGGTGATGACATCGCCGATGATCGTGCTGGCCGTCGGCTCGCTCGCGGCCGGGGGGCTGCTGATCGTCGACAACCGGCTGGTGAACTTCCTGGCCCCGGTGGTCGGCTCGCCCCCGACCTCGCACGGCATCTTCACCCCGGTCAGCGGCGGCACGCTCGCGCTCGTGGTGGTCGGGGCCGCGATCGCCTGGGCCATGTACGGGCGCCGCGAGGTCCCGGTCACCGCGCCGGCCGGCGGGCCGCTCACGGTGGCGGCGCGCAAGGACCTGTACGGCGACGCGATCAACGAGTCGGTGCTGATGCGGCCGGGCCAGTGGCTCACCAGGCTCTCGGTGTACTTCGACAACCGAGGCCTCGATGGCCTGGTGAACACGCTGGCCGCCACCCTGGGCGGCACGTCAGGGCGGGTGCGCAGGCTCGAGAACGGGTTCGTCCGCTCCTATGCGCTTTTGATGTTCTTTGGCGCGGCGCTGCTCGTGGGCGCGCTGCTTCTGGTGAGGCTATAGATGAGCACGTTTCCCTGGCTGACCGTCGCAGGCGCGATCCCGCTGGCGGGTGCCGTCGTGGTCGCCCTGACGCCAGGCCAGTCCGCGCCGGGCGGCGCGGCGGACCGCCGCGCCCGCGACCGGCTCGTGAAGCAGATCACGCTGCTGTTCACGCTGGCCACGCTGGGGTGGACGATTGCGATGGCGACGCAATTCGACACCAGCGGGCCCACGTTCCAGTTCACCCAGACCTACCAGTGGATCCCGCAGTTCGGCGTGCACTACGCAGTCGGCGCGGACGGGATCGCGCTCGTCCTGCTCCTGATGACCGTGGTCCTGATGCCGGTGGTCGTGCTGGCCTCCTGGAACGACGCCGAGGGCGAGTCGGGCCCGGCCGGCGGGCCGCCCCCCCGGCGCAGCGTGAAGACCTACTTCGCGCTGATGCTCGTGCTCGAGACCATGATGATCGGGGTCTTCGCCGCCACCGACGTGTTCCTGTTCTACGTGTTCTTCGAGGCCATGCTGATCCCGATGTACTTCATGATCGGGAGCTACGGCGTCGGCCAGCGGCAGTACGCGGCGGTCAAGTTCCTGCTGTACAGCCTGCTCGGCGGGCTGCTGATGCTGGTCGCCGTGATCGCGCTGTACGTCTACTCGGCCCACGCCGGGCACCCGGGCACGTTCCTGTTCAGCCAGCTGGTGCACATCTCGCTGAGCCCGGGCACGCAGAAGTGGCTGTTCCTGGGCTTCTTCGTGGCGTTCGCGATCAAGGCACCGCTGTGGCCGTTCCACACCTGGCTGCCCGACGCGGCCGCCTCCGCCCAGCCCGGGGCTGCGGTGCTGCTCGTCGGGGTGCTGGACAAAGTCGGCACGTTCGGGCTGATCCGCTACTGCCTGGAGCTGTTCCCGTCCGCATCGCACTACTTCACCCCCCTGGTCATCGTGCTCGCGGTAATCGGGATCCTCTACGCCGCCATCGTGGCGATCGGCCAGCGGGACCTGAAGCGGCTGATCGCCTACACCTCGGTGTCCCACATGGGCCTGATCACGCTGGGCATCTTCGCGATGACCAGCGAGGGCCAGGCGGGCGGCGTGCTCTACATGGTGAACCACGGGTTCGCTACGGGGGCGCTGTTCCTGATCGCCGGATTCATGATCGCGCGGCGGCGCTCGCAGCTGATCGCCGACTACGGCGGCGTGCAGAAGGTCGCGCCCGTACTCGCCGGGCTGTTCCTGATTGCGGGTCTCGCGGGCCTGGCGCTGCCCGGCCTGTCCACGTTCGTCAGCGAGTTCCTGGTCTTGATCGGCACCTTCACCCGGTACGAGGCGGCCGCGGTCCTGGCCACGGTGGGTATCGTCCTGGCCGCGATCTACATCCTGTGGATGTACCAGCGCACGATGACCGGGCCGGTGCGCGATGAGGTCGCATCGATGCCGGACCTGGGGGCACGCGAGCTGTGGGCCGTGGGCCCGCTGATCGCGCTGGTCATAGCTCTCGGCGTGTATCCGAAGCCGGTGCTCGACATCATCAATCCCGCGGTCCACCAGACCCTGGTGCAGGTGCACTCGACCGACCCGGTGCCTCCCCATCCCGGCACGCAATCCTCCGTTACGCAGTCTTCCGGCCTTCAAGCCCACTTTGGCTCCGTGTCCGCATCCACGCAGAGGAGTGCCCCGTGATCGGGACGCTGGCCGTGGCTCCGACCATCCCCGCGCCGCACATCGAGTACAGCCAGCTCGCACCGATGCTGGTGGTGTTCGGCGCCGCCGTCGCCGGGGTGCTGGTGGAGGCGTTCGCCCCGCGGGCGCTGCGGCGGCCGATCCACCTCGTGCTGACGCTCGGCGGCCTCGCCGCCGCGTTCGTGCTGACGATCGTGGTCGCCGCCTCGAACTCGATCTTCAAGGGCGGCAGTCCCGGCCACATCGCCGCGATGGGCGCGGTCGCCGTGGACCGGCCCACCCTGTTCATCCAGGGCACGATCCTGGTGCTGGCATTCATCAGCATGCTGCTCATCGCCGAGTCCTCGCACGAGGTGAGCCCGTTCGCCGCGCAGGCGGCGGCGGTGCCGGGCAGCGCCGAGGAGCGCGAGGGCCTGGAGGCCGGCATCGCGCACACCGAGGTGTACCCGCTGGCCCTGTTCGCGATCGGCGGCATGCTGCTGTTCCCCGCGTCGAACGACCTGCTCACGATGTTCGTCGCGCTCGAGGTGCTCTCGCTGCCGCTGTACCTGCTCTGCGGCCTCGCCCGGCGGCGCCGGCTGCTGTCGCAGGAAGCCGCCATGAAGTACTTCCTGCTCGGCGCCTTCTCGTCGGCGTTCTTCCTGTTCGGCGTGGCGATGCTGTACGGCTACGCGGGCTCGGTGCGGCTGTCGGACATCGCGGCGGCCGCCTCGTCCGATACCGGCAGCCTCACGCTGCTGTACGCCGGGATCGCGCTGCTCGGCCTCGGCCTGTTCTTCAAGATCGGCGCGGTGCCGTTCCAGAGCTGGAAGCCGGACGTGTACCAGGGCTCGCCCACGCCGGTGACCGCGCTGATGGCCTCCTGCACGCTGGTGTCGGCGTTCGGCGCCCTGCTGCGGGTCTTCTACGTGGCGTTCGGGCAGCTGACCTGGAGCTGGCGGCCGGCGATGTGGGGCGTGGCCATCGTCACCATGCTGGTCGGCTCGATCGTCGCGATCACCCAGACCGACGTGAAGCGGCTGCTCGCCTATTCCTCGATTGCCCAGGCCGGGTACGTCCTGACCGGCGTGGTCGCGGCGACCACGGCCGGCCTGTCCAGCAGCCTGTTCTACCTGGCGACGTACGGAGTGACGGTCATCGGCGCGTTCGCCGTGGCGACGCTGGTCCGCGACCAGGCCGGCGAGGCGCTGCACCTGTCCCGCTGGGCGGGGCTCGGCAAGCGGTCTCCGCTCGTGGCCGGGACCTTCGCTTTCTTCCTGATCGCCTTCGCAGGCATCCCGCTGACCAGCGGCTTTACCGGGAAGTTCGCGGTCTTCCAGGCCGCCATCGGCGGCGGGGCGCTGCCGCTGGTCGTCGTGGGGGTGATCAGCAGCGCGATCCTGGCGTTCCCGTACGTCCGGGTGATCGTCCTGATGTTCTTCAGCGACCCGGCACCGGGGGGGCCGGTGGTGGTCCGGCCGAGCCTGTTCACCAGCTCGGCCGTGGCCGTCGGGGCGGTCGTTACCCTGGTGCTCGGCATCCTGCCCCAGCCGCTGCTCAGCCTGGCCAACCACGCGGCCACCCAGCTCTTTGTCCGCTGACCGCCGTCGGGCGTCGAGCCGGTTGTGTTCGCGCTCGGCGCTGCGGGCATACCTGGGATTACCCTGCCTTGGACATAACGTGGAGTTGCCTTGCACTGTCACCGCTGACGGCTGGTTCGCGGGCAGTGCCGGGGCACCACTGAGGGAGCCCGAGTGAGCACCGTAGTCACCGTGGAGCTACCGGACGCCGCGCTGGCGGCCGATGTCGTCGACGGCCTGGCGCGGGTCGAGGACGGCCTGCGACAGGCCGCTCACGCCCAGAACGAGCTTCTGGCGCAGGCGGCCTCCTACGGGGTCGATGCTGGCGGCAAGCGGTTCCGGGCCACTCTCGTGCTGCTGGCCGCCCAGTTCGGCAACCCGGGGGACGAGCGGATCGTGCCTGCCGCGGTGGCGATCGAGCTGACCCACCTGGCGACGCTCTATCACGATGACGTGATGGATGAGGCCGACGTCCGCCGGGGCCTGCCGAGCGCAAATGCACGCTGGGACAACTCGGTCGCGATCCTGACCGGCGACTTCCTGTTCGCCAGGGCGTCGCGGATTCTCGCCGACCTGGGCGAGGAGGCCATCAGGATCCAGGCGGAGACTTTCGCGCGCCTGGTGGCCGGGCAGATCGCCGAGACCATCGGCCCGCGGCCTGGAGAGGACCCGCTGGAGCACTATCTGAGCGTGATTACGGAGAAGACGGCGTCACTGATCGCGACGTCGGGCCAGTTCGGCGCGATGTTCTCCGATGCTCCGCACGGGGTGGCGGCCAGGATCGCCGCGGCCTGCCAGGCGATCGGCGTCGCCTGGCAGCTGTCCGATGACATTCTGGACGTGGCGAGCGAATCCGCGCAGTCGGGCAAGACCCCGGGGACGGACCTGCGGGAAGGCGTGCTGACCCTGCCGATGCTGCACGCGTTGCGGTCGGCGGGTCCTGGCGACACCCGGCTCGTGGAACTGCTCCGCTGCGGCGAGCTGACCGATCCGGAGCTGCACGCGGAGGCGCTCGCGCTGCTGCGGGCCCATCCGGCGATGGAGATGGCGCGCTCGGACACGCGGCGGTGGGCCGCGACGGCCAGGAACGAGATCCTGGCCCTGCCTGACGTGCCCGCGCGGGCCGCGTTCGAGGCCCTCTGCGAGTTCGTGGTAGAGCGCACTGGGTAGCGCTCGGGACTCGGCCGGGTCGCTCGCTGGCAGGCCGGGCAGCTACCCGGCAGGGGGAACAGTGCCCAAAGACCCTGCCGCGCCAGTGCGCCGAGTATCCCGCCACCCCGATCACAGCAAGCCTGGACCAGGGGATTTGCTGCAACCTCAGCCGCCGCCGCGGCGTCCGTTGGTGCGTGTCTTCCACCTCGACAAAGGTGTGAGTTGGTGGCGACCGTCGGTGTCAGACTGAGATGCCAGGGAAACGCCCTGCGATCACGGACACAGGGGGCACGATGACCATCCAGCCCGAGTTCGGCGAGGAAGAGCGCATGAGGCAGCAGTCCGAGCGCCTCAGGGAGCAGTCCGAGGGTGTCCTGCCGCAAGATCGCGAGGAAGCGCCCGAGCGCGAGATAATGGAGCACGACCGCGAGGATCGAGAGGTGGAGTACCTCGATCCGGAAAGCCACGAGGCGCATGCCCCCGGCCAGGTCTGTGCACGGTGCGGAGCGGTCATCACCGCGGGCCAGGATGCTCGACTGCGAGCAGACGGCCGCTGGGTACACGAGGTGTGTCCCGTGGATCTCGGCGAGCTGCCGGAAGAGAGCACGGCTCCGCCGGGCAGCGGGTGACATAGCGATGAGCACTGCGCCGGCGCCGAGCGCCACCGACCTGCCCGACCGCCAGGCAGGCGCGGTCATCCATACCGAGGACCTGACCAAGGTGTATCCGGGGACCGACTTCGCCGCGGTCGACCGGCTCAACCTCGACGTCCGGGCGGGCGAGATCTTCGGCTTGCTGGGACCCAACGGCGCGGGCAAGACGACGACCGCGGGCATGCTGACCACGCGCGTGGTGCCGACCTCCGGGCGGGCGCTGCTCGGGGGCGTCGACGTCGCGGCGAAGCCGGCGCTGGCCAAGCAGCTCAGCGGGATCGTCTCGCAGCAGAACACCCTCGACCGCCAGCTCACCGTGTGGGAGAACCTGTACTTTCACGGCCGGCTATTCGGCATCGGGGCGAAGGCGTCCCGGCGGATCGCCGACGAGCTGCTGGAACAGTTCCAGCTCTCGAAATGGGCCAGGGCGTCGGTGTACGCGCTGTCCGGCGGGATGGCGCAGCGGCTCATGGTGGCCCGGGCCATCTTCCACCGCCCCTCGGTGCTGTTCCTGGACGAGCCGACGGCCGGGCTGGACCCGCAGAGCCGGCTCGCGTTGTGGGATCTGCTCGGTGAACTGCACCGGCAGGGGCAGACCATCCTGCTCACGACCCACTACATGGAAGAGGCCGACCGGCTCTGCGAGCGGGTGGCGATCATGGATCACGGCAAGATCCTCGCGCTGGACACGCCGGCCGCGCTCAAGCAGAGCATCGGCGCCGACACGGTCGTCACCGTGAAGGCGACCGGCGATCCCGCCCGGCTCGCGGAGGTGCTCGCCCGCGTCGTGGGCGGGGTCACCCGCACCCGCATCGTGGACGGCGGCCTGGAACTGCATGTGCAGGGCCACGAGCGGCTGGTCCCCCGGATCGCCTCGGCGGCGGAGGGCGGCGGCTTCGACCTCATCGACCTGTCGGTCTCCGAGCCCAGCCTGGAGACGGTGTTCATCAACCTCACCGGCAAGGAGCTGCGGGACTGATGGCCGTTCCCACGACGTCGCAGGCGCCGGCCCTGGAGAGGACGCTGATCGGCGGCGGCCCCACCCGCTCGGTGGCCGCCGCCAGCTGGACCGCGCTGGGCGCGCTGCTGCTGCGTGACCTGGTGGTGCTGCGCAAGCACCTCTGGGAGTTCGTGCTGCGCACGATCATCCAGCCGTTCCTGCTGTGCTTCGTCTTCCTGTACGTGTTCCCGAAGATCGGGCAGGGCATCGGCGGCGGAGGCGGCCCGGCGGCGGAGTCCGCCTTCGCGACCGTGCTGGTTCCTGGCGTGGTCGGGATCTCGGTCATGTTCCAGGGCGTGCAGTCGATTGCCCTGGCCATGGCGCAGGAGTTCGGCTTCACCCGCGAGATCGAGGACCGCGTGCAGGCGCCCTGCCCGATATGGCTGGTCGCCGCGGCCAAGGTCCTGTCCGGCGCGGCTCAGGGAGTACTGTCCGCGATCATCGTGCTGCCCATGGCGTCGGTCGTGCACGCGGCCGGGGTGCACGCCCAGCTGTCGCTGCACTGGTGGATCATCCTGACGTTCGTGCCGCTGGCCTGCATCGCGATGGCCGGACTCGGGCTCATCCTGGGCACCAGCTTCGAGCCACGCAACATCGGGCTGATGTTCGGCTTCATCATCCTGCCGATCACCTTCCTCGGCGGCACCTACTACTCGTGGACCAGGCTCGCCCCGGTGTCCGTGGGCGGCTGGCACTGGTTGCAGACGATCGTCCTGGTCAACCCCCTCATCTACGTGAACGAGGGGATGCGGGCCGCGTTCACCGAGGCACCGCACCTGCACTTGTACGTCATCTACCCGGTCATGCTCGGGTTCGCCGTCGCGTTCCTGGCCATCGGGCTGCGCAACTTCCGGCGCCGCGTGCTCTCGTAGCCTCCCCGGGGCAGGGGTCACCGCCGATCGCGCACCGCCCGGGCCAGGTCGGCCAGAACGTCGGCGGTGACATCCCAGCCCAGGCAGGCGTCGGTGATGCTCTGCCCGTAGGTCAGCGTGCCCGGGTCGGCCAGGTCCTGGCGGCCAGGGACCATGAAGCTCTCGATCATCACGCCCGCAATCCCGCGCTGCCCGTCCCCGATCTGGGCGGCGAGCTCCCGCGCCACCACGGATTGTCGGCCGTGGTCCTTGCGGCTGTTGCCGTGGCTGGCGTCGACCATCACGGTGGGCGGCATGCCGGCCTGCTGCACGGCCGCGAGCGCCGCGGCGACGTGCTCGGACTGGTAGTTCGGCCCGTCGGTACCGCCGCGCAGGATCACGTGCACGTCGGGGTTGCCGGTGGTGGTGACCACCGACGCGCGGCCCGAGGCGTCCAGGCCGAAGAACACGTGTGACCCGTGCGCGGCCCGGCAGGCCTCCACAGCGACCTTGACGCTCCCGTTGGTGCCGTTCTTGAACCCCACCGGCATGGACAGCCCGGAGGCGAGCTGCCGGTGGACCTGGCTTTCCGTCGTGCGGGCGCCGATCGCACCCCAGCTGACGGCGTCGGCGATGTACTGCGGTGAGTTCGGGTCCAGGAACTCGCACCCGACCGGAAGGCCAAGATCCAGCACGTCGAGCAGGAGACGGCGCGCGGTGCGCAGCCCGCGGTGCACGTCGTGGCTGCCGTCCAGGCCCGGGTCGTTGATCAGGCCCTTCCACCCGACCGTGCTCCGCGGCTTCTCGAAGTACACCCGCATCACCACGCACAGCTCATCGGCCAGCTCGGCCGCGGTCTTGGCCAGGCGGACCGCGTAGTCGACCGCAGCGTCGACGTCGTGCACCGAGCACGGGCCGACGATGACGAGCAGCCGGTCGTCGTCTCCGGCCAGGATGCGGCGCACCGCGTCGCGCGAGCTGCGGACCGTGGCGGCCCGGGACTCGCCCAGCGGCAGCTCGGCCAGCAGCTCATTCGGCGCAATCAGCGGCTGGAAGCCAGCAACGTGCAGGTCGCTGGTGGCGGGCGGTTGGTTCACGGCTGTACCCTTCCGGCGGCCAGCCGCAGCGTCCCAGGCCAGCCGCCTAGATGACGAAAGGCAGAGACGGTGCGTCTCTGCCTGGCTGGCTCTGGATGGACCGTCGGTCAGCGCGCTTCGCTGCCGGCTCCACCCAGAGCCAGTCGAAAGCGCCAATACCAACGGGACATGGCAAGGAATCATACACGGTCGGGGCGGGTGACCGCGAAGAGGACATACCCGTAGCTGAGCCTCGTGACCGCGGGGTGCCGGGCGAGCCAGGAGCGCACAACCGTGGCCGGGAGCTCGATGCTCAGCACGGCGGCCAGATCCGCGCGGCCGGCGAAGCGCCCCTGTGACCTGACCTCGTGCCTGGTGGCCCCCCGTTCCCGCCACCATGCGTCGATGGCACGAGCCGTGTCCTGGGGCGCTGCCGTCGACGCCGCGGCGAGCAGGTCGGCGAACTGGCCCCAGAGGTAGTCGTTGTCGACGACGACCAGGCTGCCGCCCGGTCTCAGCACGCGCAGGACCTCGGCGAGCCCCGCGTCGCCCGGGGCGCTGCCTGCCTGGCCCTGGCCGAGGATGCCGGGGGTGAGGAAGTAGGCGAACCTGGCGTGCACCACGTCGACGGAGCGGTCGGCGAGGGGCAGGTGCTCCGCGGACCCCGGCATCACCTCGGCCCCGGGCAGGCCGCGGATCCGGGCCGCCGCCCTCGCGCGCAGCGCCGGATCAGGCTCGATGCCGATGACCCGGGTGGCGTCTTTGGCGTAGCCGGCCAGCCAGAACCCGGTTCCGCAGCCCAGGTCGACGATCCTGCGGCCGTTCCACGGCGCCAGGTTGCGCATCGCGGCGAGCACGTGGCCGTCGGGGTCGAGCGCTCGGTTCTCCATCTCGTAGACGTCGGGATGCCCCCCGATGTTGGGCGCAAAGCGCCAATCGGGGAACGCGCTCCGGCCGTCGGTCGTCCCGGCCCGGCCGTCGACTTGCGCGCTCAAGAGCGGCGGGGCGTGGGGATCTGCTCGTCGGGCGTGCCCCAGGACGGGTATGGCCTGGAGGCCGGTATGACGGCTGTCACGCCGGGGTTCAGCTCCCTGTTGATCACCTCGGCCGCGGCCTGGACGGTGTCGATCCCGTACGTCATGGTCGGATTGTCCCACGTCAGGACGACGATCATGTAGTTGCGCCCGTGGCCGGAGAAGCTCCCGATGCTGTTGATACGCCAGGCGTGCGCTGGCTGGGGCAGCCAGCCGTTCTTGACGTGGACGGTCACGTTGGCGGGGGCGCCGGCCGGGACGCCCCAGCGTTCGGAGGGAATGACATGAGCCATCAGGTTCAGGACGTAACTGCATGAGGCGGCGCTGAGAACGGAGTTCTTGCTCGTCAGCAGCTCAAGCAACGTCAGCTCGTCGTGCGCGGTGATCTGGGTCAGGCCCCAGTATCCGCCGGGACCCAGCTGCGTCTCCCGCATCCCCGCCAGGTTGAGGAAGCGCTGCAGGTCGAAGCGGCCAGTTTCCGCCCACAACTTCGACGCGGCGTCATTGTCGGAAATGGTGATCATCTTGGTGGCGAGCGCCCGCTGGGCCGCCGTCAGCCGGCCGTTCTGCCTCCGGAGCAGCGCGCTGAGGATCGTCACCTTCACCACGCTGGCCGAGTCGATGTGCCAGTGGGGGTGCAGCTTGCAGGTGACGCCGGTGACCCGGTCGTCCACCGTCAGGCCGACCGCTGAGGAGCGCCTGCTCAGCGCAGACAGGATGTCGCTGGATAGCCGCGCGGCGAGCGCCGGGTGCCTGGCCGACTGGCAGATGCTTGGCGCCGCCGCGCTCTCCCCGCCCGCCTGGGCGCCTGCAGGCCCGGCCACGCACAGGGCCGTTACCAGCCCCAGAGCCATGACCATTCCGCAGGCCAGCCTGGCCTCGCGCAGCATGTGCCTGCCGTCCTTAGCCATCCGTTCTCCCGGCTGCTCGTCCCTGATACACCATCCTTGAGACGATCGCCGGAGCCATTAGGTTGGCAGGAGTTCAGCAACCGGCGGGCGTGGCCTTCAGGTAGATCCACGAGGGTCCCGGCCGCCGCAGGCACGGCCACGCCCGGCGCTGGTCTTGGCCTGGCGTCAGAATGCAGGGTTTGGTCCTGGTTCGGGCCGACACGCCCGGCCCGGGCGAGCCCGGGCTCAGGCTGGGGCGCCGCCGCGACCCGCGCCGCCGCGGAACCGGGACACGCCCTCGACCACGCCGGGCCCGGCGAGCACGGCCATGCCGTGACGGAACTCGTTGGCCATCGCGTCGTCATGGGTGAGCGACAGTCCCTCGAGCGCCGACTGCCGGTCGCTGCGCAGGCAGGCCTGCGGCAGCGCGGCGATGTCCCGGGCCAGCTGCTCGGCCGCGGCCCGGGCGCTGCCGTTCGGCACAACCTGGTTGACCAGGCCCATCTGGAGGGCCTCAGCGGCGGGCACGGCGCGCCCGGTGAGGATCATGTCCAGAGCCCGGCCTAGCCCGACCACGTGCGGCAGCCGGACCGTGCCGCCGTCGATCAGCGGCACTCCCCAACGGCGGCAGAACACGCCCAGCACGGCGTCCTCCTGCGCCACCCGCAGGTCGCACCAGAGCGCCAGCTCCAGGCCGCCGGCCACGGCATGGCCGCAGATCGCCGCGATGACCGGCTTGGACAGGCGCATCCTCGTGGGACCCATCGGCGCGTTGCCGTCGGGATCGGTTCGGTTGCCATCCGGGCTACCTATGGCCTTGAGGTCGGCGCCGGCGCAGAACGTGCCGCCCTCCCCGAACAGCACGGCGACGGAGGCGTCGGGGTCCGAATCGAAGTCGCTGAACGCCTCCGCGAGCGCGGCGGCGGTAGGCCCGTCCACGGCGTTGCGCACCTCGGGACGGTCCAGGACGACGGTGGTGACGGGCCCCTTCGGCTCGACCCGGACGGCCATCGGCAGCTAGCCGACTTGCGCTCGCGCGCGGCCTCGATCTGCTCGGACATCAGGTCGTCATAGCTGGGCCTGGGCACCTGCCGGAACACTCCGATCGGGGTGTGCGCAAAATCGGTGCGGTCCAGCCGGGAGAGCGCGAACGCGTACGACGGGTCGGGCGCGTGCGCGTCGTGGGTCAGCAGCGTGCCCGCGTCGTCGCCGGTGGCGTCGACCGCCTCCAGCGATCCATAGCGAGTGAACCTGAGCCCGCGGTTCCGCTCCGGGCCGAACCGGATGGGCTCGCCGTGCTCCAGCCGGATCAGGTTCTCGTCCCGTGCCCCTGGCTCGGTGACCGGGGCGAACGCGTCGTCGTTGAAGATCGGGCAGTTCTGGTAGATCTCGACGAACGCCGCGCCCCGGTGATCGGCTGCCGCCCGCAGCACCCCCGTCAGGTGCTTGCGATCGGAGTCGATGGTCCGCGCCACGAAGCCCGCCTCGGCGCCCAGCGCCAGCGACACCGGGTTGAACGGGGTGTCCAGGGAGCCGAACGGGGACGACTTGGTTATCTTGCCCTGCTCGGAGGTGGGCGAGTACTGACCCTTGGTCAGCCCGTAGATCCGGTTGTTGAACAGCAGGATCTTGATGTTGACGTTGCGGCGCAGGGCGTGGATCAGGTGGTTGCCGCCGATGGACAGTGCGTCGCCGTCCCCGGTGATCACCCAGACCGACAGGTCGGGGCGGGAGGAGGCCAGGCCCGTGGCGATCGCGGGCGCGCGGCCGTGGATCGAGTGCATGCCGTAGCTGTTCACGTAGTAGGGCAGCCGCGACGAGCAGCCGATCCCGGAGATGATCGCGAGGTTCTCCCGCGCGATCCCCAGTTCCGGCAGGAACGACTGGAACGCGGCCAGAATGGCGTAGTCACCGCATCCCGGGCACCAGCGCACCTCCTGGTCGGACTTGAAGTCCCGGGTGG
>WNFM01130923.1_pt1 | contig 13310 bp, 11 predicted proteins | sample 5400271 | NCBI WGS metagenome assembly WNFM01 (sample SAMN13153352, study PRJNA577476) | soil metagenome | isolation source: 60 cm saprolite on Douglas fir-dominated hillslope | place: USA:California | collected 2013-09-17 | reverse complement strand
ACACAGCCAAGGTGTATACGTGGAGAAACCGTGTCCCCCTCACCAAGAGGGGCATTAGAAAGGCTTGAGCGGTATGAGGACGAAAGACTCACGTACCGTTCTGAGGGGGCTCGGGGGCAGCAATGCCCCCCGGCTACCCGGCGGCTTGGCCCGCAAGAAGCAAGCATTCGAGCTCGGGCAGAAAATACCCACGGCGATAGACCTGCATAAAGAACTCAACGCCCTGAAAGCCACCGACTATCCCTGGATGTACGAGGTGAGCAAGTGCGCGCCTCAAGAGGCATTGCGCGACCTGGATATGGCCTACAAGAACGCCTATCGGCGATTAGGTGAAAAAAAGGCAAAGTGGGATGGCCGCGCTTTAAGTCTCGTAACAAAGGCATTGGTGGCTTCCGATTAACCGGAACCATCCAGATCCACACAAAAACCATTCAGCTTCCGCGCCCGGGTAAACTGCGCTTGAAAGAACACAGCTACTTGCCAGTGGGTGCGAAAGTGGCACAAGCCACGGTGACCGAGCGTGCAGGTCGTTGGTATGTTTCAGTTCAAATCGAGCGAGAGGTGGGAGAAATGCCAGCCGGACACGATGCACCGATTGGCATTGACCTGGGTATTAAGGCGCTGGCAACCTGCTCAGATGGAACAAGCTCTCCTAATCCCAAAGCCTTGCGTACTTGCTTAAAGCAACTCAGACGGGCATCGAAGCGCGTCTCTTCTAAGAAAAAAGGCAGTAAGAACCGAGCAAAGGCGCGGGCGCGACTTGCCCGTGTCCACGCCAAGATTGCGAACCTCAGAAAAGACTCCTTGCAGAAGACCACCACGGCCATTGTGACAAAAGCCACGTCCAACGGCCAGCGCGCTTCCTGCGTCGTGATCGAGGATTTAAATATCTCTGGCATGCTCAAGAACCGTCGTTTATCCAGGGCCATCGCCGACGTGGGCCTCTACGAGTTTCGCCGCCAGTTAATCTACAAGCTGGAAGCAGCGGGCATTCCGCTCAAGGTTGTTTCGCGTTGGTATCCCTCCTCAAAGACCTGCTCTGCGTGTGGATGGATCGATGAGGATCAGCAACTCTCTGACCGCACGTTTGTTTGCAGGCAGTGTGGACTGGTTCTGGATCGAGATGAAAATGCCGCACGCACTTTGGCGCAAGCGGCGTATGAAGATGGATTACCGCCAGTGCGGCGGGAATTAACGCCTGTGGACATTGTGTCAGACCTTGGCAACAAGGCAACGGTGGTCGAAGCAGGAACTGAACACGGCTAATTATGGCTTGTCCATAAAAGGCCACGTTTCAGAGTACGGAAGTTTGTGTGGGAGTTCACAAGGCGTCGTTCAGCCGGTATCCGAGATGTGGCTCAGTAATGATATATTGCGGATGGGCGGGATCAGGTTCTAGCTTAACGCGCAGGCGGCGTATAACGCCCTTGATATAATCAGTTGTGTCAAGATACTGAGGCCCCCATACGCGCTGCAAGAGCAGCCGAGTGGTCAACACGCGGCCCGCGTTACCAGCCAGTTGAGCCAGCAGGGCATACTCGATGGGAGTGAGGGTAACTGAACGGCCTGCCACGCTGACTTTGTGCAACTCTATGTCAATCTCTAAATCGCCGCAGACGACCTTTGTTGCTACAAGCCCGGTTCCACGGCGCAACACCGCTCGCACTCGAGCGAGTAGTTCTGCTAAACGAAAAGGTTTGACCAGGTAGTCATCAGCGCCGAGATCGAGTACAGACACGATGTCAGCCTCGCTTCCCTTGATACTGAGAATGATGATTGGAATCGCAGAGTATTCACGGATACGCTGGCAGACTTCCAGGCCACTACAGCGGGGCATCACCAGATCGAGTAGCACCAGTTCTGGCGATTCGCGCTCGAAGACAGCTAAGGCCTCCAATCCGTCGGTAGCTGTCATCATTTCGTACCCGTGGGTGGTCAGGGCCTGTTTGACGGCCACCATGATACCAGGATCATCGTCCACTAGCAAAATTCGCTGTTTGGAGTGGCTCATAGAGTTCCCTCCCCTTTGTGCTGATATCGCACAGTGCAGCTTCCTCTAAAGCCTCGAGTTCGGCAGGGGTGATCTTTGGCAATGGAAGTGTAAAGTAAAAAACACTTCCACCTCCCAATCGCTCCTCCACCCAGATCGATCCGCCATGCGCTTCCACAATGCCCCAGCAGATGGCGAGACCCAGGCCGTTTCCTTGCATAGCTGCCCTATTATGATCTCGATCCAGACGATAGAAACGCCGGAAAATCTTCTCCCGTTCTTCCAAAGGCACCCCTGGGCCGCGATCACTCACCCCAATCAGCACCTCGGTTTCAGTCCACCTGGCTTCTACCTTAATCGCGGAATATGGTGGCGCATACCTATAGGCATTTTCTAAGAGATTCCATAGTACCTGAACGAGGCAATCGGGATCGACATATTGTAACGGGAGAGGCGATAGGCTCCGCTCGATGCGACATCCTTTATTCAGCCCCTCAAACTTCGCTATAGTATCAGCAATCAAAACGGGGAGTTCGGTCCAATCGCGATCAAGAGGAAGAACTCCGGCTTCGATTTTCGAGAGGTCAAGCAGTTGATCGACGAGTCGCCCCAGTCTACTGGCCTGACTTGAGATATTATGCAGCAGGTTTTCTTGCTCCCGCCCTGATTGAGCTATGCCCTGGTCGAGCAGGCTCTCAACCGAGGCGCGGATGGCCGTAAGAGGTGATCGTAGATCGTGAGAAACGGTTGCGAGGAATGCGCTTTTGAGTCGATCAGCTTCACGCAACATCCCCATCTCGCTCTCGGCGCGCAGCAATTGGGCATTCTTGAGTGCCATACCAAGTTGCTGTCCAATGGTTTTGAACAAGGCCAGGTCATCCTGGGTAAGTCCTCGCGCGCTATGACTGCCAATAAGAAGTACGCCAAGGGTGGCGCCGCTGGTAGCAAGGGGGACGATCATCACGTCGCAGAAGTCTAGAGAGTGATGAAGCTGGTGTAGAATACGTCCATCGCTCTTCAGGTCGTTAATCAGACATGCTTCCCCTGACATGGTAACGCGCTTCGCCACTTCATAGAGCGGCTTCAAGGGATGCGCACATAAATCTGACAGGATGATTTCAGGGTGGCCGTATTGCGCAACCAGGGTGAGACTATCTGCGCCCTCGTCACAGAGGAAGACCATGCCTGCGTCCAGGTTCATAATATCCGCGATACGCTCCATGACGAAATCGAAGTGTTGACCAGGATCAGGTAAGGTACTGAGGAGTTGCGCCATGGCGTTGAGGGCTTCCACGTGACGATTGTGCTGCTGGAGAGAGTCGAAGAGCCGGGCATTCTCGATAGCAGTAGCCGACTGCGTCGCAAAAGCCAGGCCAAGTCGCACATCATCGACTACCCAGTGATAAGGAGTGTACCTGGGAGCAGCGATGAAGCCGATGACCCCACGAGCAGTCGTCAGAGGAAATAGCGCCATCGAGCGTATGCCCATCTTTTCCACAAACGTTGCTGGCAAGAAAGGTGAGGTGAGGATATCATCAATGAGTACCGGCTCGCCGCGCTCGCGAATGAGCGAGACAGCCTCAACTTGTCCAAGCAAAGCCTCCATGGTGGAAATGGTCTCAGACCGCAATGGTTTCTGTTCGGACCAGATGTGTATGTCCCCCTCACCGCTATCTGTCTCATCGAATATGCAGGCAGCAGCGCATTCGAGTCGTAATATATGAGCCAGTTGTTCGGCTACCTTATCAAGCGCGACCGATAAATCCAGGCTGGAGCTGATAGCGCCGGATGCTGCCGCTAAACGCTCCGCATCAAGCGCCCTCCGTTCCTGTTGAGCGAGTTGCGATTGTATCTCATCGGCGTAGGGGGTTTCTGATTCTGATTGGGTAGTGATATACCCCGATGTGTTATTATTCAAGTTGATCTCAAAGAGACTTGTGCTGCCAGGAAAACTAAACGTGGTATTTCGACCGTTCACGGCATACTCCCCACCATGATTTGTAGTGAGGAGTGTATGCACCTGCTGTGACGCCTCCAGCGTAGCTTCTGCCAGCGTGTTCGTAAGAAATGAGCGAATGAGGCGATAATCGCCGGTGACATCAAGAATACCCATAACCTCGCCTGTGAATGGGTGCCGGATAGGCGCTGCCGTACAAGTCAGATCCTGCCATCCATCACAATAGTGTTCGGCAGCCATCAGTTGCACGCTATGTCCATCTGCCAACGCAGTACCGATAGCGTTTGTGCCGGCCGCTGCTTCACTCCAATCCCCGCCTGGAACAAAGTCGATACGCGCCAGGCGGCGGCGAATGGTGGCATCTCCAACGACATCGAGCAGGCGGCCTTTGGCATCGCTTAATACCACCACATACCCGGAAGCGGCTAGAAAGTCTGTGAGGTGACTCATTACTGAGCGCGTGGCGCGTACAAGCACCTCGTTGGCCTCACGCAAATTCTGAAGTTGGGATTCACGCGCTACAGCTAGTGGCGCATAACGCCGAGCGGGATTCACTTGAAGATCATTGCAGCGCTGCCAGGAGTTAAGGATGATGGGACGGGGAGTACGCAAAGTCAAAATTCCTGTCGTCAGAAATTCATTACGTACTGTTGTCAATTGCTGGGCAGTATGCTCGATCTCCGATGGTGAGGCAATTGATAAGCCCACACTATATCGTTGTTTGGTCATACCCTCACCTCAATGTAGGTGTAGCATGGCACTGGCAGCGTTGCCTTTGCCCGCCGTTTGAATGTACAGTTCGTGTGAAGCGCCCACAAAGGGATTTTTATGGAAGAACAGATTACCAATAGTATTGGGACAGGACAGGTACACCATGTATATAATACAAATTGCGCCATACCCCCAGAGGGTGGCTGCGTCGTTTTACTGCAAGATCAAGCCGTGAGGATGTGTTCGTTACAAATATCGTGACCACCAACGGCAACTATCTCTATAGCAGGTTATAGCATATTGTATTTCTTCTGTCCAGAAAATGATAGGCAAGTTCTATTTTTTTCACCGTTTTTTCACCATCATACCCGCCTTTTCTCACTTCCCCCTCACCGCCACCATGTTATCATTAAGTGAGCCCTGTAGTAAGGCACTCGTTGTTATCGGACAAGTTTCGTAGCCAGCCTATTAGTATCACTGTCAGATAACCCGGCGATGTTTGACAGCCAGCAGACTAGTTTCACGAAAAAGGAGAAACATTATGGCTCGTAGTAGCATCACCAGAGCCTACCAAAAAATCCAGGAGCTTTCCTGGGACCCAACCTTTGCTACACCGGTCAAGAAGTATCCTACCGACTACAAGTTTGATAAGGCCCCTCAGAAGGAGCCGTTGAAGCAGGTCATGCAGTCCTATTTCCCCATGCAAGAGGAGAAGGATGACCGCTCTATGGGAGCTATGGACGGCGCACTGCGCGGTAATATGTTCCGTTCAACGCAGCCGCGCTGGATGGAATGGATGAAGCTGTTCTTAGGAATCAGTCCTTTCCCGGAGATTTCTGCCGCCCGTGCCATGCCCATGCTCACCTCAGTCGTACCTAATCCAGAGCTTCATAATGGACTTGTGCTTCAGATGATTGACGAGGTTCGCCACTCAACTATCCAGATGCATCTGAAGCGCTACTATATGAAGAACTACGTCGACCCTGCCGGCTTCGACACCACCGAGAAGTCCTTCGACAGGTGTTATGCGGGAACCATCGGGCGTCAGTTTGCTGAGGGTTTCATCACTGGCGATGCGATTACAGCGGCTAACATTTATCTCCAGATTGTTGCTGAAACCGCCTTCACCAATACGTTGTTTGTGGCGATGCCATCTGAAGCGGCTGCTAATGGTGACTATCTGCTGCCAACTGTTTTCCTGTCGGTGCAGTCTGACGAGTCACGCCATATCAGTAACGGCTATGCCACCCTGCTAATGGCTCTCGCCGACCCTGAAAACCGACTGCTGCTGGAACGCGACCTCCAGTATGCATTCTGGAACAACCACTGCCTCGTTGACGCGGCCATTGGTACCTTCATTGAGTACGGAACGAAGGATCGCCGCAAGAATCGCGAGAGCTATGCGGAGATGTGGCGGCGCTGGATTTACGACGACTATTATCGCAGCTATCTGCTCCCGCTGGAGAAATACGGTTTGAAGATCCACCACGAAGACGTTGAAGAAGCCTGGAACCGCATCGCGAACAAGGGGTATGTGCATAAGACCGCCCAGTTCTTTGCCACAGGCTGGTTCGCCAACTTCTGGCGCATCGACCCCATGACCGAAGAAGACTTCGAGTGGTTCGAGTTCAAGTATCCGGGCTGGTACAACGAGTATGGCAAGTGGTGGGAACACTATGCGCGTCTGTCCAAGCCCAACGGACATAAGCCCATCGCCTTCGAGGATGTTGGGTACGTGTATCCGCACCGCTGCTGGACGTGTATGGTCCCCTGCATGATCCGCGAAGATACCATCATGGATACAGTAGATGGCCAGGTACGCACCTATTGCTCCAAAACCTGCCACTGGACCGACAAAGAGGTATTCCGAGGCTCGTACCAGGGCCGCGAAACGCCTGCTATGGGTCGACTGGTCGGCAAACGCGAGTGGGAAACTTGCTATCATGGATGGGACCTGGTTGATGTCATGAAGGACCAGGGCTTTGTTCGTCCCGATGGCAAGACGCTGATACCGCAGCCACATGTCCTCTTTGAAGACAAGTACATGTGGACATTGGATCACCTCAAGGGGATAGGGTTCCAGAGTCCCAATGTGCTGCTGAATCAGATGACGCCAGAGCAGCGAGAAACCCACATGGCAGATTACCGCAAGGGCTTTACCATCAAGTAGTCAAGTCCTACTCCGGCTGGCGGATCGTAGGAGCGGGAGCAAGCTTTGCTTGCTCTTGCTCCCGCGATATCAAACGGATGGTCTTTACGACCGCTCCCCAATCTACTCTATCTATTCTATAAGGAAGCATTGGAGTATGCCTACACACAAGGTTCGCTTTCAACCGGTTAACATCGAGATCGATGTGGACGAAGACGAGACGGTACTCAATGCAGCGTTTCGTCAGGGTATATCGTTGACGCATGGATGTCGGGAAGGGCAATGCTCTGCCTGCAAATCGTTTCTCCTCGACGGCGACATAGAGCTGGATAAATACTCTACCTTTGCGCTGCCAGAGTACGAGAGCGATGAAGGGTATATACTGCTCTGCCGCTGTCATGCTTATAGCGATTTGGAAGTCGAACTGATCAACTACGATGAGGATATACTGCGGCTGGGTATCCCCATCGAGACATTCCAAACAACCATCGCGGAAATCGAAACGCTCACCCACGATATCAGACGCCTGGCGCTCAAGCCGATGGAGTCGGCGAAGAAGTTGAGGTTCAATGCTGGCCAGTATATGTCGATCCGTATCCCAGGCACTGAAGAGTATCGAGCCTATTCTATGGCTAACACTCCGCGTAACAACGACTACCTGGAATTCATCATTAAGGTCTTCCCTGGGGGTCTGTTTTCTGGCCTCCTGGATGGTGGTTTCACGGTTGGTCAGCAATTGGAGGTGAAAGGACCATACGGCGTCTTTATGCTGCGTGAAAAGTCTGAGAGTGAGATCATCTGCATCGGGGGTGGTTCTGGCATGGCCCCACTGTGGTCGTTGCTAAACGATATGGCAGAACGTGGTATCCAGCGCAAAGCTACCTATTACTACGGGGCTAGAACGCGCAAGGATTTGTTCTACCTGGATCATTTACAACGACTGGCAGAGCGGTTGCCGGGATTCCGTTTTGTACCAGCATTGTCTTTGGCTACCCCGGAAGATGAGTGGGAAGGAGAGACAGGATTGATCACGGAGGTGCTTGATCGCGGCCTAAAAGATGGCCAGACAAAGACTCAGGCCTATCTCTGTGGCCCGCCGCCGATGATCGATGCAGCGATCCCAGTACTTGTGCGCAAAGGCATCAGCGAAGACCGCATTTTCTTTGATAAATTCACGGCCACTGGCAAAGTAGAGTAGTGGGCGCAAATGAATTGCGCCCCTACAAGCGTAGAGAGCTTCGAAACGGAGGACAGAACATATGGCAGAAACAAATACCGGGCCAGCAATTCACATCACGAATGCAGAAGCGGGCGCGGCTAAGTTCTCAGGATCAGACAGTCGATCTTTTAACTACTTCACGCCAAAAGGACGGCAGGCCAGCGTCTACGAAGACGTGACAGTCGATGTGCAGCCGGACCCCGCTCGTTATCTCTTGCAGGGTTGGCTTTATGCCTTTGCCGATGGGACTGCCGGGTTTGATCCGACGTGGTCAAAGATGAAGTCGTCCGATTGGCATGCGTTCCGCGATCCCAACGAACAGTGGCATCGCACTCTGTATATCCGCGAGGCAAACACGATTCGCCAGATTCAACAGACGCTGGCAATGGCAGCAAGCCAGAACGTATTTGCAACCTGGGACAATAGTTGGGTGAAAGTAGTCGAGGCCCACGCCAGCGCCGTCATGCACGTCGAATATGGACTTGGCATGCATGTCTTCACACCGGCGCAGCGCGATGCTCCGACCAACATGATTAACAATGCCATCTGCATCAATGGCGCAGATAAGCTGCGCCTGTCTCAAGACCTCGCGCTCTACAACCTGGCCTTGACCGAACACATTCCCAATTTTGATGGGAGCATCCATACGGAGACCTGGTTGCATAATCCGGCCTGGCAGGGAACGAGAGAGAATGTGGAGCGTTTGACAGCGACCCCCGATTGGGCAGAGCAACTTTTTGCGGCCAATGTGATCTTTGAGCCGCTGGTTGACGAGTTGTTCCGCAGTCAGTTTGTGATGCAGTTCGCCGCGCCTCATGGTGACTTCGTTACCCCTGTCCTCTTCGGGATTGCGGAGTACGACTATGAGCATAACCTGGCGTACACCATTGAGCAACTGAGATTGCTCGCCAGTGATCCCGCCCATGGGGAAGAGAATAAGCGTGTGATGGGTGAGTGGCTTGTGCATTGGACTCCCTACAGCGTGGCGGCAGCGCGTTTACTTCAGCCCATCTGGTCGCAACCGAAGCATAAGGTGCTGCGCTTCGAAGACGCTTATGCGCATGCGAAAGATCGTTTTGCGTCCATTCTATCGAAAATTGGAGTACAGTTGCCAAAGGAGGTACAACTTTGAGCCAGACTGCAAGTTCCGGTACAAAATCGGCGTATAGTTTTAAGTTTTCGCACAAGCAATCCAACCTGTGCGGGGTGACTATGAGCGCGAGCGAAGAAGGAAACGTGATCGCGGAGATGATGAGCAAGAAGCCGAATGTGACGATCTCCAGGTGGCCTGCCATTATCCGTATCGATGGAGTGGGCAAGCTGGAATTTGACATGGAGGAGATCGGCGCAGCTCTGGGCAAGGAGCCAGGTGAGTACACTATCTATGATTTCGAGGTTGAGACATCGACCCACTACGGGCGGCAGGTTCGCCTCGACGATAAGGTTCTGCTCTTCGCAAATCCTGAGGACGCGGCGGAGTATCTCGGCTTCGACGTAGCCCAAAAAGTCCATTGATAGGCTGGCTCTCTATCGATAGAGGCAGAGCTTGTTCCCGCCTCTACCGATAAAGAGCCAGTTACCCTAGTAGTGACAGTAATCGGAGAGTATTTGTGGGTGTAATGAATTGCGCCCCACAGTTCGCAGACAGGAGACAAAGACGCCATGTATCGCACCGCAGCCGGAGAAGAGATTTTCGTTGTTGATGGGCATTCGCATCTGTGGGACGCCAGCCCAGCAAATCAACGCAACAAATACGGGCGGGGATGGATTGACTGCTTCTACGCCTATCACAAGAATCTCTCGCCACCTGATTATGTCTGGACGTTGGAGCACTACGAGAAGTACTCACCAGAGGATATGGTTCACGACCAGTTCGTCAAAGGCTACGTGGACCTTGCTATTCTCCAGCCGACGTATCTGACCGATTTCTACACCAATGGGTTCAATACCATTGAACAGAACAGCACGATGAAGAAGGCCTTTCCTAACCGCTACATCCTGAATGGGGCCTGGGACCCTCGCGATGGAGATAACGGGTTAGAGTACCTGCGCCGTCAGAAAGGCGAATGGGATATCAAAGGCGTCAAGTTGTATACGGCTGAATGGCGGGGCAGTTCGAAGGGCTGGAAGCTGTCCGATCCTGAAGCCTATATCTTTCTGGAGGAGTGCGCGAAGCTCGGCATTACGAACATCCACGTGCATAAAGGGCCGACGATCTATCCGCTCAACCGCGACGCTTTCGATGTAGCGGACGTGGATGACGCGGCCTCTCATTTCACCGAACTGACCTTCATCATTGAGCACGCAGGCCTGCCACGCCTGGAGGATTTCTGCTGGATCGCCACCCAGGAGAGTAACGTGTATGCTGGTCTGGCGGTGGTACTGCCGTTCATCCACCCCCGCCCGCGCTACTTTGCTGAGGTAATGGCGAACCTGCTCTTCTGGATTGGCCCGGATAAGATGCTGTTCGGCAGCGACTATGCTATCTGGGAACCCAAGTGGCTGATTGAGAAATTCGCGGCCTTTGAGATGCCAGAGGACCTCAAAGCGGAGTTCGGCGTCGATATGACGATGGAAGCCAAGCGCAAGATTCTTGGTCTCAATGCGGCGCGGCTATACGGTATTGACCCGGACGAACATATGAAGAAGGTCAAAGGAGACGTGCTCTCGCAGCAAGCGGAGAAACTCCATGCAGTCCATTGATTCCGATGCCAGAGCGGTTGGGGGACGCGATAAATCGCGTCCCTACATGGACAACGCGGGGGACGCGATAAATCGCGTCCCTACAGAGGCAGACATCATGACAGCTATTGCCGACGTGCTCGATCCAGAATTGGACGAGCCGTTGGTGAAGCTGGGCTTCATTGACCGTGTCCAGGTGGAAAGCTCTGACGTGACGGTGGTCTTCAAGCTCCCAACCTACTGGTGTTCGCCAAATTTCGCGTATCTGATGGCCTCAGACCTGCGCGAGAAAGTCCGCGCCGTGCCAGGTGTACGCACTGTGCGCGTCAATCTCCTCGATCATTGCGCGGAAGACGAGGTGACCAGGGGCATTAACGGGGGATTGTCTTTTTCTGAAGCCTTCCCTGAAGAAACGCCAGAAGACGAAGATCTGGAGATGCTGCGCCGTACATTCTTACGCAAGGGTTTCCTGATGCGCCAGGATACGTTGATACGCCAGATGCTCAAAATGGGGATAGACGAAGCAACGATCGCCACGCTACGCATGGCAGACATGACCATCGATGAGTCTGCCAATGTTGTATTGGTGATGGTGCCAGGACAAAGGGTGCGGTTAGAGAGCGTGGGTCGCAGCGCGGCAGGGTATGTACACAGGAGGGCGTCGCTGGGCTTGCCTGTTGGGCCGGACGACCCACTGATGATAAATGATGAGGGTCTGCCAGTCGAACCAACAGGATTACGGGAGTTTCTGCGTCGCTCACGCTCCATCCGCATGAACATCATGTTTAACACCTCCATGTGCAAAGGTTTATTCCGCACACGCTATGAGAACGCCGGGGCAAGCGAGGCGTATCCAGAAGGAGAAAGCATATGAAAGCGGTCCGTCTTCATCGCTATGAACAGGAACCGGTGGTCGAAGAGGTTGCCGAGCCAAAGATTACAGGCCCCTTCGATGTAATCGTGCGCATTGGCGGCGCTGGTCTGTGCCGCACAGATCTACACATCATCGAGGGACAATGGGCGGAGAAATCGGGTGTGCAGTTGCCTTACACGCTGGGCCATGAGAACGCTGGCTGGGTAGAAGCCATTGGCTCGGCGGTGAGCAATGTAGCCATCGGAGATACGGTCATTGTCCACCCCCTGATTACCTGCGGCCTCTGTCGTGCCTGTCGCGCAGGCAATGACATGCATTGTTCAAATTCGTCATTTCCTGGTATCTCTATCGATGGTGGTATGGCAAACTTGCTCAAGACCAACGCTCGCGCGGTGGTGAAGCTTGATGCGAGCCTTCATCCTAAGGATATCGCCGCCCTGGCTGATGCAGGTCTGACGGCATACCACGCGGTCAAGAAGGCTGCCCCTGGCCTTTATCCCGGCACCAAAGTGGTGGTCATCGGGGCTGGCGGCCTGGGTCACATCGGCATCCAATGTCTCAAGGCCCTGGCACCAGCGGAGATCATCGTGGTGGATCGCTCCCCCGCCGCGCTCGATTTGACGCGCAGTTGGGGTGCGAATTATACGGTGCTGGCCGATGGGAAGCATGTCGAGAAGGTCTTAGAGATCACTAATGGCCTGGGTGCGGAGGCTGTAATTGACTTTGTAGGCGAGCGAGGCGCGGAGCATGATGCGGTCAAGATGCTCCGACGCGCAGGCTCCCACTACATCATTGGCTACGGTGGTGCGCTCAATGTCCCCACCATCGACATCATTTCGACCGAGATCAACTTTATCGGCAACCTTGTCGGTACCTACAATGATCTGGCCGAGCTGATGACGCTTACCGCACAGGGCAAAGTGACCATGCATACGGCTATTTACCCGCTCGATGCCGCTCTCGACGCTATCCATGACCTGGATGGCGGCAAACTGCGCGGTCGCGGCATTCTCGTGCCATAGGCGTCAAGTGAGCGAAACTCCGTCCCATACGCCCACTGTTCCTACAGGACGGGGGCGTATGGGACGGGGCGCGATTGATCGCGTCCCTATATGAACAACGAAATGAAGGGATTGTCACAATGGTAAAACAAATCGCGTTCCATGACCAGGCACATCATTCAATGAAGAGGGGCGTTGACATTGTAGCCGGGGCTGTTAAGTTCACGCTTGGGCCCAGAGGCCGTAATGTTGCGATTGAGCAGCGATTTGGCCCTCCTGTTGTCACCCACGATGGTGTAACTATCGCGAAAGAAATTGATCTTGACGATCCACTTGAGAACATGGCCGCATTCCTTATCAGAGAAGCGGCGAGCAAGACAAATGATGTAGCAGGTGATGGAACGACCACTGCTGCTGTATTGGCGCAGGCTATCGTAACGGGAGGCCTCAAGAATCTCGCCGCCGGTGCCAACCCGATGCAAATCAAACAGGGGATCGAAAAAGGCACCGAAGCTGTGGTAGAGTACATACGCACGCATGCCATTGCCGTCGAAAACAATAAAGAGATTGCTCAGCTTGCCTCTATTTCCGCCGCCGATGAAAGCATTGGTCAGCTCATTGCCGATGTCATTAAGAAAGTGACCACGGACGGCATCATTACCGTTGAAGCGTCACAGGGAACCGATGTTGAGGTAGAGTACGTCGAAGGCATGCAACTGGACAGAGG
>WNFM01042668.1_pt1 | contig 13310 bp, 13 predicted proteins | sample 5400271 | NCBI WGS metagenome assembly WNFM01 (sample SAMN13153352, study PRJNA577476) | soil metagenome | isolation source: 60 cm saprolite on Douglas fir-dominated hillslope | place: USA:California | collected 2013-09-17 | reverse complement strand
TTCGTCGGCCTGCTGTGCTTGAGCCTTCGCTCTTTCTTCCGTCAGGGTAATTGTAAAATGCAGTTTGGCATCGAATCGCTTCAGCCGAGCGAGATACATCTCGGTGAGCGCAACCGAGGAAATCTTTTTCTGGCGAATCAATTCGCCAAGCTCTCGAACCGTGGCGAAAGCCAGATCCTCCAAATTGTCCGGGACAGGCTGGTTCACGATTGCCGACGTAGGGCTGATCGCCTTGACCGTTCGCTCAATTCGAAAGTCGTTCCCGAAGCGGCAATCCAATCCGAGTAACGGGTCGAACCGGAACGCCGGTGGCACATTGTTGACGAGACGAATCTGTCGGACTTTTGCAATGCTGTTTCTCTGATCACGCAGCTGCGATAACATCGCCTCCTTTTGTTCTGGCAAGATCGTAATCCCAGCCATCTCCGCCGCTTGATCAATGATTTCCGAAGTGACCGGCTGGTTCGAGCTCGCGGCAGCCAGGGCATAGAGCGCTCCAACAAAGAAACTAGAGATGATCCCAACACCGCCGCAAATCGTCAGAAATTCCCGCCGGCTCGGAATAGAAGAAGCTTGGCTCATGATGAAGAAATGTATGTCACTGATGAGGGCGTCCTCGTCGAGTGAGAAAAACAAGGTTTCGGTATGTTGGAAACAAGAAACGAAACGTTGATGCAACTTGAATTAGAGCTGGCGACTGTTAAAGACGTGGACACCCTCGTCGCTTTTGAGCGTAAAGTGGCAGACCCAAAGATACACGGGGAGCCACTTGATTTCGAAGGGGCGCTCGAGGAAATCAACAAGAATACGTTGTATCTTATAAAGATGGGCGAAATGCTTCTCGGAACTGCGGCGTATTCGTTAAGACCAGACAAGAGCATTTATGTGAGCAATCTCGCTGTCGATCCGACATATCGGCGGCGAGGAATAGCCCGAGCCGCTATGTTGCTGATTCTCGAGAAATGCAAAGGGAGCCATCGTATCGATCTCGTTACACATCCCGAGAATAAGAATGCCCTTCGGCTGTATAGGTCGCTCGGTTTCAAGGTGGAATCGCGTCAGGAGAATTATTTTGGCGATGGCGAACCACGCCTTGTGCTCGCCTTGACCCGTCCGCTATTATAGCCCGCAGCGTGCGCGTATGCGCACCGATGACGAGTATCAGACTCTCTGATGTCTTATAATCAGATACACTGAAATGTTCTAGTCGGCCTGTGCCATGGTTTACCCATCAAAACAAACACACTGACCCTTCCTCCGGCACAGGAACGTATCTTCCGATGTTCCGAAACGACCGATTCCGCGATTCTCGTGAAATTGTTATGGGCTACCTTAGCCGGGTTTCTTTCATACGTTGCCGCTGTTTTTACTACTGTCCTCGAGTCAGGCGGCTTTTGGCGGTACCTTTGGCTGGGCGTCTGTCTTGTCACCTTTGCCTCCGCCAGCCTCTTGATCGTTCTAGCGTGCCGGGACTTCGGCAATCGCTCCTGCTTGCGCGAGATTTCTCGATGAACGTTGAAATCCTCGATCACATCGACCGAGGCGAGCCGGTCTTCGCGGTTGTTTTGTTCCTAACGGGGATTGTCTGATAGTGGGAGGGACCGTAGCGTACGATAACTGGATGGGCCAACCGCGAGCGGCGCTATTTGATCCCTCGACCAACAACTTCTTTGATATCCAGAACATGGCCATCATACCAGTTCCTGCCTAAAGGGCGTAACGGATGACGTCGTACCGTTTTCTAGGACTCCGTGGACCTTCTTTCAAATACAATCAACAGCCCCACAAAACCCCACTCCTTCGTCTCCAAGAAACGTAGCAACGTCTTCACCCCTGTGAACCGTACCTTCCGCCATTCCCTATCCCCTTCCGCTCGTACGTGTAGCCATATCACTTCCTTCTGCGTGTGCTCTATGCACCGTAGCAAAGCTTTCATAAAAGCAGATCACTCTTCCTCTAAGACGAGCTCGCCCGACGTAACTGCACGATTTCTCCCGCCTTAGTCGATTATGGGATCGTTGTGCTCTAGGATGCCCCACAATCTAGGATTCGCGGACGAGCCTTATCAGGTCAGGAGTTCGGCCCGCTATCCCCCCAATGATCACATGTCCGGTCGCTGCCGCACTGGGGAAGGCGTTAAACCAGCCTTGGAAAGTGTCCGTGCTGCCCAGAAAGACGTAACCGTTGCCCGCGGCAGCTCTCAATCCGGCCGCAACAGTTGTTCCTAACGCGAAAGTCACCACTCACCCGAGCGATGGAATCGCGACTGGGATTACTGTGGTTGCGGGAGCTAAGGCGATTCTAAACGCCACGGTGGCAATTTGAGTTAGACAATCCAGTACCGAGTTCCGTGGTAATCTTGCGGGTTTTTGAAAAGGGAGATGTCGACGATCTCCCGAATTAGCTTCGGCTTGTCACTATATCCGGCCTGAATTTGTCCGGCACGATGACGCAAATTCATCGCAATCAGGAGTGCAACAGCTTCTTCTTCAGAATCAAACGTAAACACTCCATTTCGGCTCACGAGCGATAAAAAGTGGTTTCGTCATTCCCTGTTCGTGCGCACTTCGCTATCCCGCGTCAAGTGCGGGCTTCCATTAATTTCCCCAGGAAACGCTCGGAGCGAGGTTCCGCCAATCGTGACCTTCCCGAAATCGTTCGTTTATCGCTGCTTCTCCTTTAAGGATTCAACCTCGCTTTTGAGGTCTTTCACTTCGCGTTCTAACTTTTCAATTCGTGAATCGCTGTAGCTCGCATTTTTAAACTGCTTAGAATCGACCGAGCTGATAGATTGCTTTACTTCTCTGATCGCCGGTCCTGATCCAAACCAGTTGTCCAATCCCAGAAAAGCAAAAAAGCAAGCGATCAGGACGAGACAACCAGAGGCAATTCGTTTCAGACGTTCCGCATCCATGCTTTACGTTGTGTCTTTTTTCAGAACGACAGACAAGCGCACGCATTGGACGAACTCGGGCTACGGGTGCGGAGGTAATGAATTTAGAAGCTCACCTTTCTCCGCCATCGCCGCTTCGTGTTCTGCGCAAAGATAACCGCAGGTCTTCATCGCCATCCGCGATCATGTTTGGGCTTGTGGCTCGGATTTCTGGTATCGTTGGCGCATGGAACCGACCGAAGAACAACTCACCGCTCTAGGAAACTATCGGGACATCATCATCCAACACGCTTCCAAAGTCGCTGAGGCCATAGGAGTTTCGCCGGAGACGCTTACGGGATGGACCGAGGACAAAGGAGAATTTACGAGCGAACAAGCAGAGAAAATTCTGGAGTTCTTAAGGAAAGAACCCAAAGCAGGGTAGCCAGGTTCGGTCTGGATCCGGTCATACGCCGAAACTTCGAACTGCACCGGGAACGAACTCGGGCTACGGGTGAGCGCTAGGATGCCCCAGGAACTGCTCGGAGCGAGGTGTCGGCTATCATGGCATTGCCGGAGGTCACGGCACGCTCCCCCGTCCTAAGCTGGTGCGGTGTTTTTGCATTCTGGCGCTAAACCCAGTTCGTTAAACCCAACGCACCCCAACTAGGGTTATTGAGCTTGCGTAATCCCTTTATTTCTAAGGGTTTGCCGGAGAGGGGACTCGAACCCCTAAGGATTGCTCCACCAGATTCTAAGTCTGGAGAAGTCCTCTACGTAAACGGCTCTCCCCCAAGGAAACATCATCCTTTATCATCCCTATTCATCCGCTAAAATCCCCCCATAAGGGCAACAAAGGGCAACAAACAGTGGACGGCCGCAGCGGAGGACGATACGCTCGTATGCAATGAAATGGCCGAAGCTTGAAGCGAAGAAAATGGAATGGCTCAATCGACCGGCAGCGTGGTGTCTGAACGTTCCTGCTAAATGGTCAGACACCGGCAAACGGCAGCGGATGTACTTCGAGACTCTGGAACAGGCCGAAGGTGAGATCATGTCGATACGACAGCGGAAACTGAGCTTCGGGCAGACACTAGAACAGCTCTCCCCCACCCGAGCTTCCGAGGCATTGGCAGCATATCGGCTGCTCGAAGGACACGACGTGTCGTTACTGGACGCGGTAACGGGCTTCCTCGCTGTCCACAAGGACCGCAACAGCAGCATTCCGTTTTTGGATCTGTTCAATCAATTTCTGGAAGCTAAGAAAGACCGCAACCACGAATATTTGCGCGAGCTTCGGATCACACGCGACCGATGGCCGGAGCTTCACGCAAAGCTTGTGTGCGACATCACGCAGAGAGACTTGGAACCGCTATTGTATAAGCTGACGCCTGGAGCCAGGAACCCGATCCTGCGGTACTGGAGAGGAGTTTTCAACTACGGGATCAAGAAAGGCTATCTTTCCGAAAACCCAATCAACGGTTTGGACTTCGAGAGACGAAAGCGACAGGAGGTTGAAACTCTGACCGCAGAGCAGGTAAAAAAGATGCTTGAAGCTGCTTTGGCAGATGACCTGCAGCTTCTGCCGTTTCTGGTGCTCGGTCTGTTCTGTGGCGTGCGGCCGGATGGCGAATTGCAAAAGCTCGAATGGTCTGACCTCGACTTGACTGACAAAGTTGTGACCATCCGGCCGGAAGTTTCGAAAACCAACAGGCGTAGGTTCATCGACCTGAGCGACAATGCGATTCTCTGGCTCGAAGCGTACCGCAGACGAGGCGGTCAGACTTCCGGGAAAATCGTTCAGTACGCTGAGAGCGAATTGAGAGGGCGTCGACAGCGCAACTGGAAGGCAGCAGGCATCGAGAGCTGGATTCAGCAGGGGATGCGCCACACCTTTTGCTCGAATTGGCTCGCGAAGAACAAGGACGTGAACAAGCTGGTACTCCAGTCAGGTCACGATAGCGTAGACACGATGTGGCGGAACTACCACAAAGGAACACCAGAAGCAGAGGCGAAAAACTTCTGGGCGATCCGTCCACCAAAGCTCAAGGGTTCGAGGAAGATCGTTCCGTTCGCGGCGTGATCTAACTCGATCGCCGGAGTTAGCTTCCGAGCATGGCAAGGTGACTCAAAAAAGTTTACCTTTCCCAGGCGACAAAGTGACTGTTGCCCACTTTCTAGGCGATGTGGTTTCTGCGCCAGTCGCCAGATACCACATTTACACTCTGTCGCGCAACAGTACGGTCCCGGCGAAATAGGGCGTTCCTCGAATCGATCCGCTTTTGAAAATCCTGCCACATGCTGCCGTGGACGCGGTGAGTTGGTCCGGTATTTTCGCGTGCTCGAGAACCGGACCAACGCTCCACGACCACGAATTGACAGTTTTAACTATGATAACAATGAACCCATTTGAAGTATTGAACCCGCAGGGGTTAGCGGATGAGTGCGGATTAACCATCGCTCGTATTCACCAGCTAATCAGATCCGGGACCATCCGAGCAACGCGACTCGGGAAATGGACCTACGTAATCACGCGAACAGAAGCCGAGCGATTCAAGGCCGAGCGCGAACGTGAGGCGCGGCGATGAACGCACCGCCCCAAAAAGAAAGCGGTCGCGCCGGGAAGCTACAACCGCTCGATGAAGTGAGTAAGCAAGCATCACGGGGAAGTCAAACGGAAGGGTTGCGCTGATGCCACGGCTCACGATCCCATCAATCCTCTCGCAGTGCGAGACCTGGGTTGCGTCCAATCCTTGTCCGAAAAACGCAGATGGCGAACCGCGTATTGCGCACTGGGTCTACCGTGCCGCGTGTGCATTTAGGCTCCGGCGATTGTCGACGGAATCAGCACACTCTCTGATCGAGCGCTCCATGAACCGCCAGCCGCGACCTAGAGAGATCGAGCAGGCGATCGCGAAAGCTTACAGCCAGCCGATGACCAACGGGAGAGACAAGAAGCAACCCGACGAACCAAAACCGCAGTATAACCCCGCCAAACTCGAACGCATAGCGAACCGGATCGACTTCGACATCACTCCCGAATGGCTTCAGGAGCGCTCTGCGGTGACTATTCGAGACCTAACACCAGCGGGTTTTCTACATGCGCTGTATGAGCCCGGAGAGCGCGTGTGGATCGGCACATTCCAGAACGATCGACGCGGAGAGCTGTATATTCATCGCGGTGGCGACGAGAACCTCGCCTGTCTGGATCATCTGCGCGAAGGGCACGAGGGTGTGTGGTTCCTATCGAACCCAGTGACCGCAGAAGCGGTTGAGGGTGCAGGAACGGTCAACGAGTTTTACCCGAAAGGCGAAAGCTGGCGATCAGAGGAGAACGTCACAAGCTGGCGCTACATGGTTATCGAGTCGGACGAAGAGCCAGAGAGCCTTTGGTTACGGATGCTCGTGCAAGCACCGCTCGCGATCAGCGCAATCTACACGTCTGGGAGTCGGTCTATTCATGCGCTTGTGCGCGTCGATAAGCGATCGAAGGAGGAGTGGGACCAATTCAAGGACTCGATCAAGAACGAGTTAATCACGATAGGTGCGGATCCTAACTCACTGTCCGCCGTCCGACTAACGCGGCTGCCGGGATGTATCCGAAACGAGCCAGGTAAAACCGGATTGCAGCGGTTCCTATATCTCAACTCGCAGCCGACTAACACACCGATTTTCAAACTAGATCCGAGGAGTAAGTAACAAATGAGCGTGGAAGAAGAATTTAAGAACTTTGTGAACGGCGATACCGAAGAACAAACTAACAACGAGGAAACAGGAGCGAATGGCGCATCGCAGAAGAGCGCGAACATTAACGAAGGAGCAGAAGTGAAGACAGAGCAGAATGGGAACGGGTCGCAGGCGAGCGGCGGAATGACGAAGGAGGAAATCAACAAGCTGGCGAACGAGGGCAAGAAGCTCCTGCCCTTCGAGAAATATGGCGAGCAGATCCTTTTTGGGAAGTCCCTTGAGATGGAGCAGGCCGACAAAGAGTGGGCTTGGAAGCAGTATGTAGCCTATAACATTGAAGCCAATAACGAGGGCAGGAAAAGCCCAGAGTATTCGGAGAACTCGGTGCAGAAGGCGCAGAAGATGGGAGAACGTACTGAAGCGGCATGGCAGAAGTTACTTCCGCTAAAAGTCGAATCTCTGGAAGCTATAACGGACTGGATAAAAGAGGGTCTTTGGGTACAGCGATCTCGTACAAAAGAAGCTTTCACGGCATGGAAAAACGGAGCAGCAAGGGTAGTGGGGTTACTATTCCCGTCTAAGGACGGAGACGGAGCCGACACGGATGGAATGAGCGCTGAAGAGGTAGATGCGTTCTACTTGCGTCCGGTAACAGGCGACTTCCCGGCTCCGGCTAGAGCTGAGGCGTTCTATGGAATCGCCGGAGAGGTAACAAAAATCATCTGTGAGGGAACAAAGTTAATGCCCGAGGCTGTTCTGTCGCAATTCCTGTGCATCTTGGGTAACATGATGGGACGTGGACTGCACAAGAATCAGGAGGGGAGACATTCAACCGTCATCAATCTTGCCGTAGTCGGTTCCACCGCTAACGGAGCAAAAGGAGCATCGTTGCGAGCAGTGAAGTTGCTTATTCACAACATAGACAGCACATACAGCATCGATAAACTAAGAGGTGGGCACAATAGTCCAGAGGCGCTGTTAGCCGAGATTTGTGATGAGGCAACGGGACTAGGTAAAGATGGTCCGATTATTGTCGAGGCGGAAGTGCCGGACAAGCGATTGGTTGTAGTCGAGGAAGAGTTAACCAGACTATTTGCTGTAAACGGCAGGAACGGCAGCGGAATGTCGGAGATGCTGAGGCTATTCTACGATGCTCCTCGCATGGTTGCAGCGCCTAGCAGGAGATCAAAACTGAAGTCTACCTGTCCTCACGTATCGGTACTGGGACACGTTACTCCAGAGGGGTTAAAACACAGCATGCCGACCGTTGAGGTGTTTAACGGGTTAGCCAATCGTTTTATGTATATCGCATCTCAGCGAACCGCGTCGATCCCGGAACCTGCTGACGTAGATTGGAGCAGAGAGGATCTGAATCTCAAGGTTCAGTACTTACAAAAGGTAGTGCGCGAGTTTCACCCGAACGAGGAGTCGATAACAAACCCTGAGTTTCCATTCATATTTACCGCGTCCGGTAAAGCAAAATGGTATGAACTTTACCACCAGTACAGCGCACAAGCGGCGAGCAAATCCGGTATGGCCGGGGCTATGGTCGCGAGAGCTAAGGCAACCGTCCTGCGTCTCGCAATGATTTACGCTGGCTTGGACTTAACCCAAGAGATTCAAAAGGAGCATTTCGAAGCGGCTGCGGCACTCTGGGAATACAGTCTTGCGTCCGTGAAATGGGCTTTTGGCGAGAATAGCGGAAACCCGAATGCGGATAAAATACTCGCGGCGTTACGAAGGGCCGGGAAGAAGGGAATGACCAGAACGGAAATCAGTGAGGTAGTATTCAACAGGCGCGAGTCCAGTCACAACACCACCGAGGCGCTGTCTGTCCTGAAGGGTGGGAAGAAGGCGGATTGGCGACCTATGCCGAATCCGACTGGCAAGGGCCGCAAGCTGGAAACGTGGTTCGACATTAATTCCATTACTTCGAGTTAATTCCGACCTCCTAAAATCGTCATAAGTCACTTATAATAAAGGACATCCGTTATTAATTTGTATTAATTCATTAATTCCATGCCACACACTCACAGCCGCTTATGAACACAGTAATATGTAAAATAACATATCATCACATATATATATATCGTTATATATTTTTATTTCTCTCTCTTTTACGGACGGGGTTCGGGACCGTGACAGCGTGTGTCACGGAATTAATGAATTAATACGACTTAATGAAGCAAGTATCATAACTAGAGTCACTTACGACGATTTCATGGCTCTGGAATTATATCGAACTGCGCGAATTAATGTGACATCGGCCATCTCTATGTATGGAACCCAGCACCAACAACCACCCGCACCCGCTGGCGGATTCTCCGCACTTCGTCCGCGTCACCAGGGCGCAGTGGAAAGCGGAACAAGCGGAGCGGTACAAATTCGCATTCGTCGCCCGAGAACGCGAGACCGGGCACCAACGAGACAGGCAAGACCCTTCGCTGGCGGACCGACGGCAGACGGTAGGACTCTGCGATCGATTCTGACGTTTGCCTGCGTTCTGATCCGAAGCATCGCCGAACGCCAGAAGCGAGCTAGGGCGCTAACGTCGAAGGAATCCTGGTCGGTTTAGGCGAGAAGCACTGCACACCGATAGAGGCGAACAGTATCAGTATATCTGATGCCTTATCATCAATCACACTGATATGCTCTCATCGACCTGTGTCATGGTTCACCCATGAACACAAACACAATGACCCTTCCTCCAACGCAGCAACGTATCTTCCGATGTTCCGAAAAGACCGATACCGCGATTCTCGTGAAATTGTTCTGGGCTACTTTAACCGGGGTACTTTCATACGTTGCCGCTGTTTTTACTACCGTCCTCGACTTATGCGCCTTTTGGCAGTACTTTTGGTTGGGATCTGTCTTCTCACGTTTGCCTGCGCCGGTCTCTTGATCGTTCTAGCGTGCCGGGACTTCGGCAATCGCTCCTGCCTCCGGGACTGATCGTCTATCAGCGCCGTCCGCTCAGGCGAGCAGCCGATCGATAATCGGCTACCTCACACAAGCAACTGCATAGCACGCAGTGCGATCCCTAACAGCAACGCAACGCGCACGTCGCGTTCTTGCGGGTTGTCGTAACTGCGTCCGATGCGGTCTACCTCGGCGACGAGTTTGGGTTCGAAGTAGGTTAACGCCAGAGCTGACTCGCGCATCTGCTCGGACGAGATCGAGTCGCTAGTTAACATTTCCAGAATAGCATCGAGCGTTTTCTGTCGCGACTTGCGACCTTCGGAATGTGCTTTGAGATGTGCGAAACCCACACATACAGCCGGCTGTCATCGTCCCTACGGTCGAGCTTTCGATTTCTCATCTACCGGATTGGGAGGTATCTCCGGTTTAACAAAACTCCCAACTCCTCTCTTTGACTGCGCCACCGATGGCATGATCACCATCGAGTCTCTTGGAGATTACCGTGCCGCAAACAGACGTGTTGCGAATATCGCAGCTTGCGAGATTGCCGCAGGTGCAGAGACGGCCGATCGCGACGAAAAAAGAGCGGCAGTGATCGTCAACGCGGAGGTGCTCGCTAGACACGCAACGACTTGACTCGGGCACCGTTGGCAAATGAATAAGAATTTACCACGAACAGTCGTTGCAGATGCCGAATTTCTCGCAAAACAGATATTAGCGAAGCAGAAGGGCAATCAGCTCGAAACCAAACCCGAGCCGCAGCAGTCACTCGCCGAGATGATCGCACAGTCGGCCGCTAAGAACGCTAGAAGCAACCTGGTGGTTCACACAAGCCACACGGCCGCGCAGGACGAGAACGAATAATGCGAGCGTGATTGCGTCGGGTGCGAGTACCGCATCCTAAAGCCAGAATCGGATCAGGATCGTTCCTGACGATCTGGGCACTATATCGGGTAGGTCGAATCGTCCGAACGCCTGTAAACGTGATTTGCGAGCCTCTGAAGGGCTCGCTTTTTTGTTGGGTGGGATCACCTCGGCGAAGAAAGAAACGCTCGCCGGGAGAAACATTAGAACCCGTCGAGCGTTCTATGGAAACCAACCGATGTGTTCAACCACCGGCACCAATGGGTAGTTTGTCATCCGTCGTTCACGTTGACATAGGCAACCAGTGTATAAGCCAATGACCGACGAAACAAAACGTTGCTGCAGATGCAAGCAGCCTAAGCCGCTCACTGAGTTCAACAAGGACTCAGGTGCTCGCGATGGGTTAAACGCACGCTGTAAACCCTGCCACAGAGTAGCAGCCTTAGCGTGGAAAAAATCTGCGAAAGGCAAAGCCTCCGCTCGGAAGTATTACTATTCCAAGGGTAAGGAGACGGGTCGGTTGTGGAGACAAAGAAAGAAAGAATCAAAACTATGTCAGAACAATTAGAACCCACAGCTCCATCTGTTAGTTTCGTCACGCACGGAGACATTCGCGTACAAGGCGATCGTCAACGAGAGCAAGATCGAGCGGATTACTAAAAAAACATCGAGGACCGACGACAGAGATCGGCCGAGTTAGCTGAGAAACAGCGGCAGTCAGCAAAGCGAGAAGTTAACCTAATCGAAGAGTTGGATGCGGCTCTCGTAACGCTAGAAGCTGGAGCTACTGACTTCGAGCACACTCATGGAAAAGCAAACGAGCCATTAATTACGGCGAAGCTTGAAGTCAGTCGACTTCGCAACGAATTGGATGCGGCAGAAGCAAGGCTCGTGGAGATTGAGGCAAAGGGTGACTCGGTCACGCGTTTAGCTCAGTCCGTGATGTTCGCCGAAGGAGCGTTGAATGGATTGTTACGGGCCGCTGAAGAGAAGGCTATCCGAAAGCTTGTAAACGAGCGGTTTGGCTGGGAAGCTCCCATGCACAAAGTTAATCGCGAGACCCTTAAGGAATTGGCTCTCGACATTTCGGTACAATCATTACGGCAGTTCGCGATCCAACAGCACAGAGAGAAGACCAGTGATGTCACCGTGCTCCAGCAGCGAATGGATGTAGTGGGCCGACAGCTCGCAGCACTTCGAGAGTACCTAGACAAGGCTTGACGGCCCTGTAGATCCCGTCATGAAAATATGCGCCTCGGATTTCCAAACGATTATCGTGCGAGTTCGAGGCGCAATCCCGTCGCAGCATTCTCCCCTATACGCAAGCTATTGCTGGATGTACTCGCCTCGGAGGGTTACTTCACCCCTGTATATTTTTTCGGGTCCTCCGAGGGCTATCGAGGGTGCCGGGTGTGTTGCAATCCCACTTTCTATCTAGCTACTAGTTTTTGAAAATCCATTTCCTAGCATAATTGGAGATTTTCTCCTGGGAGATTGGAGCTTTTGGCGGAAATCGAGCCGATTTAGCCTTCCGCCTAACGAATCGCGCGATCCGCTGTTAACCGTAGCAAGCGAATGACTTGCTACCCGGAACTGTCGATCTATAACTAACAAAATCAAGTACTATTATGCAAGTCTCCATTTCCGCCTCCATGTATCGCGAGCGCCGGAGATCACTGTCTTGGAGTTGCGACCGTTCGACGCGGAGGCGTTCAAATCAAGGTCAATCGACTACGCGACCTTAGAGCCGGATGCCGACGCAGAGTAGCAGCATAAAAACCCCCTCGTTTGCAGCCGAGGGGGTTTTTGCAAGGTAGATCCCCCTCCAGTTTCTGCTCCTCCTTCCAATCAAAGATGACGAATCGAGCGGATTGCCGCGTTTGCTACCCTTAACTTTTAGCGGGAGCTTTCTTGTGTTTTTTCGCCGCTTCCTGCACCTCTTTCAGGTGAAGGTCAGGATTGTTCATAAACGCCTCCTTGCAGGCGGGATCATCGGTTTTGATTTCCTGTCCTTTGTAGACAAAAGTCGTCGGATGCGGCCCGAGCGGCTTCCCATCCATGATACAATAGTTAAGTGGATACGGCTTTACTTTGCCCGCTGGGTCAGCCGCAGATGCAGTAGAGGCGGAGACCGATATCAATCCCAACAAGATCAGAACGAAAGCCGTTCTGAAGAACCTGAATTCTGAAACTCTTGCTGTCATAGCTTTTTATTCTTTTATATGTTCTCAGCTCTTCGCGAAGCAGAGCCTGCGCTACATCTTAACGGACTGCCAAGACGTTTGCAGATATCTGCTGCAATCTGCAATCGAGCGAGACCTTCGACCGAGCGACGTCTAAAAATAGTGGCGTTGGGGGGAGGAGGAGATCGAACGATTAACGTTCGTGCGAAGATTGGCAATTATCTACGGCAGATGGAGGTTTCGCACAAGGTTAAATGTGATCCTCGCGAGCCGATTGCGGGCGTGATGTTCGCAGCTTGTTAGCCCCGCCGAGGCGAAGCGGCCCGGCTCACTGAAGTCGCAAGTTGGTTTGCCTTAGGTGGTTTGCCGTCGGGTTTTTTTCGCCCCGGGCGAAAGCGGCTTCCGCATTTCGCGTAGGAACGCGTTTGAGCGGTCGAGCCTTACATGACCTTCGAGAATCCTGCCGCGATCTCAGGCGCTTAGGCTGATGCGGTGGCGAGGGGTAAAACAAAGAACGCCTACGAGCGGGGGAAAGCTAGGAGGCGTTCAGGATGTGCGCCGAGGCGCACTGGGTACAAGCTGGTTTGTAGGGATTACTCGTTAATATGTCCAGGATTCCCAGCGACGAACTCTAGCGGCCACTCCAGCCGATCTCCGCGTTCTCCATTGGCGATCATGGCGTCTACGCAGCGTCGAAGGAAATCCGCTCGCGCCTTTGTCCCGCTGGAACAGTGGCGTCATGATCTTCCAGTACCTCTGGACTGATATAAAACACTACGCTCTGC
>WNFM01252653.1_pt1 | contig 13320 bp, 10 predicted proteins | sample 5400271 | NCBI WGS metagenome assembly WNFM01 (sample SAMN13153352, study PRJNA577476) | soil metagenome | isolation source: 60 cm saprolite on Douglas fir-dominated hillslope | place: USA:California | collected 2013-09-17 | reverse complement strand
GCCGACTTGCGGAAGCAGGGATACAAAGCGGTGTTGATGGCCTTTGGGCTTCATCGCAGCCGCGATCTGAATCTTCCCGGCCACGAGCTCGATGGCGTAGTCAAGGGAATCGACATTCTGCTCAACGTAAATCTTGGCTATCGCTTTGAGGTGGGGAAGCACGTCGTCGTTGTTGGCGGCGGAAATGTGGCTATCGACGTCGCGCGTTCGGCCATGCGCGAGCAGCAGAAGACCGACGCGGGCGCCGGTCTGCCGAACGAACTGACGTCCAGCGAAATGGACGTGGCCATGAAAGAGTTCATGGATGTTTCGCGCGCCGCCCTTCGCATGGGCGCGCGGGAAGTGCAGCTTGTCTGCCTGGAATCACGTGTGGAAATGCCGGCTTCCGAGGAAGAAATCGAAGAAAGCGTTCTGGAAGGAATCAAATTACGTCCATCCCTCGGGCCGAAACAGTTCGTCGGTGAGAAAGGCAAAGTGACGGGGCTGGAAGTGACCAAGTGCATTTCCGTGTTCGATGACAACAAGCGCTTCAACCCGAAATTCGAATCCGGCACGGAATTCGTAATCCCATGCGATACCGTGATTCTCGCTATCGGGCAGTCCTCTGACGTTTCTTTCCTGAAACCCGAAGACTCCATCGAAACCACCCGTCAGGGCACGCTCAAAATTAATCCCGACACGTTGATGACCACGGCGCCCGGAATTTTCGCTGCAGGCGACATCGCGTTCGGTCCTCGCCTGATTATCAACGCCGTCGCCGACGGCAAGAAGGCGGCGGCTGAGATCGATAAATTTCTCCAGGGCCCGAATTGGCGGCCCAAGGAAAAGTTTGTGAAGATCACGGTGCTTGACCACCACGAAATGGCCGCGCACTACGACGAATACTCGCGTCTGACGGTGCCGGCGCTTCCCATCGAACGGCGTACGGGCGTGGCAGAGGTCGAGACCGGCTATACCGAGCAGCAGGCGCGAACCGAAGCCAGCCGTTGCCTGCAGTGCTGGATCAATACGGTATTCGAAGGCAACGAAGCGGAAGGCACCGAATGTATCCTTTGCGGCGGCTGCGTGGACGTTTGCCCGGAAAATTGCCTTTCACTCGTGCCCCTGAAGAGTTTTGCATTCACCGAGGAAGAGAAAGCGCGTCTCACTCGTGAACAATCCCTTCGCTCCGTGGATTTGCAGCATATTTCTCCCGCCGAGTTGAGCCAGGTGGATGGCGCCGTGATGGTCAAGGACGAAACCATCTGCATACGTTGCGGCCTGTGCGCGGAGCGCTGCCCAGTGAAGACCATTTCCATGGAGGGCTTTGAAGTGTTCGATCAGAACCCCGGATCGCGACCCTATGAGGAGATTGTTCTTAACCCATGAGCGACACACAAGATAATTCGGCGACGCACACCGCCGACGGCAAGCCTGGCGTATCAAGGCGGGATTTTCTGAACGAAATCACGCTTGGCGCCTTGGGAATCGCGGGTCTGGGCGGCACTGCGTTGATCTACCAGTATTTTTCTCCCAATGTATTGTTCGAACCTTCCACCACCTTCCGCGCCGGCAACCCCGATCTTTTCCCGGTGGACTCGGTGACTTTCCTCCAGGACCAGCAAGTATATATCGTGCGCATCTCGACGGGTTTTTACGCCGTTTCGGCCGTCTGCACGCATCTCGGCTGCGTCACCCAGTGGAAACCGGACGCGAACCGCATCGCCTGTCCGTGCCACGGCAGTAAATTCCAGTCCGACGGCAAGAAAATCGAAGGGCCGGCGCCGCGCCCGCTCCCTCACTACTCCATCACGCTGACCGCTGATGGAGAGCTGCTGGTGGACAAGCTGCAAGCCATCAAATCCGACCAGGTTTTGAAAGTCTGAAGAGAACAATGGCCACGACTTTCCAATCCGTCTTCGAAAACCTGCGCGCCACGCGAGTGTGGAAGTCTATCTTCCGTCGCGGGCCTGCGCTGACCAACCGCACACGCAGCATCGCGGTCTTCGGAAGCCTCTTCCTCCACTGGCTACCCGTGAAAGTACGCGAAAAGTCGTTGCGCGTGCGGGCAGCCTACTATCTTGGTTCGCTCTCGCTTCTGCTTTTCATCATCCTGGTCGTGACCGGCGTTCTTCTCATGTTTTATTACCACCCTGCCGCGCCCAAGGCGTATCACGACATGAAAGATCTTCGCTTCGTGGTGTCCAGTGGCGTGTTCCTGCGCAATTTGCACCGCATCGGCGCGCACCTGATGGTGCTGCTTGTCTTCTGGCACATGTTTCACGTTTTCTATCGCGGTGGGTACAAGCCGCCGCATGAGTTCAACTGGGTCATCGGCGTCGTGCTGCTCCTGGTCACTCTCTTCCTCAGTTACACGGGTTACCTCTTGCCGTGGGACCAGCTTGCTTTCTGGGCGGTGACCGTCGGCACCAACATTATTTCCGCCATGCCGCTCGTCGGAAACAAAATTCGTTTTGTCGCACTTGGTGGAAATATCGTTGGAGAGAACGCCCTGCTTCGATTCTATGTGCTTCACGTCGTAATTCTTCCGCTGGTGGCGTTTCTTCTCATCGGCGTCCACTTCTGGCGCGTGCAGAAAGATGGCGGGCTCACCGTGCGGTCGAAAGAAGAAGATGGAAAAGAATAAACTCGAATCCGGCTTCGCATCGGACGCGAAGAAAGAGCCGCGCCGCATCGTTTTCATCACTCGTAACACTTCCGCCAAAGTTGTGGACGAGCGCGGCCCGAAGCTCATGACCTATCCGAACCTGCTGGTTCGCGAAGCCATCGTCTTCGAAGTCTTGATCGTGGCCATGGTGCTGGTTGCGCTCTTCTGGGACGCGCCGCTCGAACAGCTCGCCAATCCGCTGCTGACCCCCAATCCTGCAAAAGCGCCGTGGTATTTCCTCGGCCTCCAGGAATTGCTCCACTTCTTCCCGCCCTTCGTTGCGGGAATCCTGATTCCGACGCTGGTGTTGATCGCGCTCGTAATCATTCCTTATTTCAACGTGAACGTTGAGGGCAAGCCTCTCTTCGAAAAACAGCCGGCAAAACGCCTCGCCATTGTGATGGCGGTTGTGACCGCCCTTCTGCTTCTGCTGGCCGCTGTGGATGCATGGACCATTATCGTTCCCACTGTGATTGTGGCGGCATTGCTCCTTGCCGCGTATCTATCCAAATCCTCCACCGGTTGGTTGGGCAGGTTGCGCCGGAAGCCGCTGTCTTGGTGGGTGATGACGTGGTTCATCGCCACGGCGGTGTGCCTGACGGTGGTGGGAACAGTTTTCCGCGGCCCGGGCTGGTCCTGGGTCTGGCCTTGGGGGACGCATGCCGGCTGAAGAAATGGGGAAATTGTCCGACAAAGTCCGGCTGACCTTCGCCGTTTCCACGGTGATCTGTGTCCTTGTCCTGGCCATCGCGCCGCTGAAAGACTTCCGCGCGGAGTGGAAGCACTACAAACGGTCGTTCGTGAAATTCGCGCAAGGTCGCCCGGATACCAAGAAGCTTCTCGCCGATTACAGCCCGAACATCGATCAGATCTGGCTGCCGGGAATGAATGTCACCGACCGCTGCACAACATGCCACCAGGGCGTTACGCAGGCGAGCCTCGCCGATCCCGCTGTCCCGCATCCGTTTCGCTCGCATCCGCCCATCCCGCACAATGTTCGCGACTGGGGCTGCACCATCTGCCACCGCGGACAGGGGCCGGCCACAGAGGTTGCCGAAGCTCACGAAACCACTCTCGCTTGGGAGCAGCCGATCTTGCCCGCTCATTTTCTGCAGGCGTCGTGCGGCAGCTGCCATCAAACCGATATGAAGGAGACGCCGCAGCTAGCTCGGGGCAGGGAACTCCTCTCACGCTTGAATTGCCAGGGATGCCACAAATTGAAAACGGTGGAGCCCGCTCGGCTCGGACCGGATCTCTCCCGCGTCGGCTACAAGGTAACGCGCGAGTGGATCTACAAATGGCTGAAGGAGCCACGGACCGTTCTCGACAATGACGGCAATACCTCTGTCAACGGTTACGAAAGCGGTGACGAATCCCGCATGCCCAAGTTCCGCTTGAAAGAAGAAGAAATTAAAACCCTCTCCGCGTACCTGAGCGTGCAGAAAGCCAAGCCCCTCGAGATATACAAGATCAATCCCGCGGTAGTTGCCACATGGAGCAAGAAACCCACCTTGGTCTCCGAGGGTGAAGTTCGGTTCCGCCAGATGATGTGTACCACCTGCCATCCGGTTGCCGTGACTCGCGGCGGAGAAACAAAACTGATCGGCGGCAACGTCGCGCCGGAATTGACCAAAGTAGGCAGCAAGGTCAACGAGGAATGGCTGGTCACGTGGCTGCGCAATCCGCAGGCCTACCTGGCGCATACCAACATGCCGCGGTACGGCTGGACCGACGAGGACCTCTACAAAGTTTCGCAATACGTAATGAACAAGCTGACCGATTCCGATTTGCTCGCAAATCTCCCGCAGCTCGGCGCTCCCACCGAGGAAGAGTTACAAACAGGAAAGCGTCTGTTCACGGACAAGGGCTGTAGCAGTTGCCATAGTCTCAACGGGGCGCCGACTCAGAAGGACTTTGGTCCCGACCTCACGGCGCTGGGCAGGAAGAACGCGTCAGATCTCGAATTCAGTAAATCCACCATCGACCGCAATCTGGTTTCCTACATTCAGGCGAAACTCCAGGATCCTGTCTCCGTCAATCCTGCTGCCCGCATGCCGCAGTACAGTTGGAATCAGGCCGATCTGGATGCCGTGACAACGGCGCTGCTGAGTCAGACAGGCGATGCGCCGACCAGCGCGCTTCAACGCCTGGTCGTGAACAAGGCGCCCACCTCCTTCCAGGCCGTCGGAGCTTTCGCGGAAGTTTTCGAACGCTATAAATGTTACGCCTGCCATCGCTTCAACGGCTACGGCGGCACTTTGGCGCCGGATCTTTCTTACGAAGGCAGCCGCGCCCAGAAAAAGTGGATCGCGGATTTCTTGAAAAATCCCCAGACGATTCGCCCGACCTTGATCCTGCGAATGCCACAGTTCAATATGTCCGACAAGGACGCCACGATTGCGTCGGAATATCTCTCCCTTGCGGTCCAGAAACCCGACGTCAATCCGGAAAGTGTGGATGTGCGCCAGTTCACACCCGCCATGGTCTCAAGAGGCAGGGAACTCTACGAAGTGAAGTATCAATGCCGGTCGTGCCACACGATTGGCGCAACCGGCGGCTACGTCGGACCCAATCTCAACAATGCCGGCAATTGGCTAACACCTGCGTGGATTGAAGCCTGGCTCAGGAATCCCCAGGCGCTTCAGCCTGACTCCATCGAACCGCGCCGCAACTTCACGGAAGAGGAAGTGCATTCCTTAACCGCATACCTGATGACTTTGCGCACCGGAATCAAGCCACAAGGGACAAAGAGCGCCGGAAGAATTCAACCCTCAGCCCAAGGAGCCGGCCGATGAGAAGGCAACTGGTCACAGCCTTGGTTCTGACGACTTGCTTCTCTGGCATCTGCGGCTTAGCTGGGTGCAAGAAACAGGCCCCGGTAACGAATCCCGACGTCGCGTTTGGCGCATACGACACCGAGCCTGATTGGAACGACGGTTCGAAATTGGTGAAGCTTGGATACCGCGAAGCTCAGGGCAAACGAGTTTTTTATGTGTATTGCGTTTGGTGCCACGCCGACGCGACTCCCGCGGGTCCGTCAAATCGCTCGAACCTTACTCCCGCCGGTCCATTGATGAATGACGGCGAAAAATTAAACGCAGAGAGCGACGAGTTCCTGCGCAACATAATTACACTCGGTGGAAACGCGCTGGGAAAGTCGGAGATGATGCCGCCCTACGGCAAAACGCTCAGCCCGGAAGAAATCCAGAGCGTGATCGCCTTCACGCGCAAGATTGCGCAACCTGCCTACCAGATCCCCGGACGCCCCGGCTCGCAGTACGCCCCCAAGTAGTGGATTCAAAGATGACAGCATGAAGACAAAGCGCTCAATCGCCGTGATCAGAGCAATCGCCATTTCCTGGACTCTGATTCTTTGCATCGGGTTTGCCCGCCGGGCCGGTGCTCAGGTCAGTCCAAACGAAATTCTGGACCCGCAACTTAAATCCCTGGAAAAACTGTACCTCCCGCAGTTAAAGACAATGAATCAGGAGATTGCCCGGACCAGTTTTCCGTTCCCCTTCTACCTCAGCCGGGCTGTCGGGCTTGATCCTGCTCAACAGGTGGAGGCCGATACGCGCGGGCTCGAGTTCCGGCGTTTTAAGGATCGCGTCCTTCTGAAAGCAACCGGCAATTACAACGCGGCGTATGACTCCAAGCAGTTCACGCGCAACGAACGCGCCGCCCGCACCTTCCGCGACGTCTTCCTTCCCATTCTGCAGGTGATCACGCGGAATATTCCGCCGGACGTGGATTGCGACGCAATCGGCATTGAGGTCGGATTCCATGTGCGCGATGTCGGCAAGAGCTATGACTACGAAGGCCGCGACATTCTCGTCGTCGTGCTGGACCGCAAGGACGCCTTCCAGATGGTCCTGGAGAAAGACGATGATGCTCGCCAGGACATTCTGAATCGCTCCCTCGTCTATTTGGGCGGCGCGGAATACGGTTTGTCCCTTCTGGACCGGGACCCGATGGTCGTGGATACGCAGGGCCGCTCCAAATCCGGGAAGATCGATGCGTCCTCAACTGCGGGCGCTTCCACTTCCGCAAGTCGATTGATTCACAGCAATCCGAACTTGTTGCCCTCGGCGGCTGGGAATTCTGCGGTAATAAACACTCCAAAGGTTGACCTGTCGCAATCGAAGCCTGCGGTCACCCAGGCCGATGCCGACAAATTGCAGGCGCAGCACCAGCCGCAACTGGATGCCCTTTCGAAAGAAGGCCAGGCAAAATTTGCGTTCGTGGACTATGATCCGCCGGCTTTCGTTGTTGTCAGCAAGCAGATGGTCTTGCAGATGACCATGAAGAACACCGCGCGTTTTGATCCCGAAAAAGCCAACGTCTATAAGCGCGCCGCGCAGACCTTCGACCTGTTTGTCGCTCCCAAAATGAAGGATCTGCTGGACCGGATTCCCGCCGGCTGGCTGGTGGACTATTACGATTTCTCCATTGTGAATCTGTTGACGCCAGGCACCGGCGGCAAGGAACGCTCCGAGGCGATCGAGTTTCTCCTCCCCAAAGACCTCTCGCAGAAATTTGCCAATTCTGAAATCACAAATCAGGAGCTGCTGGATAAAGGGCAAATCCTCGTAAACGGCGTCCGCATAGCCCTCAATCTGCAACTCGCGGAATAATCTCCACACCCTCCGGGCCTCCCGTCTAGCAGGCTGCTGAAAAACTCCCAGAGCTGTCATTCCGAGGGCGGTGTTTGCCCGAGGAATCTGCTTTTTCCTTGGGTTCTGACGAAAAGCAGATTCCTCGCTGCGCTCGGAATGACAACTGGCAGCGTTTTTCAGCACTCTGCTAGGTGTCGGCCCACGGGCTATCCCAGCCCACTACCTCGGCATTGCCCGCTCCCCCATCCCCGCCGAAATTCTCCCTCACCAAGTCCGCCCGAGCTAGCTACCCCAATCCCCCGGTTACTACCCCCCGCCTTCCCGGCCCCCGCGCCAGAATCGATTGTTGACATCCAATAAATAGATACATATACTCCCGCCAATCGTCGCTCAACCGATTTACTAGCGGGTGTGGTGCAGCATCCGCAACTTCATTGGAGTGGGAGAGTTCTATGCGCATTTTCCGATACATCTTTCCAATTCTTTCGTTGCTCGCTCTAACACTTTCCCTCAGCCACGGCTCCATGGCTCAGTTCACCGCAAGAATCCAGGGAACAGTGACTGACCAAAAGGGTGCGGTAGTTGGTGGCGCGAAGGTCATCGCCACGAACCAAGCGACGAATGTCAACCATGAAGCGGTGGCGTCGGATACGGGCTTTTACCGCGTGGAAGGGCTACCGCCGGGGAAGTATACTATCACGATCAATGCACCGGGGTTCAAGGAGTCCATCACCCATGATCTAAACGTGGAAGCCGAGTCGCCCAGGGGTTTGGATGTTCAGTTGACGGTTGGAGCGGTCAGCGAACAGGTTACCGTCACTGCTGGGACGGCCATGTTGCAGACGGAAGATGCCAGTCTGGCGGCCACAATCACAAACCAGCAACTCGAACGCCTACCCATCTTCGGGCGAGATCCATACGAACTTCTCCGAATCACACCAGGAATTGCAGGCGACGGCGCCAGGAGTGGCTCCGGCCAGTCGGTTGGGTTTCCAAACGGGGCGGGCGCGAACTCCGGTGGGAGCTCCGGAGGCCCTGGCGGTTCGAACACGGCAATTTTCCAAACGGAAAATCAGCAGCCCATAAGCGCGAACGGCCAAAGAGTCACTTCCAACGACTACATGGTGGACGGAGTGAGCGTGAACAGCCTGCAGTGGGGCGGTGCCGCAACCATTACTCCGAGTATTGAAGCAGTCCAGGAAATAACAGTTTTGTCGGTAGACTATGACGCCACGGACGGTAGGAGCTCGGGCGCCCACGTCAAGGTGATCACAAAGGGCGGCAGCAACACTTTCCACGGAGGAGGCTTTTTTCAATATCAGACTCCGGGGCTGAACGCCTTCAACAAATTTAACGGCTACAATGCGGGGGCGGCTACGCCGGACCCAGTCGTTCGTGACGAGAACGCTTTCCGTCAATTTGGCGGTAACCTTGGCGGACCGGTTCTTAAAAACAACCTTCGCGACAACCTCAGCACCTTTCAGAACGGGTGGGTAGAGACACCCCAGTTTGATCAACTCCTCGTTACTGCTCGACCGGGAACTCCTGTTTCAACCATTCTCTCCGACCCTGGACTGGCTCCGCGCATCGCCCAGGTATTGCCCACGACTTGTGCCACGTTTCCGTCCGGCACTTGTGCTGTAGTGGCTCCAAACCAGATCAATATCGGGTCCCCCGGCGCCAGCTATGGCACCTACATCAACTCGTTCGGAAGTGGAACCGTCCCGGCCAATCTGGTCGGCGGCGGGCTGACCACCCTTCCCGAATTTGAGTTCGCGCAACAGACATTGCCGGCCAACAACAGCGGCGACCAATATAACGCGCGGGTGGATCTGACGGTGGGCCGTAGCACTTTTTCCGCCAGCACTTTTCTGACTTATTTCAATGCCCTCGACGCGCAGGGAGCCGAACAAGGACGCCCGATGGCGGATGTGAACTCAAAGCGATTCAGCCCTTCCGCTTTCCTGGCTTGGGTATTTGCGATCGATCCGACTACTTCCAATGAGGCGCGATTCAACTTCACGCGCTTCGCCTTCAACCAGGTCACTGCCAATCCCCAGACCAACTATGGTTTCCCTCTGATTGAAATCCAAAATGCATTTCCAGGTTTTGGGGATCGCATCCGCTACGGTGCACCTCAAGGGAGCGGCAGCCCCGGAATTTTCGCCGAAAATACTTTCTCGCTCCGCGATATGGTCACAAAAATTTACGGCCGCCATGCATTCCGTTTCGGCGTCGAATACACGCGGGAGCAGGATAACGACAATACGGACATCGGCGCTGCTCGCCCGGACATGGTGTTCCAAGGCCCATGGAACTTCGCGAACGGTACTCCCATCTTTGAACAAATCGTTGTCAATCCGTTAACCGGCGGCGCCCCGCGAACCGCCCGCTATTACCGCACTTCCGACTACGGGTTCTTTTTCCAGGACGACTGGAAGTTTCGTCCGAATCTGACCTTCAATCTTGGTTTGCGCTATGAGTATTACGCTCCTCCCACGGAAAACACAGGAGTAACCGGACTACTTGCCAACGTAGTTCCCGGCCCAGGTCCCGATGGGCTCTTGAATGCCGTGGGTACCAACCCAAACAAGATGTGGAGTTCTTCAAAGCGGAATATCGGGCCTCGTCTCGGATTCGCCTGGAGTCCTTCGAGGTTTCACAGCAACGCTGTGATTCGCGGTGGTTTTGGCATCGCGTTCGACAGGTTTGACAATGTGGCTTTCAACAACACTCGCAATAATCCGCCTTTTGAAGCCAGCTATGGAATCTGCTGCGGCACTGCGGGCGCTCCGGGGGATGGGTTTGGAACTCCTTTTGTTAACGGCCAAATTGCATTTAATCTTGGAACCAGCAGTTCGCCGCTGAGCTTTCCCGCCAATCCCGCTCTGGCCACAACGATCAACCCAGCAACCAATCTACCCGTGATTCTGCCTGGCTTCGGACCGCCCGATGTCTGGTCAAACCCGACGAATATGCCGTCCCCTTACATTTATCTCTACTCTGTGCAGGCGCAATACTCTTTGCCCAAACAATGGGTTGCGACCCTTGGGTATCAGGGTAGCAGCAGCCATAAATTGCTGCGCATTAAGGACCTAAAGCTTTTCTATCCCACACAGAATCCTGACATCAACAATGTCTTCACTCCCACTCCGGACACTAGCGCGAATTTCAACGCGTTCAATGCACAGTTGGAGCATCGCTTCTCACATGGTTTCCTCATCAACACCTTGTACACCTACAGTAAGTCCAACGACGAACTTTCCTTTGAAGGTCCGGGATTTGTTACTAATCAAACTTTCCCCACTGATTTGTCGAAAGAGTACGGCCCCTCCGACTACGATATGACCCATAACTTTAGAGTGGTCGGTTTATGGGATATTCCGGTCTTCAGGAATTCTCAAGGTCTCGCGGGCAAACTCTTGGGGGGCTGGGAGCTGAACGGCGATTTCCAATTCCACTCGGGATTCCCGTGGACCCCTGTCGCCAATAACACTTGTCCGGTCATCGGAACCAACGGCCTTTGCCCAATTCGCCCCATTGGATTTTCAGGAGGAACGGGTTCCAGCCAGGACAGCAGTGCTTTCATGACTCCTGCGGGATCCAATTTTCCCAACGGAGCTACCAGTTATTTCACATTGGCGACTACGACGACACCTAACGTGATTCCACCCCCGGGCATTGGCCGCAATTCTTTCCGCGGGCCGCACTTCAGCCAATTTGACTTTTCCCTCATGAAGCAGTTTGGCCTTCCCAACACGAAAGTGTTCGGAGAGGGAGCCAAGATCCAACTGCGCGTCGATGCCATCAATGCTTTCAATAAACTTAACCTTCAACCCTTTATCTTTGGCAGCGCCTCAACTGTCGTAAGCTACTTCAACAATAGCAGTGGGGTGCCGCAACCCAATCCTCAGTTCGGTCTCGCAACTGGCGGGCTGTCCGGCCGCGTAATTCAGTTGCAGGGGCGGTTTACCTTCTAAATGCGTCGCGCTGCGGAATTGGTTCCGTAGATTGGAATGGCCTGGCGCGGGATTTTCTCTATTGCAATTTCGTCGGGAACGCCTACACGATGGGTGTGCTCACTTGCTCTGGCAAACAATTGTTTACGCCGGCTGAAAACCAACCAATTGCATTGCCGCTTGCGCTTCCGGATTCTTCATGAAGGTGTTCCACACCAAGCCAGTGCGATAATTTTCCGCCATCAACATCGTGATGCCCAGATCGATGCCGAGCACGTCCGTGTCGTACCAACCGGTGAGTGGGTTGAACGCGTCAACGTAGCTGTAGAGTCCCCACGCCTTCGTTCCGTACGCGCCACGGATCGTCCGCAGCACGCGAAGGCAATCAGTGGGCACGAAGGGCAGCGAGCCGCCTGTCGCACAGGGCACAATGCTCCCGTCAAGCGGCCCCTGCGGCGGCGGCCCGCCCCACGCCGTGTATCCCTTCACATAATCTGAAGCCGAAATTCCCCACAGATCGTCCGAGTAAATCGTCCGAGTAATCGCTGAATTGCGATTTCAGCGACAGGCAGAAAAGTTTGTGGGCCTTCGTCGCCGTAATGGAGTTGTCAAAATAATTTGCGTAAGCATCCTTCTTGTTCCGGAAATCGAACCACGCCTGCGAATACTGGTGCGTGAAGAGCGGATCGTTCCCGGAAATATAAGTCAGGGCCTGATACGTGATCGTCGGCCTCGTCCACGCGTTCCAGCTTTCCGCGGAAACGGGATTCGTTGTCGAGCCGATTCCCAGCAGGTAGATCATCATAAGTTCGCAATAATGTTCCCAGCGGGCCGCAAGAAAGCCAGACTCTGGCAACCAGCCCATTGAAAATGTTGGCCCGCCGTTCATCATCCACGGCCAGTCCACCTGCGCATAAATCTGCGAAGCCAGCGTCTGAATCGTCGCGTCCTGAAAATATTGCTTCGCGGTCAGCACGCCGCATAGCAGCAGGGAAGTGTCGATCGACGAAACCTCGCATTGCGCCCACCGCTGCCCGGTGTTCATGTCCACAAAGTGATAGTAGAAGCCGTGAACGTTGGGCATCTGTTGCAGGATGAATTGCAGCGTATTGCGAACCCGCGTAACAATGTCCGAAGTGTTCGCGTAGCCCCGCGAATCCCCGATGCAAAGCGCCGTCAACCCAAAGCCCGTCGCGGCAATGCTCGACATCGTGCGGGTATCATTCCCATTCAGGAAGGCCCGGTCCTTAATCTGTCCGGTCGCGGGATTTGTTTCGTTCCAGAAAAACTGGAACGCGCCTTTTTGCAAATCGTCCAGCAGTTGCGCGTCGGTCCCCTGAAACGGCGTGCCTCCTGAATTTTGCGAACTCTGCGAGCCGCCATTGCAGCTCAGCAGGGAAGCAAACGGCGCCATCGAGAGATACGCCCCGCACAAGCGCAGCCACTCTCTTCGGTTCGCTTCTCGGTTTTTCACGGCAAGGTACCTCTCTACTCGATGATTTCCAATTCCGCCGGCAGCCCGCGAGAGGAATCCGGGCTGATCCAGATTTGGACGTGGCTGGGTTCCACTCTCAGATTATTCTGAATATCCCACAAGGAAAAAGTGCCCGCGCTAAGCGGAAAGCTTACCCTTCGGCTTTCTCCGGGAGCAAGAACAACACGTTTGAATCCCACCAGCTTGCGAACCGGCTCTGACATGCTGGTGCCAATCAGGCGGACATAGAGTTGGACCACCTCATCCACAGCACGGTTTCCCGTATTCCTCACGGTCGCGCTCACGGTGGCCTGCGTCCTGTTGCTGGAAGCGTCGCGCCGCAGATTTGCGTTCAGTCCCGCCGCGCTGAGCTTCGCCGAATCCACCTCGGTCTTCGAATACTCCAGCGACGAATATGTAAGCCCGAATCCGAACGGGAACCGCGGCGTGTTCTGCTCGTCGATATACCTTGAAATATATTTTTCCAGTGAATTTCTCGGCGGATGCGTCAGATCATATCCGTCCGCCGGACGCCCGGTGTTCAGTGCGTTGTAATAGATCGGAATCTGCCCCATCGTTCGCGGCCAGCTGACTACCAGCTTTCCACTCGGCGCCACGTCGCCG
>WNFM01346645.1_pt1 | contig 13322 bp, 8 predicted proteins | sample 5400271 | NCBI WGS metagenome assembly WNFM01 (sample SAMN13153352, study PRJNA577476) | soil metagenome | isolation source: 60 cm saprolite on Douglas fir-dominated hillslope | place: USA:California | collected 2013-09-17 | reverse complement strand
TTCACACGAGCGGAGCGTTATTTGTGCTATATTTCTTTATGTGCAGCGCCAGCCCGTTTTGCTTTCCGGGGTGAAGAAGCAAGTTCGCGCTTGCTTCTTCACCTTCACTGCGTAACGAGAACTTAAAACCGATTTACTTGGCGGTAGCGGCTGCGGTGGCGGCTGGTGGAACAGCGGTTGGCGCTGCCTTGATCTTGCTTCCACCGATCAACTTGTCCCATTTGCTAAAGGCCAGAACCAGATTCTTGGCATCCAGCGGCAGCACAATGGTTGAACTCTTGATCCAGGCGTCATACTCAGGACGACCAAAGTCTTTGAGCGCCTTCTGACTTGCGTCAGGTGCCATCGAAATATCAACACCCTTAACTGCCGGGCCGGGATAGAAGTAGCCCTTGTCGTAAGCAATCGCCTGTTGATCTGGCTTGAGCATCCAGGCCACGAGGTCTAGCACAACGGATAGACGGGCATCGTCCAGGCCCTTGGGAACCATCACGAACTGCGCGTCACTCACGAACGTGGTGCCGGTCAGTGCCGCCACGCCGTAATCCTTCGGCATGTTTCCGAGAACGCGGGGGTTGATGTCCCAGCCAAAGGTGCTTGGCATCATGGCGCGGGTTCCATTGGCGAGTTCGGCTACCACGTCACCAGTACGTGATGGGTAGTATTCGATGTTAGCGCCGATATCCTGGAGGAAGGCCCAGGTCTTGTCCCAGCCCTTGTCGGGGTCTTTGGGGTCTTTGTCGCCCAGCAGATAGGGCAGGCCCATGAGGAATGTGCGTCCGGGGCCGGAGTTCGCCGGACGTGCATAGATGAACTTGTTGGGATTAGCCGCGATCCACGCCTTTAGGTCGTCGATGGTCTTGGGTGGGCTATCAACTTGTGAAGGATCAAACTCCATGATCGGGCCGCTGGGTGTGGTGACGGTCAAGATGGCAAAGCCCTTGGCGAGATCGTTATAGCTCTTGGCAGCGGGCAGATAATTGTCGTCCAGGCCGGGGAACTTGGCTGTGTTTTTTGGCAGCAGTTGTTCCCAGATGCCCTGATCGATGCCTGATCCCACGGCGTCATAACCACCGAACACCAGCGCGGTATCGATCTGATCTTGCCACCGTCAATCTGTGCTTTGATTCTGCCGGGCAGGTTGGGCGCGGTGTCCTTGACAATCTCGTAGCTGCTGATCTTATCAGGATTAGCCTTCACGTAATTGTCAAGCATTCCCTGTACCAACTGGGTTTCGCCAGCCACATCGATGATTTGCAGCGTGATGGGCGCAGCCTTGGCGGATCGGGCGAACGTGGCAGTGCTGGCACCAAAGAATGATGCGACTGCCAACAACATGCCCAGAGTCTTAAATACTCTGGCCTTCGAACGTAGTTTTGCGGAATACATTATTATTCTCTCCTCAATAGCGCTGAAAATCTCTCTTGCGTCTCGATCTCCTACGTACCAATGGTTTAAAATTTGACGATAGGCGGTTTCCTTTCCGATAATCAGGTCAGGTGCTGTCAAGACAAAGAGCGTTTATTCGCTCCGCATGACTCACGGATATTGAGGGTGAAGCCGAGATTGATCAGTTGGGGCTGGGCAGGTTTTCCCTCGCGCAGCCATTCCATCAAGATGCTGGCGCCGATTCGTCCGGCTTCGACCACGGGCAGGGCAAGCGTTGTCAGCGCGGGGATGGTGTAGGCCGCGAAGGGCGGATCGCCGATGGTGACGAGCGCCAAATCATCGGGCACATGCCACCCCGCTTCCTGGAGCGCTTTGAGGGCGCCCACGGCAATCGATTCGTTGGCGGTAAAGAGCGCGGTCGGGCCATCCGCCGCGCCCTGAATTTGCGAAAGCAGCTGCTTTGCGGCTATGAAGCCGCCTTCGTAGCTAAACAGGCTCGATACAATCCACTCTGGTTTCACGGTGAGTCCGTTTGCTTCGAGCGCGTTTAGCCAGCCCTGATGACGGTCTACCGCACTGCGACGAACGTCCATCGGGCCTGAAATGGTGGCAATACGGGTATGTCCCAGATCAATGAGGTGTTGTGTGGCGATCTGGCCTGCGCCCACGTCGTCAAGTTTTATCTGGTTGATTTCAGGATCGTCCAGGTCGCGGTTTATAACTACAAACGGGACGCCTTCCTCAGTCAATCGTTTGAGATGCGCTTCCGGGTAGTGAACGGACAGCGACATGAAAATGAAGCCATCCACTTGCTGCGCGCGCAAAGTTTCAATCGCGCTGATTTCGGCCTCAATATCATTGGCACTCGCCAGGATGATTTGATAGCCCTGCGTCTTCAAGACTGCTTCAACGCCTTCGGTGACAGGCACAAACAGGGGATTGCTGAGTTCGTTGATGATCAGCCCGATGGTGGCGGTCTTCTGTTTAACCATGCTGCGGGCAATGGCGTTGGGGCGGTAATTAAGCTCGCGCACCACAGCGAGAATTTGTTCCCGTGTGCCGGGGCCAACATGATCGTCGTTGCCATTCAAGACGTAGGAGACGGTGCTAACGCCTACGCCAGCTTTTTTGGCAACATCGCGAATGGTTACTGCTTTACGGCGCATAAATATCTAAACTCAACGCTAAAATCATCAATACAAGTTTAAGTGAAACGTTTCCGTGAACCGTTTCACTAAGAATACGAGCATTGAGTTCGTTTGTCAAGAAGGCAAAGGTTTGGTAAGGAAAAAAATAGTTTTTCCAAATCGCCCGAAAGAGTAAATTAAGACGCCGTATTCGGAACATACAAACTATTCTGAAAAGCGGCTCAATTCAGGGCTAAAGGATGCCGAAGACAAGAGTAGGGCAGTGCAAAACCTTCCGCCAACGGATCGCACCTCCCCGGACACGATGCGCCAATACCTCAAGGCATTCAGTCAATGTGTTAGTAAGGTTGATCCTGTTCTGGGCGGAGCTTTCGGTTCGTCCGGCAGGTGATCCTGGCATTGCCCCAGGCAAGGAGGGGCGTGGTGAAACACCCACGCCTCTTGTCCCAAACTGCGTCGAATTTTCGTTCACAAGGCTTCTAGCGCAAAAGGTGTCGTGGCAAACTGCTGAGGTTTTTGTCTGTAGTGCTAGTTTCCTGTTTTCAAATGGGCGCCTCTGTCCGCAATTCTGGTATCGGGCCTACAGGTAATGTAACAACGAAACGGGTGCCGCCTCCATCTGGCGCTTCAATGAATATGCTTCCACCATGAAGGCTTACAATTTCACGGCTAATAAATAGTCCCAGCCCCATACTTCCTGGTACCTCGCCACTATGACAACTGAGGATAGAAGCGACCGATCTTGACGCAGCAAAACGCGCCAGTCGGAGTCAGGATGCGCCCTGCTGTGTAATAGATTATCGTTGCGCAGCCTAGCTCTGGCGTAGGAAGTCGCTGAGTAGCTGTGGAGCAGCGCTGTCGAAGCCCACTACATCGAGCATTCCAGCATCGTTCGGGTGAGCGATGCTGAAGTTGTTCGCCACCATGCCCACCACAACCAGTTTGGCAGGGATGCCAGTCTGCTCACGGTATTTTGCTAAGGCTTGCACCGGGTGAATCGTGCCGAACCAGGTCTCCGAGTCGGTGTAAATGACAAAAGCGTCGGCCTGCACGTTGTTCTTGAGTGCCCACAACATTGGCAGGGCGCAATCCGTTCGCCCAAACGGAATGTTGGCGGTGCTTTTGATGACGTCGTCCATACGCTGGCGTGGTGAGATAGTGATAGGACGCATTTCGTCCGAGAAAGCTACCATTTCACACTGCTTCTCGGTAGCAGCAGTAACCAGCGCCATCGCGGCGCTGCCGATGCGCGGAGTCAGGCCGGGTACTCCGGCAATCTCCCCGTTGCCCATCGAACCAGATACGTCCAGTGCCAGCACGATGCGCTTGCCTACTGGCTCAACGTTCACAAAGCTTGAATAGAATGCCGTATCCAGTGCATCGACGATCCGGGTGACAGGCTCCCACTCGCTGCTACCACGTACTCCGTGCCCCTGTTGATATGTGGTTAGAGCCGAGAGTATTGAAATCGGGTGTATGCGTGCTCGCCGACTCTGCTCGGAGGAGATGATCGCCTTTACCGCAAGGTCAACTTCTTTGCTGTTGCCTTTGTGCAGCAGACCAATCTTGGTCATGGTGCCGAGATTGCGCAGCAGTGCCGTCAGGCCGAGATGGGGCAGCATAGCCGCCCATACCTCAGGGTCATTCAATGCTGTTGTTGGCAGTGCCTCACGCGGCAATTTGTACTCAGAAATCAGCTTGAGCAGTTCCTGCTTGTTAGCGGTATGTGCCCGTTCGAAAGCCCAAATGAACCGAGCGGCCTCGACAGGATGCGGCTCTGTGCCGACATTTTCCCAGCCCTTCGTGATCCAGTTGAACACGATATTTTGTTCCGTCGTTGTTGCCACGGGATGAGTTAGCCGCAGCAAATCGCGGTGCGACCAGCCATCACGCTGTTGATACTTGACTGCCTGAAAGGCTACATCGGCAGCCTGGGCGTTAAGATACCAATTGGCAACGGCACGCCGCAGACCTCGCCCCCAGCCACGAACGTTGTTGACGTAAGCGGCAAAATGAAACAGGTGCGTTCCGATTCGGCATACTCTTGGCAGCGCCTCACCTGCGGCTCGCCGCGTCGCGAGATCGCCGTGGCTCATTGCCAGGGCCAGCGCCAGGATAGCCGGTTCGTTCTTTGGAGCGCGACCTGCGCTGCTGATCTCCACAATGCGCCGTACCGTGCGCAGACCATCCGCTGCAACGCAGCGTAGCACAGCATCCGCGTTATCAACGGTCAGTTTTCGCTCGGTGGCGTAGTACGAGCCGCCCTCACTCCCCAGTACCAGGAATCGGTCCAGCCGCGTCCAGTCGTCAACGGGAAAAGCATAGCCGCCTGCCGAATTGGGTACTTGTGTGCTGCCCGGAATCGGTTGGTTCTGAGGCGTTTGCTTCGGATGAGTAAGATGTTTTGCATAGCTCATAGTAGGTCTCTCCTCCTCGCGTTCTGGCGCGAGGCGCAAAAAATACAGAGCGGACAAGGGGCGCGGTGGGCGTACCACCCCTCGGGCCGTAGCCCTGCGGGTGTCTTGGGATCGAACCAAGGTTTGCCAGATAACCCAGCCGCTTCGGCCCGCTCTGTTACTACATACGTAGACTGCCTACCACAATTTCAGAAAGAAACTTGGCGCGGCGGCAACTTTGCCATCCGCTCATCTCAATATCTCGGTCGTTGAGGCAGCAGGATGTATGGTAGGTCGTGGATAAGTGGTTGGTGATGGGTGAATATCTTTACAGGATAACCCAAAACCTTCGACCCACAACCCGGTGGGCATTGTACAAGAGATTATTACGGAGTCAAGGGTGAGTAAGAATTTTTACAGGTATTGGTAGCTCAGGATAGGTCATTTGTTAAAACTGAAAACTTTCTCAATTCTGGACCTTGAGACACCCTCTGTCTTTTGACCATCTGAGAGCAGCTACTTAATATTTGCCTGTAATACAGTTTGCGCTAAGTCAGGCTGCCAAAGGTTCACTTAACTAACTAAGTATTGTATAATAAATAATACAATTAAGTGAAAGTGAACTTTTTCTGATACATTAAATTCCAAATTTCAATCGCTAATTTCTCCCCAAAACGTTGTACGTTGGCTTGCATAGATGGTAAAGGGCGGGGAGTCAATGAGTATTATAGGTACATCGCATAATTCTGTAGCAAAACATTGGTCGCGCCTGGCAAGCGCAACGGTGACAGTCATTGGTTGTCTGGTGCTTATGGGTTGGATGTTCGACATTCCCTTCCTAAAAAGCGTACTGCCTGGTTTGGCGACGATGAAAGCCAATACTGCATTGGCCTTTATCCTGACGGGGTTAGGATTATGGATTGGCAACGACGACCAGGCCAGTCAGCGCCAGCGTCGTCTGGTCCAGCTTTGTGCCCTGATTGTGCTTGGGATTGGCTTGCTTACTTTCAGCGAATATGTTTTGAGGCGGGATTTTGGCTTAGACCAACTACTCTTCAAGGATACTGCATCGGTCATGGACGCCGCCTTTCCAGGGCGGATATCGCAAGCCCTGGCTTTTAGCTTTATCCTACTCGGAACGGCCCTTTGGTTGCTGCATTATCCTCGCTGGCAAGTCTTTACCCAATTCATCGCTCTAGTGACGGTGTTTATCGCATTACTAGCGCTGGCAGGCTATTTGTACGGAGTCGAGTCCCTGTATGACGTTTTTGCGTTTACGTCAGTAGCGCTTCATAGCGCGTTAACGCTGCTCATTGCTAGCGTGGGCATGTTGTTGGTACATGCTGAGAGTGGGCCAATGGCGGTGCTGACGACAGATAGACCAGGTGGAATTTTGGCACGGCGGTTGTTACCTGCTGTCATTCTCTTTCCACTATTATTCGGCTGGGTGCGGCTCAAGGGTCAAGAAGCAGGTTTATATGGCACGGCGTTTGGACTGGCACTATTCGCGCTATCGAACATTGTCACGTTTACAGCGCTCGTGTGGTGGAATGCTCGTTCGCTTAATCGGGCGGCTTTGGAACGCGACCAGGCAAACATTGCCCTCAAGCGTTACGCGCAGCGGATGGAAATCCTCCATGAAATCGACCTTGGCATCCTTCGTGGGGGATCAATGCTGGCGGTCGTTGAGACGACGCTCAAACATATCTGGCAGCTCGTCCCCTGCCAGCGCGCCAGGCTCGCAGTTATCGATGAGACGACTAATGAAGCGCTGGTTTTTGAGCTTGATTTCGACGGCGACACAACGTTCGGTCCAGGGATTCGCATACCACTTCCGCCTGAGTTCCGGGCAGGCTTCGACGCGCGTAACATGCAGCGCATTGACGATATTCGTCCCCTGCAAGATGCAAATCCCAGGTTGAAGGAGTTGGTCAACGAGGGGATCGTGTCTCTCACGGGGGTTCTCCTGATTGCTGAGGATCGCCTCATCGGTTCGCTTGCCTTGCTTGCGAACACGCCCGGCTTTTTTACCGCTGAATATCAGGAGATCGTCGCTGAAATTACGAATCAACTTGCCATTGCCATTCGTCAGCTACGTTTGACAGAAGAAATCCATCAACGCGCGATTGAGTTGGAGCAGAACAATGCAACCCTCAAGGCAACAGAGGCCAGTTTGAAACGTTATGCGCAACGAATGGAAATTTTGCATGAAATCGATCTAGGCATTATTGGTGCCACTTCCATCCCAGCCCTGGTCCAAGCAGCGCTTCAACACATCCGTACCCTTTTTGCCTGTCAACAGACAGGTGTCGTTCTTTTTGATTTCACCACGAACGAGGTCGTCTTTTTTGTCCTCGACCTCAACGCGTCCTCATCGTTAAATCCGGGTCTTCGTTATCCTTTACCGCAGGGACTTATTGAAGAATTCAGTACAAATACGGTCACAGTCATCGATGACATTCAATTACTTGCAGACCCCAGCCCAACCTATCAACAACTGCTCAAGGAAGGGATGCGGTCTTCGCTGCGTGCCTTGCTCAAGTTTCAAGAACATCCGGTTGGGTTGCTGGCGCTAACGGCGGATACACCCGGCTATTTCACTGCCGAACATCGAGAGATAGCGGCAGAAATTGCCAGCCAGCTTTCCATCGCCATTCGACACATGTTCCTGACAGAAGAACTGTCGCGCTACACGAGCCAACTTGAACAGACAATCACCGAGCGTACTGGGCAACTACGGCAATCCGAAGAAAAATTCTCTAAGGCGTTTCAAGCCAGCCCTGCGGCGATTTCAATTGCCTCACTGCCTGACAGTCGATGGCTTGAGGTCAACGAGTCTTTTGTAAAAATGACGGGCTATAGCCGTGAGGAATCGATTGGTCATAACTCTGGCGAATTTGGCCTGGTAGACACTACAGCCCGCGCGAAAATCCTGGAGGCAATCCGCACCCAGGGTTCTGTGCGTGATGTTGAAATTGAGATGCACACCAAATCGGGCGAAATCGTTGAAGTGCTGCTATCTGTCGAACAAATCGAGTTAAATGGTCAGGCCTGTACGTTGAACATTCACTATGACATTACAAAACTCAAACAAGCCGAAAAAGCCTTGCAACAAGCCTTTGAAAAAGAAAAGGAACTCGGCGACCTGAAGTCACGCTTTGTGTCTATGGCTTCGCACGAATTCCGTACCCCTCTGGCGACCATTCTGGCGAGCACCGAAACGCTGAGCGCTTACCGTCAGAAGATGACTGAAGCTCAGATCGATTCTCGCTTGGGAAAAATTCGGGAACAAGTGGATCATCTCAAAGACATTATGGAAGATGTGCTGCAACTGGCAAGGTTACAAGCACGACGGGTCGAATTCAACCCGGTCAAGCTCGATCTTGATCTTCTATGCCGAAGCGTCCTCGACGAGTTTCAGAGCCGATCGGATGTGACCCATAGGTTCATGTATAGTTGCGACGACTCCTTGCATTCAGTCTATATGGATAAAAAGCTGATGCGCCAGATTATTAACAATCTCGTCTCCAATGCCATCAAGTATTCGCCAGATGGTGAGATTGTGACGGTCAGTTTAGCACGCTCCGATAACACACTTGTTTTGCAGGTAACGGATCACGGGATAGGCATTCCAGAAGCCGATTTAGTTCACTTGTTTGAACCGTTCCATCGGGCCAGTAACATCGGTGCGATTTCAGGTACAGGTCTAGGATTAACCATCATCAAGGAGTCCATCGAACTGCATAGTGGCACCATCTCTGTGGATAGCAAAGTCGGAGTAGGAACCACCTTCACTATTAAAATTTCACTGGCAGTTGAAGGAGTGCAGGACCATGACAAAAATCCTGGTGATTGATGATGAAGCGCTGCTGCGCGAAGAGATTATGGAGTGGTTGACCTTTGAAGGCTATGAAGCGATAGGGGCTGAAGATGGCGTGGCTGGTGTTGAATGTGCTACCCGCGAACTACCCGATCTAATCCTCTCCGATATTAACATGCCTCGCTTGGATGGCTACGGTGTGTTGCTGAACCTCCGCAGCCATGTCGAAACCGCCATGATCCCGCTTATCTTTCTGACAGCAATGGGGGATAAATCGGCAATGCGCGAAGGGATGGGCCTCGGCGCGGACGATTACCTGACCAAGCCCTTCACCTTAAAAGAGTTGCTGGATGCCATTGTCATCCGGCTCGAACGGCAGGCAGCGCTCAAAAGACATGTTGAAACAAGGCTGGATAACCTTAGCGGAGGGCTAATCTATGCAATGCCCCATGAACTGCGAACGCCTCTGGGGGCGATCCTGGGCTACGCTGACATGATTCTAAGCCAGGGTAATGATCAGGAGTTGAGCGATGTCATCGACATGGTGGGCAAGATTACACTGGCTGGTCAGCAGCTCCGGCATCTGATTGAAAATTTCCTTGTGCGCGCCCAGATTGATCTTATGAAGCCCCATACCGAGCGGCTGGAGTTACTGCGTCAAAGTCACACTTCCCAGCCCAATGCGGTTATTGCTGACCAGGCTCGTCACATAGCAATGCAATACCGTCGCTTGCCAGATTTAACCTTAGACCTTGTGGATGATCCAGCCGTGCACATCTCGGAAGAGGGTCTGAAGAAACTTACGGAAGAACTCGTTGACAACGCCTTTAAGTTTTCCGGCGCGGGCACGCCAGTTGGGTTAAGCGCAACTATTGAAGCCGATGAGTATGTGCTAAATATTAGCGATAAGGGACTCGGGATGACGCCGCAGCAGATAGCAGAAATCGGGGCCTATGTGCAGTTCGAGCGTAGCCTACATGAGCAACAAGGTTTGGGGCTGGGCCTAAGCCTTTCCAGAGGGCTTGTGGAACTGCATGGTGGAATACTAACCCTTGAGAGTAGCCCTGACGAGGGCACTACCGTTTGTGTGAAGTTAGCCTTGTGGTCCGGCGAAACCGACTGAGGATAGGCTTATGACGAAAATCCTGGTCATTGAAGATGAAGCCATGCTGCGTGAAGAGGTAATGGATTGGCTCACTTTTGAGGATTTTGAAGTCCTGGGTGCCGAGGATGGACTGGCGGGGGTAGCAGCGGCTACCGAGCACAGCCCCGATTTAATCGTTTGCGATATTACGATGCCACGCTTGAACGGATATGGCGTGCTGCTGGAGATCAATGCGAATCCAAAAACCGCTGGGATCCCGTTTATCTTTATGACAGCCAGAGCTGCACACGACGACATCCGGGAAGGCATGCGCCTGGGAGCCGACGATTACATAACCAAGCCATTCACCCGTCTGGAACTCTTACAGACTATCCAGGCACGTTTGGAGAAAAAAGTCCTGCAGGCGCGCAATCAACAGAGCCAAATTGACGAGCTACAGCAGGCACTGGCGCAGGAACATGAAACCCGTGTGGTCAAAGCCAAGTTAGTAGCCATGTTTTCCCACGACTTCCGCAATCCCCTCGCTATCATTCTATCGGCGAACAGCCTGCTTCGTGATTATAGTGATCGATTAGATGCACATCGCCGCCAGCAACACTTGAATAATATTGACAGCGCGGTTCGCCAACTGATTCAAATGTTGGATGATATGCTCATCGTTGCTCAGATCGAAACTGGCAATCTGGATGTCATGCCCGAACCAGTCAATGTAGGTCAGTTTGTTCAGAATATTGTGGAAGAGTTCCGCACTATACACGGAACATCATATCAACTGCTTTTTGATAGCACGGTTGATGAGGCCATCATGGCTGATGTGCGGCTGCTCCGACAAATTGGCGCAAATCTCATTTCGAACGCAATTAAATACTCTCCGAAGCACAGTCAGGTGCGCGTGACCGTAGATTGCCACAACGACACCTGTATTCTGAGCGTACAGGACCAGGGCATCGGCATCCCAGAAGCGGACCAGGTGCATTTATTTGACGGCTTTCGACGAGGTTCGAATGTGGGTAAGATTTCAGGTACTGGACTGGGAATGCCAATTGTTAAACAAGCTGTCGAGCTACAAGGTGGCTCAATTCATCTCGAAAGCCAGGTGGGTATTGGCACCACCGTAACAGTCACAATTCCCTCGATTACACCAGAAAATTAAAGTAGCGCCGTGCATTTTGAAAATGTTGATACGGTAGTCAAAAGCTCCGTCCATCGTCTTGAGAATTACACTTTCAAGAACCGTCAAAAACGATTTGATGTTAAAAGGTTTAGGGAAAAATTCAATCACATCACCTAGTGAGGTACGGTCTACATTTCCCGCTGATGAAGCGATGATTGGTTTATGCAGTCCCGGCAGATCTCGATATTTCTGCAAAAATCCCCATCCATCCAAAAGGGGTAAGCGCATGTCCAAGAAAATAACATCGGGCTTATAGGACTCTAGGGCGTCAAGAGCCGCCAATCCATCGCAAACTACTGCTGTGCCATAGCCAGCGCGTACCAGTACCGTAGAAATGAGTTGACAAAATGATTCATCATCCTCAACTACCAATACCCGATGCTTTAAAGTCATCGTCAAGCCTTTTGTGTCTGGAGGAGACAAATAATGAACAGCCCTATGATGAGATATAGACTTCACTAAGTATATGGCTTTTATAAGTTTTTTACAAGTATCATCCGATATAGTGTATGTCGTCATTTCGTGCCAATGATCGTGTCCATGCTTTTGCTACTTGACACGTCTATTTACTAATGACGACGTACGGGCTTAACCAGATTTATTCGGCCCAACTCGCCGCCAACAAACCGTTCCAACGCTCGAAAAGTATCTACAGAATGATGCTGTCAAGAAATCCCGGACACATTGCCTACCGGGTTGGTTTCGGATGGCGTGACGCGCCGTTTATCTGATATTGTCATGTTTGTTTTGAAGAAGATAAACGGAGGAATCACGAGCGCTATTGGCGTACGAGCCACCAGAACCCTCTTAAAAGCGAATGTACCATTCATCATGTTGTACTTCAAAATAGTCTCGTACCGACAACCAAACAGTTCAACTTAATATCAGCGTCGAGATCAATCTCGTAACGCAGATAATGGTTAAAACATCCGCCTCACATCCGGGTCGGGGTGGACGGTCTGCGCTAAGAGAATGACCAACTCAAGCGGGCCGTATCCGCCTTTGTCGAGCATTACAACCTAAAACGTTACCATGAGGCGCTGAACAATCTCACCCCAGCCGATGTCTACTTCGGTCGTGCCCGTTAGCTGCTCAACCGCCGCCAGGACATTAAACGTGCTACCTTCGCCCAGCGCCGGGCTCAGCATGAACTTGCCCCGTCGCCCATTCGTATCTAAACTCTCGCTAGTTTTCGGGAAAAGTCTCTCTTATTTTTCTAGCCCCTGACTCCCATTATCTTTGACGACTTACACTTATTACTACGCTTGGTTTTGGAGGAGATCGGCAATAACGTGTGGCTGCTCATCAGTCATAAAATGCCCGCAACCTACCACTACCTGCGCGGTCACGTTACGGCAGCCAAACTTAGTGGCTAGCTCTTTGGCTGTTGACCCCGGCTTACCAGAACCATAATCGCCTTCGAGGAGGAGTATAGGCACTTGTAGTTCGTCGCGGTGAGCCTTCATGAATGCCTGGTTCTTGCGATATGTTCGATACAAGCCCAGCCCAGCGCGCAACTGTTCGGGAAGTTCATAGGTGCTCGCGTAGTGACGCATGTCTGCGTCTGTCATTGCCTGCTTATTCTTTGCGAAGCGAAGGAAGAACGCCCTTTTAAAGTAGGTGTATATATGACCACCAATAAGCCGTTCAGGAAGTTTGGGCAGACGGTGAAAGGCGAAGTGCCAGAGAAATGGCAGCTTGACCATGAGGTCGGTGCTGGGTGTGCCGGGTAGCGGGCCGTCCAATATCGCTACCCCTCGCGTTTCGGACGGGTAAAGGCGAGCATACGCATACCCGATCATACCGCCCATATCATGGGCCACAATGTAGGCATCTTTAATAGCAAGCTGGCTGGTCAGCTCGTGAATATCATTCGCCTGTGTCTCCGCATCATAGTCGGCTCGTGTAGCTTTGGACTCTCCGATGCCGCGTAAGTCCACTGCAATAACTGTGTATCGGCCAGCAAGCAAGCACATAACCTGGCGGAACTCGTACCAGTCTTGCGAAAATCCGTGAAGAAAAATAATCGCCGGACCACTACCGCCCGATACATAATGTATCGACGCGTCATGTATTTGCACGGTGTGTGACTCAAACGTTCTGCCAAGCACAACCCTCGCTGGATTCTCACTGTCTAGCCCAATAAAGAACGGGTCGTTCATAGCCGTTCCGCCAAGGACACTTCAATAACATCGCCTGGTTGCACCTGCATGGCCTTGAGCAACTTTTTGCTTACGGGTAAGAATTGTGTGCCGTCGCCCCACGGCATAAAGGCCGACTGGAAGGCAAC
>WNFM01065262.1_pt3 | contig 13322 bp, 13 predicted proteins | sample 5400271 | NCBI WGS metagenome assembly WNFM01 (sample SAMN13153352, study PRJNA577476) | soil metagenome | isolation source: 60 cm saprolite on Douglas fir-dominated hillslope | place: USA:California | collected 2013-09-17 | reverse complement strand
ATGGGAGAGCACGATCCCGACTCGAGACGCGTCCCAAGCGCGCAGCAGAGGAGCCAAGGCTTCCCGGTCGACCTCGGGCCGATCGCGCGAGCCGGCATCGAAGATCCAGACGGCGCCGCCGGGGCTCCGGATCAGCGCGGCGGTCCCGTGCCCGACGTCGAGCGCATGCATCTCGAGGCACGCAGGCGCTCGCACCCAGGGGACGAGGACCGCGGCCCACAGGAGGGCGGCGCCGCGCGCGCTCCAAGCCCGCGCCGAAGGCGCAGGGCCTGCATTCCCGCGCCGGCGAGCCAGGGCGAGGACCGTCAGGCCGGAGGCGCAGAGAAGCAGCCAGAGCGGACGCGGAGGCACCTCGCACGGAGTCCCCGGGATCCGATCGAAGGCCTCGAGCATGTGGATCATCGCTCGCCCCGGCAGGTCGAGCAGCACCTCGGGAACGAGGCCCGGTGCGAGGAGCCAGATCCAACCGCCGACGAGCATCCACGCCACCGGGAACGCGATCGCCGGAGTGGCGAGGACGCCGATCGGGCTCCACTCCCCGAATCGCGCCCACACGACGGCTAGCGTCGCCAGCACGGCGGCGAGCGAGGCTGCGACGGCTTGGATCGAGGCGTCGCACACTTTCTGCGTCAGGATCCGCGCGAGTTCGGGCCGCGCCCGACCTGTGCTCGAGGTCGGGGAGATCCTTCCTCCATTCGGCAAGCCGAGACAGAGGAGCGCGCGGATCCGCCCCGCGGCGACGATCAAGCCGAACGTCGCCGCGTAGGTGAGCTGAACCGATGCGGACAACGGAGCGTCGGCGTGCACGAGGCATTCGAACAACAACGCGAGCGACCAGATCGAAAGGGGATCGGAGGTCCTGGCCATGAAGTGCACGCGATGTTCGACCGCGTCGCTCGCGGACGCGTCGAAGGACTTCGAGACGCGCAAGTTCGACGCGAGCGATCCCACGACGAAGGTCAGCGCGGAGCGGAGGACCGGCGGGCCCGCTCCCGCGACCGGCACGAAGAGGAGGAGGAGGAGCGCGCTCAAAGCCTGCGATCCGTCGCGCAGCCTGCCTCGCGTGATCGTCCGGAGGAGGAGCGCGAGCGCCTTCGCGATCGGCCCGACGAGGAGCACGGCCACGAGCGCGACCTGCAGGCCGCTGATCGCGAGGATGTGGAACGTGCCCGTGCGCACGAACAGGTCGCCGACGCCGCGCGGCAGCTCCGTGAGATCACCGAGGAGCAGGCCGGAGACGAGGCCGCGCGTCAACGGATCGCCGAGCCTCGACGCGCGCTCGAGAAGCCCTGCGCGAGCTCGCTCCAGCGCGGCCATCGTGCGAGCGCAGACGCCCGCGTCTCGGGCCCCGAGCCGGACGACCTCGTCGGGTGCGCGCTCGAGGCTGGATCGAGGGCCGCCGCCGCTCCGCGCCGGACCGGGCTCCGGTCCGCGTGCGAAGGCTGGCGCCTCTTCGCCCGCGAGGACCGCGACCTCCTCCCCGGCCGTGACCGTGCCGCGCAGAAGGGCGAAGCTCGCCGTCTCGCCGTCGAGGCTGCCGCGATCGCGATCGCCAGCTCCGCCGCCCCCGCCAACCGGGCGCCACGTGCCGAGAGCGATCTTCTCCGCGCTCGCCGGCTCGGGATCCGAGCGAACGCCGGCTCGGAGGCTCGCACCGAGGACCAAGATCCACAGGAGGATCCCGCGCGCGACCTGCTCCCTGCGGAAACCTCCCCGCGCGAGCCCCAGGCAAGCGCAGGGGGTGGCGAGCACGAGGGCTCGGGCGACGGCGATCGGCAGGGTGCCCGAGGCTCCCAGGGCGGATCCGCAGAAGATCGCTAGCGCGGCCTGGACGATGGGAGTTCCCACGTCACCGCCCGATCGCCGGTCGTCCTTCATCCGACGTCCCGACTCCAGGGATGGCGTCTTGGTTACACAGATCTCCGGGAAGATCAGGGCGAGGAAGATTCCGGCCGAGGAAAAACTAGAATGCGCCGATGCCCGAGCCGGCCCGAGCGCGACACGCCCTGTTCCCCGGGACCTTCGACCCGTTCACGCGGGGACACCTCGACCTCGTCGCCCGCGCTCAGGTGCTGTTCGGGCGCGTGACCATCGGCGTCGCGCGGAATCCGGAGAAGCAGTCGCTCTTCAGCGCCGAGGAACGCGTCGAGCTCGTCCGGGTCGCGGTCCGCGGGATCCCGAACGTCGAGGTGGTCCTCGTGCCAGGCCTCGTCGTCCACGCCTGCGAGGCGCTAGCTGCGGACGTCATCGTCCGCGGGGTGCGCGGCGGGAACGACTTCGAATCGGAGGTGCAGATGGCGCGGACGAACCGCGTCCTCCTCCCGCGCATCGACACGGTCCTGCTCGCTCCGGCGCCCGAGCTCGCCCACGTTTCGAGCACGCTCGTGCGGCAGATCGCTTCCCTCGGCGGGGATGCCTCGAAGCTCGTCCCCGCCAACGTCACCGCGGCGCTCGGCGCCAGGTTTCCACATGCCCACGCCTGATCGAAAGAGAATCTCGACTCCTCCCGCTCGCCCGGCCCCGGCCGCGATCGGACCGTACAGCCAGGCCATCGCCGCCGGTGGACTCGTCCACTGCTCCGGCCAGATCGCGCTCGATCCCGCGACGGGAACCCTGATCCAGGGCGGCGTCGCCGAGCAGACCGAGCGCGTGCTCCAGAACCTCGCGGCCGTGCTCGCGGCCGCGGGATCGGAGCTCTCGCGCGCGGTGAAGTGCACGGTCTACTTGAAGGACATCGCCGATTTCGCGGCCATGAACGCGGTCTATACCCGCCATTTCCCGGGGGACGCTCCCCCGGCGCGCTCCACGGTCGGGATCGCCGACCTGCCGAAGGGGGCGCTGGTCGAGATCGACTGCACCGCGCTGGCGTAGTTCCTCCGCCGAGCCGGAGAAGCGCCTGGATCGCCTCAGGAACGCGTTCTCGAGCTGTCGATCAGGGTCTCGTCCCCATGGCCTCGGACAGCCCTCAATTCGGTCCTCGGGGGGAGGATCAGTCTCTCGCTCCCGGCGTGAGGCAACCCCCTCCCTTTCACCTGGTCCTCTATTGCCTGGCGGCCCTTTCGATCCTCGCACTGGGCGGACTGCTGTACCTCGACACGCGGGTCAACGAGTTCTACGCGCACTCGGTCGACGGAACGCGCATGTGGTCGGACCGGCAGGAGAGCTACGCCCAGCTCGGCCGCCTCGCGACCGATCTCGTCGAGCCGGACGTCGCCTCGCCGGTCGGGATCGATCCCTCACGCGACTCGGAGCGCGTGCGCATGTTGGCCTCGGCATTCCACGCCGAGATCGACCGCGCTCTGCTCGAGGCGAATCAGCACACCGTCGGCACCCTGCGGACGGCGTTGCTCGAGGAGCTCCAGGCCATTCGAGCCTCGGTCGACGACGCCCTGAGCGAGACCGATGCCTGGATCGTCTGCTCGGCGGAGGGCAACACGACGGAGGCCATGGTGCACTCCGACGCGCTGAACCAGCGCCGCAAGGTCGTGCACATGCGCACCGAGGAGATGGCCCAGCGTACGCGGGAGTTCCTGCGTCTGAACCTCTCCGACCAGGAGAGCGCGGTGAAGGATCTCCTGCACACGGAGATCGCGGTCGTCCTCGTCGTCGTGCTCGTCCTCGGCGGCCTGTGCTTCTACGGACGCCGGATGTGGGGCCACGCAGTCGCCTCGGCCCACGACCTCGATCGCTCGGAGTCCGTCATCCGTGACAGCGAGCGGCGGATGCGCCTCGTCCTCGACTCGGCTCACGACGCCTTCGTCGCGATCGACACGCGCGGGCACATCGTCGAGTGGAACGCGCGCGCCGAGATCGTGTTCGGCTGGACGCGCGCCGAAGCCCTCGGTCGCGACCTCGCTTCGACGATCGTGCCACCGGAGCAGCGCGAGGCCAGTCGCAAGGGGCTCGAGCGCTACCTCCGCGAAGGGAAGTCGGAGCTCCTCGGGCGCTGCGTCGAGCTGGTCGCCTTGCACCGGTCGGGGGTCCTCTTCCCGATCGAGATCGCGGCGACGGCGGTCTCGACCGACGAGCGCGTCGCCTTCGCCGCGTTCGTCCGAGACATCGCGGAGCGGAAACGCGCGGAGAAGGCCTTGCGCAAGAGCGAAGAGCGCTTCGACCTCGCCGTGCAGGGCTCGACCGACGGACTGTGGGACTGGAACGTCGCCGGGGACGAGTTCTACCTCTCGCCGCGCTGCAAGGAGCTCTTGCGCGCCGAGGACATCGAGTCGATCAAGACCTTCGCCGCCTGGCAGGAACGCATCCATCCGGCGGACCGGGAAGGCGTCGAGAAGGCGATGCGGCGCCACTTCCGCGAGCGCGTGCCCTTCGACGTCGAGTGCCGACTCCGCACGGGCAGCGGCGGCCACCGCTGGTTCCGCGTGCGCGGTCAGGCCGTCTGGAGCGAGCGCAGCGAAGCCGTTCGGATCGCGGGATCGATCACGGACATCACGCAACAGAAGCAGACGATCGAGAGTCTCCTCCGGCTGCAGGGGATCGCCGAGGCGAAGGCCCAGATCGAGGCGCAGGCCTCGCAGCTCGCCTCCAAGACTTCCGAGCTCGAGCACGCACGGGAACTGGCCGAGGCGGCGAACCGGAGCAAGAGCGAGTTCCTGGCCAACATGAGCCACGAGATCCGCACTCCGATGACCGCCATCCTCGGCTACTCGGACCTCCTCGCGAATCCCAGCCTCTCGGCGAACGAGCGTTTGGACGGAGTGCAGCGCATCCGACAGAACGGCCGCCACCTGCTCGCGATCCTGAACGACATCCTCGACATCTCGAAGATCGAGGCCGGGAAGATGACGGTCGAGCGGATCGACTGTCCGGTGCACCAGATCGTGACCGAGATCGCCGCGCTGATGAGGCCCCGTGCGACGGAGAAGGGGCTCGATCTCCGCGTCGAGTTCGCCGGTCGCGTCCCCAAGACGGTGCGCAGCGACCCGACGCGCTTGCGCCAGATCCTGATGAACCTGACCGGCAACTCGATCAAGTTCACCGAACGCGGGAGCGTGAAGCTCGTCGTCGGCATGTCGAATCCCGTCCACGGAAGCGTTCCGCCGATGGGGGCCGGTCCGCGGATCGCCTTCGAGGTGATCGACACCGGAATCGGGATGAGCCAGGAGCAGATGCACTCCCTCTTCAAGGCTTTCACCCAGGGCGATCCATCCATGGCCCGGCGCTTCGGCGGAACCGGCCTCGGTCTCACGATCTCGCGCCGGCTGGCGGAGATGCTCGGCGGCAACATCTCGGCCTCCAGCCAGCCCGGCCAAGGCACGACGTTCCGCGTGGAGATCGAGACCGGACCCCTCGATGGCGTCGACATGATCCTCCCCGCCCAGGCCGCCGAGATCCTCGCGCGCGAAGAGTTGTCGAAGGTCGACGAGATGCGCGCCGGTGCGGAGGTCGAGCTCCTCCTCCAGGGCGTCCGGATCCTGCTCGCGGACGACGCGCGCGACAACCGCAAGATCGTCTCCTGGCACCTGCGGCGCGCGGGAGCGATCGTGGACCTCGCCGAGAACGGGCGGATGGCGATGGACTCGGCTCTCCAAGCGGAGGCCGCGGGCCAAGGTTACGACGTCGTGCTCATGGACATGCAGATGCCGGAGCTCGACGGTTTCTCGGCCACGAAGATGCTCCGGCAGCAAGGCTTCCAGCGTCCGATCGTCGCGTTGACGGCGCACGCGATGACCGGCGATCGTGAGCAATGTCTCTCGGCAGGTTGCAACGACTACGCGACGAAGCCGATCGACCCGCACGAGCTCCTGCTGACGATCGCACGTTGGGTCGCGACGAAGCCTCCGGTCGACGACGTCGCCGCCGCGTTGCCGAAGAAGAAGGTCGGAGCCTCCGAATCCGCTCCGGACGCGGCCGCGGGGCAGAAGAGCAAGGGCGCCGGCCAGGACGGCCGCGCGGCCGGCTGATCCCGCGCGCGCGCGGCTTCGGGGAATCCCGGCGATCCAGGCCTCGCCCCTCACGCCGGAGTCAGCGGGAAGCTAGACTCTCCCGCCCAAATCATGGGAGTCGCCTGCGGCATCGTCGGGCTGCCGAACGTCGGCAAGTCCACTCTTTTCAGCGCGTTCACGGCCACGCCGGCGGATCGGGCGATCTATCCGTTCAGCACGACCGAGGCCAACGTCTCGATCGTGAACGTTCCGGAGGAACGGCTGGCGAAGATCCAGACCTTCATCCCGACGGAACGGCTCGTGTCGGCGGCGATGCGCGTCGTCGACATCCCCGGCCTCGCGGCCGGCGCCTCGAAGGGCGAGGGGATGGGGAACAAGTTCCTGGGCTCCGTCAAGGAAGCCGACGCCCTCATGCAGGTCGTGCGCTGCTTCGACAATCCGCAGGTCATCCGCGAAGGTCGGGTCGATCCGAAGGGCGACATGGAGGTCCTCGAGCTCGAGCTGGCGATGGCCGACCTCGAGACGGTCGCGCGCAATCTCGATCGCGTCGGAAAGAAGGCGCGCGCGGGCGACAAGCAGTCGCTTTTCGAGAAGGAGGTTTTCACTCGGGCGAAGGAGCTGCTCGAGGAAGGGAAGCTCCTGCGCAAGTCGGATTGGAAGCCGGCCGAGCTCGCGGCTTTGCGCCCTCTCTTCCTGATGACGATCAAGCCGATGCTCTACGTCGCCAACGTCGACCAAGAAGACCTCGCCGGGACGTCCGAGCGCGTCCAAGCCGTCGCGCAGCACGCGAAAGAGACGGGCTCGGAGTGGATCCATCTGTGCGGAGACCTCGAGTGCGAGCTCGTGAACATGGGCGCCGAGGACCGCGAGACCTTCCAGAAGGAGCTCGGCATCTCCGAGCTCGCCCTGCCGAGGCTGATCCGGAAATCGTTCGCGCTCCTGGGACTGCAGACTTTCTTCACCGCGGGCCCGAAGGAGATCCGCGCCTGGACGATCCACAAAGGCGACACCGGGCCGATCGCGGCGGGCGTGATCCACACGGACTTCGAGAAGGGCTACATCCGCGCCGAGGTGTACTCGGTCGACGACCTCGTCGCGTACAAGAGCGAAGCGGCGATCAAGGCCGCGGGCAAGATGCGCGTCGAGGGCCGCGAGTACGCGATGCGCGACAGCGACATCGCGCACTTCCTGGTCGCGACGAAGTAGCGGCCCTCGGTCCCGCTCGCGGGTGTAGACTCGGACACATGAGTTTCCTCGCCCCCGTCCTGTTCGTCGGAATCGCTCTCTCGGGCGAAACGGGGCAAGAGATGCCGTCGATCCGAGGCCGAGTTCTCGGCGCGCTCGGCGCTCCGGCGAAGGGTGTACGCGTCGTCCTGGGCGAGTACGGCCACGCGACGGTCTTCTACAACTCGCCGAAGCAGACCTTCGTCGCGACTCCGGGCATCCCCGACGCGGAGCGCTCCAAGTACGCGGCGGAGCTGACGGCGGACGCCGACGGCCGCTTCAGCGCCTCCGGTCTCGCCCCAGGCGTGTTCTCCCTCGTCGCCTCCGACGACGCGCAAGGCATCGCGATCACGACGTTCCATGTCCCGGAGAGGGGCACGGGCGACGTCGAGGTCAAGCTCTCGCCGCCCGCGTTCATCGACGCGGAGATCCAGGGACTGCCCTTCGACGCGAGCCGGAATCTCGTCGAACTCGCGCCTGCGAGGAACGGCTCGAACATCGAGTTCCACCCGCAGCTCACGCCGATTCCGGGTCAATGGAGCTTCCGCAGCGGCGCTCTGCCTCCGCTCGCGGGCTGGCGCGTCGTCGGGACCGAGATCGTCTTCGGTCAGGACTACCGTGCGACGCTGTTCGCCCTGCCCGTGAGCGTGACGTCCGGTGAGCACGGCCGCGTCGCGCTCGATGCCGCGCACGGAGCCGAGATCGCGGGCGCGGTCGCCGACGGGGCCGGGAAGCCGCTCGCGGGGGTCTCCGTCGTCGCGCGCTCGGCCGGGGAGGACGCGGTCGAGATCGGCGCCGTCACGGACGCGGGCGGCCGGTACCGGATCCGCGGCCTCGCCGGCGGGGCTCACGTCCTCGAAGCCCTGCGCTGGAAGATGCGCGACTTGCCGGGGTGCGGAAACGGCGCGCAAGACATCGCGGCGAGGCGCGAGATCGTCGTGCCGCTCTCGGAGGCGAAGGCGGCCGACTTCCGCATCGACGGCCTGCTCGTTCCGCCGCGAGTCGGCGACCTCGCTCCGGCGTTCGACGCCCGCACGATCGACGATCGTGCGCTCGCGCTCCAGGACTTGCGCGGCAAGGTCGTGCTGCTCGACTTCTGGGCGACGTGGTGTGGGAGCTGCCGCCTCGAGCTGCCTCGCCTGATCGACACGTACACGGCGCTCGGGACCGGCGGGAGGTTCGAGATCGTCGGCGTCAGCGTCGACACGGACCTCGATCTCGTGCCGCGCTTCATCGCGAGCCGCGGGATGGGCTGGCCGCAGACCGCGCTCGGGCCGGCCGCGAAGAATCCGATCGCGCGGCTCTTCAACGTCAATTCGACACCCTCGACGGTGCTCGTCGACGCGAACGGCCGGATCGCCGCGCTGAACCTCGTCGGCGAGCCGCTGCGCAAGAAGATCGAGGAATTGCTCGCGCAGAAGTGACGCTCACCCTTCGAACCTGAGAAAAGGAGACTCTCATGGCCGTGCAACCCATCCCCGACGGATTCCACACCGTGACGCCGTACCTCGTGGTCGACGGCGCGGCGCAGCTGATCGATTTCCTGAAGCAAGGCTTCGGCGCCGAAGAGATCCATCGCTCGAACCGACCGGACGGCGGGATCATGCACGCGCAGCTGAGGATCGGAGACTCGATGATCATGCTCGCCGATGCCGCGAAGGAACATCCGGCTGCGCCGTGCTCGCTCTACCTCTACGTGAAGGACGTCGACGCGCTCTACGAGCGGGCGATGAAGGCCGGTGCGAAGTCGATCATGAAGCGGGAGAACATGTTCTACGGAGATCGGAACGGAGGCGTCATGGGCCCCGGCGGGATCCAGTGGTGGATCGGGACCCACGTCGAGGACGTGCCGGAGGGAGAGATCGAGAAGCGCGCCGCGGCGCAGAAGCCGCGGGGCGGATAGGTTCGACCGTCAGTTCGATCCGATCTCCGATCGCGACGCCCGCGGATGCCATCAGCTCCTCGTCCACGAGCAGCCAGAACCTCTTCGAGCGCGCGACGACGAAGCTCTGGAAGCGCACGCGCTTCAAGGTCCCGCTCACTCGATGCCCGCGCCTCCCGCGCCAGAGAGCTGAGGGCGGGATCTCCCAGCGCTCGGCCGGATCGAACGGGACTTCGACGGCCGCGCCCTTGTGCCCGAGGAGGAGCTCGCCTGCGAGACGCACCGGCTTCACGGCCTAGTCCTCCTCCGACTCCGCGGGCTTGCTTCCGGCGATCGCCTCGATGCGCGCGAGCACGTCGTGCGTGAGCTTCGGGAGGACGTCGAGGGCGCCGAAGTTCTCGGTGAGCTGCGCCGGCCGCGTGGCGCCGAGGATCACGCTGCTCACGTTGGGATTTGCGAGGCACCAGGCGAGCGAAAGCTGGGCGAGCGTCGCTCCCAAACTCTTCGCGAGCGTCTCGAGCTCGCGCGCCTTCGCGACGCGCGCGCGACCCTCCGCGCTCTCGAGCCGCTCCTTGAGCCAGGCGTACTCGGGCAGGCTCATCCGCGATCCCGCGGGAACGCCCTTCGCGTACTTGCCCGTGAGGATGCCCGAGGCGAGAGGGGACCAGATCGTCGTGCCGAGGCCGAACGACTCGTACAGCCGGCGGAATTCGCGCTCGACCTTCGCGCGTTCGAAGAGGTTGTACTGCGGTTGCTCCATCGTCGGCGGCGTCAGGTGCTCGGCGCGCGCGACGCCGTGCGCCTCGGCGATCTCGCCGGCGCTCCACTCCGAGGTGCCCCAGTAGAGGACCAGGCCTTGCGCGACGAGGTCGTGCATCGCGCGCACGGTCTCCTCGATCGGCGTCTCGGGGTCGGGTCGGTGACAGAAGTAGAGGTCGAGGTAGTCGACCTGGAGGCGCTCGAGCGCGGCGTGGCAGGCGTCGTGGACGTGCTTCTTCGAGAGGCCGCGCTGGGTCGGGAGCTTTCCGCCCCAGAAGACCTTCGAGGAGACGCAGTAGCTGTCGCGCGGCCAGCGCATCTTCGCGAGGACGCGGCCCATGATCCGCTCGGACTCGCCCGCGGCGTAAGCCTCGGCGTTGTCGAAGAAGTTGACGCCCGCGTCGTAGGCGAGCTTCATCAGTTCGCCGGCGGCGCGGTCGTCGACCTGGGCGGAGAAGGTGACCCAGGATCCGAAGGAGAGCGCGCTGACCTTGAGGCCTGAACGGCCGAGACGTCGGTACTGCATGGGGCGGAGAGGATAGCGTCCGGACTCAGCGCCCGCTGCGCACGAGGATGTCCGGTCTCCGCCCGAGCATCGGCCAGTCCGTCATCGCCGTGAGGATCTCCGGCGCTCTTCCCACCGCCCGCGTCAGGATCGTGTCCTCGGACTTCGTGCCCGTGATCGACGGGTTCCAGCCGACCATCTGGGGCGCGACGACCTTGCCCGGAGTGGTCGGCGTGACGCAGAAGTCGCGGCCTTCGTAGCCCATCGGGCCGCCCTGGTGGTGCAGCTTCCATTCCTTCGCGAACCCTTGGTCGCGGTAGGCGCGCACTCCGGCCGCGAGGACGGCGGACCAGTCGGCTCCGGGCCGCGTGGCGTCGATCAAAGTCTCGTCGACGGCGCAGACGGCGACGTGCTTCTCCGCGAGAGCGGGGGAGATGCGACCGAAATGCACGAGGCGCGTCATCGCGACGATCAATCCGTGCCGCTGCGCGCAGACGACGAGCATGAGCAGCTTCTCGACGCGCCGATGCGTCGGGATCGGATGGCGGAAGCGCGCGACGCGATCGTCCGCGGCGACGAGTAGGACCGGCGCTTGGATTCCGCGCGCGCGCAGGGCCGCTCCGAACGCGCCGGCGACCTCGTGCTCGCTGACTCCACGACGGACGCGCTGGAGGTAGGCCTGCATCAGCTCGGCGCACTCGCTGCCGAGCTCGCGCGCGCGGGCGACCTCGCGGTCAGTCAAGGATGCCCGGAGCGAAGCGATCCCGTCCTTGTCGTCCGGCCAGTCGGTCGCGAAGCCCCGGCGCGGCATTCCGCGATCGCGCCACCAATCGACCACGTCGAACGACCAGTCCTTCCCGAACTCCTCGGCGCGCAGACGGGGCGCCTCGATCGTGTTCGTGAGGACGACCTGGCGCCGCGGAGTCCAGAGCACCGCCGCGACGCCCGTCGCCTGCCCCGTGTCGCAGTGCACGTCCGCCCCGTCGGTGATCCAGGCGATGTTCGAACGCCGTCGCAGCAGCACGCCCGCGCGGCCGAGCTCGCGGCAGAAGCCTCGAAGACGCCTGCTTTTCTCGAGGTCCATGTCCTGTCTCTTCACGCCCCTTTCCGCAGGGGGAGCGTGAGGCTAGCGTACCGGCTCCGAAGTCCGATGCCGTCCCTTCGATCTGCGTCGCTCGCCCTGGTCTTCGGACCTCTCGTCGCCTGCGGAGGCGATCGCGGCGATCCGAACTACGACACCTCCGTCGCCAAGCCCGCGTGCGCGAGCGAGCACCCGAAGGTCGCCTTCGACGAGGGCCATCGCGAGAAGCACACGAGCCGCGGGACCTACCATCCGCTCGCCGAGCTGCTGAAGAACGACGGATACGACATCGACAGCATCGACAATCTGATCACCGAGAAACGGCTCGCGTCCTATCGGGTGCTCGTGATCGCCTGCGCGCAAGGTGACAGCGAGATGAACGATGCACCCGCGTTCACTCCGGCGGAGTGCGCGGCCGTCGAGCACTGGGTCGGCGCGGGCGGTGGGCTCCTGCTCGTGACGGACACGTTCCCGTTCGGATCCGCCGCGGAGTCGTTGGGAAAGGCGTTCGCGATCGAGATGAGCCTGGGCCAGACCGCCGACGCGATCCAGTTCGATCGCGAGGGGAAGGACGACACCGAGCTCGACTTCGACCGCCAGAATCACCTGCTCACCGTGCATCCGATCACCGAGGGCCGTTCGCCCGAAGAGCGTGTGGAGCGCGTGCTGACGTTCACCGGACAGTCGGTGAGGGGGCCTCGCGGCTCGGTCCCCTTCCTTCGGCACGGAGCGAGCGCGACGTCCCGCGACGCGCGCGCGCGCGTCGAGGGGACGAAGTCGGACAAGAAGGTCGTCGTGCAGTACGGCGAGGAGAAGTCCGTCGAAGGCTGGGGACAGGGTGTCGCCATCCTCCACGGTCAAGGGCGCGTCGTCGTGCTCGGCGACGCCGAGGTGCTGTCGGCGCAGCTCGACGGCCCGAAGAAGATCGGGATGAACGCGCGCGGGAACGACGACCGCAAGCTCGCGCTGAACATCCTCCATTGGCTGTCCGGGTTGCTGCCCGGCGCGTAGACCGGGAGGAGCTGTCACGAGCAGCATCCGAGAAGATGCTGCATCGTCCTATTTCGGATGTGCGATTAGGTCGAGCAGGATGCAGTGATCGCCGTGGATTCTGAAGTAGAACCCCCATCGACGATCCACCCGCGCCTGCCAGACGTCCTGCTCACCACCGTACTTCTTGGCTCGGAGGGAAGGATGCCGCAGATCCCGCTCCAGGTGACGCGCCTGTTTCGCGAACGCGCAACGGACGTCCTCGGGAGCCTGAGCGTGGCTTCGCCGGAAGCGGTCCGTGTAGAAGAGGAGCACTAGGGAGCCCGGCGCTTCCTAGTCTTCTTCTTTCTTGTCGCCAGAGAATCGAGCATCGCTCGGGCCGAAGTGAACGGACCGCTCACGCGGCCTGCGCGCACGTCCGCGAATGCCTGGGCGAGGCGCTTGTCGACGAGCGCTTTAGGGGTGAAGACCACTTGGTGGCCCCGCAGCGACACATCGAGATAGTCGCCGGGAGCGAGGCCGAGCTGGTCGTGGATCTCTTTCGGGATCACGACCTGGCGGCTGACGCCGATCTTGACGGTGGGCAAGGTGATCCTCCTACAAGACTTGTATTCTTGTATGTCCATAGGATCGCCTCCCAGGTCGACCGGAGTCAAGCCCGGGATCGTTTCCGGTCCCGAGCCTCGATTTCCCGTGTGCGACGGCTCCATTCCGCCCGAGAGGACTGCGATTGCGGAGGGGCGTTGCGGGGGATTCCGGAAAAACTTGGCGAGGTCCCCGGGCAGCTGCGGTCAGGCAGGAGACGCGTGCAGCCGTCTCCCCGTCGCCGCCGCCATGATCCGCGCGTCCGACACGATCCCGATGAGCTCGGAGGGCAGCAGCGCCTGCGGTCCGTCGCTGCGCGCTTCGGCGGGATTCAGGTGCACCTCGACGGCGACGCCGTCGGCTCCGGCGGCGATCGGCGCGCGCGAGAGCGGCGGG
>WNFM01120834.1_pt3 | contig 13323 bp, 13 predicted proteins | sample 5400271 | NCBI WGS metagenome assembly WNFM01 (sample SAMN13153352, study PRJNA577476) | soil metagenome | isolation source: 60 cm saprolite on Douglas fir-dominated hillslope | place: USA:California | collected 2013-09-17 | reverse complement strand
CCGCCAATCGGGGCGCCTCACTGCCGGCCAGCGCCGCTCGGACCGCCTTCTGCAGCGCCGCGAAGACGGCGCCCTCCTCGCGGAACTTCACCTCCCGTTTGGCCGGGTGGACGTTCACGTCGAGCGCCGCCGGTTCGACCGCGAGGTCGATCACGGCCACCGGGTGGCGTCCCCGCTCGAGACTGCCCCGGTAGCACTCGTCGAGCGCGAAGCCGAGCGCCCGGGAGGCGACTGGCCGGCCGTTGACGGCGAGCAGGATCCCGTCCCGCGTTCCCCGGCTCAGCCTCGGCTGGGAGACGGCGCCCGTCACCTCCGGCCAGTCCAGCGCAAGCATCTCCCGCACCGAGGCCGCGCCGTGGACGGCGGCCAGGGCGTCGGCCAGGCCGGTGCCCGGGGTCTGCAGGGCGACGCGCCCCTCCACCAGGGCGCGGAAGCGCAACTCTGGGTGGAGAGGCAGGCCGCTGTCTCGGTCGCCTCGCTCTTCAGGAACTTGAGGCGCGCCGGCGTGTTGGCGAAGAGGTCGCGAACCTCCATCACCGTCCCCGGCGCCGGACCGGCCGGAACCTCCTCGAGCACCCGGCCCGCCCGCAGGTGGACCCGCCTGCCGGAGGACGTGCACTCGACATCGGCGACCGCCGCGATGCTGGCCAGCGCCTCGCCCCGGAAGCCGAGCGTCCCGATCGCCTCCAGGTCGGCGAGCGTGCGGACCTTGCTCGTCGCGTGGCGCTGGAACGCGAGCGCGAGCTCCTCGGCCGGGATGCCCTCGCCGTCGTCGACGACCCGGATGAGGTTGCGGCCCGCCCCCCGGACCTCGACCGTCAGCCGCCTGGCGCCGGCGTCGAGGGCGTTCTCCAGCAGCTCCTTGACGACCGAGGCCGGCCGCTCGACGACCTCGCCGGCGGCGATCGCGTCCGCGACCTCGGGCGCCAGCGCTCGGATCGTCACGAGCGCCGCGATTTCAGCTCGTAGAGCTTCTGGAGAGCCTCAAGCGGGCTCAGGTGGTCGAGCTGCAGCTCGTCGAGCTCGGTCAGCAGCGGGTCGGTGGCCACCTGGAGCGGGAGGCCGAGCTGCTGCGCGGCCGGTTCCAGCGGGCGCTGGCGCTCGAGCTCCCCGAGGATGCCACGGGCACGGGCGATCACCGCCGGAGGCAGCCCGGCCAGGGCTGCCACGTGGATCCCGTAGGAGCGGTCGGCTCCGCCCGGCACGACGCGGTGCAGGAAGCGCACCGTGTCGCCCTCTTCGAGCACCTCGACCCGCTCGTTGCGGACCCGCTGCAGGCGATCGGCGAGGGCCGTGAGCTCGTGGTAGTGGGTGGCGAACAGGGTCCGGCAGCCGAGCCGGGGCGACTCGTGGATGTACTCGACGACCGCCTGCGCGATCGACATCCCGTCGTAGGTCGAGGTCCCCCTCCCCACCTCGTCAAAGACGACCAGGGAGGAACGGGTCGCGTGGTTCAGGATATTCGCGGTCTCGGTCATCTCGACCATGAAGGTGGACATCCCGCGGGCGAGGTCGTCGTGGGCGCCCACCCGGGTGAAGATCCGGTCGCAGAGGCCGATCGAGGCGGACCGGGCGGGCACAAAGGAGCCCGCCTGCGCCAGCAGCGTGATCAGCGCCGCCTGCCGCAGGTAGGTGGACTTGCCGGCCATGTTCGGCCCGGTGAGGATCACGACCTGCTCGGCGTCGGGGTCGAGGAGCAGGTCGTTGGGGACGAACACACCCGTCGGGAGGGCTGCCTCGACCAGCGGGTGGCGGCCGGCGAGGATCTCCATGCGGACCCCGTCGTTGACCACCGGGCGGGTCCAGCCGAGCTCGGCGGAGGTCGCGGCCAGGCTCTGGAGCGCGTCGATCTCGCCGGCCGCCTGGGCGCTGGCGAGAACCGGCCCGGCGGCCGCGGCCACTCTCGCCGAGATGTCCTTCAGGATCTCCGCCTCCCGTGCCACGATGTGCTGCTGGGCGTTGAGGACGATCGCCTCCCGCTCCTTGAGCTCGGGCGTCAGGTAGCGCTCGGCGCCGGTCAGGGTCTGCTTGCGGATGTACTCCGGCGGCACCTGGGCCGTGCTGCCCGCGCTCACCTCGAGGTAGTACCCGAAGACGCGGTTGTAGCCGACCTTGAGCGCCTTGATGCCGGTCCGGGCACGCTCCGCGGCCTCCAGGGCCGCGATCCACTCCCGCGCCGATCGCGACGCCTCGTCGATGGCGTCGAGCTGGGAGTCGAAGCCCGGGCGAATGGCGCCGCCGTCGCGGTTGTGGGGAGGCGGGTCGTCGACCAGCGCCGCGGCGAGGAGCTCGGCCAGCTCCGGCGCCGGCGCCACACGCCCGGCCAGGTCGCGGAGTGCCAGCGACTCGGCTCCAACCAACGCCTCCACGACCAGCGGCAGCGATTCCAGCGCCCGCCTGAGCGCGACCAGCTCGCGGGCGGAGGCGAAGCCCTGGGCCGACCGTGCCGTGAGCCGCTCCAGGTCCCCCACCCCCCGAAGCGCGGCCGCGGCCGCCCCCCGCCGGGCGGTGGCGCGTTCGAGCTCGGCGACGGCGCCCAGCCGCAGCTCGATCTTCTCGACGTCGCGAAGCGGCGCCCACAACCAGGAGCGGAGTCGGCGGGCGCCGATCGGCGTGGCGGTGCGGTCGAGGAGCTTGTAGAGCTCGGGCAGCTCGAGGTTGCGGACGGTGGCGGCGTCGAGCGGCATCGCCGCCTCCGGCGAGTAGGTCATGACCCGGAAGAGGCCGGGCTGCAGCTTGACCTGGTTGGCCCGCAGGTAGTCGAGCAGGACGCCCGCCGCGCCCACCGCCAGGGGAGCGTCCTCGGCTCCGATGGCGGCTTCGAAGAGGATCCCGAGCAGCTCCCGCAGCCGCTCCGCGCCGCGGGCTGGGTCGAACTTGTAGGGCTCGACCTCGGGCGGCTGGAGCAGCTCGGCCGGGTTCAGGCGCTCGAGCTCCGCCGGCAGCCGCTCGGCCGGCAGCTGGCAGAGCTGGAGCTCGCAGGTCGAGAGGTCGCAGGCGGCCAGACCCGCCTCGCTGCCCTTCACCCAGGCGGCGACCAGGAAGTTCGGGGCGGACGGCTCCAGGTAGGCATCTTCGACGACCGTCCCCGGCGTCAGAACGCGGGTGATCTCCCGCTTGACCAGGCCCTTGGCGGGTGTGGCTTCGACCTGGTCGCAGATGACCACCTTGTGGCCCGCCCGGAGGAGCCGGCCGACGTAGGTCTGCCAGGCATGGTAGGGAACGCCGGCCATCGGGTGGCGGCCGGCTTTGCCGAGCGGCCGCGAGGTCAGCGTGATGCCCATCAGGGGTGCGGCCTGCTCCGCATCCTCGTTGAAGAGCTCGTAGAAGTCGCCCATCCGGAAGAGGAGGATGGCGTCCGGGAAGCGCTCCTTGGCCTCTCTGTATTGCTTCATCACGGGAGTCTCAGAGACCGCGGTCACGGCTACGCCGCCAAAGGGCCGGCCAGCTGGCCGGGGAACGCCTCCTCGACCAGAACCCGAACCAGCTGGCCGGGCTTCAGCAACGAGCGCTTGACGATCACCCGCTTGCCCTGCCGGCTGCGGCCGTAGGCCCGGCCCAGCTCGTCCGCTCCCTCGACCAGGACCTCGATCTCGCGGCCCACCCAGTGCGAGGTCTTGCGGCCGGCGATAACCTTCTGGGCCGCCAGGAGGTCGTTGATCCGCCGCTTCTTCTCCTCCTGGGGAACGTCGTCGGGCATCTTGTCGCCCGCGTAGGTGCCCGGCCGAGGTGAGTACATCGCGATGTGAACGACGTCGAACTCGACCTCCTCGACCAGCCGCCGCGTGTTGAGGTACATCTCCTCGGTCTCGCCGGGGAAGCCGACGATGATGTCGGTGGCGATCCCGAGGTCGGGCATCAGCGCCCGCGCCCGCTCGATGATCGCCCGGTAGTCGGCTGTCAGGTAGCCGCGCGCCATCCGCTTCAGGAGGCGGTCATCGCCGGACTGGATCGAGCAGCTCCGGTTCCAGGTCACGCGGGTGGGAGGTCATGAAGCGGGCGCGCTGAAGGCCGTCGACGCGCTCGACCTCGCGGAGCAGTGCCGCCAGGCCACCGCGGCCCTCGGGGTCCCGGTAGGCGTCGACGTTCTGTCCGAGCAGCACGACCTCGCGGGCGCCCTCCGCCACCGCCACCCGGCACCGCTCGACCAGGTCGGGGATGGCGAAGCTGCGCTCCCGGCCCCGGACGCGGGGCACGATGCAGAAGGTGCAGTTGTGGTTGCAGCCCTCGATCACGTTCAGGTAGTGGCTGATCCCGGTCCGGCCGGCGGCCGGCAGCGGCTCGCCCTGGGAGTAGTCGTAGCGGGCCTCGAGGTCGCCGATGAAACCGTCGTAGTCGCCGATCGGCAGCACGGCGTCCAGCTGCGGAAAGCGCTGCGTGAGCTTGTCACCCTCCTTGCTGCCGAGGCAGCCGGTGAGGGCGATGACGCGCTCCGGCGTCTTCCAGCCCCGGAGCTCATGGAGCTTGGAGTAGACCTTGTCCTCGGAGGCCTGGCGGACGCAGCAGGTGTTGAGCACAGCGACGTCGGCGCGGTCGAGGTCGGTCTCCTGGAAACCCGCCGCGAGCAGCTTGCGGGACAGGTTCTCGGAGTCGGCGACATTCATCTGGCACCCGATGGTCCAGACGTGGAACGTGCGCGCTGCGGTCCTGGGGGCTTTCAGCGCACCTCCACCAGGAGGCGGATGCCGGTGCGCTCCTCACCGTCGATCGAGATGTCGATGAACGACGGGATGCAGACGATGTCGAGGCCGCCGGGGGCGACATAGCCACGGCTGATCGCGATCGCCTTGATCGCCTGGTTGATGGCGCCGGCGCCGATCGCCTGCACCTCGACCCGGCTCTGGCTGCGGATCACACCCGCGATCGCACCGGCCACCGCGACGGGCTTGGACGTCGCCGAGACCTTGAGCACCTCAACGGGCGCTCGGCCCTCCCCGGTCATTGCTGAAACTCCCGTCACTCGTTTACTTGATCGATGCGCTGGATTGAGACGGCCCGGCCGCTGAGCCGATCAATGTTAATCAAAACCGAATTGAATGTCACTGCTCCTTCGGCAATCCGCCACTTCTGGGGGACGCCGGTCAGGAAGCGCTTGAGGACGTTCTCCCGGTCCATGCCGATGACCCCGTCGCGGGGCCCGACCATTCCGACGTCGGTGCAGTAGGCGGTCCCGCCGGGGAGGACCCGGTTGTCGGCGGTCGGGACGTGGGTGTGGGTGCCGACGACGGCGCTCACCCGGCCGTCCAGGTACCAGCCCATCGCGATCTTCTCCGAGGTCGCCTCGGCGTGGAAGTCGCAGAAGACGAGCCGCCGGCCGGGGTTGGCGGCGAGGATCGCGTCGGCCGACCGGAAAGGGTCGTCGATGTCGTTCATGAACAGCCTGCCCATCAGGTTCATGACCAGCACCTCCTCCCCATCGGCGGTCACTACGCAGCACCCGGTCCCCGGCGCCCCGGGCGGGTAGTTGTGGGGGCGGAGCACGTTCTCCTGGGACGCCAGCTCGGGGACGAACTCGCGCTGGTCATAGACGTGGTTGCCGGTCGTGATGACCTCGGCGCCGGCCGCCTTGAGCTCCCGGATCGTCTTGACCGTCAGTCCAAAGCCCCCGGCTGAGTTCTCGCCATTCAAGACCGTCAGGTGGGGCTGGTGCTCCTCCTTGAGGCGGGGAAGGATCTCCGCGACGGCTTTGCGACCCGGCTCGCCGACGACGTCGGCGACGAACAGGATCTTGAAAGGCTCCGCCATCTGCCTCGAAGCTTAGGGTCAAAACAAAAAACCCGGATCTGGCCCGGGTAGCTGAGCTCGCTCTCGATCCGCTTGGCGATGTCCCGCGCCATCAGCTGGGCGGAGGCATCGTCGATCTGGGTCGGCCTGACGACGATCCGGACCTCGCGTCCGGCCTGGATTGCGAAGGACTGCTCGACGCCCTCGAACGAGTTGGCGATCTCCTCCAGCTTCTCCAGCCGCTTGATGTAGGCCTCGAGTGTCTCCCTCCGGGCGCCGGGCCGTGCGGCCGAGATCGCGTCCGCCGCGATCAGGAGGAGGGCTTCGACGGTCTGCGGCTCCTCGTCGTAGTGATGGGCGCGGACGGCGTGGACCACCGGCGCGGGAAGCCCGTGCCGCTGGATGAGGTCCGCCCCGATGACGGCATGCGACCCCTCGACCTCGTGGTCGATGGCCTTGCCGATGTCGTGCAGAAGGCCCGACAGCTTGGCGATCCGAACGTCGGCTCCGACCTCGGCCGCCATCATCGCCGCCAGGTGGGCGACCTCCTTGGAGTGGTTGAGGACCTGCTGTCCATAGGAGGTTCGGAAGCGGAGGATCCCGAGGTGGCGGACCACCTCCGGGTGGAGTCCCTGGAGCCCGACGTCGAGGACGGCGGCCTCGCCCTCTTCCTTGACCCGTTGGGCAACCTCCAGCCGGGCCTTGGCGACGGTCTCCTCGATTCGGGCCGGATGAATCCGGCCGTCGACGATGAGCTTGTTGAGCGTGACCCGCGCCACCTCGCGGCGGACCGGGTCGAAGCCGCTGATGATGACGGCCTCCGGCGTGTCGTCGACGATGATGTCGATGCCGGTTGCCTGCTGGAGGGCCCGGATGTTGCGGCCCTCACGACCGATGATCCTGCCCTTCATGTCCTCCGAGGGAAGGGGCAGGACCGATACCGAGGTCTCGGCCGTCTGGTCGGCCGCGATCCGCTGGATCGCCTCGGTGACGATCGCCCGCGCCCGCTTCTCGCTCTCTTCGCGGGAGGCCAGCTCGGCCTCCCGGACCTTGCGTGCGGACTCGTTGCGGAGCTCCTGTTCGAGCTCGCTCATGAGAATCGCCGCGGCCTCCGTCCGGGTCATGTTGGCTACGCGCTCCAACTCCACGAGCCGCTGCTTCAGCGCTTCGTCGAGCTGCGTCCGGAGGTCGTCGAGGTGCTTCTCGCGCTCACCCAGGCCGGATTCCCGGCGGCCGAGGTCATCGGCCTTGCGATCGAGGTTCTCCTCCTTCTGGAGAAGGCGCTTCTCCAGCTGGAGTGCCTGGGACTTGATTTCCCGCGCCTCCTTCTCCGCTTCGGTCCGGACTCGGACGGCTTCCTCTTTCGCCTCCAGCAGGCGCTCTTTGAGGGAAGTCTCGACATCGGACTGGATCTGCGCTCGCAGAGCTGCCTCGTCGATCGCGGGGGCGGCGGGCTGACGGTTCCTGGTCAGTAGGTAGACGATTCCCGCTCCCACGACGGCCGCGATGACTGCCGTGAGAACAATGGGAAGGACGAAATCCATGTTGTTGTTTCACCTCAGATATTTCGTTGTAAAGGTGCTTGGCTTCCTCGCGTCCAGCCGGACGCGGGGGGGCAGAACACTGTGGATACGGTCCGGCGAGGCCGGGCCGTAAGAAGCGAATTCTAGTCCGCGTGCCGCTCTTCGGCTAGGGACCCGGTTCGGCTACCCACCGTAGCCAGGCTGCGGGCAGTCGCCAGGCTCGCTTAACAACCCAATGAGGTTAAAGCGCGCCGGCAGGCCTCCCGGACGACGCCGGGCGCGTAGCCGCGCCGCGCCAGGCGCGGGCCGGCGAGCTCGAGCAGCGATCGGAGCGAGCCCGGCTCGGCCCTGGCCAGCCAGCGCCGCGCGAAGGCGGCCGCGGCCTCGATCTCGAGCTCCGGGTCGAGCTCCGCGACGGCCGCCTGCGCCACCGAACGGGCGACGCCCTTGCTTGCCAGCTCGGCCGCGATCGCCGCGCCGCCCCGGCCTCCGCTGCGGTGGCTCACCAGCTCGCGGGCGAATGATGTGTCGTCGAGGTAGCGCTGCTCGGCCAACCGCGCCAGGACCGTGGCGACGGTCTCCTCGTCGAACCCCCGCCGCCCGAGCTTGCGTCCCAGCTCGGCGGCCGAGTGGGAACGCAGGCCGAGCAGCCGGACGGCCACGTCGTAGGCCTGGCCCGGTTCGGGCGGCTCCTTACGCTTCGACGGGCGCGTCCTTCGCCTCCGCCGGCGCGGGCGCCGCACCGTTGGTGGCGGGCGTGGAAGCCACGCCGCGCGGCTTGGGCATCGCGTCGGCCGCCTTGATCGCCGCCTTGGCACGGACCGACTTCTCGATCTCGACGCAGAGCGTCGGGTTCTCGCGGAGGAAGTTGCGGACGTGCTCACGGCCCTGACCGAGACGCATCTCGCCGTAGGACATCCAGGTCCCGCTCTTCTCGATGATCCCGTACTCGATCGCGCCGTCGATGAGGGCGCCCTCGCGGGAGATGCCGTCGGCCAGGATGTCGAACTCGGCCGACCGGAAGGGCGGCGCAACCTTGTTCTTGACGACCTTCACCTTCACCCGGGCGCCGATCGAGTCGAGCCCGTTCTTGATGACCTCGACCTTGCGGATGTCGAGCCGGATCGACGCGTAGAACTTGAGCGCCCGGCCACCGGGCTGGGTCTCCGGGTTGCCGAACATGATCCCGACCTTCTCCCGGAGCTGGTTCAGGAAGATGACCGCGCAGTTCGACTTCGAGATGGCGGCGGTGAGCTTGCGCATTGCCTGCGACATGAGGCGAGCCTGGAGGCCGACGTGGGAGTCGCCCATCTCGCCTTCGATCTCGGCCTTCGGCACCAGCGCGGCGACGGAGTCGATGACGATGACGTCGACGGCTCCCGAGCGGACCAGCACCTCGACGATCTCGAGCGCCTGCTCGCCGGTGTCGGGCTGGCTGACCAGCAGGTCGTCGATCTTCACCCCGATCCGGGACGCGTAGATGGGGTCGAGCGCGTGCTCGGCGTCGACGAAGGCGGCGATGCCGCCCTGCTTCTGGGACTCGGCGATGATGTGCAGCGCCAGGGTCGTCTTGCCGGCCGACTCGGGACCGTAGATCTCGATGATCCGGCCCTTCGGGATGCCTCCCACCCCGAGCGCGAGGTCGAGCGGCAGCGCCCCGGTCGGAATGGACTGGATCTCACGCTGGGGCCCCGCCTCACCGAGCCGCATGATGGCTCCTTCGCCGTAGCTGCGCTTGATCGTGGCGAGCGCCGTACCGAGTGCTTTGTCTTTGCTTTCCAATCGAATCCCTCCTATCAGGCTGGGGCCAGTCTTCTATGTTGCGGCGACGTCGTGCAAGGTGCGCGGTTAAGGGCCGGCCTATGAGAAGGGCCGCGCACAATGGTACGAACAGGTGTTCGCGATGTCAAGCCTTCACCTCCGCGAGGGACTCCAGCGCCAGGTTGAGCGCGGCCTCCACGCTGAGCCTGCGGTTCTCCCAGCGATCGCCCTTCCAGTTGAACTGCCTCACCAGGACCAGGTCCGGGCCGGCGAGGCCGATGAAGGTCAGGCCGACCGACTTCTCGGTCGCATCGGAGGCCGGCCCGGCGATGCCGGTGACGGAGAGGGCCAGGTCGGTGCCGAGCCGCTCCCGGGCACCCTGCGCCATCGCGATGGCCACCTCCGCGCTGACGGCGCCCTTGGCGGCGAGCAGGTCCTCCGGGACGCCCAGCAGCTCGTGCTTCAGGCGGTCGCCGTAGGGGACGACACCGCCGAGGAAGAAGGCCGAGCTCCCGGGCAGGTCGGTGATCGCGGCGGCCAGCAGCCCGCCGGTGCAGGACTCGGCCGTCGCCAGGGTCTGGCCGGTCGACCGCAGCCGCGCCGCCAGCCTCTCGACGAGCGGTCCCGCCCCGTGCCCGTCCGGCGCCCCGCCCCGCAGCGGCAGGGGCTGGATGGCGGGCCGGCGGGGTGGCAGCGCGAGCACGTAGCGGAACTTCCACAGGTAGTCGAGCCCGCTGTACACGGTGACGACGAGCGCCAATCCGACCAGGAGGAAGGCGAAGTAGCCCAGCCAGGGATAGGGGCGGGCGAGGATCACCGCCGTGATCGCCGCCACCTGGGAGACGGTCTTGGTCTTGCCCCACCAGCTGGCCGCGATGACCCGGCCCTGGCCGAGGCTGACCGAGCGGAGCAGCGTGATCAGCAGCTCGCGGCTGAAGATGGCGACCACGACCCAGGCCGGCAGCATCCCCTCCTGGACGAGGGTCACCAGGACGGCGAGGACGAAGAGCTTGTCCGCCAACGGGTCGAGGAACTTGCCCAGCTCGGTGACAGCACCCAGGCGGCGGGCGAGGTAGCCGTCGACGGTGTCGGTGGCGGAGAAGGCGAGGAAGAGCGCCGCCGCCCACTGGTCGTGGCCGGGGAAGCGGGCGACCAGGAGGAGGACCAGGACCGGGATCCCGATCAGCCGGCTCAGCGTCAGCAGGTTGGGGAGGTTCAGGGGCTGGTGTACTCGTGGGTGACCACGCCGCCTCCCATCGGGCCGAGGTCGCGCCCGTTCAGGCTGATCAGGGTGGCGACGCCTTTGCCGCTGCTCACCTTCAGCTTGACGCCGTGGAAGGTCAGGCTCTCACCTGGCTGGAGGATCTTGCCGGCGTCCGCGAACTGGGGCTTGTCGTCGACCTGGACGTCGATCCAGACCGTGTCGGTGACGCTGACCACCAGGGTCGCGAGCGCGGGCGCCGGCGCCGGGGTCGGGACCGCGGCGGGGGGAGCGACCGGGGAGGCCGAGGGCGAGGGCAGCGCGGTCGCCGCCGCCCGCGGCTGGGCGGTGGGCGTCCGGAGGCTGTCCACCTCGTGGTAGACATAGGCCGAGAAGGCGAGGACCAGCAGGACGATGCCGATGGCGCCAGCGACCGGGGCGGTCAACACCATGTTGGGCGAGGCTGTGAAGGAGCTGAGCGGCCGGATCGCCAGCGACCCGGCGGCGCCTTCGGCGGTGGCCTGGTAGGCGTGCACCAGCTCCTCCGCGTCGATCTCCAGGTAGCCGGCGTAGGTGCGCAGGTAGCCCCGGACGTAGACCGGCGCCGGCAGCTCGGCGAGGCGGTCCCCCTCCAGGGCGGCCAGGTGGCGGACCCGGATCCGGGTCGCGGCGGCCGCCTGCTCGAGGGTGACGCCACGGGCCTGGCGCGCCCCGCTGAGCAGGCTGCCCAGCGTCACTCCAGTCCGATCCTCTCGAGCAGCTCGTCGACGTCGGGCAGGTTCATCAGGACCTCCCGCGACTTGGAGCCCTGGTAGCCGCCGATCACCCGGTGGTCGGCCAGCTGGTCGACGATCCGCCCGGCCCGCGAGTAGCCGACGTTGAACTTCCGCTGCACCAGCGACACCGACGCGCCGCCCTCCGCGCAGACGGCCCGGGCGGCGCGCGCGAAGAGCGGGTCGAGCTTGCGATCGTCGCCCTCGCCGTAGCCGCTCGAGGCTGACTCGTCGAGGACCTCCTCCATGAAGTGCGGCTCGCCCTGGGCCTTCCACCAGCCCACGATGGCGTCCACCTCCTTGTCGGAGACGAAGGCGCCCTGGATCCGGGCCGGCTGGCCGGCGTCGACCGGCTGGTAGAGCATGTCGCCGCGGCCGAGCAGCTTCTCCGCCCCGCCCGAGTCGAGGATGACCCGGCTGTCGACCTGGGACCCGACCGCGAAGGCGATCCGGGAGGGGATGTTGGCCTTGATGAGGCCGGTGATGATGTCGGTCGAGGGCCGCTGGGTGGCGACGATCAGATGGATGCCGACCGCCCGTGCCAGCTGGGCGATCCGGCAGATCAGCTCCTCGACCTCGCCCGCTGCCACCATCATCAGGTCGGCCAGCTCGTCGACCACGATCACGACGTAGGGCAGCGGTTTGGCGTTCGACAGCGCCGCCTTCTCGTTGTAGCCCTGGATGTTCCGGACGCCGAGGCCGGAGAGCAGCTTGTAGCGGCGGTCCATCTCGGCGACCGCCCAGCGGAGGGCGGCGGCGGCCTGGTGAGGCTCGACCAGCACCGGCACCATCAGGTGGGGAAGGCCGTTGTAGGCGGACATCTCGACCCGCTTGGGGTCGATCAGCATCAGCCGCAGCTGGGCCGGCGTCGCCTGCATCAGCATCGAGGCGATCAGCGCGTTGATGCAGACCGACTTGCCCTGCCCGGTCGCTCCCGCGATCAGGAGGTGCGGCATCTTGGTCATGTCGCCGACGATCGGCTGGCCCGTCACGTCGTTGCCAAGGGCCAGGGCGAGGTTGCGCGTCCCCTCCTGGAAGCCGGGCGAGCCGACGACCTCGCGCAGCGTCACCAGGCTGGCCGACTTGTTGGGAACCTCGATCCCGACGGCCGACTTGCCCGGGATCGGTGCCTGGATCCGGAGCGGCGAGGCGGCCAGCGCCAGGGCGAGGTCGTTGTGGAGGCTGACGATCTTTCGGACGGGAACGCCCTCCGCCGGCTGGATCTCGTACTGGGTGACCGCCGGACCGGGGTTGACGCCGATGACCTTGCCCTCGACCCCGAAGGTCGTGAGCGTGTGCTCGATCACCCGGACATTGCGCTTGATCTCCTCCTGCATCCGTTCCTTGCGCGCGGTCGCCGTCTCCAGGAGGTTGATGCCGGGCAGCTTCCAGTCGATCACCGGCTCGTCGTCGAGCGGGTCGGCCACCACCTTCATCACGGGGACCTCGGGCTCCGGCTCCGGCTGGCGCTGGCGCGGAGGTGCCGCGGGCTCGTCGGGGAGATCGTCGTCCAGCCGGTCGAGGAAGGACGGTTCCGCCTTGACCTCGACCGGCTCCGGGCGGACAGGGCGCAGCGCCGCCGCCGGCGCCGGTGGAGCCGGTTTCGAGCGCGGCTCGCCCTTCGGACCCGCCCGCCGGACCAGTGCTTCGATCCGCTGCCGCTCGGCGTGGGCGGCACGCGCCGTCGCCGCCAGCGCGCCCAGCGTCGCGGCGGGGCTGAAGTGGAAGGCGACGATCAGGCCGAGCAGCAGGGCCATCCCGAAGATGACGCCCGCCCCCCAGGGACCGACGTAGCTGGCGACCCACCAGCTGATGGCCTCCCCGGTCGAGCCGCCGCCGACCGCGACCAGGGCCAGCGGGCGGACCTGGGGCGCGCGCGGCCAGATCAGGTAGACGCCGCCTCCCAACACCAGCAGGACGACCAGCGGCGCTCCCCAGCCGAAGCCCGATCTGAGCACCGGTGCGAAGGCGATGAAGAAGAGGAGGCCGAGACCGATCAGCGCGACGCCGGTGGCTTCCCGCGCCTGGGTGCGGGTCAGCAGCGGCCTCGTGCGTTTGCGAGCCGGACTCGAGGTCCGGCCCCGCGAGCTCGAGCGGCGTGGGCTACGTGGTTGGCTTTGGCGCATGGTGAAACGACGTAGGCGGGTGCTCGCGATTATAGGACCGCCTGCACCCCCTGACGGCCCGGCTACCCTAGTGCAGCGTGGCAATCGAACCCTTCGCGGCCGCCGAGATGCGCTACTTCGAGCTGGTCGCCGCCCGCAAGGGGGGCAACCTCGACGCACCCACCTTCCGCCAGGGGGTGCGTGCCCTCGCGGTCAAGGACATGGAGGGGCGGGAG
>WNFM01072039.1_pt1 | contig 13324 bp, 15 predicted proteins | sample 5400271 | NCBI WGS metagenome assembly WNFM01 (sample SAMN13153352, study PRJNA577476) | soil metagenome | isolation source: 60 cm saprolite on Douglas fir-dominated hillslope | place: USA:California | collected 2013-09-17 | reverse complement strand
CTTGCGCCTCGGCACCTGTGCGCACGTTACCGGCCTCGTGCCTGGCCGTCCTACGGGGCAAGGAGGCTGCCTCACATGCAGCAGAAGCCCCAGAAGCCATCCGTGCGAATGAAACCCCTCGACTGTGGGCTCTGCGTCACAGCGGCGCTCTGGGGCATCGGCGCGTTCCTCTTCGCGCTGCGCGGTGTCGGCGATCCCCGCAACGCCTACCCTGGCTGGGTCTTGCCCTTCGGCATCATCTGCCTGATTGCCGGCCTCACCGCGGCCTCGCTCGTCACCTGGCGCGGCCGCTGGCGCTAGGATCGCCCACCACGCCGGCGCCGGCGCTGTGCTCCAGCTCATTTGGCGCCGAAGAAGCGCTGGGTAAACGTGGCGATGAAGCTGATCTCGATGAGCAGACCCAGCACGGCTTCGAGGGCGGCCAGGCGCGTCACCCAACTCTCGAAGCTCAGGCTTTCAGGGAAAAAGCCGCGCCCATGGAACGAGGTGACGCTGAACACCAGTGCGCCGTCCGGCTGAAACGAATGGCCTTGCGTCGGGCCGAGCAGGTAGTAGGACACGGCAAAGGCGGCGATCAGGGCGAGATACCAGACGAGGGTGCGCCCCGGCCGGAATCCATAGCCCGCGAGGGCGGCGAGGACCCAGGAGCCGAGCGATTGGGGGATGCGCCCCCCGTAGAAGAGGGCGGCGCGCTGGCAGAACTGGGCGCGATACAGGTAGCGGGAGGCGTCCTCGCTGAGCCCGTTGGTTTGCAGCGCCACGGCTAACCGGCGATAGGCTCGCACTGCTGCCAGGAACTCGTTACGGCGGTCGAAGCGCCACAAGTTCCTGTAGCCATCGTCCTGCGTGTCCTTTGTCCTGCGGGCGCTCAACTCGTCACCGAGCACAGGCACTTCGCGCCAGTCCACGACGCTCAGATTCGTGGTGTCGAAGGTTGCCTGGTCGAGAATCACTCCCGTCAAGGCTGCCTCCTTCAGTGTGCTAGCCTTATCGAATGACGTCCCGAATAGGTATGCCCATCGCAGGGTGGCCCTGCTAAGGTCGGCCCCTTCCAAGTGGGCGAGGTAGAGGTTACCTCGCGAAAGGTCGGCGTCGCGCAGGTCGGCCCCCTGCAGGTCAGCGTCGTCGAGATCAGCCCCTTCCAGGTAAGCCCTGTCCAAGGAGGCCCCCTGTAGGCGGGCCCTGGGGAGGGCGGCTGCCTCCAGGTGGGCCTGAGAGAGGAATGCCCCCTCCAGGTGCAAGTCGGGCATCTGGTCGCCCTCGCCACGCTCAATCTGGTATAGTGCCAGGTACGGGTCGGAGTTGGGGTCGGGCACCTGGGCAAGCTCGCTGCTCCTACTTTGGTTTGCTAACCAGAACACGTCGGCCCCGGTAAGCACCACGGGCAGCTCGCCTGGCCGCCAATCAAATGGCCCTTTGCGTTCGCTGTGATCCCGATCTTACTTCCACCGGTCGAGATAGCCCTGCAGTTCCCGCTGCCGCTCCTCGCTGATCGGATCGCTCCACTTGTTTTGCGGCTGCTGCTCATCGCCCATCACGCATGCCCTTCCCGCTCGCCGTTCACTCGTAGAGTAACCGCCGTCGAGTGATGGGGCGATCTTCCCCGTATATTCCGGTGCCAGACATTGCACTCGGTCCCTTGCCACCTTTCTCATCCCATATCTATCACAGTGGGAAGAGCGGGTGGCAGGTGTTCATCTAGTGCACAGAGGTCGGCCAAGCCAGCGGACAGGTACGGCACGGGATAGAGATGCAGGAGGGCAACCAGAGGGAAGCGCACGCGGCGGGGTACGGGCTGCAGCCCTTCGAATTTGCCACGCTATGAACCGGATTCCGTAGTACCCTGATTCAACACCTTGGAAAACGGCCCACGAATCCGGCGATCTTGCCATGCTAGCGGCGTTTCTGGATGGTGCCTAGCTTGGCGGTGCTTTCAAGGATTCCAAGAGGCAGGCGACATGGCTTGAACCCAGCAAGACAGATGAGGAATCAGCCATTCCTGCAGTATTACAATGTATCGTAAAGAGCCGTAGTTCTGGGCACTGCGGACTCAGACCGAATTGTCCTGGGTTGTTGACCGACGCTCAGGGTTTATGTTCCTCTCGCACCGGCAACGGCAATTGACTGCAGCTTGCCCCGAAAATGTCACTTTCGCTTGGGTCGTCACTTGCGTTGGGTTTCAGCCTGCCTGGCGTCTAGTGCGCCTGCACCTTAAGTGCCACGAGCACCCACCGCTTTGCACTATCAGGCAGTAGTGCGCCGCGATGTGGATTGCGATGAAGCAGTGCAAGGAGCAAACGCCATGGCTCAGCGCGTTATACTCAAGGTCACGCTCATCTGCGTGCTCATGCTCGCCGGCATTGTCATGCTGGCTGCGTTCCCAACACAATATCCGCACCTCGCGACCATCTGCCCCGGCCCGTCATATGCCGACGGCACCCCTGCGGTTCGGCCGCGCAACGGCTGCACGCCTTCATTCACCGAGCAGGACGTGCGCTCCTATTTGGCAGCCAATCTCCAGTTCGCCTTGGTTGATCTCCAGTCTGGCTTGCCGAACGGCGTAACCTTCGTCGACCGTCCACAGATCGTCTCGATCCGATTCCTGAGCACGCGCGACCTCAGCCGCGAGGGGTTCGCCCCAGATTGGATCGTGTCATCGGACAGGGTCGTCTGTTTCGTCTCCCTGCACGGAACCTTCTTCCCAATTCATAGTTCCCCGGCCGTGCGTCACCTCAACTTCCAGTCCGCCACCATCGTCTTCGACGCCCACTCGGGCAACGTCCTTGGCGCCCCCTCACTCGGCGGCGAGTTCAGCAATCCGCTGGGCTGACTTCACCTGCCTCTGCTTGCCTGAGTAGGCAAGTCCACTTGAACAGCCAACGATGCACCCACCGCTGGCGGCCGTGCTCGGACCGAAAGGGCCACCCGCACGCGGCGAGTCCGCGGACTTCCTGGACGCCATCGCCCGGCGCGCGGGGCGGCTGCTGGTCGTCAACGACGAGGCGCATCACACGCACGATGAGGGCAGCAAGTGGACCGAGGTCATCAAGAACCTGCACCCGGCCACACCCATCGCCAGCCAGCTCGACTTCTCCGCCACGCCGCGCTTCCAGAAGGTGCCCTCTTCCCCTGGATCATCTCGGACTACCCACTGAAACAAGCAATTATCGACGGTGTGGTGAAGCGCCCCTACAAGGGCATCGCCGAGATCCCGGAGGCTGCCTCGGAATACGCCAGCATCAAGTATCGCGGCTTCCTGACGGCGGCGGTCCACCGCTGGCGCGAGTACCGCGAGCAGCTCGTGGAGGTTGGCAAGCGTCCACTGCTCTTCGTCATGCTCAACAGCACCGACGAGGCCGACGACGTGGGCTACTACCTGCGCACGACCTTCTCCGAGGACTTCGCCGGCGACAAGACGCTCGTCATTCACACCAAGAGCAACGGCGACATCACCGAGAAAGACCTCGATCAGGCGCGCAAGATTGCCCGCGAGGTGGACGATCCGACCTGCCCCGTCAACGCCATCGTCAGCGTGCTGATGCTGCGCGAGGGCTGGGACGTGCAGAACGTCACCGTCGTGGTCGGCCTGCGCCCCTACAACGCCAAGGCCAACATCCTGCCCGAGCAGACCATCGGCCGCGGCCTGCGGCTGATGTTCCGCGGCCAGGGCGTGGGCTATCGCGAGCGAGTGGATATCATCGGCAACAAGGTCTTCCTCGACTTCGTGGAGGATCTGGAGCGGCTGGAAGAGCTGGAGCTTGGCACGTTCCAGGTCGGCAAAGACACGCTCACCATCCTCACCATCCAGCCGGTGCTGCCCGACAAGAGCGCGTACGATATCGCTATCCCGCAGCTCAGCCCCGTCCTCCAGCGCAAAAAGTCACTCGCCGAGGAGATCGCGGGGATAGACGTGACCAAGTTCCTCTTCCCGCCGCTGCCCAAGCGCCCCGGCGACGAGGCCGACGAGCAGTGGTTCCGCTACGCAGGCTACGATTTCCTGACGCTGCAGCGCGAGTTCGAGCGTGAGTACACGATCCCGACGCCGCAGACCGCAGGAGAGGTCATCGGCTACTACGCGCGCATGATCGCCAAGGACCTCAAGCTGCCCTCACAGTTCGCCGTGCTTGCGCCCAAGGTCCGCGACTTCTTTGCGGTCAAGGCCTTCGGTGGCCCGGAGAATCTCGACGATCCCACGATCATCCAGGCGATGACCCGGCCAGCGGCGGCATACCTCGTGAAAAAGCTGTTCACGGCGGCGCTGCGCAACAAGATCATCGAGGAGCTGGAGCCGTCGCTGCTGTCGGAGCCGCGCCGCCTCTCCGAGGCGCTGCCCTTCCCCTTCTCCAATCCCAATGCGGTGGCGGGGCACAAATGCATCCTCAACTACGCTCCCTGCACCAACGACTTCGAGCGCCAATTTGCGCGCTTCCTGGACGGCGCAGCGGACGTCGTGGCGTGGTGCAAGGTGCTGGACTCGTTCAAGTTCAGCATCGAGTATACCGACTACAACGCCAATCTACGCTACTACTACCCCGATTTCCTCGCCGTCGTCGAGGACGGCATGCACTGGATCGTCGAGACGAAGGGCGCCGAGACGGTCGAGGTAGCCTACAAGGACCGTGCCGCGTCCTAGAGAGTCGCAGTTCATGCTGCTCGCCTCCGATCAGCCGGCGCTGCGGCACGAGCTGGAGGGGCAGGCGGGGGCGTTGCGACCAGGCGGCGCAAGAGGCGCAGCCAGGCGTCCACCTGGGCTGAAACCGCGTCCCGTGTGGTGACGGCGGTGGTATTACGAGGCACGGGCCACCTCCTCCACGGAGATGCCCTGCGCGGTCAGCGCGCGTGCGATGCGTAATCGGGTAAGCTCGCCGGGCTTTTTGTTCCCCTGCAAGACGGTCGAGAAGTAGGCGCGCCCAATATGGGCCTGTCGTGCAAATTCCCCATGGCGCAGGCCTCGCAACGCCAGCAGGGCGCGCAACCGCGCCACATCAATGTCTACGGCGTCCAATGAAAACCCCCGCTCTCGCTCGGTGCTTCCCTCCACCTGCCATCCCATCCCGAACCCGCAAACCCATAGGCTACAGGTCCGGGCAGGATCGGGGAGAGGCCTCGATTGATCGCGGGGCGCAATTACCGATACAACAAACCGCCGGATTTAAGCAGTTGTTCAGTTTAAGGAAGCTCTGACAATCCCTTCGATGGTGGCGCTGGCCAACCATCTGGCCAGTCTTCAGTGATCAGCGGCCCTAGGCGCGCATTGCCCAACCGCGGCAGACAGCGCACAGCCTGCCCGGCCTTGCGCCACTTCACTGCCCGCCCAGGGTCAGTCGTGACCCTGCCATCTGGCAGTTGGAAGTACCACTTGCCAAGGTCTGAGCCGGGCGGCAATGTGCCTTCGAATGTGCGCTGTTTGAATCGCCTACCCATCTGATCACCTCTTCTTCACTTTACCATAATTGAAAATTTGTTTGCAAGCGAATGGGCAAGCATTTTGCGCCCAATAGCCTACAGGTCCTAGCCACTTTCCGTACTGCATGTATTCAGCTGTGCGAGAGGGTCTATTTCGATCTGCTGGGCCGACTGCAAGTACGCGTGCTGCCACGGCAGGAGGCGCTGGCGGAGGGGCAGGACGCCGCGAGCATCGGCTGGCGCACATCCGTTCGGCGCATCGAGGCCTTTCTGGAAAGCCCCGATCGCACGCAGGATCTGCGGTCGTGGATGGTGGCATTCGTGCGCGACCTGCTCGAGGTCGACGCCGTCGCCGTCTACTCGCGGCGGACGCGCGGCGGCGGGCTGCACGCGCTAGAGCTGGTTGACGGCACCATCATCAAGCCACTGCTCGATGATGGTGGCCGTGCGCCCGCGCCACCGGCGCCGGCCTACCAGCAGTTCCTGTACGGCGTGCCCGCGGGGAACTACACACGCGCCGAGCTGGACTATATTCGCGAGACGGCGCGCACCGACAGCGTCTATGGCCTCTCGCGCGTGGAGCGCATCATCCTGCGTGTCAATCAGGCGCTGCGCAAGCAAGATTTCGACCTCGCGCGCTTCACCGACGGCGCGACGCCGCTGGGGATCGTGCAGCCGCCGGCCGATCTCGCCTGGACCCCCGAGCAGCTCGAGACGTTCGAGCGCACCTTCAATGGGCTGCTCGCCGGCAACGACCAACTGCGCGTGCGCGCCAAGACACTGCCGCCGGGCGCGACCTGGCAGGCGCTGGCGGGCGACGATCCGCTGGTGGAGTTCGACCGCTTCCTGCTGAATGTGACGGTCGCGGCCTTCGGCCTCACCATGGACGAGCTAGGGTTCACTGAAACGAGCAATCGCAGCACCGGGCAGACGCAGGAGAGCGTCGTCTATCGCCGCGCGGTGGCGCCGGTCGCCGCGCTGGTGGCGGGCTTCCTGACGCGCAAGGTGCGCCAGTGGCTCGATCCACGCTGCACGATCAGCTTTGGCGGGCTGGAGGAGCCGGACGATTTCGCGGTACGAGCGGAGACCTTCGCCAAGCTGATTCCGCTGGGCGTTGTCTCGGCGCGCCAGGCAGCGCGGCTGCTGCACCTGCCCGAGCGGGCCGAGCGGGATTAAGCACGGCGCCTGTAGGCCTACCTGCCATGTTATACTGCCCAGTGCCGGCCGCCGCTGGGAGCGCTGTTGCCGACATGAGAGGGAGGCCAAGCGTGTCCACGTCTTCGTCTTCGTCTTCGTCATCGCAGAAGTCCTACGACCTCAGCCGCTTCGACCTCGACCGCGAGATGCAGCGCCTGCGCACGCAGGCCCTGCGCACCTGGCCACAGGAGGCGCGCCTGCTCCAGTGGTATGGCCTGCGCAACGGCATGTCGGTGCTCGAGCTCGGCAGCGGCCCTGGCTTCATCACCGAGCAGCTGCTCGCGTTGCTGCCCGGCGGTCAGGTCACCACCGTCGAAAACTCGCCTGAGATGCTCGCCCGCGCTGCTGCCTACCTCGAGGGCAAGGCGGGCGAGCGGCTACACGCCGTCAACGGCGATATCATGGCCACCGGCCTACCCGACAACAGCTTCGACTTCGCCATCGCGCGCTTCCTCTACCAGCACCTCGCGGATCCTGTGGCCGCCGCGCGCGAGAGCCTGCGCGTGCTCAAGCCGGGCGGCCGGCTCGTGCTGGTGGATGTGGACGACACGGTCTGGGGCCTCGTCGATCCACCACGCCCGGACCTCAAGTACCTTGAAGACATCTTCGTCGAGGATCAAGCGGCGCGCGGGGGCAACCGCCTGGTGGGCCGCCGCTTCCCGCGTATCCTGGCCGCCGCCGGCTACCAGCAGATCGCGTTCGACGCCGTCACCTGGCACAGCGACCTGCTGGGCGAGAGTGCCCGCGCCGTGCTGACGGAGGACATGACGCAGGACAACCTCGGCGAGTACGTCAAGACTGGGCGCATCACCCAGGAGCAGGCGGACGCGGCGGCGGCGGCCGACCGTGCCTGGCTGGCCGGTCCCGACCCGCTGCTGCTCTACTTCCTGCTCGTCGGCAGCGGCCAGAAACCGTAGGCGCAGCATGCGCAGCCCGCCCGCGACGCCGGCCGCCCCAGCGCGCAGCCTCGGCCTGCTCATCAACCGTAACTTTGCCCTACTCTGGGCGGGCCAGGCGATCTCACAGGTTGGCGACTGGGTTTTCGACACCACGCTCGTCGTCTGGATCGGCGGCGTGCTCGGTCGCGGGCAGCCCTGGGCCCCTGCTGCGGTCAGCGGCACCCTCGCCGCGGCGGCGCTGCCCTTCTTCCTGGTCGGCCCGCTGGCCGGTGTCTTCGTGGATCGCTGGGACAAGCGGCGCACCATGCTCGCGATGGATGCCCTGCGCGCCGTGCTGATCGCCCTGCTGATCCCGCTGCCTGCGCTGCACCTGCCCCTGGCCGCCACGCTGGGCACCACTTATGCCGCCGTTTTCCTGGCCAGCCTCTGCGCGCAGTTCTTCCGCCCCTCGCTGACCGCCCTGATCGGCGATCTCGTGCCCGAGCCGCAGCGGGTGCGTGCCAGCGGCCTGAGCGAGACGACCAACAACGTTGCCTTCATACTCGGCCCCGCCATCGCCGCGCCGCTGCTCTTCGCCTTCGGGCCGTCCGTTGCCCTGGCCATCAACGCCGTGAGCTTTGGCGTATCCTTTCTGGCGCTGCTGGCGATCGCCGCGCCACCCTCCGCGCGCTCCGTCGCGCCAGGTGAGACGGGACGTCTCTTGGGCGAGCTCGGCTCCGGGCTGCGCTTCTACTTCGGCAGCCGCGTGCTCACCACCCTGTTGGTGAGCTTCGCCATCGTGATGCTCGGCGGCGGCGCCTTCAACGCGCTGGCCCTCTTCTTCATCACCGACAACCTGCACGCCCCCGCCGCGCTCTATGGCATCGCCGTCGCCGCGGTCGGCCTCGGTGTGGTCACCGGCGCGATCGCTGGCGGCGCCCTCGGCCAGCGGGTGGGCGTCGCACGCATGTTCTGGCTGGGAACCGTCGCCATCGGCGCGAGCGTGCTGGTGCTCAGCCGGCTCGACAGCATCGGTCCGGGCCTGGTGGCCTACGTGGTCTTCGGCTTCGCCCAGGGGCCTGTCAACGTCGCCATTACCCCGCTGGTGCTGCACGTCACCCCGCGCGCGCTGGTCGGGCGCGCCGTCGCCGTGCTGGAGCCGGCCACCATGCTCGCCTCGGTCGTTTCGCTGGTGCTCGCCGGCCTCGCCGTCAGCACGGTGCTGCGCGGCTTCCACACCGTCTTGCTCGGCTTCGCGTTTGGCCCGGTAGACACCATCTACACCGTGATGGGGCTGCTCACCATCCTGGCCGGCGTCTACGCCGCCCGCGGACTGCGCGGCGTCGAGCTCCCCCGCGCGGCAGAGGACGCGGCGCCGGCAGAGTGATCGAGTGCGCTGCGGCGGCTACGAGTGCGCGGCGATCAATAGAGCCGTTTCGCGTACGACTCCTCTAGATGCTCCTCGACCACCTCGCAGGTGATGTCGGGCAGTTGCATGTGGTCGGCAAAGATCTGGCCGGCCGAGGGGCGCTCGTCGGCGGGCGGCCAGGTTTCCTGCTGCCAGACATGCGAGCGCACCAGCGCGCGCCCACAGTGCAAGAACACTTCCTGCACATCGACGCCGATCGCCACCCGCGGCTGCTTACCCTGATAGGTCATCGCCTCCAACAGGTCGGGATCGCGATAGATGCCCGCCCGGCCGTTGATGCGCAGCGTCTCGCGCATGCCTGGGATGACGAAGAGCAGCCCGAGATGGGGATTGGCGAGGATGTTGCGCATCGTATCGGTGCGCCGGTTGCCTGCCCGCTCTGGGATGGCGAGCAGCTGCTCGCTCAACACACGCACGAAGCCCGGGGCGTCGCCTTTGGGTGAGACGTCGCACAGCCCGTCGCCGTTAGATGAGGCGATGAAGAGCAGCGGGGAGAGGGCAATGAAGCGGCGACAGTGGTCGTCGAGAAAGTTGATCTGCTTCTTGACGGCGGGCAGGTCCGGCGCGCCGATGATCTCTGCCAGGACGTCCGGCGACGTTCTCTCTCCCTCCCCCTTTGGGCGCTTCAGTGGTGCACTCGTCCGCCGGCCCACGCGCGATGAGGTGGCGGGCGTCGGCTGGCCCAGTATACACCGCCGCGTAACGGGTGACCGATACTCATCTAGCGCCGGGACTGCTGCGCCGTTGCGGCCCCGCGCGCACATGGCCCGGCTCCACTCCCTATGCCCTTTCACTGCCGCGCACCGCGGGTCACAATTCGAGCAGAGCAGCCATTGGCCGTACACTTGGCCTGCTGACGAAAGGCGAGATGCTGTGCCGAATGCTCGCGTATAGAAAAGTAGGGAGGCTGTTAAGGGAGGCAGTTTGGGGGAAAGGGCGGCGCGCGATGAATCCTCAGAGGCATCCGCCCGCTAGTGGGCCACGCGCGCCGCGACTGGACGTGTTGGTGTAGTTTGGTGCTGATCCTGCTCATGCTGTTCACTATCCTAATATGTGGCTGGGTATTTTGGTCTGGCGTCAGCCACAGGCCCTTCCTCAGTGAGAGACCTATGAGCTTTAGTGTCCAGAGCGTCGGCTCGATCCCTGGGTCGTACACACCGCGAAGCGCGCAACAGAGATTGCCGGAGAGCAACGTGCACGGTGTTGTCTACACCTATTCCACGTCGATTTTGCCGCGCACACTGCCATGCTCCTCCTCACGAAGTGGTGCGCCAGATACCACGCGGGCACTGCCAGTTATCCACATTATTCGCAGTTATCCACAGGCGCTGTGGATAACCACTGGCGCCGGGATAGGCGCCGTCAGCGGGCCACTTTTCCGCACTGGCTGCCCGCCGAGCCGCTCAGCAACACACCGCCGCAATCGTGGATAAACCGCCGAAATGTGTGGACAAGTGGCCTCCAGTGTGCATAAGTCGGCCTCCACGGCCTTGAAATACGAACTCCCGTTCTTCCCACAGGGCTGTGGATAACCGTGTGGATAAGTGGCGACCTCTGTGGGAAGTCCATGAGTGTCGCGCACGCAGCATCACCGGCGCTGTGGACACATCTGTGGGCCGGCTGGGGATGACGGTGGAGAAGCCGCGCGCCATCCACGTGCGCTGGGGAGAGTTGTGTGGAAGCAATGTGGGCGCTGTGGACAGGCGGCTGAGCTTATCCACGTGCGTCCACACTGGCCGCCGAGTTATCGGACGCCTGTGCGGTGACCATGCACAGCACCCACCGCCCATCCACACCTGTGGAGAACCCGCGCGGCCCAGACGGCAAGCGGACGCGTGGGCGGTAAGCTGCCGGCGTTCCGGCGCTTATCCCCACCATCCACCGCCCCTATGACGATCTACTACTGTTTCTCTTCTTACCTATGCGTACATGAGAGAAAGACAGGAAGCACGGCGATCGCCATGTCACACATCACCACTGTGGACAGGGGCCTGTGGAAAAAGCACGACTCGTCTGTGCTCATGCCAATGTCTGGATGTCTAGCCCGCCCGCGGCTGCCGGGGCATGTCGTTCACCTGAGACGCCGGGATATCCAACTGGATGTGGTCGCCGGCGGCCCGGAGCCGCTCGCGCGGGATGGTGATGTCGCGCGCCAGTGGCCGATCGATCAGGACCCACTGGTCCCGTACGTCTTTGACATAGCCAATGGGTTCGCCGTCCGCGTCGAGGACCTGCATGCCGACGCCGATGCCGGATTGGCCGTAGCTGCCGCCGGCCGGCGGCGCCTCGCGCATGTCGTCGTCGGGCCGTTCATCGCTCTGCATGGCTGCTCCTCCTGAGGATGCACATCTGGTCGCGCCGGTCCCGCCTTCGCCGGGGGAAAGCGCGGCCTCTCGTTGTGTCCGGCTGGAGACCAACGGAATCATTCGCCCCCTCATTAGGACGGAGGGGAGCGCAGGAGGTGTGCCAGTGGGAGGTATGCCAGTGGGAGGTGCTGCGGACGGCATCGCAGCGCGAAGACCAGGCTCGATGGGAACCTGGTCTTCGGTTGGGAGGGGAGGAGGAGATGTAGGTGGTTTCTCTCTCTCCCATGCAGGATACATCGCAGTGTTATATTGTGCCATACGGTAAACACCTGATGGCATGGTGTGGAATGGTGGGGTAGGGTAGGGCAGAATGCACGCCGGGCGTCCATGCCACAGCTCTCTGGCCTGATGTGCTCTCAGTTGTCCTGCGCGCTGTCGGGTAGATTGGTCAGCCGTCCGCCATCCAGGCGCGAGGACTCCAGCGCCTCGATCACGGCGGTGATGTCGGCCAGCACCTCGGAGAAGAGGTGCGGTAGCCACTCTTCCGGATGGGGCTCCTCGCTGTTCGTGTCGTCGTCGCGGCGGCGGCCGCGGCCGAGCGTCATGTGGCCAGCACGGCGGTCGGCGCTGGTGCGGTACCCGTGGATGCCCTCCGGATCCCACAGCGGCAGCTCCACGCGCTGCTGCAGCGTGAGCGCTTCGGCCTGCATGCCGTTGTCACCGAAGGCCAGCGCGATGCTGGGGCGTGTCTCGACGGCGCGGCTGCTGTGCTCGGAGGCGCGTAGCTTGAGGCCGCGGGCAAACGATTGCAGGATGTTAGGGCTATAGTTGGCGGCGTCCAGCGGCAGGCTGTAGGTCAGGTCCAGCGCCAGCGGCGGCACGTCTTCGGTATGCAGGTGTGGGCAATCTTCGTCCGGCTCGTGGAAGAACTCACAGATGCCCTCGGCGCCGTCGATGGAGAGCACGGTATCGAGTGGCCCCCACGCGAACGAGAGGGTGCAGGTGGCGTGGTGCTCGGCCTCCTCGCAAGGGCCGGGGTGGAGCGTGCAGGCAAACTCGCGCTCGAGCGTCTGGCTATTGAGCCAGAACTCCGGATGCACCGAAAGGCCGGTCGCCTCGGCCGCCTCCAGAAACATCTCGGTGATGTCTTCGTACGTCACCATATGCCAAACGCTCCTTAGGTCGCCATCGGCCCGCCGCACGGCATCCGCGCTTGCACGGGCCTTGTCGGCATCATACAAAGCTGGCCGTGCGATGTCAATCAACACCAGGCAAGCGTAATTGTTCGCCTGCGCTGATGTCACAGAATGGATGGCTCACCGGTCTCACGTGCGCAACGTTTCCCCACCGCGCGTGGCGCCGCCACACGTCCGCTGCACGGCGCTGGCGCGGTGGCACGCTTCGCTATGGGTTCGCTCCGCTTCCTCGCGGATCCCTTCGAGGCCGAGCTCACCGAGATCAATGGCGAGCCGGCCGTCATCCTGCGCAACGCGGGGCAGCCGCGTGTCGCCGTGGGCTTCACCCTCGAGCACGAGCGCATCGTCGCGATGCGCGCAATCGGCAATCCCGACAAGCTGCGCCATCTGCCGTAGCGGTGAGCCGCTGCTCCGCGCCGGATACGAAGCGGATCCAGATCAAGCTGCCATGTGGCAGTTGGTGTACTGCGGAGGCGTCGAGTGTCTGTGCTCAGGCTACTCGATTGGATAGGTGGAGTGCACATACTCCGACGAGACTCGCAGCAGGCGCAGGGGCGCTAAATAGCCGGCGCACGAGACGACGTGCGAGCTGAAGCACAGCCGAATAGGCATCTCATTCGGTCTGCGGATTGCCCTCGTCGCTCTCAGAGAACAGTGACGGCTGCTGCTCAGCCTCAAGGCGCTTCTGCTCGCGCCGCTGGAGCTCGTGAATGCTCTGCGCAGGCGTGGGCAGCTTCTCGGGCGGCGTGCCGCCCTGCTCGATAATGAAGCCACGCACGGCGGCGCTCATCTTTCTCCGCCAGAAGACCCCGCCCCTTCAGGGCTGGGGATGACTGGCGCTCTAGCTCGCCGTGTGCTACACTGCCTGCCTACCGCAGGGCCTGCGGGAATCTACGCCTGTGGAGCGGGGCC
>WNFM01320838.1_pt1 | contig 13326 bp, 22 predicted proteins | sample 5400271 | NCBI WGS metagenome assembly WNFM01 (sample SAMN13153352, study PRJNA577476) | soil metagenome | isolation source: 60 cm saprolite on Douglas fir-dominated hillslope | place: USA:California | collected 2013-09-17 | reverse complement strand
GTACTTATTTTAATTGCTGGTGTTGCTGCGGGGCTCTTTCTTGTAAATCAACAACAACTTGTAAATCAAAAAGCAGCTATTCCAACTACTGCACCTCCTAACTTACAAACCGATAACAACAATTGTGGAGCAATTGGAAATGTCTGTACGGCTGGAAAATCCTGTAGTGGTGGAATCTGTGTTAGCAGCGTAAGTGTAACTCCACAATCTAATGCTCTTGTCGCTTGCGGTCAGCCTTGTGGAGCACAAACTGATGGAAGTGTACTTTCAATTAATTGTGGAGTGAACGGCGTTTGTGGTAATTCTGCAAATGGTGGAACAACTGGAAATAGGTGTCTACCAAGTCCAGCTCCTGCTGGTTATGTAACAAATGGGGGAATATGTGCTAATGACCCTAACCCTGCAGTTTTTTGTATTAACCATACAGATGGAACACGTGTAACAACGGTTGGTGATTTACAAACTGCTTGTAATGCAGCTGCTGCACCGGTTAGTTCTACTAGTCCAACGTCGTCACCAACTTTGTCAGCCACAGCCACATCATCTCCAACAGCTTCTCCAACGTCTAGTGCTGTTGCAATTGCGACAACAGCCACACCTACTCAACAGCCAATTCCTGTAAGCGGTGTAAGTATACCTACAATACTTGGTATTGGAGTTGGACTCTTTCTTACGCTCGGTGGAATTATTTTAATATTATGAGTTTACTAGAAATAAGCCTGATTTCACTGTAGATTTAATTAGAAAGTGGAATTAGGTACTTGTTCATTATATAATAGGTTGTGATTACTTTAATTCTAATTGTTATTTCAGCGTCTCTTTTTGGATATTTTTCTACCCAGAACACAACTGATGTTACTATTCATTTTTTGACTTATTCTTCGCGCTCCCTTCCTTTATACTTTGTTATCCTTGTTTCAATTGGATTAGGTCTTTTAATTGCTATGTTTATAAATTTTCTTAGATGGTTTTCTACAAAAAGGAAATTGGGTAAGAAGGATCGTGATCTTAAAAAGACTGAAAGTGAAGTAAATGAACTAACTAAAACTGTTCATAAACTGGAACTGCAAAACACCAAACTTGAAGCTGAACTTGGCAAGAGTGGTGATGAAGATTCGATATGACAAGCCCCTTAGCTTTAATTTGGAGAAAACTTGGTTTTTCTAAAAATATTCAGTTGAAAATAATGGGGATTCTTCAAGATAAATTTTTAGTTGGGGTTACTGGAATCATTTTTAATGATAAGAATGAAGTACTTCTTGTGAAACACACATATCGAGGGAACTCATGGAGCTTGCCTGGAGGGTATCTTAAAGGAAAAGAACACCCCAAAGAAGGACTTGAGCGTGAAATTAAAGAAGAAACCAATTTAGTTGTGAGTGCTGACACGAGAATGAAGATAAGAACTGATCGTGAAACAGCAAGGCTTGATATATGTTACTCAGGAGTATTTATTGGAGGGAAATTCAAAGCTTCAAAAGAAGTAAGTGAAGCTAAGTTTTTTGCATTTGATGGCTTACCCATAATAAGGCGTGATCAATTAATTTTTATTAAAGAGGCTATAAGAAAAAGAAACTAGTTTTTATAAATTTTTTGCAGGAGTTTGACTGATTTATTAAAAGCTTTTTTAATTATTTTGCTTTCAGATACACCTATTTTTATTTCTACATAAAAAGTACCGATTGCGTCTTTTTCCCAATTCCAGTTTGTTCTTCCTTCATAGACTGCATCAGTACTTCCCTCTGCAATTTTTCCAATGCACAAATATTCAAGCATAATGTGTTCAAAAAGATGAGCGATTTCTGTATTTCTACTTTCTTCACGAAAATTTTTGTTTGCTTCATTAAAACACTGACACTTAAAAATTGTAGGTAAGTGCTTTGATAATAAATTTTCAGTTAATGGCAAAGAATTTGTTGTAACATGGCCGTTTTCTGGAACTTCCATAATTAAGCATAACTCGTTTCTATTTATCTTTCCTTTTATTTTGAAATTGTTTGATGTTGAATTTATATCCATATTCTTACTTTTTTCTTACCAATAAAGTTATCAATATAAGGCTTGTATGTCAAGCTGAAGTGGAACTATTCGAAGCTACAAACCATATTTATTCAAAACTCTTCTTATTTCTTTAATATTACCTTTATAACCACTAACACTTGGGGAATTTCTTACAACAATTGACATTAATGGCTGAAGGGGCAAAGATCTTTCAAAATGCCCTGTTTGAAGATCTGTTGATTGATGAATGATATTTAAGGTATATTCATAAATAATTGATCGCATAATGTCAGCATATAGGTGTTTACTTGGATTATCTGATAAAAATTTAGCTACTTCCCATGCTTCTTTCTTTATCGTGTCTATTCGTATTAAATTTGCCATGTCTACAAGTTCATCATCATTTGCTGACAATTGAATTTGACTTAAAACATGCCTAATATTAGGGTGGAGGGCGAAGTCAACACTATTCCACCAATATTCCTCTAAGACCTTCTGAATTGCTTCGTTGGTTTTGGCTACTCCTCGCATAGAACCCCCTTCTTGTTTATCTACAAGTTCATCTATAGTTTCAAATAAAGGCTTTTTAAAAGCTCGTTGGATTTCATTTGCAGCTTCAAGATTGGTGCCTGCTCGTTGCAGGGCATCTCTATAGCGAGTAAGGATATGTGTCACAAAAGGAGAGCCAATTACAGCAATATTTGCTAAATAAAAAACATTTCCTTTATCTAGATTATTAAAAGGAGTTTGTAGGGAAGCAAGTTTTCTTAAGGTTTCAGGGCCAAAGTCTCTTTCTACTAAGCTAATTGTAAATTCCCCTCTACTTTTATCCCAAACAAACCCATAGGTTCCTGCTGGCTTCGTTGCTAGAATTACCCCTCCGTCTTTTAAGGCTTGGGCTAATTCGAACTCAAATGCTTTCTGGATAAGTTTTAAATGATCGTTTGAAAATGGTGTAAGTATATCGGGGAGATCAGGAAAAGCTCCGCTTTCGTATAGGAATGATCTGTGTTCTTCCCAATCAACATTTATTAAAGAAGTAGGCTTATTAATATCTTCTAACTCATCATAACTATTCCACCTTTTATTAGGAATCGATTTAGAAATGAGCTTTTCTAAATGAATATTAATCAATTCACCAAAAGTATTTTTACCTCGCCCCGTTGCACCAATATAACTTAACAGAAGAGAATTCTCGTTTTTAAAAGCTAATTTTGTGTACATGCTAATTGTACCGATAACATCCTGTAACGTCTTCGGGTTTTCTGGTAAAGGGAGTGGGGCATTATCTCTTCGTGAGTAGTGAATAATTTTGAAATTTGAAAACCTAGCTTGGTTAAATGCCTTATAGGATTGATCGCTCTCCCCAAATTCTTTCATAATTCAAGGATTGGCAAAGAAAAACTCACTTTAGTTCCCTTATCAATCACAGAATCTATTTTAACAATGCCGTCATGCTTTGAAATGATTTCTTGTGCTAAATAAAGACCTAAGCCCATTCCTTTTTCTTGAGTACGTCCTCGATAGTACTTTTTGAAAACTTTTGCTAGATCTTTTTTTGAAATTCCAACCCCATTATCCTTAACATTGACTGTAACTAATTTCTTATTTGATTCAATAGAAATTTCTACTTTTGAATTTTGAGGAGAGAACTTTATAGCATTATTAATTAAATTAACTAGTACTTGATTGATTTTCTCGTTATCACATTTAACTAAAACTTTATTCTTATTAGTTAAATTAGTAAAAGAAAAATTGTAACTTTTGTAAGATAATATAAAATCTTTAATGACCTCATTACAAATAGTAACTATGTTTTCATTTGTAAAATTATATTTCATATTTGCAAACTTTAAACGATCTGATTGAAGAAATTCATCAACTGTATTGTTAATTCCTTTTACCAATCTGTCTAATCTTTTTATGTATTTAAATTCTTTCTTTTTTTGTAAATCTTTACTCTTTTTTAAACTCTCAAGATTTAACATTATAGAAGTAAGACTGTTTTTTACTTCATGATCTGCTAGTGAAATTAACAGATTTCGCGCTTCAACTGCAGTTTCTGCCTCCTGGAGTAATTGTGTTTTTCTAATAGCCAGTGTTGCAACAGGACCAAAAAGACTGAGAGTTTCTAAATCGTCTTTCGTTAAAATTTTTCCTTTTTTAGAAATTACTGAAAGGACTCCGAAAGTAATATGGCCGTAGTTCAATGGAATAGTTATGTTTGATTGGACTGGAAGATTACCAAATTTTTTATTTGCTGAAACAAGGCCGTCTTTGTTTCTTAAGTGGGGAACTTTAGTTCTAAATACTTCGTAAGTAATGCCTTCTAATCTTGGAATTATTCCTTTTAATTCTTTATGGGTTGTATAAACTCTTTTAAGCTCTCCTCCTCGAAAAAGAAATATAGATGCGTAACCTCCACCAACTAGTCTCAAGGCTTCTTTTGAGATGACTTGGTAGGTTTGTTTTGTTTCTAAAGGTACTAAAAATTTTAAGGTGGATTTGTATATCTCTTGCCAAGGATCACTCATATTTTGATTGTACTAGCGCAAGTATACTAGACAATTTAATTATTCGGAAGTTTAGACACTTAAAAGATAGAGAAGTAGTCCTAAAATTATTGCAATAACAAGAAGATTAGAATTATTGCAATAACAAGAAGATTAGATATTCCGACAACTGCAATTATTCCAAGTACACTTAATATCCATAAAATAAATAAAAGTGAGGCAATTTCACGAAAAGGAGAAGGCAGTATCCCAATCAACCAAATTATTAAAAGAAAAATAATAAGATCCCAGAGAGTAATTACATGATTCATGAATTGAAATAAGGGAATAGGAAGAACTGCTGTTGAGCCATAACCCATTGCCCAAAAAATAAACAGTAAAACTAAAATAACTACTAGCATGAATTAATTTAATAAAAGTAGTTTTAGTATCCAATAAGATTTATGTAAGAGTAGTGTAATAACTTTACTTACATTTTTCTTACTAAAAATAACTGTTAACTTTAGCTAGTTAAGAGCGAAACTTCTCATATGAAAGGAAGGAGGTGAAATAAATGGAAATAATATTATGGATTATCTTAGGAGGCGTTGCTGGATGGATTGCGTCAATTATCATGAAAACTGATAGAGCACAAGGAACTATTTCTGACATTATTGTTGGAGTACTTGGAGCTTTAATTGGTGGATTCATTATGAATTTTTTTGGACAATCCGGTGTGACTGGCTTTAATTTTTACAGCTTAATTGTTGCAATTATTGGAGCTGTCGTTTTAATCTGGATTTCACGATTTATCTATAGTTAATTCTTTCCAAAACCTTACTAAATCTTAAAACCAACTTAATTTAAAATGTATAGCATTTGGTTATGAAGATAAGAAAGGAGGTGAGAAAATGAACGACAACGATTACGAGGATCAGTCCGTATCAGATAATGATACAACGCCATCTGGACGAGGTTTTGCGGCTATGGATCCGGAGAAACAGAGGAAAATAGCCTCAAAGGGTGGAAGGGCAGCTCATAGAAAAGGAACTGCCCACGAGTTTACGTCTGAAGAGGCCCGAGAAGCTGGTCGTAAAGGCGGCCAGAGTTAAGTGTTAGGTAGGTAGTGATAAGTGGAGGATAGTAAGGAGCTACTATCCTCCACGAATTGAATATCCAAAGCCGCGTATTGAATGAATTAATTTTTTCTTAAAACCTCCATCGACTTTCTTTCTAAGGTACCCCACATACACATCAACTACGCGGCTTTCTACGTCTGGTGAATATCTCCAAATGCGATTTAATATTGTTTCGCGAGTTAATACTATATCTTTATTGTTCATGAGATATTCTAAAAGTTTGAATTCTTGAGGAGTTAAACTTATTATTTTTTCGCCTCTTTTCACTCTAATTTTTTTTGGGTCTAATTCAAGATCATCTATTTTAATTTTAGATTCTGATGGAACTTTAGCGCGAAGTCTGACTTTAATGCGGGCTAATAATTCATCTGCAACAAAAGGCTTTGTAACATAATCATCTGCTCCAATATTTAAGCCATTTACTTTATCAGGGACTGAATTTTTTGCAGTTAAAATGATAACTGGAATATCACTGTATTCTTTTTTAATTTCTTTACAAACACTTTCTCCTTCCATGTCAGGAAGGCCTAGGTCTAGAAGAACTAAGTCGGGTTCGTGTTTTTTAAAATATTCAATGCCGGAAGCACCTTTTTGCTCTACATGAACACTGTAATCATTTTCTGTTAAGAAGTCTTTTAGATACTGACCTATATCTTTGTCATCTTCTATAACGAGAATATTTGGAATCATATGCAATTATCTACCTTTTTTGGGTACTTTTGCACCTTCTTCTCGTGCTTCTGATAATCCAATTGCAATTGCTTGCTTTGGATTTGTTACTTTTTTACCACTTCTGCCACTTTTGAGTTTTCCTTCTTTCATTTCATGCATAGCCTTTTCAACCTTCTCTTGTGACTTTTTACTGTACTTAGGCATACATGAATATTAAAGCTAACAATATTATTTAAAGTAAGAACTGTGTGAGAGTTATGTAAGAAATTATATGTGAGACCTTTCCTAAAAAAACGGTTCGCCTATGTTTGATGTATAATTTAACAGAATTTAGAAATGAAAACTGTACTTTTTGCAACTGGAAACGAAAAAAAATTGAAAGAAGCAATTGCTGGGTGTGAAGGTTTTGACATAAAGATTGAACAAGTGAAACTTCAGATTGATGAAATTCAATCTCATGATCCATCAGAAATATCTTTACACAAAGCAAATTCCGCTTTTAAAATTACAAAAAAGCCAACAATAATTTCGGATACTAGTTGGAATATTCCTTCCTTGAATGGATTTCCAGGCGGATACATGAAAGATGTTGCTAACTGGTTTAGTGCTGAAGACTTTTTGAATTTAATGAAAAACAAAGAAGACAGGAGAGTTTGTTTTATTGAAACTTTAGTTTACAAAGATGTTAAACAAACTAAAGTTTTTAGCAAGAAATTTTGGGGAGAATTTACAAATGAACCAAAAGGAAACGATGGATTTTCGATAGAAAAAGTTGCTAAGTTTAATGGATTCACAATTGCTGAAAAAAGAGATCAAGGAAAGTTGAGTCATGAGGTGGAGGATTATATTTGGATCAAATTTGCAAAGTGGTTTAGTAATAAATAAACCATGGGGTGGCCTGCCATATGATGTCTGAACTTGGCTAATTGAATATAATTGCTAGCCTTTTGGCCTGGCAATATAAGGTTTCCTAAATCGCCAAACTATCCTCCAGAAAGTTATGCGTAAAAAAGAGCGTGCTCTCCTTACTAAAAGGAATACTCTCAAACGAAAATTTGATCTTCTAGGTGGCATTGCGATTGTAAGGCCATCACGACCAAATTCGAGCAAGGAACAATATTTATTACCTAGACTATTATAAAAGGTGACAAGTAATGTAATGTCTTCTCTTTTTTCTCCTTCGCCAAGCCAAATAGTGAGGAAACTGGTATTGTCTGAAGTTTTCTTGTCTTCGTGGTCATAAACTGCTAATTTTCTTTCATCATCTCTTCCTAATACATTGGTACCTCCCAATTTTAGCTGCAAACTCCACACTTTTTGTACATCGGTGAGAATTAAGGCAAAAACTTCGATTTTAATTCTGTAAGCAACGCCCTCTCCCATGTTTTTAATATGGAATCTTTTGTCCTCAAAACTTTTTCCTTTTATAGAAATAACAAGCAATGGAAGCAGTTTTAATTCATTTGCTAGAGCAGTTTGCAACAACGTTTTTAGCGTAATCCAGAGAGTGAAGATAGTCGCCCAGAACATTGGATCCTCTTTTGCTGAGGTGAGTAAGTGATTACCTAGTGGTGAAGACATAAACCTAACAACAAGGTCAATCACTATTTTAAGTAATTCATTGAAGTTAATCATAACTATGGGTGGCTGAGGAGTCTCGAACTCCCGACCTCTTGCTTCACAGGCAAGCGCTCTGAACCAACTGAGCTACAGCCACCAGGTCTTATCAAACAGATATATTATATCAAAATCGAAGTTTACTTACTTTTTTGTTGATTTTTAGTGAGATCTTTAACTATTTTAATTTCATCTTTGTTTACTTCTTTATCTAATGGGAGATTGTCAGTATCTCCAAAAGTACCTCTATGGAGTTCATCTAAATCTGAGTTTATTTCACCACCATCTATTTGGTTTTGATCTTCATCGTCTGGTGGAAGTTGAGAGTTTTGAGAAGGGATAACGATATCGTGTTGGTTTGTTATATCATCATTTGCTGTCATATAAACATTATACTACAAACTACAAAATTGGCGTGGTTTGATATCTTAATACCCCTTTTTTAAAAACTATTTGTAGTATATGGTGTAGAGGGCTTTTTGAATGGTTGAGTTTGGACAAAAACAAAGTGAATTAGAAAAATGGTTTCCTAGAGATACTTCGTCTGCGACGGAACCTTTAATTGATCTTTCATCTTCACACATAAAACTGCAATCTCTTAAAGACAAGTTGTATGCATCACCGCAATGGAAGGCTTTTCAACATTTTAACTATGGTGCGCGAACAATCAGGCTAGACCTAAGTACCTTGACTGAAAAAGCAATTCCTTGGATTCATAGAGTTTTGGAAGATGATGACTTTAATTTTGATGCAAATAGCGTTCCCTCGTTAGAACGAAAGGACTTAAAATCTGCCATCATGGGAAATGTTTTACATGAAGCTTTATCTCTTTTTGATTTATGGAGATATGCGAAACTTACTAATGAGCAAATCGACAAATCATTTCCAACTCAAAGAGCGGACTTAATACTTCCATTTATTGATGCTATGAAAAAAGTTAATTTAGGAATAAAAGAAGTTTGGAGTGAATTTCATTCTGATCAAAGACTTGTTGATCGACAAAATTATCTGCTTTCTGAAGAATTTGGTGAACTTCCACTATCTAGCGAAAAGCAAAATGAGATTGAAATGAGAGCGAGTAGCGAGGTATTTGATACAGGGTTAAAATTGGCTGAAAGCTTGGCACTCGACACTGACCCTTCTATTACTCACTCATCTGAAGCTCTAGGGATTTTTAATTTTGATCAATTGTCGATATATGGAAATAGCAGAATACAAATACCTGTAAGATTTGATGAAATTCTTTTAGAGAAAACTGGAAAACATAGGATAAGGTATAATTTTTTTGACTTAAAGACAGGGAAAAGAAAAGATACTTGGCCACAACAAATTCAATATCTTTTAATGGAGTTTCTTGCTGGCCATTTTATTGATCAATTTATAAAAGATGATGAAATTCCAAATATGGGGAAAGGGTTAATATCACCACGTATTAAAAATACTATGCCTTCAAATAATGAATACACTTTTGAGTATGGTTTTTTTGATCAGATAAAAGGGAAATTATCTCGTATACCAATAGTTGTTAATTATAACAATGCTTCTGGTGAATTGTTTCTTGAGTGGTTGGCTTTTTATTCAGATGCAGCTTGTGCTTTGAAGGTCCCCCTTAAAGATTATATTAAAAATAACACCCCTTTTAATAATGATTTATTAAGCCATTCTCAGAGTGAATTAACGCTTCCCACTCGAAATGGGGGAACTATATATAACTCACACCATGTTTCTGAAGGTCAGAAGAAAAAAAATGAATATAAAGGACCGTATTACTTAGAAGGTGAATCAGAATCAGAAGTGATTTGTGAAACTTGTGGTAAACATATGACTCAATTTGTTGATAGGGTAACTAATTTAAACGGGAAGAAGATTGATTTTTGGGTACAACTATATTGTTCAGGACATGGTAATTCTTCTGAATGGATTAGAAAAATAGACTCAGAAGCATTGATCCGTAAAAAGTGAGCGGGTACCGGGAATCGAACCCGGGCAATTTGATTGGAAATCAAATGTGATACCATTTCACCATACCCGCGAATACCGATATTATATCAGAACTTACGATAACCTTACCAATCTTTAAGCAATCTTATTAATTTTAATTTGATACTTAGATGTGAATGAAAAGAGGTGAGGTAAGTATGAATAGTTATAAACACAATTTTGGTGGAGGTGGTATTTTTTATCTAATGTTGATGTTAGCTGCTATGGCTTTGTTTTTCAAAGCATTGGGAATAGGAATCTGATGTCGAACTAGAGCGACAAATATCGAACTATTAAGACCCCTCGCTAAAGCTATACTAACTAATTGGAATTATACTAAATTTGATCCCAAGATACTACTTACCAATACCTATCCGAATTCAAGTTCGTATGTTTTATATGAATATTAGTTATGTTAAAAGGTTATTTCCACCACTAGAGTGACGTGATATGCTATATATAAATAAATGCCAATAACTAAAAATAAAGGAACAATTCAAGAAGGAGAAGAAAACAAAGAAGCCCTGACTTTTGCATTCACCAATGGGGCAAAACAGCAACTGGAACAATTGAAAGAATTCTTTAAGAAAAATGATGAATTGGAAGTCCTAGAACTTGCGATAGGTTTTCTTCAGAAAGTTAAAGAGAACGAAGAACAAAAAAAAGGAGAGGCAGATGAGCAGGCAAAATAAGCGAAGCTCTCTTACTGATGCTATTCCTTCAACCGCAGGCGACCCTCTTGAAGCGTTGGCAAAGAATGTCTTTGCTGATCAAATGCTCCATGAAGCAACAAGAAAGCGAGTCAATCAAATTATAGATGAGCATATTGGAAGTGTTAAATTTATGAAAAAAATAAGAGAGTACGCTTCAATGGAAATTGACTCGAGAATGTTTACAAGTACAAAATATTGGGGTGCGGTGATAATAACTGCCTTGGTTACCAGTCTCATTGGGTTACTGATAGGAAGGATCGGAAGATAATATGGATTTAAAAAATAAAACAGTTTTAATTACAGGTGCTTCAACTGGGATTGGTCGTGCTACAGCGACTCAATTGGCTAGTGAAGGTGCAACTGTGGGTTTGGTTGCAAGAAGTATTGATAAACTTAAGGAGACCAAAAGATTGGTTGAAGAAGCAGGTGGAACAGGAATTATATTTCCTGCAGATCTAAGTAATTTGGAACAAGTTAATGAACTTATTGGTGATATAAAACAAAAGTTTGAAACTATTGATGTTTTAGTTAATGTGGCAGGAATTTGGCATGGAAAAGAGGAAGTATATGCTGGCAAAGACCTTGAGACATTTGATCAAAAAGTAATTCTAGATACATATATGGTTGGTTTTACTTCTCCAACTTTATTAATACACGGCTTACTTCCACTACTTGCTAATGGAAAAATTATTAATATCTCAGGAACTTTTGAAAATGGAGCAAAAGGTTGGTTACCCTATTATGCTTCCAAAAGAGCAATTGAAGATTTAACTATTGGATTATCTGAAGAACTAAAAGATAAGGGAATTAATGTTAACTGTGTTTCACATCTGATGTAGCAACAGAAGAATACATAAAATATTTTCCAGAAGATGCTAAAAACGCAAATACCCCTGAAGACATTGCAAAGAAAGTCTTAGAGTTTGTTTCATCTGACCAAACTGGACAAATTATAGTAATGAAACAAGGAAAAGAAATTAAAGAAGGATTTCATAAATAATATGTGTTTGCAATTACCAATATGACCGAGGATAAAGTAATTTTAAAAAGTAGAGGTTATGTTATGCAGTTTATCCTTCAAGGTGGAGGGGTTAAGAATTTTATTCTCCTTCTTTCTGTAGTAGGAGTACTTTGTTTTTTATTTGCGATTGTTGTTAATCCGTTTGTTGCTTTTGGTTTTTTTGGTATTGTTGTTCTTCTTATTCTTGGTTTTCTTTTTTATCTGGCAAGCACGCCTGAAGGTAGACTTTTCTTTCTAGATAGCAACGCTTTTGTTAAAGTTGTAAAACTCCAGATGTCATTAATTGGAGATAGTGCAACAGGTTTACATGAAATAAATCCAAAAACAAAATTTGCACAACCAATATTGTCTGTGCCAAAAATATCCAATAGAAAGAATCTATAAATAAAAATGAATTACTATCAGATAACATTAAATAATTTAGATAGCTTTGATCCAAATTATATCCACAACATAATGACGCTAAATTTAAAACCTTCTGATTGGTGGCACTATTTACCAAGTACTTATATAATTGAAACCCAAAGTACTGCTAAATACCTAGCTGATATTGTCATTTCATTGGTTCCAGGTTTAAATTTTCTGATTACAAAAGTTGATATTAATGACTTTAATGGGTATTTAGACAAGAAAGCTTGGGAATGGTTTAATCAAAAAATAAAAAGTACCACTACCTATAAATATGTTCCAAATGCTTATTCTCCGTTAAATGATCTATTGACAGGTAAACTTAGAACGACACCTCCAAAAACACTCTCAGAGTTATTAGGAGTAAAGCAATAATCATGACTGCTTAGTTTTGCGCTTAGTGGACTAGAATAATTTATTTCCTTACTTAGATTGATATCTAATTGATCTTGATGTTAAAAAGACGCCTAAATAATTTTTTGATTTTTGTAAAACAACATTCCCTTCAGCTGCTTTCCACATCCACAAAGGGTTTGTATTTTCAATTGGGTTACCCATTTCGTTCTTTAACCACGACATTATCTTAGAAAACAAATCGTCCAACTCTTTGCTATTTTCCAGAACAATGTCTACACAAATCTTATAGACTTTTCCATTTACGACTCCGATTGTAGTTTTCCACCCTTTGAAAACTTCTTCACCGTGATATATTTTTTCTCCCTTAAGTTTAACGGATCCCGAAGCATAATGTATTGAGTACTCAATGAAATTAAATTCTTTGAGTTCTTTAGCTTCCTTAACAAGCTGGTCAAGATAATAATTTCCTAATTTACTAAGCATACAAAGTATTTCTGACTAACAAATAGTTAGTATAAACTTGTAAATTTGATTATAGCACTAATCCTAACAAATAGTTTGAGGTAGTTTCAATTCTTCTTACCCATAATTAAGTTATGGCTGTAAATGCACGAAGACTAAAAGGTTTAGGTAACAAGATACAAAGACTAAGAAAACAAAATGGATTGACTCAAGAACAATTAGCTGACAAAGTCAGAGTTTCTTCTACTTATATTGGTTTTATTGAACAAGGTCAAAGAAATCCTTCTTTGAATACACTTGATAAAATAGCGAGAGTGCTGAATGTTTCTTCAAAAGACTTAATCTAGAATAAACAAACTGAGTATATAATTAGGTTGTATGGCAAAAGCTACTCCGAATATCCGTAAGAAAGAAGAGTTTTTAGCTTTCATGGAAACAATAAAGGGATCAGGTATTCCTCATTG
>WNFM01255215.1_pt3 | contig 13326 bp, 12 predicted proteins | sample 5400271 | NCBI WGS metagenome assembly WNFM01 (sample SAMN13153352, study PRJNA577476) | soil metagenome | isolation source: 60 cm saprolite on Douglas fir-dominated hillslope | place: USA:California | collected 2013-09-17 | reverse complement strand
CCGCAGCGCTTGGCGCCGACCTGGTCTTCGATGTGGATGGCGGCGGCGCCGAACTTGATCATCGACTTCACGGTGCGCGCGACGTTGAAGGCGCTCGCTCCGAAGCCGGTATCGACGTCCACCATCAGCGGCAGGTCGACCACGTCGGTGATGCGCCGGACATCGGTGAGGACATCGTCCAGGTTGGAGATGCCCAGGTCGGGAACGCCGAGCGAACCCGCCGCCACGCCGCCGCCCGAGATGTAGATCGCGCGAAAGCCGCTCGCGCGGGCAAGGATCGCGTGATAGGCGTTGATCGCGCCCACGACCTGCAGCGGTTTTTCGTCCTTCAGCGCCTGCCTGAATTTCGCTCCGGGGGTCATTTGGGGAGTGACGCGAGCAAAAAACCATTAACCACAGATGAACACAGATGAACACAGATGGTCTTCATGAGTGAACACGATGTGCCTATGGCGGAGATGAAGTTTCTGGTCACAAGCCATCCGTGTTCATCTGTGTTCATCTGTGGTTCCAATGCTCTTCCTAAAAAAATGCCTTCGCCGCCTCGTCGGGGACGTGCACGCCGGTGACGCGGGCCTTCTGCAGCAGCTCCCAGAAGTAGCGGTAGGTGGCGCGGTCGTGCAGCTCGCCGGCGTACTGGATCGGTCCCCACTTGGCGCGCTGCGCGGCGAGGAGAATCCCGGCCGCGTCGACCACCTCGCGCAGGTCGGGCTTCATCGCGTCGACGATCGGCTGGATCTGCGAGGGGTGGATGCTCCACATGCGTAGGAATCCGAATTCGTTGCGCGCGCGCCAGGCGTCGCGGAAGACGTTGTAGGGGCTGCGCAGGTCGAGCGAGACGTTGTGCGCGGGCACCACGCCCCGGCCGAGCGCGCAGGCGACGATCTCGGCCTTGGCGCGCACGATCAGCGGGTGCTCGAACTGGCCCGGCGAGCGCATGTTGGAGGAGGCCACGGCGCCGTGGTGGCCGCTCACGAAGTCCATCAGGCCGAAGTCGAGGACCTGCACACCGTCGAGCCCGGCGATGTCCCACGCGTCGTGCAGCGCGCCGTGCGTCTCGACCAGCACGTGGATCGGAATCGCGCGTTTCACCTTCCTGCGCCGCGACACCTCGCGCACATAGTCGATCATCTCGGCGACCTGGGCGGTCGAGGTGCTTTTCGGAAGGGTGAGGTGGGCGAGCACGTTGCCCGCGCCGCCCACGAGGATGTCGACATCCTTGCGCCAGTGCGGGTGGGTGTAGTCGTGGATGCGCGCCCCGGACTTCGACAACACGTTCTGCGCCGAGGAGAGGACATCGACGATCATCTCGGCGTGCTGGCGCTCCTTGCCCGCCTCGGCGCCGTCCTCGCAGTCGCAGGTGATGTCGAAGACGGGCCCCATCTTCGCCTGCAGCTCGAGCGCCTTCCCGATCAGCTTCTCGCTGCCCGCGAAGTGCTCGCACGCCGCGATCACCGGAAAGGGCTTCTCGCCGGAAAAGAGGGCGTCGCGCGGATGGGCGGCGTGGATCGGCTTGGGCATGGAGGGGAGCGCTATTTTATGCGGTTTGCCGGCGTGGGATGAGCACCGAGTAGTCGAGCTCGAGCACGACCGCGTCGTTCTTCTCCCCGGGCGCGATCGCGGGGAGCTCGGGCAGCGAGACGTTCTTGGCCCCGATCATCCGCAGGCGCAGCGCCCCCAGGTCGGTGCGACCCTCGATCGCGTCACGCCCGACGACGACGTGGCGGCAGCAGATGGTGTCGCCCGCGAAGGTCGGGTTGGCATGGCTGCCGCCGTGGATCGCGGTGACGGCGAAAGCGTTCTCGAGCCCGTCGTAGGAAAGCGCGCGGCATACCGAAATCACGTGCCCGCCGTAGACCAGCCGCTTGCCGAACGGGTTGGCGCGCGCCGCGAAGGCGTCGAAGTGGATGCGCGCCGTGTTCTGGTAGAGGCGCGTGGCGAGCATGTGCTCGGCTTCCTCGAGCGTCATTCCGCCCGGATGGTTGATGACCTCGCCCGGCGTGTAGTCCTCCCACGTGCGCGTGCTGCCGGTGTAGCGCGCCTCGAGCGCCGCGGGCTTGAGGAATTCGGGGACGCTCAAGCGAAATGCCTCGACCTCGGCGGGCAGCTCCGGCACTTTCGGCGCCTGCGTTCGCTGCTCCTTAATCGCCTTGCGCAGCGGGATCATCACCCAGCGCACCCAGGACAGGACTTCGACTCCTTCCTGGTTGAAGGCGCGCGAGCGCACGTAGACCACGCCCGCCTGGCCGTTCGAATTCTCCTTGGATCCGATCACCACGGACTCGCACACCAGCGTGTCGCCCGCATACACGGGCGCGAGGAAGCGCACGTCGGCGTAGCCGAGGTTGGCGATGGCGTTATAGGAGATGTCCGGGACGGTCTTGCCGAACGCCACGTTGAAGACGAGGAAGTCGTCGAGCGGGCAGGCGCGATGGCCGAGGGCGAGCGCGAGCGGCAGGCAGCAATGCGCGGGCTGGCGGGCGCCGGTAAGCGCGATGTACATCGAGGCATCGCCATCGGTGAGCGTGCGCAGCGTCACGTGGTGGAAGCGCCGCCCGATGACGTAATCCTCGAAGAAATAGCCTCCGGGAGGGCGCGGCACCGCCTGCAATGGAATGGTCCGCGTCATTGTCCCGCCTCGAGCTTCTCGATCATGTCGGCGAGGGCGAGCAGGCGCTTGGCGGCCTTCACGTGGTGCCCCTCGATGAGCCGCCCGTTCACGACCACGGTGCCGCGCCCATCGCGATGCGCCCTCTCGAGGGCGTCGATCACCTCGAGCGCGGCGGCGAGGTCGTGGGGCTTGGGCGTGAAGGCGTCGTTGCAGTAGGGCAGCTGGAAGGGATGCACCAGGCTCTTGCCGTCGAAGCCCAGATCGCGCCCCAGCCGGCAGGCATATTCGAAGGACTGCATGTCCTTCAGGTCGGTCGAGATGCCGTCGACCACGGAGCGGTCGTAGGCGCGCCCGGCGAGCAGCACCTGCGACAGGCTATGCACCAGCGCGATGCGATCCGGCGTGCGCCTCGCGTGAAGCTGGTTGAGGAGGTCGGAGGTTGCGACCACGATGCAGGCAATTCGGTCGGAAGCCGCCGCAATCTCCTCGGCGCGCAACACCGCGAGCGGGCTTTCCACCATCAGCATGATCGGCAGGTGAGTGCCGCCCGCGGCATCGAGGACGGAAAGCGCCTCGGATACGTCCGCCTTCGACTCGATGTTGGGAAAGAGCACCGCATCCGCGCCCGCTCGCGCGACCGCCTTGACATCGTCGCGCCCCCACGGCGAATCGAGGTCGTTCACGCGCACCACGACTTCGCGCCGTCCATAACCGCCCGCGAGCACCGACTCGACCACGTATTTGCGCGACAACTCCTTTTTTTCGACCAGGATCGGGTCACCCAGGTCGAGGATCACCGAGTCCACCCGCAGGGTACGTGCCTTGTTCAGGTAGCGCGTGCTGCAGCCGGGGACATAAAGCATCGACCGGCGGGGCCGATAGTAGGGGTTCATGAGACCTAACTATTTGAAGATATTATGAGAAAGCCTCTAGGCCCGCGATCACCAGCGGTTATCTTATAACTTTTGTCTTATATAAGACAACTATGCTAGCATGCCCGCATCATGAGGAAGGGTGCCGCAGCGCCGTCCTTCAGGCCACTATACGAGCAGATCAAGATCCTGCTCACGCAAAGCCTGGTGGCCGGCGAATGGAAACCGGGGGAGGCGATTCCCTCGGAGATGGACCTTGCGCAGCGTTTCCGCGTGAGCCAGGGCACGGTTCGAAAGGCAATCGACGCGCTCGCCTCCGAGCACATTCTCTTGCGACGCCAGGGGAAGGGCACGTTCGTCGCCTCGCACAACGAGCCCTCCTACCAATACCGGTTCCTGCGCGTGACTCCCGATGACGGAGGCAAGCCCCATCCGCAGAACCTCTTCTTCGACCTCGAGCGCGCCAAGGCGCATGGCGAGGCCGCTCGCGCGCTGGGCCTCAAGGCGGGAGCCGCGGTGGTGGGATTCAAGCGCGTCATGTCCTTCGACGGGCGCCCGATGATCCTCGACGAGATCGTGTTCGCCGCCGACCGGTTTCCCGGCCTCACGCTCGCCGAGCTGGAGGAGTTCAATGGCTCCGTGTACAGCTTCTACGAGAGCGTCTTCGGCGTGCGCATGATCCGCGCCGAGGAGCGCATCCGCGCGGTCGGCGCCGATTCGTTCGCCGCGGCGCACCTCAAGGTGGCCAAGGGGACGCCCCTGCTTTGCGTCGATCGCATCGCATTTACCTATGGCGACAAGCCGGTCGAGTGGCGCCGCGGGCTGTGCCGCACCGACGGCTTCTCGTATTTCAACGAGCTCAGCTGAAAATCGCATAAAATCACCGCCTGCCGAGAGGGAAACAGAAAAATGAGCGCCCACCCGCGACCGCGTCCGAAGTATTACGACCTGAATCTCGCGCACCTTCCGCCGGCCGGCCTGCTCTCGATCTTCCATCGCGTGTCAGGAGCCCTGCTCTTTTTCCCCATCCTGCCGCTGCTGCTCTACGCACTGCAGGTCACGCTCGGCTCCGAGCAAGGCTTCGCGCGCTGGCGCGATTTCCTCTCCCAGCCGGTGGTAAAAGTGATGCTCCTTGGCGCGATCTGGTTCTATTCGCACCACTTCTTTGCCGGCATTCGCTACCTTCTGCTCGACGTGCACGTCGGCATCTCCAAGGAGTCGTCGCGGACTTCGGCGCTAGCGGTGTTCGCCGCCGGGCTCGTCGCGACACTCCTGATCGGATGGCGGCTGTGGTGAGGCGCTACACGAAGAACCCTGTCGGGGCGCACTACGGCCTCGGCGACTGGTTGCTGCAGCGACTGACCGCTGTGGTGATGCTGCTCTATACGTTGCTGCTGCTCGCCTGCCTCCTGATGGAGCCACCCTCCACGTACGCGGCCTGGAAGGCGTTGTTCTCGGGAGCAATGTTCCGCCTGGGAACGATGCTGTTTGTGGTCGCACTTCTTTATCACGCGTGGGTCGGCATGCGCGACATCCTCATGGACTACTTGAGGGCCGCAAGCCTGCGGTTGGTGCTCGAGGCCGCGGTGGGCCTCGCGCTGCTCTTCTATCTCGTCTGGGCAGCCTCGATCCTGTGGGGGCCGCGATGACGGTGCCGGTGCGCAAGTTCGACGCGGTGATCGTCGGCGCGGGCGGCTCGGGAATGCGCGCGTCGCTGGAGCTCGCGAAGGCGGGGCTGCGGGTCGCGGTGCTATCGAAGGTCTTCCCCACGCGCTCGCACACCGTGGCCGCGCAGGGTGGCGTCGGCGCCGCGCTCGGCAACATGGGCGAGGACAGCTGGCTGTGGCACATGTACGACACGATCAAAGGCTCCGATTACCTCGGCGACCAGGACGCGATCGAGTTCATGTGCCGCATGGCGCCCGAGGTGGTGATCGAGCTCGAGCACTACGGCATGCCCTTCGACCGCAACGAGAACGGCACGATCTACCAGCGCCCGTTCGGCGGCCACTCGCAGAATTTCGGCGAGCGCCCGGTGCAAAGGAGCTGCTGCGCCGCGGATCGCACCGGCCACGCCATGCTGCATACGCTCTACCAGCGCAACGTCCACGCGCGCACGCAGTTCTTCGTCGAATGGATGGCGCTCGACCTCATCCGCGACGCCGAGGGCCACGTGCTCGGCGTAACCGCCCTCGAGATGGAGACCGGCGAGATCGCCATCTTCCACGCCAAGGCGACGCTCTTCGCCACGGGCGGCGCGGGGCGCATCTTCCACTCGTCGACCAATGCCTTCATCAACACGGGCGACGGCCTCGGCATGGCGGCGCGCGCCGGCATCCCGCTCGAGGACATGGAGTTCTGGCAATTCCATCCGACCGGCGTCGCGGGCGCGGGCGTGCTCATCACGGAGGGCGTGCGCGGCGAGGGCGGCTACCTCCTCAACAAGAATGGCGAGCGCTTCATGGAGCGCTACGCGCCGACGATGAAGGACCTCGCCTCGCGCGACGTGGTTTCGCGCGCGATGGCCACCGAGATCAAGGAGGGCCGCGGCATCGGCGAGCACGCCGACCACGTGCTGCTCAAGCTCGACCACCTCGGCCTCGAGACGATCGAGAAGCGCCTGCCGGGGATCCGCGAGATCGCGCTCAAGTTCGCCAACGTCGATCCGGTCAAGGATCCCATTCCGGTGGTGCCCACCGTGCACTACCAGATGGGCGGCATCCCGACCAACTACCACGGCGAGGTGATCGTCCCCGCGGGAGGCAATCCGGAGACGCCCGTTCCCGGCTTCTACGCCGCGGGCGAATGCGGCTGCGCGTCGATCCACGGCGCCAACCGGCTTGGCACCAACTCGCTCACGGACCTCCTCGTCATGGGCAAGAGCGCGGCGCGCTCGATGATCGCTTTCATCGCCGCCTCCGGCCGCGAGCACCGCCCGTTGCCCAATAACGCCGCCGACTATTCAATCGGGCGCGTGAACCGGCTCGATTCGCAGGCGGGCGGCGAGGATGTGAGCGAGGTTCGCGGCGAGATGCAGCGCTCCATGCAGGCGCACTGCGGCGTGTTCCGCTTCCCCGACCTGCTGTCGGCCGGCGTTGAGAAGATCCGCGCGGTCTCGGAGCGGGTGAAGCGAACGCAGATCAAGGACAAGTCGAAGGTCTTCAACACCGCGCGCATAGAGGCGCTCGAGCTCGACAACCTCGTGGAGGTCGCGCGCGCCACCATGGTCCTGGCGAACGCGCGCCAGGAGAGCCGCGGCGCGCACGACCGCGCGGACTTCCACAGCCGCGACGACGTGAACTGGCTCAAGCATTCCCTCTGGTATCGCGACGCCGACCGCCTCGACTACAAGCCGGTGCACCTGAAGCCGCTCTCGGTCGATACCTTCCAACCCAAGGCGCGTGTCTACTAGGCGCGCCCGCGAAAAAAACAAATGAAATTCAGAATCCAGCGATACGACCCGGACAAGGACGCCAAGCCGTACATGCAGGATTACGACGTGGCGATGGGCCCGTCGGACCGCATGCTGCTCGATGCGCTGGTGCGCATCAAGTCGGTCGACGACACCCTGTCACTGCGCCGCTCGTGCCGCGAGGGCGTATGCGGCTCGGATGCGATGAACATCAACGGCAAGAACGGGCTTGCGTGCATCACCAAGCTCGACGAGGTCGCCGAGCCGGTGGTGATCAAGCCGCTGCCGGGGCTGCCGATCATCCGCGACCTGATCGTGGACATGACGCACTTCTTCGCGCAGTACCACTCGATCAAGCCGTACCTCGTGAACGACGAGCCGGCGCCCGAGAAGGAGCGGCTGCAATCGCCCGAGCAGCGCGCCGAGCTCGACGGCCTGTACGAGTGCATCCTCTGCGCCTGCTGCTCCACCGCGTGCCCGAGCTTCTGGTGGAACCCGGACAAGTTCGTCGGCCCCGCGGGGCTGCTCAACGCCTATCGCTTCATCGCCGACAGCCGTGACCTGGCGACCAACGAGCGCCTCGACGACCTCGAGGACCCGTATCGCCTGTTCCGCTGCCACACGATCATGAACTGCGTGGACGTGTGCCCGAAGGGCTTGAACCCGACGCTAGCGATCGGCCGCATCAAGGAACTGATGGTGAAGAGGGCGGTGTGATGGATGGACGACCGGGCCATTCAGCGGTTGAAGTGGAAGAGCCGGCGAGGATTGCTGGAGCTCGACCTTGTCTTCGAGCGTTTCTGGGCGGGCGAAGGGAGCGCGATGACGCCAGTGGAAGCGGTCGCGCTGGAGCGGCTTCTGGCGATGCCTGACAATGACCTGCTCGACCTCGTGATGGGGCGGGCCGAGACCCCGGACGTGGACCTCCGGGCCGTACTGGTGAAACTGCAGCGATCCTGACGAGCGGAGCTCAAGATGGAAGCCAAAGGCAAGGTCACACTCAACTACTCGGGTGACAAGAACCTCGAGCTGCCGACTTACGGCGGAACGATCGGACCGGACGTGGTCGACATTCGCGCGCTCTACGGCAAGACCGGGATGTTCACTTACGACCCGGGCTTCCTGTCGACCGCCTCGTGCTCTTCCAAGATCACCTACATCGACGGCGACCAGGGGGTGCTGCTCTACCGCGGCTACCCGATCGAGCAGCTCGCGGTGCACTGCGACTTCCTGGAGGTGTGTTACCTGCTCATGTACGGCGAGCTGCCCACGCAGGACCAGAAGGACAAGTTCGTCTGGACGGTGACTCGCCACACGATGGTGCACGAGCAGCTGGCGCGCCTCTACTCGGGCTTCCGCCGCGACTCGCACCCGATGGCGGTGATGGTGGGGGTCGTGGGCGCGCTCTCGGCCTTCTACCACGACTCGCTCGACATCAATAACCCCGAGCACCGCGAGATCTCGGCCTTCCGCCTGATCGCCAAGCTGCCGACGATCGTGGCGATGGCTTACAAGTACAGCCTCGGCCAGCCGTTCATGTACCCGAAGAACGACCTGTCGTACACCGCGAACTTCATGCGCATGATGTTCGCGGTTCCGGCCGAGGAGTACAAGCCGAACGATGTACTGGTTCGCGCCATGGACCGCATCTTCATCCTGCACGCCGACCACGAGCAGAACGCCTCGACTTCGACCGTGCGCCTCGCCGGGTCCTCCGGCGCGAACCCGTTCGCGTGCATCGCCTCGGGCATCGCGTGCCTCTGGGGCCCGGCGCACGGCGGCGCCAACGAGGCCGCGCTGCAGATGCTGATCGACCTGCAGAGGGAAGGCGGCGTCGCGAAGCTCGGCGAGTTCGTCAAGAAGGTGAAGGACAAGAACTCCGGCGTGAAGCTCATGGGCTTCGGCCACCGCGTCTACAAGAACTACGACCCGCGCGCCAAGCTCATGCAGGAAACCACGCGCGAGGTGCTCGACGCCCTCGACATGCACGACGCGCCGCTGCTCAAGCTCGCCATGGCGCTCGAGAAGATCGCGCTCGAGGACGAGTACTTCGTGACCCGCAAGCTCTATCCGAACGTCGACTTCTACTCCGGCATCGTGCAGAGCGCGCTCGGCATCCCGACCTCGATGTTCACCTGCATCTTCTCGCTCGCGCGCACCGTGGGCTGGATAGCGCAGTGGAACGAGATGATCTCCGATCCCGAGCAGAAGATCGGCCGTCCGCGCCAGCTCTACACCGGGCCGGTCAAGCGCGACGTGGTGGCGATCGCGAAGAGGAAGTGACCAGGACGACAGGAGCCGCCAGATGGCAAGCTTGATCAAGGAATTCGAGGCGAACTCGTCGATGTTCGGGTCGAACGCGCCCTACGTCGAGGAGCTGTACGAGAGCTACCTCGCCGATCCCGCGTCGGTCGATGCGTCGTGGCGGCAGCTCTTCGACGGCTGGCAGAAGGACGGCGCCCGCAAGGACGTCGCGCATTCGCCGGTGATCGCCGCTTTCGAGAACCTCGCGCGCAGTCCCGCGGCCGTTGTGGCCGCGCCCTCGGCGGGTGCAGGTTCCGACGAAAAGGCCCTCAAGGTCCTGCAATTCATCCGCGCGCACCGCGTGCTCGGATCGCGACAATCCCAGCTCGACCCGCTCAAGCGCCTCGAGCGCATGACGGTGCCGGAGCTGGAGCTTTCGTTCTACGGGCTCTCGGACGCGGACATGGACCGCGAGTTTTCTCCCGGTTCGTGGCAAGGCGCCAAGGGACCCATGAAGTTGCGCGACATCGTCGCCGCCGTGAAGAAGACCTACTGCGGCACCATCGGCATCGAATACATGTACATCTCCTCGACCGAGGAGAAACGCTGGATCCAGAGGAAGTTCGAGGGCACGTACTCGACGCCAAGCCTCGGCGCCGAGCAGAAGGCCTGGATCCTGGAGCGCGTCACCGCCGCCGAGACGCTCGAGCGCTACCTGCATACGCGCTACGTCGGCCAGAAGCGCTTCTCGGGCGAGGGCGGCGAGACCATGACGCCGATGCTCGACACCATCATCGAGAACGCCGGGGCCCACGGCGCCAAGGAAGTGGTGATCGGCATGGCGCATCGCGGACGCCTCAATGTCCTGGTCAACAGCCTTGGCAAGGTTCCCGCGGAGCTTTTCTCGGAATTCGAGGGCAAGCACTCGCACGAGCTCTCCTCGGGCGACGTGAAGTACCACCAGGGCTTCTCGTCGGACATCAAGACCGCGGGAGGGCCGGTTCACCTCACGCTCGCATTCAACCCATCGCACCTCGAGATCGTGAACCCCGTGGTGGAGGGTTCGGTGCGCGCGCGCCAGCATCGCCGCCGCGACCATACGGGCGACCAGGTCCTGCCGCTGCTCATCCACGGCGACGCGGCCTTCGCGGGGCAGGGCGTCGTGATGGAGACGCTCGCGCTCTCGCAGACGCGTGGCTACAAGACCGGCGGCACGGTCCACCTGGTGGTGAACAACCAGATCGGCTTCACGACTTCCGACACGCGCGACGCGCGCTCCTCGCTCTATTGCACCGACATCGCGAAGATGATCGAGGCGCCGGTCTTCCACGTGAACGGCGACGATCCCGAGGCGGCGGTGTTCGTCTCCGCGATCGCCGAGGAGTACCGCCGCACGTTCCGCAAGGACGTGGTCGTGGACCTGGTGTGCTTCCGCCGGCTGGGGCACAACGAGCAGGACGAGCCGTTCGTGACGCAACCCTTGATGTACAAGAAGATCGCGCAGCACCCGGGCACGCGCAAGCTCTACGCCGACCGCCTCGAGAAGGACGGGACGGTTCCGGCCGGGCACGGCGACGAGCTGGTCGCGAAGGTGCGCGCCACGCTCGATGCCGGCAAAAGCACCAATCCCAAGATCCTCTATGGCCTGAAGCCGGCGTTGGCCATCGACTGGGCGCCGTACATCGGCGTCGAGTGGCGCGCTGCCGCGGAGACCGCGGTGCCGCTCGCGAAGCTCAAGGAGCTCGCCAAACGCCTCACCGACGTGCCCGCCAACTTCAAGGTGCATCCGTCGGTCGAGCGCCTGCTCGCCGCACGCCGCGAAATGGGCGAGGGCAAGTCGGCGCTGGACTGGGGGATGGCCGAAAACCTCGCCTACGCCGCGCTGGTCGACGGCGGCCACCCGGTGCGCCTCTCCGGCCAGGACAGCGGACGCGGAACGTTCGCGCACCGGCATGCGGTCCTGCACGACCAGAACCGCGAGAAGTGGGACGCGGGCGTCTATATCCCGCTGCAGAACATTCGCGAGGGCCAGGCGAACTTCGTCGTGATCGATTCGCTCCTCTCGGAAGAGGCGGTGCTCGGATTCGAATACGGCTACTCGACCGCGCAGCCGTTCGAGCTGGTCATCTGGGAGGGGCAGTTCGGCGACTTCGCCAACGGCGCGCAGGTGGTGATCGACCAGTTCATCGCCTCGGGCGAGGCGAAGTGGGGCCGGATGTGCGGGCTGACGATGTTCCTGCCGCACGGCTACGAGGGGCAGGGCCCGGAGCACTCGTCCGCGCGCCTCGAGCGCTACTTGCAGCTGTGCGCCGAGCACAACATCCAGGTCTGCGTGCCATCGACGGCTGCGCAGTTCTTCCACATGATCTGCCGCCAGGTCGTGCGCCCGATGAGGAAACCCCTCATCGTCATGACGCCCAAGAGCCTGCTGCGCAAGAAGGAGGCGGCCTCGCCGCTCGAGGAGCTCGCCACGGGTGGCTTCCAGGTGATCGTGCCCGAGGTCGAGAAGCTCGCCGCGAAGAAGGTGAGGCGCGTGGTGTTCTGCTCGGGCAAGGTCTACTACGACATCGCCGCGGAGCGCGCCAAGCGCGGCATCGACGACGTCGCCATCGTGCGCCTCGAGCAGCTCTATCCGTTCCCGCACGACGAGTTCCAGGCGCAGATCGACGCCTATCCGGCCGCCAAGAGCGTCGTCTGGCTGCAGGAAGAGCCGGGGAACCAGGGCGCGTGGCACCGCATCCAGCACTACCTGGCGCGGCACATGCGTCCCGACCAGGGCTTGTCGTACGCCGGGCGCGCCTCTTCGGCCGCGCCGGCGGTGGGCTATCTGCAGCTCCACGCCGAGCAGCAGAAGGAGATCGTCGATGCGGCGCTCAGCACCGATGCGGCATCCAAGAAGGCTGCGGCCTAGGGGAAAATCGCCATGCAAGTCGAAGTGAAGGTCCCGCAGCTCTCGGAGTCGGTGTCGGAGGCGACGCTGGTCTCGTGGCGCAAGAAGCCCGGCGAGGCGGTCAAGCGCGACGAGAACCTCGTCGACATCGAGACCGACAAGGTGGTGCTCGAGACGCCGGCGCCGAGCGACGGCGTGCTGGTGAAGATCGTCAAGAATGACGGCGAGAGCGTCACCAGCGGCGATGTGCTCGCGGTGATTGACACGGAAGCGAAGGCGACGGCAAGCGCCGCGGCTCCGGCGGCGGAAAAACAAGCCGTCGCCCCCGCGAAGGCGGGAGCAAGCGCGCCTGCGGCCGCAGCTTCTGGTGCTTCGTCCAAGGCCGCTTCGCCTTCGGCAGCCAAGATCGCGGCCGAGAAGGGCGTCGACACCGGCTCGCTGCAAGGCAGCGGCCGCGACGGCCGCGTCACCAAGGGCGACGTACTGCAGGCTCCGGCCGGTGGCGCCACGCCGGCGGCGAAGCCCGCGCCGCTTCCGATCCAGATCCCCGCGGGCAATCGCACCGAGCAACGCGTGCCCATGTCGCGCCTGCGCCAGCGAATCGCCGAGCGCCTGGTGCAATCGCAATCGACTGCCGCGATCCTCACCACCTTCAACGAGGTCAACATGGCCCCGGTGATGGAGCTCAGGAGCCGCTACAAGGACCGCTTCGAGAAGGAACACGGCGTGAAGCTGGGCTTCATGTCCTTCTTCGTGAAGGCGGTGGTGCACGCGCTCAGGAAATATCCCGTGGTGAACGCCTCGATCGACGGCACCGACATCGTCTATCACGGCTATTACGACATCGGCATCGCGGTGGGAAGCGAACGCGGCCTGGTGGTGCCGATCCTGCGCGACGCCGACCAGATGTCGGTGGCGCAGATCGAGCAGGCGATCGCCGACTTCGGCAAGCGCGCCAAGGACGGCAAGATCACGCTCGAGGAACTCACCGGCGGCACTTTCTCGATCTCCAACGGCGGCGTGTTCGGCTCGATGCTCTCCACTCCGATCATCAACCCGCCGCAGAGCGCGATCCTCGGCGTGCACGCGACCAAGGAGCGCGCGGTGGTCGAGAACGGCCAGGTCGTGGTGCGGCCGATGAACTACCTCGCGCTCTCGTACGACCACCGCATCATCGACGGGCGCGAGGCGGTGCTCTCGCTCGTGGCGATCAAGGAGGCCCTCGAGGATCCGGCCCGCCTGATCCTCGACGTCTAGGCGGCGGCGTGGCGCGCAAGAAGCGACTCAAGCCCGCGGA
>WNFM01116175.1_pt1 | contig 13326 bp, 12 predicted proteins | sample 5400271 | NCBI WGS metagenome assembly WNFM01 (sample SAMN13153352, study PRJNA577476) | soil metagenome | isolation source: 60 cm saprolite on Douglas fir-dominated hillslope | place: USA:California | collected 2013-09-17 | reverse complement strand
TGGCGGGCCCGCCGTGTGGAGCGGCGCTGTGGCATCTGGTTTCGCGTGCCCGACGGCACGCTGGGCGGCTTCACCTGCTATGTCCGCAGGCCGGGCGTCACTGCAGAGGCCGCGTCCGCCGCGCTCGCGCGCTATACCCAAGCAGTGAAGCGACCGGTGGCGCGGCGGGCCCTCGTGGACGTGCTCTTCTTCGCGCCGTTCTTCCTGGTGCTGATCGCTCTCGGTGTGCTGAACGCCTGGCTGCCGACGCAGTGGATTCCCGCCTGAGGCCCTCGGACACCTCGCTAGGCGTCTCGCGGCGCAGGAGCGCTCGCAGAGATCGCTTCCACCTGATCCCAGGCGTGGTACGAGCTGCGGACGAGTGGGCCACTCTGCACATGGGGAATGCCCAGCGCCTTGCCTTCGCGGGCCAGCTCGCGGAACTCCTCGGGCGGCACGTAGCGCTCGATCGGCAGGTGCGCCGGAGTCGGTTGCAGATACTGTCCGATCGTGACGATATCCACGTCGTGGGCGTGCAGGTCACCCAGCAACGCCAGCACTTCCTCGTGTGTCTCGCCCAGACCCAGCATGAACCCTGATTTGGTGGGCTTGCTCGGATTCATGCGCTTGGCGGCCTTCAAGACGTCGAGAGAGCGCTGATAGATGGCCTGCGGCCGCACGCGCCGGTAGAGCCGCGGCACCGTCTCCACATTGTGGTTGTAGACGTCAGGCTTGGCATCCATCACGACCTTGAGGGCATCCAGCGAGCCCTTGAAATCGGGCGTCAGGACCTCGATGGTGCACTCGGGGTTGAGCCGGCGAATCCAGCGCATGGTCGCGGCGAAGAGCGTGGCGCCGCCGTCCTTCATCTCGTCGCGGTTGACCGACGTCACGACGACGTGTTTCAGCCCCATCTGGGTCACGGCCTCCGCCACGCGGCGCGGCTCCTCCCAATCCAGCGCCATCGGCCGCCCGGTCGCCACTGCGCAGAAGCCACAGCTGCGCGTGCAGACGCTGCCCAGGATCATGAACGTCGCCGTGCGATGCCCCCAGCACTCGCCCATGTTCGGACAGCGCGCCTCTTCACAGACCGTGTGCAGCTGTTTGCCGCGCATGAGCTGCTTCAGCTCCTCGTAGTTGTGGCCCGAGGGGAGACGCACGCGCAGCCAGTCGGGGCGTGCCTGCGGCGTGAAAGTCATGATCGTCACCTTTGTCTTGTTGCCGGCGTCTGTGCCCGCATTGTAGCAGCGCGTCGGGCACCACGGCAAGCGAAGCACTCTGATCAGGTGTTGGTGTTTCTGCTGGTGTCGCGTCGCGACAGCCGGCGCAAGATGGTGCATTCGACCCATGCGCCGCGCGCGGAATGGTGCCATTGTCCCATATAGGCGGCGCGCCGGCCCACTATCCTTGGTGGTGTGCGGCGGCACCTTGGGGGCCAGACGGCTCGCCGTCCGGGGGAGGGGCAACCACATGACCAGCGACTCAGCGCGTACCGCGTGGCCGCGCGTGGCCACCCAGACAGCGCATGCCGCCGATCGCACTCGGCCCGCGCACGAGCCAGGCGAAGTTGCCGGCGCGCCTGCGCGCCCAGCCCCGCGCGTGCGCTGCAGCGCGCATGTCGGCCCCGGAGATCTCGATCGTCGCTGGCAGCTCCTGCGCACGAGCGCAGAGACACGCCTGGCGCTGGCCGATGCCGTCACGCTGGCGGAGGCCGAGCACTATCGCGGGCACATCGAGAACCTCATTGGCACGGTGAAGGTGCCGGTTGGCCTCGTCGGGCCGCTGCGCGTTATGGGCTCGTTCGCACGGGGAGACTACTACATTCCACTCGCGACGACCGAGGCGACGCTCGTGGCGTCGTTCAGCCGCGGCGCGCAGCTTATCACCGACGGTGGTGGCTGCACCTCCGTGCTGGTCAATGAAGGGATCGGGCGCTCGCCAGGCTTCGCCTTCACCACGCTGGACGAGTGCAGTCGCTTCGTCGCCTGGGCGCTCGCGCATGTCACGGCGTTCAAGCGCTGCGCCGAGCGTACTACACACCATGGCAAGCTTATCGATATGCGAGTGAGTATCGAAGGCAATCATGTCTATCTCCACTTCGAGTACCTCACTGGCGACGCCGCCGGGCAGAACATGGTCACGTTGGCCACGGAAGCTATCTGCGCCTACATCTCCGAACGCTGTCCGGTGCGCCCGCAGTACGCCTTTCTGGAGGCCAACCTGTCCGGCGACAAGAAGGCTAGCGCTCGGTCGTTCGGGTCGGTGCGCGGCAAGAAAGTAACCGCCGAGGTCGCGCTGCCGGGTGAGCTGGTGCGCAAGTGGCTGCGCACCACCCCAGAGCAGATGGCCAACTACTGGCGGATGGGGGCCATGGGCGGCATCTTGAGCGGCACTGTGGGCGCCCAGGGACAGTTCGCCAACGGGTTGGCCGCCCTCTACATCGCCTGTGGGCAAGACGCCGCCTGCGTCGCCGAGTCGGCGGTCGGCGTCACCCGCTTCGAGACCACTCCGCGTGGCGATCTGTACGCGACCGTAACGCTCCCCAACCTGCTCGTCGGGACTGTCGGAGGCGGCACGAGCCTGCCGAGCCAACGAGCCTGCCTGGACATTCTGGGCCTATCGGGACCCGGCAAGGCGCGCGCCTTGGCCGAAGTGTGCGGCGCGCTGTGCCTGGCGGGCGAGCTCTCGCTCGTGGCGGCGCTCTGCGCGGGCAGCTTCGCGCGCGCGCACCGCGCCCTGGCCCGCGGCCGCGCGAACGGTGACCATGACGAGGAGGCCACCTATGCTTGAGCAGCAGGCGCGCCAGACAACCACGCAGCCCCACACGACGTCGCTGGCGCGGTGGTGGGTCTATCAACGCGAGCGGTTTCCGCTGTTCTCACATGGGCTGCTCATCGCCGTCTTCACGTTCTCGACCGTCAGCTTTTCGCTGCTGGCACGCGGGGTGATCCGCGTCCCCTCGGCGCAGGCTCTGCTCGTGGCGGGTGTCAGCGCTGTGTGTTTCTTCTTGCAGCTGCGGATCGCCGATGAATTCAAGGATGCCGAGGAGGATGCGCGCTACCGGCCCTATCGCCCGGTGCCGCGCGGGCTCGTCACGCTACGCGAGCTGGGTCATGTCGCGCTCTGCGGCGCCCTCGCGCAGGCCGCGCTAGCGCTGTGGCTCTCGCCAGCGCTGCTTCCGCTGCTTTTCCTGGTCTGGGGCTATCTCGCCCTGATGAGCAAAGAGTTTTTCGCGCGGCGCTGGCTCAAGGCCCATCCGATCACCTACATGTGGACCCACATGCTCATCCTGCCGCTGATCGACCTCTATGCGACCGCCTGTGATTGGCGTGTAGCGCGCGTGGCCGCGCCGGTCGGGCTGGTGTGGCTCCTGGCCGTGAGCTTCTGCAACGGTTTCGTGCTCGAGATTGGGCGCAAGATCCGCGCGCCCGGCGATGAGGAGCTGGGCGTGGAGACGTACAGCTACCTGTGGGGGCGCCGGCGCGCGGTGGCCGCCTGGTGCGCTGTGCTCCTCGTCACCGCGGCCACCGCGCTCATTGCCGCCTCCCAGATCCACTTCGCGCTGCTGGCTGCCGCGCTCCTGATGGTCCTGCTGCTCGCGGCGGGCATCGTGGCGTGGCGGTTCTTGCGGGCGCCGGTGACCGGACACGCCAAGGCGATCGAGCTCGCGTCGGGCATCTGGACGCTGCTGCTGTATTTGAGTCTGGGAGCTGTTCCACTGTTGATCAAGCTGTGGTAGGAGGTGCGGCGGTGCCCTTCATTCTTTGGCCAGGGGACACTACAGCCGTCCAGGTCCTTGGCGGCAAAGCGGCGGCGCTGGCCGCGCTGCAGGACACCGGGGTGCCCATTCCGGGCTGGTTCGCCGTGACACCGGACGCGTTCGAGGCGTCGCTCACGCCAGAGCAGCGCGCGGCGCTCGTCGAGGCGTGCCGGGGAGCGGATGACACAGCAATCGAGGCCGCCTTGGCCGCGCTGACGCCTGCTGCCGCCGTCCGCGCGGCCGTGGCCCCGGCGCTCGCGGCGCTTTGCCCGCGGGCAGAGGCCGTCGCCGTGCGCTCCTCCGCGGTGGACGAGGACGGAATCCACCGTTCTTTCGCCGGCCAGCTCGATACCTTTCTGGACGTAGCGCCGGAGCACGTATCAGAGCGCATGGTGGGCGTGTGGCGCTCTGCGTTCGGTGCGCGTGTGCTGGCGTACCGCCAGACGCTGGGCATCTCCTCGCTGCCGCCCGCGCCCGCCATCCTGGTGCAGCGGATGGTGCGCCCCGATTGGGCCGGCGTGGCCTTCAGCGCCGACCCGACCACTGGGCGTCGCGGCGTCGCCGTGGTCAGCGCTGTCCACGGACTGGGCGACAAGCTGGTGGAGGGCGCAAGTGATGCGGTGACGTATCGGGTGGATCGGCAGGGGCGCGTGGCGCGCGCGCCAGAGCCACCGACCGGCGCAGCTGATGCCAGGGGCGCTACGCTCGGCACGTCCGATGCGCCCCAGGCGCTCCCGTCGGACGCCCCCCTCCACCTCGACGACGAGGAGGTCGCTGCCGTGGCGGCCATGGCGCGGGCATGCGAACGGCGCTTTGGCCGCCCGCAAGACATCGAATGGGCCATGGAAGACAGCCGGTTATATCTCCTACAGTCCCGGCCGATCACCACGCTCCACGATCTGGCCGACCCCGACGGCAACCTCCAAGTGTGGGACAACAGCAATATTGCGGAGAGCTATGGGGGCGTCACCACGCCGCTCACTTTTTCGTTCGCCCGCCACGTGTATGAGGAGGTCTATCGTCAGCTATGTCGCGCGCTCGGCGCCCCGGCGTCGCTGGTGGAAGAGCACGCCGATACCTTCCGCCACATGCTGGGCCTGGTGCGCGGGCGGGTCTACTACAACCTCTTCAGCTGGTATCGGCTGCTGGCGCTGTTGCCAGGCTTCACCGTCAATCGCCGCTTCATGGAACAAATGATGGGCGTCAAGGAGGGGCTACCAGAGAGCCTGGTCGTGGAGCTGGCCGCAGCCTCCTGGCGCGCCCGCCTGACCGATAGCCGGCGCCTGGTGACGGCGCTCTTCAGCCTCACCGTGAGTCTCTGCACGCTCCCGCGGCGCATCCGACGCTTCCACACGCGGCTGGATGTGGCGTTGGGGGGCTCCTCGCCCAACCTCGCGGAGATGCGCGCGGACGAGCTCGTCGCCCATTACCGCGAGCTGGAGCGCCGCTTGATCACCCACTGGGACGCCCCGCTGCTCAATGACCTGTTCGCCATGGTGTTCTATGGGCTGCTGGGGACGCTCACCGTGAAGTGGTGCGGTGACGCAACGCGCTCGCTACAGAACGACTTGCTGAGCGGCGAGGGGGGCATCATCAGCGCGGAGCCAGCCACGCGCGTGCGCGCCCTGGCGCGTCTCGCGGCCGGAGACACGCCCTTCGTCGCCGCGCTTACCGCTGGCTCGCTCGAAGAGATCGTGCGCTGCACGCGCGAACACCCTGCGTTCGCCGCCGCCTACGAGGCGTATCTCGACAAATTCGCCGATCGCTGCCTCGAAGAGCTGAAGCTGGAGAGCCCCACCCTCTGCGACGACCCACTGCCTTTGCTCCGGGCGGTGGGCCAGCTGGCGGGCAGGCTCGGGCCTGTGGCGGCGGGTCCAGACGATGCGGCCGCTCCCGGGACGGACGCACGCATGCGCGCCGAGCGGCGCCTCGCCCACGCCCTGCGGGCGCATCCGCTGCGCCGGGCGATCGCTGGGATCGTGCTCGACCAGGCGCGCCGCCGCGTGCGCGATCGGGAGAATCTACGCTTCGAGCGCACGCGGGTATTCGGCCGGGTCCGCCGCGTCTTCCTCGAGCTCGGCCAGCGCTTCCACGCGCTCGACCTGCTGGACGCGCCGCGCGACGTGTTCTACCTGGAAGTGGACGAGGTGCTCGGGTACGTAGAGGGCACGGCTACCACCACCGACCTCAAGGGATTGGTGGCGCTGCGTGGGGCGGAGTACGCCCGCCACCGCGCGGCGGAGCCGCCCGCCGACCGATTCGTGACCCACGGGATGGTCTATCAGGGCAACGCCTTTCGCGGCTCCGTCAGCGCCCCGCCAGCGCGCGGCGAGCGGCTCCAGGGTGTCGGGTGCTGTCCGGGCGTCGTGCGCGGCCGCGCACGGATCATCGTCAACCCCAAAGACGCCCAGCTCCGGCACGGCGATATCTTGGTCGCCGAGCGCACCGACCCGGGATGGATCATGCTCTTTCCCGCGGCGGCGGGCGTGGCGGTGGAGCGCGGCAGCCTGCTCTCCCACTCGGCGATTGTCGCGCGTGAGCTCGGCATCCCGACCATTGTGGCCGCGAAAGGCGTCACGCAGTGGTTAGCAGACGGCGACTGGGTAGAGCTCGACGGGAGCGCTGGCACCCTCACGCGGCTCGCTCCAGCCGCTGTCGAAGCCACAGCTGCGAGCGAGGAGGAGAGCTATGTCACCGGCTGATGCGCCCGAAGCCAGGCCAGCGCTGCGCAGCGCCATTGCCGAACAGGCGGACTTCTCCACGATCCGCTACGCCCAATGCTGGGAGGACGCTGAGATCTTGCTAGAGGCGCTGGACATCCAGCCCGGCGACACGTGCCTCTCCATCGCGTCGGCCGGCGACAACACGCTGGCGCTCTTGACACGCGCCCCCGGCCGGGTGATCGCGCTGGACCTGAGCCAATCGCAGCTGGCCTGCCTGGAGCTGCGCGTCGCCGCCTATCGCGCGCTGTGCCACGCGGAGCTGTTGGAGTTGATCGGCTCGACGCCCAGCGCCCGGCGTGACGCGCTGTACCAGCGGTGTCGCAGCCTGCTCTCGCCGGAGACCCGGCGCTATTGGGATGCGCAAGCGGACGCCATTTGCGGGGGGATTGGGAGCGCCGGAAAGTTCGAGCGCTATCTCGCGCTCTTTCGGCGCCGTATTCTGCCGCTGGTTCACGCGCCCGCGACCACGCAACGCCTGCTGCGCGGCGGGACCCAGGAGCAGCGTGAGCAATTCTACGCGCGCGAGTGGGATACGTGGCGCTGGCGGCTGCTGTTTCGGCTGTTCTTTTCGCGCTTCGTGATGGGCCGCGCCGGTCGCGATCCGCGGTTCTTTCAGTACGCTCAGGGGAGCGTCGCCGAGCGCCTTCTGGCGCGCACATGCCATGCGCTCACGGCGCTCGATCCAGGGCGCAACCCCTATGTACAGTGGATTTTGACGGGGCACCATATGACCGCGCTCCCCTACGCGCTCCGTCCCGAGCACTTCACGACGATCCGCGACAGGCTTGATCGCCTGGAATGGCGCTGCCAGTCGCTCGAAAGCTACTTGGGCGAGGTGGGGCCACGCGCGATCGACCGCTTCAACTTGAGCGACGTGTTCGAGTACATGTCGCCGGAAAGCTACCATGCGCTGCTGACGCGGCTGGTGGATGCCGCACGTCCGGGGGCGCGGCTGGCCTACTGGAACATGCTGGCGCCGCGCAGCCGACCGCAGGCGATGGCCGCACGGCTGCGCTCCCTGAGCGACCTCGCCACTCGGCTGCATCAGACAGATCAGGCGTTCTTTTACAGCGCGTTCGTCATCGAGGAGGTTGTGGCATGAGCACTCTGCTGGCTGCCAACCCCTGGCTCGGCATGCTCGCCGAAGCGCTGGCACTCGCCGCGCTGATGGTCGGCTTGCGGGCGCTGCAGCGCCGCGTGGCGCTCTCGGCGGAGGCCACACGCAAGCTGTTCCACGTTGGAGGCGGCCTGACGACCCTGGCTTTCCCCTGGCTGTTCCATAGCGCCTGGCCGGTCCTCGCGCTGATGCCCGTGACCATCGGCGCGTTCGTGGCGCTCAAGTATCTGCGCTGCCTGCGCCGCGGGCTGGGCAACGTGCTGTACGGAGTCGAGCGCCGCTCACTCGGTGAAGTCTACATGCCGCTGAGCCTGACCCTGGTGTGGGTCGCGTCCGGGGGCGACGCCCTGCTGTACTGCGTGCCGGTGCTCGTGCTCGCGCTGGCCGATCCCGCGGCGGCGCTCATCGGCGCGCGCTATGGGCGGCGGCGCTATGCCAGCGTGGCGGGCGAGAAGAGTCTGGAAGGGTCGCTGGCGTTCGGCGGCGTCGCGCTGTGCAGCGTGCTCGTCCCACTGCTGGGGTTCGCTCACGGCGCGGCGCCGCACCTGGTGCTGGTCGCGCTCGACCTCTCCTTGCTCGTGATGCTGGTGGAGGCCGTGGGCTGGCGCGGGCTCGACAATCTGTTCATTCCCGTAGTCACCTTTGCCTTGTTGCGCGTCTTGCTCCCGCTGCCCACAGTTGGCCTGCTCTTTCGGCTCGCGCTCACGGTCACGCTCGCCGTCGTCGCGTTTGGCTGGCGCCATCGCGCCACGCGCCGCGCCGGCGCGACGCGTGGCGGTACGCTCGGAACCTACCTGCGCGTGTTGCTGGCGGGTCGCTAGTCCCACGCCGACGGCGATCGCGGCGACGTCCCTGAAAGGAGACCACGCATGTACACAGCAGCGCAGGCCCAGTCTGACGCCGAGCGTATGGCGTTTTGCGCGCCGCTCGGCACCGGCGCCCTGGACCCCAGCGCGGTCCAGGCGCTGCAGCCTGATGCGCAGTGGCTGCTGACAGATGGTAGCGATCTCGTGGCACGGTGCTCACTGTGGTGGCGGCGCGTCCCCACCTATCAGGATCATCGGGTGGGGCTCATCGGCCACTATGCCGCGCGCGATGCCGCTGGCGCGTCGCAGCTGCTCCGTGCGGCCGGCGATGAGCTGGCGGGGCAGGGGTGCACGCTGGCGGTGGGGCCCATGGACAGTAATACCTATCAGCGCTACCGGCTCGTGACCGACCGGGGCACCGAGCCTCCGTTCTTCTTGGAGCCCGACAATCCCGCGGCGTGGCCCGCCCATTTCGTCGCCAGCGGCTTCTCCGTCCTCGCGCGGTACTGCTCTGCGCTGCAGCTGGATCTGGCAGCGCCAGACGAGCGCCTGGAGCGCATCACGCAGCGCCTGGAGCGGCGCGGCATCCGTATTCGTCCGCTGCGTCTGGACCACTTCGAGCGCGATGTCCGGGCCATGCACGCGATCGCGACGGCCAGTTTCTCCCAGAGCGTGCTCCACACGCCCATCGATGCGGACGCCTTTGCGCGGCTGTACCAGCCACTGCGCGCCTACGTGGTGCCTGACCTCGTGCTGATCGCCGAGTGCGACGACGTACCCGTCGGCTTGCTCTTCACCCTCCCCGACTGGCTCCAAGCGCAGCGGGAGCCGCGCGTGACCACGCTGATCCTCAAGACGATCGCCGTACGCCCCGCGTTTGCCGGCCACGGACTGGCGGGCGCGTTGATTGCGCGGGGCTTGCTGACCGCGCAGCAGCTCGGCTACACACGCGTGATCCATGCCCTGATGCACGAGCGCAACACCTCGGTGCGATTGAGCGACCGCTACCACGCCACCATCATGCGGCGGTATGCGCTCTACGCCAAGACACTACGGAGGCCACGATGAACATCGCCGAGCTGCTGCGCGAGCAGGCGCACGGCCATCCAGACGCCCCGGCGATCATTGATACCTGGCATGGGCACCCACGCCGCACGACGTATGCGGAGCTCGAGCGCGCCGCCGGCCAGGGGGCGGCGCTGTTGTGGCGCGCCGGCCTGCGCCCTGGCCATCCCGTCCTCGTCTGCGTGCCGATGTCCGCCGAGCTCTACGCGGCCCTGATCGCGATGTTCCGGCTCGGCGTGGTCCCCATGTTCGTCGATCCTGCGATGGGACGCACGCATCTGGAGCAGTGCTGCGCCATCGCTCCCCCCAGGGCGTTCATTGGGAGCGCCAAGGCCCACCTGCTGCGGGCTGTCTCGCCCGCGCTCCGTCGCATCCCGCGCAAGTTCGTAGTCGGAATGCCCGTCCCTGGCGCGGTGGCGTGGTCCCAGGCTGAGCGGCTGGCGCCACGCGAAGAGGTACGTACCTGCCAGCGCGATGAGCCCGCACTCATCACCTTCACCAGCGGCAGCACCGGCCAGCCAAAAGCCGCCGTGCGCACCCATGGTTTGCTGCTGGCGCAGTACCGCGTGTTGGCGCGCCACTTCGGCGGCTCGGAGCCGGCTGGCGGACTCGGTATGACGGCGCTGCCGATCTTCGTGCTGGCGGACCTCGCCGCGGGGGACACCAGCCTGATTCCGCCCGGCGACTTGCGCCACCCCGGTCGCATCGACCCGCAGCCAGTGATCGCCGCCCTGGACGCCTTCTCCCCCAGCCGCGCCGGTGGGTCGCCGGCATTCTGGGAGCGCATCGTAGCGCATTGCCGCGAACAGCAGCGCACGCTCCCCCATCTGCGGACTATCTATCTGGGAGGCGCCCCGGTATTCCCGCACCTCCTCGATGCCCTCCACGAGATCGCTCCACAGGCGCGCATCGTCGCGGTCTACGGCTCGACCGAGGCCGAACCGATCGCTCACATCGCGTATGGCGAGATGCAGACAGACGATCTCGCCGCGATGGCGAGTGGACATGGTCTGCTGGTGGGCACGCCAGTGCCGGAGATCCAGCTGCGGGTGCTCCAGAACCACTGGGGCACGCCCATCGGGCCGCTCAGCGCCGCGGCGTTCGCCTCCTGGTGCCTGCCGCCGGGCGAGCCCGGCGAGATCGTCGTCAGTGGCGAGCACGTCTTGCCCGGCTACCTGCACGGGCAGGGCGATGAGGAGACCAAGTTCCGCGTCGCAGGCGTCATGTGGCACCGCACCGGCGACGCCGGGTATCGCGACGCCGCGGGCCGTCTGTGGCTCCTGGGACGCTCTGCGGCACGCATCGCGGATGATCGGGGGACGCTGTACCCATTCACGGTCGAGTGCGCCGTGTCCGCGGTGCCGGAAGTGCGGCGCGCGGCGCTGGTCGCCAGTGAGGGCCGGCGCACCCTCGCCTTCGAGCGCCGCGCGCACGTCAGCCCCGCCGCGCTCGCCGCGTTACGCCGATCTGTCGCCTGGGCGGACATCGACGAGTTCCGCGAGCTGCGTCACATCCCGGTTGATCGCCGCCACAATGCCAAGGTGGACTACCCCGCGCTGCGGCGCATGCTGGCGCGCGCGTGAGAAGGTGTTTGAGAAGTCTTCGCGGACCGCAGATCATTCCCGGATTCGGGGTGTGGCCTGTGCGCCGAAGATACAGCTTCGTAGACGCTTAAACGGCGTCCTGCGCGAAGCAGTTGGTGGCTCCATCGGCGTCTCCTCCCTCCAGGCAGTCGCCGAAGCGGATCAAGATGTCGCTCGCGGGCGTCGTCTCGTTTTCCACCATGTCACGCCTCCGCGCAGTGTCGCCGCACCCACTCAATGCCGTGCGCCAGATGAGCAGCGTCGCCAGCCATCTGTCCGAAGTGTATCTCGTGGAACGGTTCCATTCCCGCATAGAAGTCCATCCGTCGCAGAACGGTCGCATCGAGCGGATGGCGGTACGCGGCAAGCATCTGTCGCGCGAACTCATCGCCAAGCTGGCGCCGTACTCCGGCAAAATCAACCGCTGGGTCGTCAATGCCAGCGTCACCCCAGTCAATGACGCCCGTAAGGTTACCGGTCGTGGGATCACAGAGAACGTGCTCGGTGTTGAGGTCGCGGTGGACCAGCGTGGGAGTGAAGGCAAAGCAGGTGTCGTCGTCCAGAAAGCGCGTCCAGAAGGCGACAATTGCCGCCTGCTCCCGAGTAGTGAAGAGCGGCAACATGTTCGCGCGGACCTTGGCGAAGAAGCCGCGATACGCCTCACGCCGGCCTGCGGCATCGCCGCCCAGCGCGCCGTGTCGCCGCGCCTCCTCGACCGGAACAGCATGCAGCGCGCTCACGAACTCGCCAAGCTGTGCCGCCTGGAGCTGCTCGCCGGGAATCAGCCGGTAGCCGACGATGCGCTTGCCTGGCCAGGCGGGGTCAGTCCAGGTATGGGAATAGCGCGGAATCATCAGTGGCAGCCGGTCCGCCAGCAGTGGCAGCAGCTCGGCCTCACGCGCCTGGCGCACGGCGGCGTCGGGTCGCTTGGCGAAGCGGAAGACGTCCTGGTCGTTGACGAGCAGCGCGACGCTGTCCCAGCCCTCGCCAAGCGGGACGTAGCGCTCCACCCGCAGAGTGGGGAAGCACGCCTGAAGGAGCTCGATATAGCCCGCGATGGCGCCGGTCTCGCTCATGCCGCCTGCCCTTCGCTGGGAATTCAGCCGCTGACGGCATCAGCATACCAGAGGATCGGGCAGGTGGGGTGTCAGAACAGTACGAGCGATGGGTAGGTAGTGAGCACGTGGTTGAGAGGTCTTCGCGGCTCGCAGATCACTCCCAAAGTCGGTGTGGCCTGAGCGCAGAAGCACAGCTTCTCAAACCCTTTCTGAGCGCCGCGCCGGAGAGGGGTCTGCGCTTCAGGCCCACCCTTCATCGAAGCCGAGAAACGCGCGGGCGAGCCGCTCCACCACGGGAACCATGTCCTCGGGGGTGTGCGCGTCGCCGGCGAGGGCATCGAACGTCTCGAAGCTGGTCAGGGTAAAGAGGACGTCGATCGCCTCGTCGAGGTACTCGACGGCGGGCCGGCCGTGTTCCATAGCGATCCGCCGCGTAATCACACGCAGGCCTTCCCGTCGGCGCTCATCGCGGGCACGCACGACCTGCGCGAAATCGGTGTCGAGCGCCGCGAGGGCGCGCAGCCGCCGTGTCGCGAGCCGGTCGGCGCCCCAGAAGCGCGCGAACGCCGCGATGAGCTGGCCCAGTGCATCCAACGCTTCCGGGCGCCGAAACGCATCCGCCAGCCGCTCCATGTGTCCGCGGGCCGCGAGATCGTCGGAGAGGGCCTCGAGCAGCCCAACCTTGGAGCCGAACTGGTAGTAGATAGTCATCCGCGCGACACCCGCCTGACGAGCCACGGCATCGATGGTGAAGGCGGAGAAGCCAGCGCTCGCCGCGAGCAGCTCGCGGGCCGCTGCGATAATGCTGGCGCGCGTCTGTTCAGTGGCCTCTTGCCGTCGGCCCAGATGATATTGGCGCGGGCTCACGCGTGTACAGCCTTCCAGGAGAATCGGCACATCTTACGTGATCTGTGGTTCTGTGATGCTGTGCGCCCGATGCGACGCCTTCCCGACGGAGAGGGACGCCTGGCGCACCCGCCGCCCAGTGTTCGCGTCCCTTCAAGCCAGGGGTAGTTACCGCCCTCTTCCCTGGTTGCGCAGCATTATAGTTTCCGATCTCTCGCGAACGATTGACGGGTTTATACGGCAAGCCGTATGGGGTGAACTACGCACCCTCTACTCCCTTGCGCGAAGGCATCAGGAGCTACTTTGCGGATGGTGTTGTACGAGCCGTTCACATCGGCATTGATATGCCGCCCGTCCGCCGCCCGGTACAGCCCGCGCTTCACCCGTCG
>WNFM01277492.1_pt2 | contig 13329 bp, 11 predicted proteins | sample 5400271 | NCBI WGS metagenome assembly WNFM01 (sample SAMN13153352, study PRJNA577476) | soil metagenome | isolation source: 60 cm saprolite on Douglas fir-dominated hillslope | place: USA:California | collected 2013-09-17 | reverse complement strand
GCCTGACGGCGGAGAGCCTGGCCGGGCGGCGGAACAGGATCAGCACGGTCACCGTGGAGCGGATCGCCCCCGCGGCCGAGCCCGTCATCGCGTCGGCAAGCGGTGGGTCGTCGGCGGAGCAAGCAAGCCTTGATGACGACAGCTCGGCCGCGGCAGGTAATGGACGCGCCGCGAGCGGGCATCCGCCTGACTAATTCAGACCCTCCACTGGCAGAAGCCGGAACGGTGGGCGCCAATGCGTCGTTGCACAGACAGTTGCGCCAGCAGCGAAAGACTAGGCTGGCTGGCCGCTACATGATCTGTGACGATGTTCGTGGCCAGGGGTTTACATGTCAAATAAAATCTCTAGTTACCAGCGGGACTAATAGGGCACTTCGTCCGCTCGGCGTTCAGATGGTACGTGGCTCGAGTGCTGACCCCGCCATCCGCTCTTTTCTTTCGGCGCGGAAAACGATAGCGGCCGCGCGACGCGCAGGTCTGTCGCTCTCCGATTATATTGACCAGTTCAGCGCGGAGCCTGGCACGACGGCCTCGACCGTGGAGGCCATGCTGCGGCTAGCGGAACTTCGCGGTCACGTCGACCGAATCTGCGAGATCGGCGCTGGCACCGGACGCTATGCCGAGCGCGTCATCGCGGCGCTTGAGCGATATAACCGAAATGGTCGGCAACGTGGCGGACATCGTCAATGTTCTCAGTTCCTGCCCCCCAGCCACCTGCGTGCACAAGGGCGCAAGCCTGCCAGCCCTGGGGGGCCCTGGGGGCAATGGCGTTAAGTTAAGGCGGGATCGGCATGAGCCAGAAGTTGATCTTCGTCAGCGGCGTCAGCCGGCTGGTCTGGCCGGGCTTGCGGGTCTGGTACCGGCCGCCGGGGCGCTTGGTCTTGCGCTCGTAGCGGCGGCCGGGGCGCACGGGCACCAGGCTGCGGTGAAAGGTGATCTCGAAGGCCAGGTCGGCGGCGAGGCCGGCGAGGCCGTCAGGGGGAAAATGAGCCGGAGTCGCTGATGCGCCGGCGTACCGCGTCGCGGGCGACTGTGAAGGAGATCCGGCGGGGATCTGCCCCGGAGTCGTCTGCCGCGTGGCTGATCAGGGTGCGGATCGCCTGGTAGCAGCAGAGCATCGCGTAGATTTCCTGGCGGATCATCGGCGGGGATTTCGACCGCAGCACTACGGTGGCGCCGCCGCGGACCGAGGTCTCCAGCTCGTCGAAGCAGGTTTCCAGCTGCCAGCGGGCGGCGTAGGCCGCCGCGGCCTGCCCGCAGCTGAGCACGTCCGGGTCCAGGATGTCGGTGACCAGGGTGAAGGTCTCCGACCACTCGGTGCCGTCCTGGCTTTCCGCGCTGTACTCGATCACCCGCACCGGGATGCCGGGGATGTCGCGCGGATCGGCGCCCTTGCGGCGCAGACGGCGGGAGGCCGCCGGGTCGGCGATTCCGCGACAGGTAGGTGCCGTCTGGCAGGACCTGCAGGACCGGCAGGCTCACGTCGCTCTTCGCGCGCCACAGCACGTGCACGCCGGCAGCCAGGACATCTTTGAGCAGGTCGTGGGACAGGAAGTTGCGGTCGGCGGCCAGCAGGTCACCCGGTGACAGCTTCGCCAGCAGCTGCCGGAGCAGCGCCTGCTCCCCGGTGGCCAGCGGGGACAGCGCCGCTCCCAGGACTGCCCTGGTCCCGCATTCGCCCAGCCCTACGACCCGGATCTGCGGGAACGGCCCCCGGTCAGCGTCGTTGCCCGGATAGCCGAACTCCCGCCCGTTCTCGGGGGTGTCGGGCAGGTCCAGGCACATCCCGTCCACCGCCGACAGCCGCATCCCGGACACGAACGCGACCCCCTGTTCCTGGCCGGCCAGCGGGCCCGCGGCCTCCTCCAGCAGCCGCTCCATCACCTGCCAGCCCAGCCGCTGGCGGGCCAGGGTGATCGCAGCCGGCGTCGGCTGCATGCCCAGCAGCATCCGGGACCGGAATCGCTGCGCCCAGCCCAGGCCCGCGACCAGCTTGTTCCACACCTCGGTGTAGCCGGACTGGAAGAACAGCACCATCGCCAGCAGGTAGTACACCACCACCCGGGCGGGCAGCGTCCGCTTGCGCTGCTCCCGCGCGCCCGCCTGGTCCACGACCCGGTCCACCATCTCGGGCGGGAACACCATCGCCAGCACGCCGACACCGATCCGGTCTGCCAGCCGGTCACCCGCGACTACCTGCTGCCCTGGCCTCGCCACGCAGGCGATCTTACACCAAAGTCAGCTTAACTTAACGCCATTGGCCCTGGGGGTGCCGGGTATCGCGATCGGATTTTTGTCGCTGCCAGGCTCCGTGTGCATTTCCGGGATGCCGAATTGCTGATGTAACGCGAGCTAAGTACCGATAGGCTCACGCATTTTCAGTAGTTCAATTCGTGCCGTTGAGCGATCCACCGCAGCGTGTCGCTTCTCTAGCCTTGGCGTACCCGGCGAGGCCGGCCTCGCCGGGAAGCTGAGGAGGTCAGGTGGAGATAGACGAGGTTGCGGCGCGCCTCCTGCGGCAGTACTGGGCTCTGCTGGTCGTTTGCGTGGTAGTGCCGCTCGGCGTCGTCGCAGTTATCGTCGCCAGGCAGCCCGCGGTGTACTCGGCAGATGCTCGGATCGTCACCTCTAGTGAGGTCCCGCTCACGGCGGCTGCGGCGGATGCCGTCGTCAGCCAGGTCCAGGGCATCGCGACAGGTCGGACGGCAGTTAGCAAGGCGCTCAGTCAGGCAGGTGCTCATCGCAACCTCGGCAACTTCATCGGCCACGACGTAACCGTCGCGGGTCTTGGCACCTCGCAGGTCATCGATCTCACTGTGACCGACACGAATCCGCGAGTCGCGCAGGCAGTGAGCCGCGCGCTCGCCAGACAGGTTGTGTCCGCGCTGAACAGGGTCGATGCCAGCGGTCTGCCTGCCGCGCTGACGGCGATTGACGCGGAGATCGTCCGGCTCACCGAGAATCGCGCCACGTTGGCGGCTGAGGTTGCCGCCAACCCGAACAGCCAGGAGTTGCAGGCCAAGCTAGCTGGCCTCGACCAGGTAATCGCCAATTTCACAGGTGACCGAGGGCGGATCCTCATCCAGGCGAGTACGCAGGGACTTGCGTCCGTTATCGACGAGCCAGGGCTGGCGGTCCAGCCCGAGTCCAAGGCGCTCGCGCAGAAGCTGAGCCTGGCCGGACTCCTCGGCCTCGTCCTTGGCATCCTGCTGGCATCAATCGCCGAGACAATCCGGCCTACTGTGGCCGGCTCGCGGCGGGTGAGCCGTCGGCTCAGCGCACCGACCCTCGGCCGGCTAACCGACGATGACCTGGGCGGGCGCCGCTCGCCTGCCGTTGACAGCCTCGTCCTCCGGGTTCGGCTGGCCGCTTCGCGCGCGGCAGTTTCCACGGTCGCGCTCGTTGATATCGATGGCGACCGTGATCTCGACCAGTTCGCCCGCGAGCTCGAGCAGTCGATGCTGCTGGCCTCCCAGCTGCCGGCCGGCGAGTCGGCCGCGAGCGCGGCGGAGAAGCAGAACGGCCGCGCGGATGCCGTCAGTGGTGCCGGATCGGCTGCGTCCGCGCTGGTGATGGACAAGCTCCCGGCGGTGCAGATCCCGGCGATTCGCGTGTGCCCGATCGCGCAGATCCGGTGGCAGTCGGACCTGAGTGGAGTCGGGATCGTGGTTCTGGCTGGCCCGGTCGCCAGGGTGTCACGCATAGCTGCCCTCGAGGACCTGGTGGTCTCGTCCGGCTGGCCGATACTCGGGGTTGTCGATGTCCCGCGGCTGAGCAAGCGGTCGGCAACCCGACGCGGCACCCTTGCCGAGGAAGCCGGCCGGTTCACACGAGGTGCTGCGGACTCATTCGCAGGGAACCGCGTCGAATGAGGCCGCAGCTTACGACTACATCCCGTGCAGTGCCCTTCGCCAGAGCGGACATCGTTCCGGAGGCGCAGCGAGCCGCCGTGCAGGCGATGCGATCGGGCTGGATCACGATGGGCCCGGAGACCGCAGAGTTCGAGGCGCAGCTGGAAAGGTATCTGGGCGCCCGCCACGTCGTGGCGGTAGCGTCGTGCACCGCAGCGATCGAGATTGCTATCCGCAGCCTGAGGCTTCCGCCAGGAGCCATTGTCCTCACGCCGAGCCTGACGTTCTGCGGAGCGGTTGCTCCCGTCGTGCAGGCTGGGCTGCGCCCGGTCCTCGTTGACGTCGCCGCGGATACACTGCAGCCCACGCCCGCTTCGATAGCGGCGGCAGTCCTCCGGGTGGGCAAGCCTGCCGCCATGATCGTCCAGCACATGGCCGGGCGGCCCGCGGACGTGCAGTTGCTCGCTGCTGCGGCTGACCTCCCCGCGAACCGGGTGGTGGAAGATTCGGCCCACGGGCTCGGAGCCGAACTGCGCGGGATACCGCTGGGCGGGACGTCGCACGCGGCGTGCTTCAGCTTCTACGCGACCAAGAACCTTCCCATCGGCGAAGGCGGCGCGATCGCGACAGCGGATGCTGAGCTGGCCGACTATGCCCGGACGGTGCGGCTGCACGGTCTCAGTCGGGACGCCTGGCGCCGGTATCTGCCGGGTGGCAGCTGGCGGTACGACGTGGCCGAGCCCGGTCTCAAAGCCAACATGACCGACGTCCAGGCGGCGATCGGCCGTGCACAGCTAACGAGACTCACCGCATGGCAGGCGCGCCGGGAGGAACTCGCCAGGCAGTATGAGGACGCGCTGACCGGCATACCCGGCCTGGTGCTGCCATCGCGGCCAGCCGACGCCCGGCATGCCTGGCACCTCTACCAAGTGCGCGTCACCGCAGAGTTCGGGGTCTCGCGGGACGACGCCATTGACGAGCTGCGCAGCCTCGGAATCGGCACGTCCGTGCACTTCATTCCGGTGCACCAGCTATCTGCATATCGCCGCATCTTGGGTCCAGAGGAGATCGCCTCGGTGCCGGTCACCGATCAGGTGGCAGCTGAACTCCTGTCGCTCCCGATGTACCCGGCCCTGGCCGACGGCGACGTCGACGGCAAGCATGTGCTGAAGAACGGAGGAGAACGTGTTGAGCTGGCAGGGCACACGGCCTAGTGGGAGTTCGGCGGGACTGCGCACCCTGGTGGTCGGTGCGGGCGAAGCCGGACGGACGCTGGTTCGCTCGTTGCGTCGCAGCCCAAACTACGGCCTTGCGCCGATCGGACTCGTTGACGACGCCCTCGGCCTGGTTCGGGCGGTGGGGCTGCCGGTGTACCGGCCCATTGACGCGCTGGCTGAGATCGCGCGCGCGCACGAGGCCGAGGCCTGCATCGTCGCGATTCCGTCGCTGCCCGCCGCGCGCGTCGCCGACATCATCGAGACGGCTAGGGCCGCCGGGCTGCACGTGCGGTATCTGCCGTCCTTCCTGGCCGCCGTCGAGCGCGATGCTCGGCTTTCCGACCTGCGTCAGCTGCGCGTAGAGGATCTCCTGGGCCGGCGCGAGCTGCACGTGGTCAGCCAGAAGGCCGCAGCCCTGATCGCTGGCCGGAGAGTGCTGGTCACCGGTGCGGGTGGCTCGATTGGCAGCGAGCTGTGTCGCCAGATCCGCAGCTTCGGGCCCGAGGCGCTCTATCTGCTCGATCATGACGAATCGAACCTGCATCGGCTGCAGCTCGAACTGACGGGCAGTGGCCTGCTCGATGCTGATGAGATCATCATCGCTGACATACGGGACCAGCGCAGGATCGAGCAGGTCTTCGCCGCCACCAAGCCCGAGTTGGTCTTCCATGCGGCCGCGCACAAGCACCTGCCGCTGCTCGAACGGCATCCGTGCGAAGCGATCAAGTCGAATGTGCAGGGAACGCAGAACGTTGTCGATGCGGCCGTCCGGCACAGCAAGAGCCGCTTCGTCCTCATCTCGACTGACAAGGCGGCGGACCCCACGTCCGTGCTCGGTGCCACCAAGAGGCTGGCCGAGCTTGTGGTCCGCCGGGCGGCGGGCGGTCCGGTCACGCTGGCCTCAGTCCGCTTCGGCAACGTACTCGGCAGCCGCGGTTCGTTCCTGTCGGTGCTGGCCGACCAGATAGCCCACGATCAGCCGGTCACGGTGACCCACCCAGACGTCTCCCGGTTCTTCATGACCGTGGAGGAGGCGGTGGGCCTGGTACTGGAGGCGGCCGCGATGGCGGAGTACGCCGAGACGTTCGTCCTCGACATGGGGCGGCCTGTGGAGATCGTCAGGCTCGTTCGCAATTATGCCGAGCAACTGAAGCTCGCGAATGTCGAGATCCGGTACACCGGGCTGCGGCCGGGCGAGAAGCTGGCGGAGAAGGTGTTCTCGGACGCCGAGCAGCGGGTACCGAGCGCTCACCCCAAGATCTGGGCGACTCGCTGCCCGGAACCCGCAGGCGACTTCGCGCCGCTTCTGCAGAGCCTGTATACCGTGGCCGGCGAAGGCGACGGGTCCCTGGCGCGTCAGTTGCTGCGGCAGCTTGTCCCTGAATACGAGCCGTCTGACCGACTGGAAGCTCCCGTCGGCGTCGGCGCGCCGTATCCGGACGACTTCTGATGCGCGCGGTTGCCACAGCGGGCGAGCTTGTGGTTGTCGACTGCCCGTTGCCGTGGCTCATGAGGTTGCTCACCGACGGCACAGGCGGCGAACTCTCCGGGGCCACAGACGGGGGTGCGACGGTGCGCCTGGAAATTGAGCGCAGCCGCCAGCCATTCGATCACGACGGCTGGGCGCTGGTAGGTCGCGGGAGCTGGGCGTCGCCGCCATCAGCGCTGCTGACCGACGCATGCTCGTCTGGCTTCGACCTGCGCATCGAGCCGCGCGGCGAGACGCTCGGGGTCGCGGCGCGGTATCGGCCCGCAGCACGCACTCGGGCCGCAAATGTACTGTTGCCGACGCGATTCAAGCTGCTAGCAACCCAGACCCTGCTGCATTACCCAGCCTTGTGGTGGGCGTCGGTGCGCGGCCGGGTCCCGTTGCACGTGTCGGTTACCGCTCGCGCGGCAAGCGTCACCATGATCGCCGGCCCAGGGGGAGTCGGAAAGTCGACCCTGTTGTCAGCCGGTCTTAAGCACGGCGAGATCGCCACAGCGGACAACGTCTGCGCGTGCGATGAACGCAGTGCATACGGGCTGGCCGAACCGCTCAGAGTTACGGCCGATACTCGCCGGCCCTCCACCATGCACGGTCGCATCGAGCGGCAATTGCCCGGCCGAGTTGCCTCGCTTGATCCCGACCGGCTTGTCCTGCTCAGCCGGCTAACCGCAGGTAGCAAGGACAGAGTCGGGCCACTCTCGCCGGCTGCGGCAGCCCGTGCCTTGGTGGCAGGCACCTACATGGCGGGCGAGTTGCGGCGTTTCTGGCCGTTTGCGGCGACACTGGCTCTGGCAACCGGTATCGGACCCGCACATCCGGACATATCAGGCATCGCCGCCGTGATCGCAGGCCGGTTGCCATGCTTCGAGGTGAGCGTCGCGCATGGCTCGCCGAGGCATCTCGGGCAGCTAGTCAGTCCGGCGGGCGCGCTGTGAGCCGGCTCCGGGTGGCCGTAGTTATAACACGGCTGCAAGCGGGCGCGGGCGGCGTGGCACTGCGCGGAGCGCTCGCGCTGGACCCGCTGCGCTTCGAGATCACGATCATCGCGGGCGACTCGGGCGGCGACGCCGACTCCGACGGGAGCAGCGACAGCATGCTCGTACGGGCCGCCGAGGCAGGGTTGCGTGTGGTCAGGGTGCGGGAACTGGTATCGCAGATCTCGCCAGCCAACGACGTCCGCGCCCTGCATAGACTGACCGAGCAACTGGCAGCTGGCGGCTACCAGGTCGCGCATACGCACAGCGCGAAGGCGGGAGCGCTGGGGCGGCTAGCCGCCGAGCGGGCTGGAACGCCTCGAGTCGTGCACACCTACCATGGCTTCCCGTTCCACGAGTTCCAGTCCAGGTTTCGCCGAGGCGCCTATATCGGCATCGAGCGCTACCTCGGCCAGCGCACCGACGTCATGCTGGCCGTCGGCGGCGCAGTGGCCGCCGAGGCTGTGCGCCGGGGCATCGCGCCACCAGAGCGAGTGCGGGTCATCAATCCGGCGATCAGCACCGTCGGCTCGGCCTCGACGCCAGCGATTAGGGTCGCAGCGCGGGTAGCGCTTCGGGCCCCGGTTGGCTGCAAGGTCGTCGGCACGGTGGGCCGGGTTGACTACCAGAAGTCACCGGACGGCTTTGTCGAGGCCATCGCTGCCCTCCGTCGGCGCGACGTTTATGCGGTCTGGATCGGCGACGGTCCCATGCGGCAGAGGATGGAAAGGCTGGCAGTGCGGCGCGGCCTAGCTGGCCGCTTCCTCTGCACTGGTCACCGCGACGATGTACCTAGCCTGCTGCCAGGCCTCGATGTCTTCGTGATGGCGAGCAGATACGAGGGCCTGCCATGTGCAGTCGCCGAGGCGATGGCAGCCGGCTTGCCGGTGGTGGCCACGGCCGTCAACGCCGTCCCTGGCGTCGTCTTGCCGGGAGAAACGGGCCTGCTGGCCGGTCCGGAGCGGCCGCGGCAGCTCGCGGCGGCCATCCGCTACATGCTTGATCACCCGGGCGAGGCCGCTCGGATGGCCGTCGCTGGCCGGCGCCTCATCACCGACAACTTCGCGCCTGAGGCCCTGGCCGCGGTTCTGGAAGACAGCTACGAGGGCGGTGCCGGCCTAGCGCGGCCCCGCCGGATTGCCGCCCTGCCGGAATCCGCATGAAGATCCCCGAGGACTCCATGGACATCACGATCATCGCCAGGGACATTCATGGGACCGACCTGGATCCGCACGTATTCGACAGCGCGCAGATACCTGTTGCGCCGGAAGCGCTGGCGGACCTGTGCGGCGCGGTCGACGGGGCCGACCTGGCGGCGCCGCCAGTCGTGCTGCCGGACTTCCACCACAAGTCCACTATGGAAATCCCATCGTCGGTGGCTGTGGCCACCCGCGGTTCCATCCGGCCGACCCTGACTAGCGCCTCGGTGAACTGCGGCATGACCCTGGTGGCGTTCGACACGGACCGCCCGTCTCGAGCCGCGATCGAGCAGTTCTACCGTCGCGTCCGTGAGCGCTTCCCCTACCCGCCCGGGAGACGCACGGAGCTGTCCGCTCATGACGTGCTCAGCTGCGCGACGGAAGGCGCTCCATTCGCTGCGCGGCGGTTCGGGATCGAGGCGCCGAACCTCGAGCGGGTCGAGGAATACGGCGCGCTGGATCTGGACCGCTGGGACGGCGCGGACCGGCTCAGGCGTGAGCTACCCGCGCTGGTGCTGCAACTCGCCCGGTTGCGATTCGGCACTGTCGGCCCCACCAACCACTTCATCGAGATGCAAGAGGTGGAAGAGATACTCGACCCTGACAAGGCGGCAAAGCTAGGCGTCGCCCAGGGCCAGCTGACCTTGCACTACCACGCAGGCGGTGGAGTTCTGCCAGGTGCTGTCGGAGCCATGTTCGGCCGCAGAAAGCACCATCCACGCGAGATCCGGATGGCGATGTCGGTCGTCAAGCCGCTCTACCACGGCTTGTCTGCTCGTAATCTGGCGCAGCTCAAAGAGCCCCGCCTGTGGCGCTGAACACCGACGAAGGACGGCGCCTCATGCTCGCCAACGCCGCGGCGATGAATTACGGCTTCGCCTTTCGGCTGGCGATCTACGCCGGTCTCCGGCAGATCGCTTCCGACGTGTTCGGCGGCTCGCCGCCAGCTCTGATAGTAGATTCCCCGCACAACTCGATCTACGAGGAGCATGTCGCCGGGCAGTCGGCGATCGTGCACCGGCACAACTCGTGTCGTGCCTACCCGGCTGAGCAGATGCCGCCAGGAACGACCTTCGCCGAGACCGGCCAGGCTGTCCTGGTTCCTGGCACCCACCGGACGTCGTCGTACCTGTGCGTGGGCGCCGGCTCGGCCGCGGCCCTGAACTCCGCCTGTCATGGCGCCGGGACCGTTGTCAGCGACTTCGCCAGGCGGGGCGTGTCCCGAGCGGATCCGCGGTGCCGCAGCACGCTGAGATTCCGCTACGACGGCGCGGCACCAACGGACGCTGAGCAGCTCGACGATGCGGGCGTGAACGAGGTCCTTGGCGTCCTTGTCGGGGGCGGCTTGGTCCGACCCGTGGCGAGGATGCGCCCGATCGCGGTGTTGCACTGAGGAGCACGGGTGAACGCGACGTGGACGACTCCGGGCGAGCGATGGCGGCTACTCGCACCCGCTGCGGCCGTGGTAATCGAAATCCCATCCAGGCCGCTGGCAGTTCGTGACGCCGCCGCCCGCGTGCGCGCGCTGCCGGCCGGGTCAACTGTCATCTTGCTGGACCAACGGCGCGGCTCGCTGCGGGCGCGCAGGATCGCGGCCTCCGCTGGAGTGGCTGTCGATCGGGAGTACGTCGCCCTGCCCTCGCTGCGCAGGGCGATCGTGGTGGCCGAGGACTCAGCGAACGCGCTGCGCTGGGCCTGCCGGTCACTGGTGGCTCCGCCACCGGCCGTCACCTGGGCGCACGGGCCCGTGTCCGGGGTCATCGAGCTGCTGCGCCGATATCCGAGGCTTGCCGCGCGGCTCCCGCCCCAGTCTCCGCTGCACACGTACTGCGCGTGCCCGCCGAGCCCGCGGCCGCGCCGGGCACGACTAGCCTGCGCGCACTCTTCGAGACGCCGGGCAACCGTGCGATCATGCTGGACGCTTCGCGCGACCCGAACGCCGGCCTGACCATCTTTCTGATTCCAGGCGAGGCGGACCAGCCCCGGCTGGCGGTGAAGCTGGCCACCAACCGCGTCACGGCCGACCTGATCGTGCGCGAATCGCGGCTCCTGGCCGATCTGGAGTGCCGTCAGATGGGCCACGTCGATCCGACACTGCCACGGCTCGCCGGCGTATTCGACCTCGACGGGATGCCGGCGGTCGCCACGACAGTGGTTCCAGGCATCCCTATCCGGACTGCGTATCACGAGTTCCGCCACGTAGCACGCCGTGACCTGGTAAAGGCGGACTTTGCCGCTGCCAGTCGCTGGCTCGCCGGCTTGCACGCCGACAGCATGGCGGAGACGGCGCCGATCTCGCTGCTGACCGGTGTGCCCGAACTGGTTACCGCGCGCTGGCCGAATGATCCGGTGGCGAGCGCCGTGGCGCAAGGACTGGAGTGCGTCGCTGCCCGGCTAGCCGCCGGCCGTACTCCGCGCACCGTGGTGCACGGCGATTTCTGGGCCGGCAACGCGCTTGTCACCGACCGGGTCGTCACCGGGGTTGTCGATTGGGCGAGCGGACAACTGTCCGGAGAGCCGCTCGGCGACGTCGCGCGGTTCGCTCTCAGCTACGCGCTCTACCTCGACCGGCACACCCGGCCGGGCCGTGCCGTGGTCGGGCATCCAGGACTGCGCGCGGACGGCTGGGGGGCAGGGATCCGCTACGCGCTCGCCGGCCAGCAGTGGTTCGGCCGGCTCGTACGCGACTTCGTGACAGGCGCGCTGGTCCGCTTGGGCGCGCCGGCCGGGCTCTGGCGCGAGGTGCTGCTGGCCGGGCTGGCGGAAATCGCTGTCGTCGCCGACCATCCCGATTTCGCCGCGCAGCACCGCGATCTGCTGCTCCGCCTCATGAGCGAGGTGCAGTCGTGACCTACCTGCCAGTTGTGCAGACGCCCGCACTGGCCAGACCGGTTAGCCAGGGCCAGCAGCTTCTGCTCCAGCGTGCCTCCAGGCGGGCCGGGCGCCCGAACGTGGTCAAGGCGGTGATGGTCTCCGCTATCTGGGCCATACCGCTGCTGGTCCCCGCGGGACCCGCCATCGTCGTCTCGGCGCTATGGCTCGCTCGGCGGCGCCACGCCATGCGATTCCCGTACATGTTTCCGATCGGGTTGTCGGTTCTGGCTGGCGCCCTAGCCAGCACCGTCGCCTACGCCGGCGCGGGCAACAGCGTGGGGGGCGGCCTCGTCTCGCTGGTGCAGGACAGCTTCTTGCTGGCATGGGGAATCGCGATCGCAAACATCGGCCGCGACCCGGCGTTGCTCCGGTCGATGACTCGTGCATGGGCCGCCAGCGCCACATGCTGGGCGCTGCTGATGATCATTGGCGTTGTCGGCCACGTTTCCTTGCTATCCGGCGAGACGGCCAGGAACGGGGTGCGGGCCGCATTCACCCTCGGCGACCCCAACCTGGCTGCCAACTACTTCATTTGCGCGCTGCTGGTGCTGCGCGCGATGCAGTACCCGAGGCGCCGTGTGCTTCGCTGGGCGTGCTGCGCGCTGATCGTGACCGCTGTCGTGCTGACCGGCTCCAACGGCGGCGCGCTTGTTCTGGTCGCGTCAACGGTTGCTGGCGCGATCTTCGGCATCGCGCGCCGGCACGGCGCAGTGCGGGCAATCATCGCCGTCTCGGCGCTCATGCTGGCCGCGGCGGTCATCGCGCCTCAAGTGCACGTGGCGAGCATTATCCAGAACGCTCAGACCAGCTCCGCGCTGCTACAGGACTCGATCGGTCGTCAGACGGAAAGCAGCGGGTCTCGCAGCACGATTCTGGCCGAGACCATGCAGCTGTACCTGACGAGCGACACGCCCTTCGGCATCGGGCCTGGAGGTACGAAAAACGCGTTCCAGGCACACATGTATCCGTACGCCAAGATGGCGCACGACGACTACATGGCTTCGCTCGTGGAGCGCGGTCTGCTCGGCGGGTTTGCACTCGTCTGCCTGCTGGTCATCGTCGCCGCGCGATGCCGCCGGATCGCAGCGCGGCCGCTGCGGCCTGACTATGCCGCCATCTTCCCCCGCCCAGAGCTGCTCGCAGCCGCCGTGATCGGCATGTTTCTATCCGCGACCCTCTACCAGGTACTGCACTTCCGGCACCTGTGGGCCTTGCTCGCAGTGGTGGCTGCCGCCGACCTCTGGGGCCGGCGCGGCAGTAACCGCGGTCATCCGGCCGCTGACGTGCCCCCTTCGCTCTCGGCACGGCCTGGCCTGGTGCCGGAAAAGGGGCCGAACAGGAACGCGGGGATCCGATGAGAGGAGTCGCTGGCCGGTGCGCGAAGATCGTGCCGGCCGTACTGACCGCCAACGTGCTCGCGCGGGTTGTCGCACTGGCATCCCTGACGCTGGCCACCATCCTGGTCGCGCACGCAGGCGGACCCAAGCTACTGGGCGAGCTGACCTTGCTACGCGTGCTGCCGGGCCTGGTCGGGGTGCTCGTCGGAGCCGGCCTGCCCAGCGCTATTCCCTTCTTCCTGGCGGGCCGCCGCGGTGACGCCAAGCCGCGGTTGCGGACGACAATCGTCGGGCTAACGTTCGCAGGATCGCTCGCAGCGAGCTTGTGCTGGCTGGCAGCGAGCCCGCTATTGCATGGGATCTTCTTTCGCCCATGGCATATCGGCGT
>WNFM01194230.1_pt2 | contig 13332 bp, 15 predicted proteins | sample 5400271 | NCBI WGS metagenome assembly WNFM01 (sample SAMN13153352, study PRJNA577476) | soil metagenome | isolation source: 60 cm saprolite on Douglas fir-dominated hillslope | place: USA:California | collected 2013-09-17 | reverse complement strand
CGTACGTGGCGAAGTTGAGGTTGACGACGTTCTGCTTCGACTTCCCGGCCGTGGCGGCGGAAGCCGCAAGGACGGTGCACAACAACAGCGTCGTGCTCAGTGCGAGGAGCTTCTTCATCGAAGTTCCACCTTTCGTTTGGTCGTGCACTAGCCCTTGACCGCCCCGGACATGAGGCCGCGCGTCAGCCAGCGCTGGATAACGGTGAATAGAAGGAGGCTTGGAAGCGTGGCGAGCAGAGCGCTCGCCGCTAGGGGGCCGAGCCTGACGATCCCCTCGATCCCCACGAACTGGGCGAGCCTGAGCGGCAGTGTCGTGAGGCTTGGGGTTTGGAGGAGGACCAGGGCGAAGAAGAGCTCGTTCCACGCCGAGATGAACGCGAACAGCGCGGTGACCACGATGCCCGGTGCGAGCAGCGGTGCGATCACCGTTCGGAGGACATAGAGACGGCTCGCACCGTCGACCATCGCCGCTTCCTCGAGCTCACGCGGTATGCCGCGGACGTAGCTCTGCAGCATCCAGAGGATGAACGGCAGCGTCCACACCACGTAGACGAAGACGAGTCCCGCGTGCGAGTTGTTCAGGTGCAGCTTCAACAGCAGCAGGAAGAGCGGGATGATGATCAGGATCAGCGGGAACATCTGGCTGAGCAGGATCCAGCCGAGGCCGAGCTTCGAGATCCAGCCCTTCTGGCGGGCGAGCACGTACGCCGCCGGCAGGCCGATCAACGTCGTCAGCAGCGCGGTCGCGACGGCGACCTTCGTGCTGTTCCATGCCGCGTGAACGAGCCCGTTCTCGTGGAGCGCGACACCGTAGTTCGCGAGCGTCGGCGCGGCCGGGATCAGATGCGGGTGCAGCTCGACGAGCTCGCGCGGCCCCTTGAACGACACGGACAGCATCCAGAGCAGCGGGAACGCGAGGAAGACCATGTAGAAGACGAGCGCCACGTACTGGAACGACTTTGCGGTCTTGGGGCGCGAGGAAACGATCATCGGGAGGTCTCCTTCAGGCGGCCCCAGAGATAGAAGACGAGGACCGTCGCGATCACGACGACCATCGCGTCACCGAGCGCCGACGCGTAGCCGAACTCGCCGTACTTGAACGACTCGTTGTAGGCAAAGAGCAATGGAAGCTCGGTCGAGTGGCCGGGCCCACCCTGGGTCAACACGTAGACGAGGCCGAACGAGTTGAAGTTCCAGATCAGGTCCAGCGAGGTGATCGCGAAGATCACCGGCCGCAGCTGCGGCAGCGTGATCGTCCAGAAGCGCTGTAACGTCGTCGCACCGTCGACCGCGGCAGCCTCGTGCAGCTCGTCCTGGATCGACTGCACGCCGGCGAGCAATGCGACCGTCGTCTGTGGCATCCCCGCCCAGACGCCAACGAGGATCACGGCGGGCAGCGCCCAGGTGAAGTCCGACAGCCAGTCGATGTTGGAGCCCGGCAGTTGGGCGCGGTAGAGCAGCTCGTTGATCACGCCGGCCTGCGGCTGGAAGACGAGCTTCCACATGATCGCGACGATCACCGCCGGCATCGCCCACGGTACGAGAGCTAGCGAGCGGGCAAGCCACCGGAACTTGAGCTCCTGACTCAGCAGCAGTGCAAGCCCGAGGGCGAGGCAGAACTGGATAAAGGTCACAGACCCCGCCCAGATCAGGCCGATCTTGAACGAGTTGATGAACAGGGTGTCGTGGAACAGCCGATGGAAGTTGTCCAGGCCGATGAAGTGCGTCTTCACGTTGAAGCCGGCGCGCGAGTCGGTGAAGCCGAGGTAGATCCCGCGCGCGAGCGGCAGGACGCTGAGCAGCAGGATCGGCAGCAGTGCCGGGATCAGCAGCACCAGCGACTCACGCCCGGAGAGGTCGATGCCGGCGCGGCTCCGGCCGCCGCGGGGGCTTCGGAGCCCAGGAACCGCGGTCACGTCGGTGCCCCGGAGGATTCGCGGATGACGAGCCGCGGCTCGACGGCGACGCTCCGGGGGCGGCGGTTCGGCTGCGCGATGCGCGCAAGCAGCAGCTCGGCGGCGATGCGCGCGCGCTCGCCCGCGCCCAGGTCGACTGTCGTCAGCGGCGGCCACGTGACGAGCGAGAGGTTCGTGTTGTCCATGCCGACGAGCGCGACGTCACGCGGAACGTCGAGGCCCGCGGCGCGCAACGCGCTCAGCGCACCGAGTGCGAGCAGGTCGTTCGCGCAGAAGATCGCGTCGGGCGTCGTCCGCGCAAGCAGGCGTTCGACGGCTTCGCGTCCCGGTTCGATCATGAAGTCGTCCGCCACCTCGATCAGCTCGTCGTTGCGCGCCACGCCGCAACTCCGCAGCGCGTCGAGATAGCCGAGCTTGCGCGCCGAGCCCGGCGCCGTCAGCTCGGGCCCGTTCACGAACGCGATGCGCCGGCGCCCGTTGGCGTAGAGGTGCCGGACGGCCTCCGCCGCGCCACCGCGCGAGTTTGGGCGCACCGCGTCGACCTTCGCGCCGTTCGTCGGAGTGCCTATCACTGCGACAGGGACGGTCGCGGCCGCGATCGCGTCAGCGTGCGCGTCCGTGAACTGCAGCGTGACGAGGATCAGGCCGTCGACGTACCGCTGTTTCAGATCGCCAAGGAAGCCCAGCTCGTCGCCGACGTCGCCGTCGGTCGAATGGAGGATCAGACGGCTGCCGTTCGCGCGCGCGACCTGCTGGATCGTGCCGACCATCGCGGTGTAAACCGGGTTCGCTACGTCCGGCATCGCGAAGGCGATCTGGCCTGTCCGGCGCGAGCGCAGGCTACGCGCGGCCGCATTCGGGACGTAGCCGACCGCCTCGGCCGCGGCCTGGACGCGGGCGAGCGTCTCCGGGTTCGTCTTGATCCCGTTGATCACGCGCGACGCCGAGGCCACCGACACGTTGGCGAGGCGGGCGACCGTCGTGAGTGTGGGAGGATCCGGTTCAGGCTTCTGCAAAGGTTTTCTGAAAACGATTAGAGAGAACGTTTACAGGAACGCCAGATTGTCATATGATCGACCCTCCCGTCAAGTCCCGAAGGAGCGAGCCCGCGTGGCACAGATCAACCTGGAGCAGGTGACGAAGGAGTTCACGAGCGGTGTGCGCGTCGTCGACGAGGTCGATCTCGAGATCGCGAGCGGCGAGTTTCTCGTCCTCGTCGGGCCGTCCGGCTGCGGCAAGTCGACGCTCCTGCGGATGATCGCCGGCCTCGAGGAGGTCACCGGCGGCGAGATCACGATCGGCGACCGCGTCGTCACCAACCTCTCGCCGCGCGAGCGCGACATTGCGATGGTCTTTCAGAACTACGCGCTCTATCCACATCTCACCGTGGCGAAGAACCTCGCCTATGGCCTGCGGGTGCGGCACACGCCGAAGGACGAGATCGAACGGCGCGTGCGCGAGGTCGCCGAAATGCTCGGGCTGGAGCAGCTCCTGGAGCGGCGGCCGGCAGCGCTCTCGGGCGGGCAGCGCCAGCGCGTGGCGATGGGACGAGCGATCGTCCGCGAGCCGGCCGCGTTCCTGATGGACGAGCCGCTCTCGAACCTGGATGCGAAGCTGCGCGTCGACATGCGCGCGCAACTTGCGCGCCTGCACGCCGAGCTGAAGGTGACGACGGTGTACGTCACCCACGACCAGGTCGAGGCGATGACGCTCGGCGAGCGCGTAGCGGTGATGCGCGACGGCCGGATTCAGCAGGTCGACACACCACAGAGCCTCTACCGGCGCCCGGCGAACCTCTACGTCGCAGCGTTCATCGGCTCACCGGCGATGAACCTCGTCGAGGCGGAGGTCACCCACGGACGCGTGCAGTTCGCAGGCTTGAGCATCCCGCTGACCGGCGATCATGTCGCGCCGGGGCGCGTCGTGCTCGGGATCCGGCCGCAGGACTTCTCGCTCGCCGAGACGGCTGACGCCGGCCTGCCGACGATCGAGGTCGAGCCCGCGATCGTCGAAGAGCTCGGATCGGCGACGCACGCGATCTTCCACATCGAGGCGCCGCCGGTCGACACCGAGTCCGTTCGCGCCGCGACCGACGAGGGCGACTCGACGGTGCTGCTTGCCTCCGACCGGCGCGCCCTCTTCACGGCAACGCTCGAGGAAGGGACGCTGGTCACCGTCGGACAGCCGCTGCGGCTCGCCGTCAATCCGGCGCGCTTCCACTTCTTCGACCTCGAGACCGGAGCGCGGCTGGAGGCTGTAGGCCAGCTGGTCTAACTCCGCGATACTGGCCGCGGATGAAAGCGAACGTCCTCCGCGTCTACCTGATCGCCGCGCTTGCGATTGCCGCTGTGATCAGCGTGATCGGCAACAAGGCTCATTCGGCGTTCATCGGCTGGCTGAGCTTCGTTGCGTTCCTGGTCGCGCTCGTGCTGTATGTCAGCTGGCGCCGGGCCGCGTTGAGGGAGCGTCGTGGTAGAGTTTTCGACCGAGAGGCGAAAACTACCGATGAGACTGGCACTCGCTCAGATCAATAGCGTCGTCGGCGACGTCGACGGCAACGCGGCCAAGGTGGTCGAGTGGCTGGAACGGGCCCGCGGCGAGGGCGCCGACCTCGTCCTCTTCCCGGAGCTCGTCGTCACCGGCTACCCGCCGGAGGACCTGCTCCTCCGCCCCGGGTTCATCCGCGCGGCGCGGCGGGCGGTCGAAGGGATCGCGAAGGCGACACACGGCGTGACGGCGATGGTCGGCGCGCCGCACCTCGACACCGACCTCTTCAACGCGTGCTTCGTGCTCGGGCACGGCGAGATCCGCTGCGTCTACCGCAAGCGCTACCTGCCGAACTACGGGGTTTTCGACGAAGATCGCTACTTCGCACCGGGCTACGACAACTTCCTGCTCCGCTTCGGCGACGTGCTCGTCGGGCCGACGATCTGCGAGGACATCTGGGTGCCGGGACCGCCGGCGACGGATCTCGCGCTCGCGGGCGCCCAGCTGATCGCGAACATCTCGGCCTCGCCGTTCCACGTCGGGAAGGACCGCGAGCGCGAGGAAATGCTCAAGGTGCGCGCGACCGACAACTCATGCTTCGTTGCCCTGTGCAACTCGGTCGGCGGCCAGGACGAGCTCGTGTTCGACGGGCACTCGGTCGTCCTCGACGACGAGGGTGAGGTGCTCGCGCGCGCCGCCGGGTTCGAAGAGGAGCTGCTCGTCGTCGATCTCGATCCGGTCGCTGCGGTCGGGCGCCGCTTGCGCGACCTGCGCCGCCGCGCGCTGGCACGCGAGCGGGTGGAGGTGCCGGCGACGGAGTTCGAGCTCGCGCCCCCGCGCGACCAGACGGAGGCGGCGCACCCGGAGCTCGCTCCCCAGCTCGACGACCTGGAGCAGATGCGGCTCGCCCTGGAGCTCGGGGTACGTGACTACGTGACGAAAAACGGGTTCGGCGACGTCGTGATCGGCCTCTCCGGCGGAATCGACTCGGCGCTGACCGCCGCGCTGTGCGTCGAGGCGCTGGGCGCCGAGCGCGTGCACGGCGTCTCGATGCCCTCGCGCTATTCCTCCGACGCGACGCGCGGCGATGCGCAACGGCTCGCCGAGTCGCTCGGCGTCGACTTCCGCGAGATCGCGATCGAGCCGATGGTCGAGGCCTACAACGCTTCGCTTGCCGAGGCGTTCACCGGCCGCGAGAGCGACCTGACCGAGGAGAACTTGCAGGCGCGCGTGCGCGGCACGCTGCTGATGGCGCTCTCGAACAAGTTCGGGTGGCTCGTGATCGCGACGGGCAACAAATCGGAGCTGTCCGTCGGGTACTCGACGCTCTACGGCGACCTCGCCGGCGGCTTTGCGCTGATCAAGGACGTCTACAAGACGGACGTCTTCCGGCTCTCGAAGTGGTTGAACGAGCGCGCCGGACGCGAGCTGATCCCTCAGTCGATCATCGACCGCGCGCCGAGCGCCGAGCTGCGCGCCGACCAGCTGGACGAGGACTCATTGCCGCCCTACCCGAAGCTGGACAAGGTGCTCGAGGCGTACGTCGAGCTCGACCGCTCGCGCGAGGAGCTGTCGCAGGACGGCTTCGACATCGACGTCGTCGACCGCGCGCTCGGGATGATCGACCGCGCCGAGTACAAGCGCCGCCAGGCGCCGCCCGGCGTGAAGCTGCGGCCGAAGGCCTTCGGCCGCGACCGCCGCACGCCCATTACCAACCGCTGGCCCGGCTAGCCACGGCTACGTTCGCCAGGTCTGGGTTGTCGCAGGCGTTTCACCCTGGTCTGACCACGGTGAAACGCGTTTCACAGTGGAGCCTCGTCCTCAATCGACGATGCGCTGCAGCGCGACGCCGAGGAGGGGCAGCGCGAGGGTCAGCGAGTAACTCAGCCAGCCGACGATCACGAGCTTCGGCCTCGTCGCCAGCTCGCGCTCCTCGCGGATCTCTGCTTGCAGGCGCGGGCCGAGGACGAAGTTGTGGAAGTACGACACGACGACGAGGCAGAGGAAGACCGCGACCTTCGTCCAGAAGACGATCTGGAATGCCGTGCCGTGCTGCCACTCGCGTGCGGCCAGGACGACGCCCGTGACCGCTGCGACGCCGAGCGCGCCGTAGCCGAGCGGGCGCCAGCGCAGGCCGAGCTCCTTCATTGCACGTCCGCGCGGCTCGCCCTCGAGGGTCCGGATCGCCGGGACGCCGACGAAGATCAACGCCGTCGAGCCGCCGAACCAGATGCCGGCGGCGATCAGATGGACGGCGACGAGGACGGCGATCACGCACTGAGGATCGTACGCACCAGCTCGACGAAGCCCGGTGGGGTGAGGCGCTCGTCGCTGCGCTCCAGTTCCTCGAGCGTCCACCACCGGTAGCTACTCACGCCTTCCTCGGCGAGATCGATCGTCGGGCGGGGCTCGTGTACTTCGACGCGAACGAGATAGATCGAGTTGTGCTGCCTGGTCAGCCGGCGATCCCACGGGAACACCCGCTCGTGCTCCGAGATGAGTGGCCCGATCTCGAATTCGTGTAAGCCGAGCTCCTCGGCGAGCTCACGGCGCAGCGCATCCTCGTGACTCTCGCCCCGTTCGATACCGCCGCCCGGCGTCGCCCACCAGGTGTCGTGTGTCGCGGGATTCTCGAAGCGAACGAGCAGCACCCGATCGTCGGCGTCGACGACGAGCGCGCGAACGGCGCTGCGCGGCGTCGGAACCATCCACTCGCTCAGCGCGCGGAACCAGCGGAGCCGCTCGTCATAAGGCACTGCGGCGTTCGCCGGCGAGGTCGACGGAAGCACGAAGAGACCCGTCCTGCCGATCGTGCGCAGCTGCGGCCCGAGCTCCGGCCGTTCGCCGAACAGGCCGCGGTATGCCTCCTTCCCGACGAACGCAACGACGTGCGGATCGACTGCGGCGATGCGCTCCTCGAACTCCGCCCGGTCAAAGTCGCCGCGACGCAGATCGCCCGAGCCCGGGGTCGTGCGGTACGCCGCGTTCGTCACGCCAAGGCCGAGGTCGAGGAGGGCGAACTGCTCCTGCGGGTCGCAGAGGCGCGGCGTGAAGCCCGCGTCGTGCAGCAGCCGCCAGAAGTCGTTGCGCGGGTTCGCGAAATGCGCGGCCGCCGCGGCGGAGACGCGACCCGGATTGATTCCGCAGAAGATGCAGGTCAGTCCCGGGGCGAGTACGTCGGGGACTGAGCTAGTCGTGCTTTCGGCCACGCGGCTTACAGCGTGGCATGCGCTGCGTCCACGTCGCCGTGCACACCCACGAGCTCGGGAGCGGCGGTGCTGGGCGCCTACCCGCGGTCACCGGGTTCGGCCGGCGCGCTGCCGTCCAGGTCCGGCAGGTCCGCGTCATGCGGCCTCTGCTTCCGGGCCGCGCGACTCGAGGCGCTCCTCGAACCGCTCGCGGAGATGCTCTCCCGCGCCGTCGCCGCGCTTGGCGCGCCGCTGCGGGACCCGCACGACGCTTACCGCTTCGCCGCCGTGCCCGCCGTAGATGCGGGCGTAGCACTCTGCTTCGGTCAGTGTCCTCAACCTCATGGCCGAACCCTAGGTCCGGGACCGGACGGACCCCCAACCGCGCTAGCGTTGCGCCGTGGGCCACACCGCAAAAGTTCTCGAGTACGCCGTCGAGGTCGACAATGGGGGCCGGATGACGATCCCGGGCGGCGGCCAGTTCATGCCGCCGGAGGGCTGGTCGGCCGACCACCTGCTCCTGGCCGCGCTCGTCCGCTGCTCGATCGACAGCTTCGCCTACCACGCGCGCCGCGGCGGGCACGAAGTCACCGCATCCGGGGAGGCGCAGGGGACGATCACGAAGTCCGGCGAGGACGGCCGCTACCGCTTCGTCGAGATCGACGTGCGTATCAACGCACAGCTGACCCCACGGGCTACCGATGTCGACGACCTCGTCGCGAAGGCCGAGCGCGACTGCTTCATCGGTGCCTCGCTCACGCTGAAGCCGGAGTACGAGTGGCACGTGTCGTGACGACTGTCGAGGCGGTGCGCGCGCGCTTCACTGCGCTGCAGCAGCCGCTCGCGTTCTTCGACGGGCCCGGCGGCACGCAGGTGCCGGATTCGGTGATCGACGCGATCGCGGATTACCTCCGTTACTCGAACGCGAACACCGACGGCCCGTTCGACACGTCGCGCCGCACCGACGCGCTGATCACCAAGGCGCGCGCGACCGCGGCGGACTTCCTCAACGCGACCGTCGACGAGGTCGCGTTCGGCGCGAACATGACGACGCTCAACTTCGCGCTGACCCGCACCGCGTCGCGGGAGTGGCGCGAGGGCGATGAGATCGTCTGCACGAAGCTCGATCACGACGGCAACGTCTCGCCGTGGCTCGAGCTCGCGAACGACCGTGGCTTCGTCGTCAAGTTCGCCGAGATCGACGAGGAATGCCGGCTCGATCTCGAGCACCTTCGCTCGCTCCTCTCGGATCGCACACGCGTCGTCGCGTATCCGTGGGCGGCGAACTCGGTCGGCACGCTGACGCCGGTCGCCGAGGTCGCGGCGCTCGCGCACGAGGCCGGCGCGCTCGCCTGGGTCGACGCGGTGCACTACGGCCCGCACGGCCCGATCGACGTGCAGTCGGTCGACGCAGACGTGCTCGTCTGCTCGCCGTACAAGTTCTACGGGCCGCATTTGGGACTCGCCTTCGGCAAGCGTGAGCTGCTGGAGTCGTGGCGGCCCTACAAGGTGCGCCCGTCCGACGACTTCCCGGTCGGCAAACGATTCGAGACCGGCACGCTGGCGCACGAGTTGCTCGCCGGCTTCGTGGCCGCCGTCGAGTACCTGCAGGACGACGTTGGCTGGGACTTCGTCCTCGACCACGAGCGCGAGCTCGGACAACGGTTCCTTGACGGTCTCCCCAAGGCGTGGCAGTTGCACGGCATCTCGGCGATGGAAGGCCGCGTGCCAACATTCGCGATCACGCACGAATCGCTCTCACCCGCGGAGGCCGCGATGCGGCTCGGCGCGCGCGGCTTCGCCGTTTGGTACGGCAACTACTACGCGGTCGAGACCATGACGCGCCTTGGGCTCGACGAGGGCGCCGTCCGCATCGGGATCGTCCACTACAACACCGAGGACGAGGTCGACCGGCTGCTCGAAGCGCTCGACGGCATCGCTCCCTAACTGTCGCGCACGCGACGGTCCGGGAAGCGCGACCCCCGTCCAACCGTCACGAGGACATGATCCGCCGCCTGTCCCTCGTCTCGGCCGCCGCGCTTGCCGCACTGAGTCTCGGCGGCTCCCACGCGCACGGCGCCGCCTTGGTCGACGTGCGCGTGGACGCGCCTTCGAGCGACGGTGCATTGCTCTTCGCCGACGGCAGCTGGTCCTGGCGCTGCACGGCCCCCGTCTGCACGGTGCACGCCTATCCCGGGCACACGCTGACGGTCACAGCGCAGAGCGGTGCGGCGTCGGCGTTCCAATGGTGGGGCGGGGCGTGCCGCGGCACGCAGGCGAGCTGTTCGATCGCTGTGGGGAACGGTCCCGTTTCGGCGAGCGCCCGCTTCTCCAAGCAGAGGCTATGGCTCCCGACGTACGGCGGCGGCACGATCAGTGCCAGCACAGCGGGATACGGCTGCGGAAACGGCTGCTTCGACTACGCGACTGGTCAGCAGGTCGTCCTGCACGCGGTCGCGGCCCAGGGCTGGAGGGCAACCGACTGGGGCGGCTACTGCGGCACCGTGGGCGCGGACCACGGCTGCATCGTCACCATGGGCCACAACATCGTGGTCTCGGCCACCTTCGAGCCCGTGCCAACAAACACGTGCCCGGAGCACGCGAACTGCAGCCCGATGACCTCGGTGTACACGTTTTCCATCCAGGTGACGGGCCAGGGTTCGGTGACCGCGCCGCGCATGCACGACCTCGCGAGCATGTACTGCTCATCCTGGAAGGTCGCGCAGTGCGCCATCGACCGGCCCGTCGAGCACTGGATCTACATCACAGCATCCGGCGTGCACTTCTGCCGCTTCTTCAACTTCACGCACACGAGCAAGTCGTTCGGGATCACCGCGCGCTTCGGCTGATCAGAGCGGGTACCACGGCGACGCCCGCTCGTCCATGGGCTGGGACGAGCTGTTGTTTGGCCGGAAGATCTGGAGCCGAACCCGGTACTGCCCGTGCTGCGGCGGGATGCCGAACCAAGCGTGGCAGCCACACTGGTCGTCGTTGCTGTTCAGAAAGTACCCGAGCGATTGCGATGCGACGGGATCCGGGCCGTCGGGCGTCCGCCGCTCCAGGAAGAGCAGCGTCGGGAACGTGCCACCGCGCGGGGCATGCACGAAGTGTGCGCGTACGTCGACGACGAGCACGTCGCGCGCGAGCTTCTTCGCGGAGAAGGGCAGCGGCAATGGCGGAGGATGGACGTCAGTCAGGAGGTACGTCTTCAATGGCATCGTCTCGAGCGCGACGCCGTCGATCTTCACGCGCGGCGTCGTGTCGGAGCTGCTGAAAAGCCCCGTCACCCGATCGCCGACGGTGAACGCGAGCCCGACGATCGAGGCGACCGCCGCAGCGATGGTTCCCGCCTGGATCACACTTCGCTGCGACAGCACGCTGCAACTCCCGAGTTCGACAACGGCGCCGCAGCACGCCGATGCTACAATGGACCCCCGCTTGACCACAACATGTCGGCGGGCTAGCTCCACTGCTCGCGGATCGCAGCGGCGTCCGCCAGCGCCTGGAGCTGCCGCACGGTGTCCGCGGTCTCGTCATGCGGTGAACGAAAGACGACGAGGTACTCCGCGAGGTCCTTCAGATCCCACGCGAGCCGAAAGAAGTCGACCGCGGTGGAGCTCACGCGCTGGCCGGTCGAACGGACGTAGAGATCGATCAGCTCGTCGTCTGCGCCGAGGAGCGGGAGCCACAAATCTCGCTCACGCGGCGCGAGCGCCACGGTGTCCCAGTCGACGAGACGCCACCCGTCGCTCGTTCGCATGATGTTTCCCGCGTGCGGCTCGCCGTGGGTGATCACCCATTCGCTCCCTTGCTCCTGCGCCTCCGCGGCGAGCCGGCCGGACAGCGCGAGCAACTCGGTCAACTCGGACGCTGCGTTCGCAACGGCACGGCGTGCGTGCTCGGAGAGCGGCCCGCCGGTCCACGGCTCGTCCAGCTCCCGGAGCGCGGTCTCGCGGTGCTCGAGCCCGGGGAGGTCGAAGCCGACAGGACGTGCAACGGAACCGCTCGCGTTGTGAAGCTCGGCGAGCAGCTCGATCCCCGCGCGCCGGTGCTCGTCACTCTCGAAGCGGCCGAACTGTCCCACCTCACCCGACACGAACGGATAGAGCGCAATCGCGTACCTCGAATCGAGACGTCGCAGCGACTCGCCGTCGCGCGTGCGGAGTGGCGCGACGACGAAACCAAGGCCGGCCTCGCGGAGCGCCATTGCGGTATCGAGCGCGCGCTGCAAGCCGGCGAACGTCGCGTCACCCGCTGCGCCGAGCCAGGCCTTGCGCGTGAGGTCGTCGACGGTCGCAAAGTACCTCTGGCCCGTCGCGTCGGTGACCTCCCAGTGGTAGCTGCCTCCGCCGACGGGCACGTGCTCCGCGACACGCGCGTCGAACTCCCAACCTGCGCGCAGAGCATCGAGCACGGCGCTGTCATCGAGACTTTCGGGCGGCGCCCTCATCCGCAGGACACTAGAGCGATTGGTAGGCCACCTTGTAGGCGGTGCCGATCTGCCGACCCGACGTGACGATCAGCATCACGTGCGCACGCTCTTTTGCGTTGCGGAACGTCGGCACGAAGTACTGCAGCCTGCCCTTGTCGCGCAGCACGCCCTCGATCACGCGCCCCTTCGGCCCGCCGACCACGAGCTTCACCTCCGGGTTCGGCCCGCTCGCAGCCGCGATGCCGACGCCGATGCCTTTCGCTCCGGCCGGCATCGTGATCGGGACGTAGTGCGTCGAGAGCCCGCGCACGACGCGCGTCGGCGTCGTCGCTATCGACGGCGACGCAGTCAGCCGGTAGCGCGTCGCCGGCTTGTAGCCAGAGCGGTAGATGTCGTACGAGAAGCGCCCGAACGCGCTGTACAGGCTGCCATGTGTGCGCTTGCGTAGAACCTCGTCGAGCGGCTGCAGCCCCAGCAGGATCGCCTTGTGCGACAGCTCGTAGCCGTAGAGCCGGCCGAAGTACCCGGAGACAACGTGGTTGCCGAGCCCGAAGAGGAAGCGCCAGAAGAGGGCGCCGCCGTAGCAGTGCGAGCAGCCGTTCGCCTCGTCGTAGAGCGAGCGCCACGGCTGGTTCAACCAGGTGTCGAGGTACGTGAACGTCGCCGCGTCGACGACCTGCGGGTAGACGTAGGTCTGCATCGCGAGCGCGCTGCCCTCCGCCGCCCAGCGCGGGATCTTCCCGTCCGGCATATACGCGAGCTGGAACTCGTGGAAGAGCTCGTGCGCCGTCGTCTGCTGCAGGCTCCCGTGCACGGCGAGGTGCGCCATGTCGAGCCGGTTGTCGATCACCATGAACGAGCCGCCCTTCGCGACGGTCGTCGGCACCGTGATCCCGAAGACCCCAGGTGGCAGCGCCTTCACGTAGATGTCGAGCTTCGCGTCGGGGCCTGCGGAATCCGGCAGCGGTCCCTTGAAGCCGTTGTGCGCGTACCAGAGCCACGCCTTGTTCGCCGCTGCGGCCAGCTTCTCGATGTAGTTCGGCACGCCGTTGTGGTTGTCGTCCTTCATGAACCGCGGATGGTCCGCGCCGGTCCGGGCGTAGTGGACGACGATCCACGGCGAGCTGACCATGGCCTCCGCGGTCTTGTAGGCCGGCCGCGGCACCAGCGTTGCTGCCCCAGCCGGTAGTGCGAAAACAAACGCCGAAGCGGCCACCGCCACCGCAAGTGCGTACCTCATGCTCATCTCCCCCTTCAGCGAAGGGGCAGGGTAGCCGACGTGTTTTCAGCCGTTCGGGTACGGCTCGCC